>Ga0210392_10000216_pt1 | contig 44616 bp, 41 predicted proteins | sample IncBWC30OmetaG_FD_161057 | JGI IMG/M metagenome (GOLD analysis project Ga0210392, IMG submission 161057) | Forest soil microbial communities from Barre Woods Harvard Forest LTER site, Petersham, Massachusetts, United States - Inc-BW-C-30-O ... | reverse complement strand
GAGAGGATGGCGAGCGTGCCGAAGAGCAGCCAGTGGGCGAACGGCAGGTAAACCATGATGATCTCCACGCCGGTGATGATCGAAAGGATCATCGCGAGCTGGACGAAGATATGGAATTTGCTTTCGCCGGGCGAGTGGCTGGCGGCGTGAACGGGTGCGGCGGGAGCGCTCATGGTCAGATGTACTCGAGAAGATAAACGACAGTGAAGATGACGATCCACACGATATCAACGAAGTGCCAGTAAAGGCCCATCGATTCGACGTCGATGGCATTGGCCTCGCCGAAGTCGACCGCGCCGCGGGTCCGGGTGAGCAGGTTGAGGCCGACATAGGCAATGATCGCGCCAGCGATGGCCAGGGCGTCTTTGCCGAGATAACCGGACAGGGTTCCCGCTTGCGCCATGTGCACGAAATCAAGGACGAGATACATGGTCAGGCCGATGGCGGCGATGAATCCCGCGATATGCAGGAGGGTCCGCCCGAACCACAGGCGGTTCGTGCTGGCGTCGGCCGGTTGAAACGAGCGGATGTACATCAGCGTGAGCCAGAGGACGCCGATGGCCACGTGGCAGCCGTGCGTGCCGGTGAGCGTGAAGAACGTCGAGCCGAGGATGCAGTTCGTGATCGTCATGTGCTTGTCCATCACGAAGTCGGTGAACTCATAGACCTGGCAGGTGAGGAAGATGCAGCCGAAGAAAATCGTGCCGAGCAGCATGTGGCGCATGCTGCGGACGTTGCCGCGCTGGATGGCGTTCACGGCGAGCGCCATGAGCAGCGACGACATGAGCAGGATGAAGGTCGAGAACGAGGTGAGCGGCGGATTGAAAAACTCCCGCGGGCTCGGGTTGCCGGGGGGTGGATGCAACCGGTAGATGAGGTGCGTCGAAATCAGGCAGCCGAAGAACATGCAGTCCGAGGCCAGAAACGTCCACATGAGCAGTTTCTTGTTCGGAATGCCCGTCGTGGTGGACGGGTCATGGTGATGATCGATGGTGGCGGTGGCGGTGCTGCTCATTTGTGGGCCTCCTGGGTCGGCGATCCGGCGTGGTCTTTTTCCGGATCGGGATGGATGTGGTAGCCTTCGACGCCTTCCAGCGACCAGAGATAAATGCCGACGAACATCACGGCGAAGCCGACCAGGACCAGGCCGAGTTTCAGGTGGATGCCGGGCGCGGGGTTCGCGTCGATGACGGAAATGCCGATGGCGGCCACGAGCAGGCCGGCGCTGGCGAGGATGGGATAAATCGACTGGAACGGCATATGGATGCCGCCGTGCGCATCCTCGGCCTTCGCGTGGGCGGCTTTTTCCTTTTCGATCTCGGCCTGGTGATGCTTTTCATACCACCACGCGTCGCGTTCGTGCACGGTGGGAATGACGGCGAAATTATATTCGGGCGGCGGACAAGGAAGCGACCACTCGAGCGTGCGGGCGTCCCAGGTATCGCGGCCGACGCGTTCACCCTTGAAGTAGGTGTAAATCATCACTGAGAAATAGATGGCGACGCCGATGCCGAGGATGAGGGCGCCGATGGTCGCGATGAGGTTGCCGTCGTTCCAGCCCATGTTGGAGTCATAGGTGAAGGTGCGGCGCGGCATGCCGTTGAGCCCGAGGAAGTGCATCGGGAAGAACGTGGTGTTGAAGCCGATGAAGATGACCCAGAAGGAAAGCTTGCCCCAGAACTCGCTGACCTTGCGGCCGAACATGAGCGGGAACCAGTAGTGGATGCCGGCGAGGATGCCGAAGAGCGAACCGCCGATGAGCACGTAGTGGAAGTGGGCGATGACAAAATAGCTGTCATGCTGCTGGGCGTCGGCCGGCGCGGCGGCATGCATGATGCCGGAGAAGCCGCCGATCATGAACAACCAGAGGAAACCGAGCGCGAACATCATGGGTGTGCGCATTTTCAGATGCCCGCCCCAGAGCGTGCCGATCCAGTTGAAGATTTTCACGCCGGTTGGCACGGCGATGGCCATGGTGGCGAGCGAGAAGGCGGCCGTCGCCATCGTGCCCAGGCCGGTGGTGAACATGTGATGGCTCCACACCGCGAAACCGAGGAAGCCGATGGATGCGCCCGAGAAAACCACGATGGGATAGCCGAACAGCGGCTTGCGGGCGAAGGTCGGGATGATTTCCGAAATGACGCCCATGGCCGGCAGGATGAGGATGTAAACTTCCGGGTGGCCGAAGACCCAGAACAGATGCTGCCAGAGGATGGGCAGGCCGCCGTTGGACACCTCGAAAAAGTTCGTGCCGAAAAGGCGGTCCATCATCAGCTCGACCAGCGCGATGGTGATGGCGGGGAACGCCAGCACGATGAGGAACGCGGTAAAGAGCGTCATCCAGGTGAAGACCGGCAGGCGCATCATCGTCATGCCCGGCGCCCGCAGGTTGATGATGGTGACGATGAAGTTGAGCGAGGCCGCGATGGAGGCGACACCGAGGAGCTGCAGGCCCATGACCCACATGTCGATCGAGTGGCCGGGGATGAAGGCCTTCGTGGTGAGCGGCGCATAGCCGAACCACCCGCCGTTGGGCGGGCCGTCCTTCATAAACCAGCCAAGGTTGATGATGATGGCGCCGACGAGGAAGACCCAGTACGAAAAGGCGTTCAGCCGTGGAAAGGCCACGTCGCGCGCACCGATCTGCAACGGCATGATGAAATTAAAGAACCCCGAAAAGAGCGGCATGACCGCGAGGAAGATCATCGTGGTGCCGTGCATGGTGAACATGCGATTGTATTGCTGCGCCGTCAGGAGGTCATTGTTCGGCACGGCGAGCTGCAGGCGGATGAGCAACGCCTCGACGCCACCCACGAGGAAAAAGAAGAGCCCGGAAATGCCGTAGAGGAAGCCAATGCGCTTGTGATCGACCGTGGTCAGCCAGCTCATGAGGCCGGTCTTGGCCGTGGGCCGCCAGAGGACGAGGTTCTTGGCGGGCGCCGGGTGCCCCTCCGTGATAAAATTATTTTTAACCAGTGCGTCTTCCATGGGAAATTTATTTCAGGCTTTGGAGGTAGGCCACAAGCGCGGAGATTTCATCCGGCGTGAGCTTGATGTTGTTTTTGACGTAACCCTCGTACCACATCTTGTTGCCGGGCTTGACGGCGAGGGGGTTGGTGATCCAGCGGGTGAGATTCTCGGTGTTGTTTTCGAGCAGGCCGCCGGCGATGGTCGTGCGCGCGCCGACGTGCGTGAGGTCGGGGTAGGCGATGCCCACGCCGTCGTGGCCGCGGATGTTGTGGCAGCCGGCGCAGGTCTTGGCCTGGAAGAGTTTGCGTCCCTCGGCGATGAGCGCGGGATCCTCGTCTTTCTCGGGAAACTGCTTGGCGCGCCAGGCATCGAGCGGCGAGACTTCGAGTTCGTCGTTGGAGAAGCCGATCTGGTTGGTTTTCCACGAGGCGAAGACGACCTGCGGTTTTTCCACCTTTGCCTCATTGGGCACGGTCAGGGTACGGGCGTTTTGTTTTTGATTGGCGAGCCAGTCGGCAAAATCCTTTTCACTGAGCGCGATGACGCGGAAACGCATGACTGCGTGCGAGTCACCGCAATACTGTGCGCACTGGCCCCAGTAGTAGCCGGGATGATCGGCTTCCAGCCACATGCGGTTGCCGCGGTTAGGCATCATGTCCACTTTGCCCGCGAGTTTCGGCACCCAGAAGCTATGGATGACGTCCATCGTCCGCAGCTCGATATGGACGGGCCGGCCGGCGGGAATGACCATTTCGTTGGCCGTGGCCACGACGCTGCGTGCACCGTACTTGTCCGGCGCGGTCTGTTCCTTGGGATACTCAAATTTCCACCACCATTGGAAGCCGGTGGCGGTGATATCATAGGCGTTGGCCTTGTCCGCCTCCGCCACGTCGTAGGTGGACCAGATGGCGCGCAGCGTCGGCACGGCGATGATGACGAGCGCGAGCACGGAGCCGGCGATAAGGCCCATCTCCACGAACGGATTGCCGTGCCCTTGCTCCGGGGGCTCGGCGTGTTCGTCAGCTTCGGTGCGGGCCCTGAATTTGATCGTCGCATAGGCCAGCACCCCGCCCACGAAAATAAAGATCACGAGCGTCACCCACACCGTGACATAAAACAGGTCCAGTTGCGTGCGGGCGACGGGACCCTCGGGATCCATGGTTGATTGGTGGCCATCCATGTTCCACCAGCAGCCGGAGAGGAAAACACAGCCCGCCAGCGCCAGCAGGAGGCTGCCACGGCGGAAAATTGGGCGAAAAAACGGAGGAAACTTCATGGAGTCGGACAATTTTTTTTCGCGGCCATGTGAGACCGCTATTCATGGCCAGCCTTGGCAATTTGGCAGGCAGTTCAAGTCATAATACACGCTATTAAAACCAGATTATGCATTTAAATGAGTAAGTTGCCTTAATAGCTTGGGAAAAATGTTGGTTTCTAATACCGTGCACCGGCGGCCGGCAAGAATCGGGCGACGTGGAGTAAGGATGGAGGTGTTTTGCGCAAGCAAACCTCCCGGCATCCCATTTATTGTTTTCCAAGGCAAAGCCAGGATTAGGAGATTATGTGCCTGGCATAAGTTTGCGTACCGAACTTTTGCCGCAGTTGCGCAAAAAAACTGCCGCGGTTATGTGATTTCTTTCCTTATGCACGCGAAACTCCTGTCCATCCCGCTCTTCGTTGTCCTCATCTTGACCGGCTGCTCGAAATCAGAGCCGGCCGCCGTGGTCACCGCACCTTCCGGCCCGCGCACCATCGAGCTCACGGCCGGTGACAACATGCGGTACAACCTCACGCAAATCGAGGCTGCTCCCGGTGAAGTGTTGCATGTGACGCTCGCCAACACCGGCGCGCTGCCCAAGGAGGCCATGGGACACGATTGGATCCTTCTGCAGGCTGGCTCCGACCCGGAGGCTTACTCCCGGGCTGCGGTCATGGCCAAGGACGCCAACTACCAGCCCCCCGAGCTGGCCTACGAAGTGTTGGCTTCCATCCCCCTGCTGGGCCCGAGCCAGACGGGCGAGGTCACTTTCACGGTGCCGGCGAAACCCGGCGAATATCCCTTTCTCTGCTCGTTCCCCGCGCACTGCCAATCCGGCATGAAAGGCGTTCTTGTCGTGCACTGAAGTGCACGGCTCCAAGTTCAAGGTTCCCTGTTCAACGTTCCAGGTTAAGAACTCAAAGTTTACGGTTCAACGGGTCTGCAACCTTGAACCCTGAACCTGGAACCTTGAACTTTCCTACCGGTACGCCGCCAGCATCGAATAGACGATGACGCCGGTGACCGAGACGTAGAGCCAGAGGGGGAAGGTGAAGCGCGCGAGGCGGCGGTGGGCCGGGAAACGGCCGCTGAGCGAAAGGAAAAACGTGATCAGGATCATCGGCAGCGCGATCATGGAGAGCGCGATGTGGGAGATGAGCAGGGTGAAGTAGGCGTACCGGATCGGGCCGTGGCCCTGAAAGAGCATATCGCCGTGGAGGGCGTGGTTCACGATGTAGCTCACAAGGAAAACGCTGGAAAAAACAAACGCCGTGAACATCGCCGCGCGATGCGGGCCGATCCGGCCCGAGCGGATATAGCGGAAGCCCGTGACGAGGGCGATGGCCGAGAGCGCATTGAGCAGAGCGTTAAGCGCGGGAAGGAAGGCCAGGTGGGATCCCGCGAGGTCGGTGGCCTTGTGAAAATAGACGAGCCAGCAGAGAAAAAGGCTGGCCACCGCGCTGACGGCCACGATGGCGGCAACGACCGTGCCGGGGGTGCGGGTTGCGTTGGTGTTCAGGATATTCAATGGCTCGTTCATAAGAGCGGTCCGGATACGGATTCTTTGAACAGAAGATAACTAAGTGAACGAAGCGTTTTATCGCGGATCGATCCTTACCTTGGTTTCCTTCGTTTCCTTCTGTAAAAACATGTTTGGATCGGGTGCAGAGCAATTCGCGTCCATTTGCGGTTTCTCACTGCATGTGGTCGGTTAATAAAACATCAGCCGGTCCGCGACGAGAGCCCCGAGCAGCAGCGGCAGGTAAATGATGGTGGCAAAAAATAATTTCCGCGCCCCGGTGTCGCGTTTTTCGGCGCGCAAGAACACCGCCGCGCGCCACAGCAGCCAGGCGCCGAGCGCCAGGGCCACGACGAGGTAAATCCGGCTGCACCAGCCGGTCAGCGCCGGCAGCACGCTCACCGCCACGAGCAGCAGTGCATTGATGAATGCCCACCGCGCAACCTTCCGGCCGCTCGCATCCAGCACCGACAGCATCGGGAAATTTGCCGCCGCGTAGTCGCGGCGATAGGTCCACGCCACCGCCATGAAGTGGGGGATCTGCCAGAAAAACAACACGCCAAAGAGCATCCAGCTCAGCGGCGAGATGCCGTTGTCCGCCGCGGTCGCGCCGATGAGCGGGGGCAGTGCGCCGGCCACCGCGCCGATTTCGGTGGACCACCGCGACCATTTTTTCGCCGGCGTGTAGAGCGCGAGGTAGCACACGTAGGTCAGCAGCGCGAGCAGCGCGCACATGCCGTTGATTTTCCCGAATAGCAGGCCCAGCCCCGCCATGCACATCGCCGCGCCCACCACAAACGCCGAACCACCCGGTATGCGCCCCGTCGGGATGGGCCGATCCGCCGTGCGATGCATGCGGGCGTCGGTCTCGCTCTCGATCCATTGGTTCAACGCCGCCACGCCGCCCGCCGCCAGCATCGTGCCGAGCAGCAGATAGGTCATTTCCAGAAGATTCCAGGGCGGCCGCGCCGCGCAGTAGCCGACCAGCGCAGTGACCACGGAGAGCGCGCTCAGCCGGGGCTTGGTCAGCTCAAGATAGTCGTGCATCGCCGCCTTGGGCGCGGCTTCCGCGGGGGGAGAAGTGGCGGAGTGGGCTTGCATGCTCAAACTTTTGCCAGCTCCCGCGCCCGCGGCACGGACGTTGCAGGTTTTGTTGTCTCAACAAAAACGTCGCGGTGCATCCACCACGTCAGCCCGAAAGTCGTGGCCAGCGTGGCTGCGCCGACGATCACGTGCGCCGTCGTGAAAAAAGGCGCGCGCCCGGTCAGGATGACCGAGGCCCCAAGGTAAATTTGCAGCGCGAGCAGCGACATCAATCCCCCCGTCACGTTGCGAATCGTCGCGGTGGCCGAATGGGCCGCCCAGATTTTCCCCGCCAGGATCACGAGGGCCACGGTGATGATGCCCGCCATCACGCGGTGGGCGAAATTCAACCCAATGCGGAAACTCCACACCGGCGGGAGCAGCGCGTGGTCGGGCGAGGACCAAGGAAAGGTTGGAATGGCCAGCCCGGCGAAGCTGTGCCGCATCACGGCGGCGATGGCCAGTTGCACGAACAGCAGCGCGCAGCAGATCACGCCCAGCCGGCGCGTGCCGGCGGTGAAAGCGGTTTCGGTTTTTTCATTCAGCCACGCCCGCGAGCAGGCGAGCGCGATGGCCACCAGCACGCAGAGAAATCCCTGGGCCAGGCACGCGTGCAGCATGGCAAAAAGCCGGCCCACGCTCGTGTCCACCATCGCCACTTGCCAGTGGTCGAGCAGCACGCGCAGCCCGCCCACGACCGCCTGCGCAAAAACGAGCCCGACCGCAAATAAGGCCAGTTTCCTCAGCCAGGCGCGCGATTCACGCCGCCACAGCCACAGCGCCAGTCCGATCGTGATCAAACTCATCACCCCCGCCGTCAGCCGGTGCGAATGTTCGGCAAACATCGAAATATTGTGCAGCCAGCCGGTCGGGTTGAGCGAACCGTTGGACAGCGGCCAGTCGGCGAAAGCCATGCCCGCGCCGATGCTCGTGGTGAAGGCGCCGAGGCAGATGAGCACGCCCGCCCAAATGATGCTGGCGACGGCCAGCCAGGCGATGCCGGGCTTGTAGGCCAGGGTGCGCGCAGGAGCGAGGGAGGTGTTCATAAGCTTGAAGTTTTAACCGTAGAAGGGTTCACCATAATCCTTGCAAAGCCTTTGACAATTTTTTCCGCAGGCAAATCTGTAGTTGCATGAAAACTTATGCGGGTATCAGCCGCCTTGCTGGCATCTGTGCCGCGAGCCTGCTCGCCTTGCTCGCCGCCTGCTCGCGCACTCAGAAAACCGCGACCATCGACGATGATGCCCCGGGCGAAAAACGCTGGCCGCTGCACGGGCAGATCGTGTCGGTTGACGCCGCGCACAAGACGTTGCGCGTTCAACATGAGGAGATTGTGGGCCTGATGCCCGCGATGACGATGGACTACGCCGTGGGCCCGGGCGATCTCGCCAATGTCAAACCGGGCGAACACATCCGCGGCGATCTCGTGCAAAGCGGTGGCGACTTTCGCCTGGAGAGAATTTTCCCCGATGACGCATCCGCCAATGCCACCATCGATGCCGCGGCCAAGTCCTTGAGCCAGGACACGATGGTGCGCGGCCCGCATCCTTTCCGCGAAGTGGGGGAGACCGTCCCCGATTTCGCGCTCTACGACCAGGACGGCCATGTCGTGCAGATGAACCGCTTTCGCGGAAAGCAGATCATGCTCAACTTCATCTACACGCGTTGCCCCATCGCCACGATGTGCCCGACTTCCACCGTCAAGATGACCATGACCCAAAAGCTTGCCCGCGAAGCCGGCGTGAAAAACCTCGAGCTCATCTCCATTTCCCTCGATCCGGTTTACGACACGCCCGGCGTGCTCAAGGATTACGCCCAGGCGCGCGGCATCGACCTCAGCAACTTTTCGTTTCTCACCGGCCCGCAAAAGTCCGTGCAGGACCTGCTCGCCCAGTTTGGCGTCATTGCAGAATTCAAGGACGGTATCCTCAATCACACCCTCGCCACGTTGCTGATCAATGAAAACGGCACCATCGTCTGGCGCGCCGACGGCGGCGAATGGGAGCCGTCGGAATTTGTCGGGAAGATGAAGAAGTGATCTTTGGTGGTATCACCTGTCATTTAGTTGTGGGCGGGGTGTCCTCACCCCGCATAAAATCAATTGGCGGGTGAGGGCACCCGCCCCACATTTTTAAAACTCCATGTCCGCCACTTTAACCAAACCCCAACGCCAGCAACTCGTGCTCATCACGCTCGGCGCGGTGGCGCTTTTTATCGTGGTGCGCCTGCTGCCCACTGGCACCAACATGCCGCACTATGATTATGTGCCGGCGGGCCAGAGCTCCGTGCAGTTTTGCGATCCGGGCAACCCGCAGTTCCTGCCGGCCACCCAAGTGCAGTCGCCGGTCACCATGACGCTCGCCACCGCTGGGCCGGCGGTGGCCGGCCAGCCCGTGCAGGCCATCCTCACGCTCAAGACTTACAGTGGGAAACCCCTCGGCCCGGACGATCTTGCCACTGCCCACGCGAAAAAACTCCACCTGCTCATCATTGATCCCACGCTCACCGATTACCAGCACGTGCATCCCGTGCCGGCCGGTGCGCCCGGCGCATGGAGCTTCACTTTTACCCCGCACGCGGGCGGCAGCTATCGATTTTTTGCCGACTTCGTGCCGATTGTCACCGGCAACGGCCTCTACGCCTGGGCCGATCTGCCGGTGGGGGGGCCGGCTGACACAAAGGTGGAGCGCGTCGTCCCCGACGCGCTCGGAACCCTGAGCCCGTCGAATGGGTTCCACCCTGTCGAACGCGATGGTTATCGCTTCACGCTCACGCCCTCGGCGCAGCCCATTCGGGCCAGCAAGCTGGTCGATTTAAAATTCACGATCGAACGCATGGGCGGCGGGCCGGTGCCGCTCCAGGTCATCATGAATGCCTTCGCGCACCTCGTGGCCTTCGACGACCAACGCAGCGGGTTCGCGCACATGCATCCGCAGGAATACGACATCACCAAGCCGCCGGACGCGGTGCACCCGGTGCTGACCTTCAAGCTTCTGCTCCCGCGCGCCGGACGCTACGTCATCTGGAGCCAGGTGCTGATCGCTGGCCGCGAAATCTACGCGCCGTTCTGGTTTGATGTGGAATAGGGGACTTCGTGGCGGAGCGCGGCGTCCCGACGCCACGCTGAGTGGGCCATGCCGTCCTTGTTTCGTGGCTGCGCGCAGCCGGCCATGAAGCAGGGCATGTGCGTGGAGCAGGGCTGCTGAAGGCGGGCGATGAAGCAGTCTGGACCCCACTCAACTCGTGAGCAATTCGCTGACGGAGGACAGCGTGGGCACACGATCGCAAATCACTTTGAGCGAGACCAGGATTGGCACTGACAACAACGCTCCCGGGATACCCCAGAGCCAGGTCCAGAAGATCAGCGAAACAAAAATGACCACGGGATTGAGGGTGAAGCGGCGTCCCAGCAAGACCGGCGTGATGAAGTTCGCCTCCAGAAGATGAAGCAACAGATACCATCCGGGCGGAAGGAGTCCCTGCCACAGCGTGTCAAAAGTCAGCGCACCCACCACGACCAGCACGATGACGCCGCAGATGGGGCCAAAGTAAGGGACAAAATTCAGGACCGCGACAAACATGCCCCACATCGCGGCGTTGGGCACGTCCATGAAATAGAGCCCCCCGCTCACGATGAGGCCAAGGCAGATATTGATCAGCGAAACCGAAAACAGATAATTGGAAATGCTTTGTTGGACCTCATGGTTGATCTCGATGGCGCGCTTTTTGTCGCTCAGGGTCGGCATCACGTGGACGAGTTTTTGCAGGAACATGTCGCCGGAGGCCAGCAGCAGGTAAATCAAGACCAACGTCTCGACCGTGCCCATGAGCAGGGCACCGGTCCAGTCAAGGATGGATCGGGTGCCTTGGTTATCTTTGACCTCCACGGTGGGCGCTGTTTTTTGGGCTTCTTTTTTTTCCTTCTCGGTCGCCCCCAGGTCCTTGACCGCCGTCGCCGCCTGGTTGAACTGGTTTAAACTCGGAAAACTGGTCTGAACCCGTTGCCTTAGGTCGGTCATATGTTGGGGCGCGTCATCGATCCACGCCAAAGCCGGGCGGCCCAGTTGGAAGAAGCCAATCCCGATGACGGCCACCAGGAGCCAAAGCACGACGGCGGCGGAAAGCGCCGGCGGAATGCGGTGCTGGGACAACCAACGGATGATGGGTTTCAGGGTGATGGCCGCGATACAGGCCAGGAATACAGGCAGGACCACCGGCCGGGCAAAGTAGAGGAAGGCAATCGTGCCAAGCACAGCCAGGACGATTTGGGCAGGCGTGGCTTTGGCCGCCTTCGCGGGGCCGGATTGAGCGGCCCGCGTCGCCAAGTCAACGCCGGCAAGGCTGGCCTGGGCCATGGGATCGGCGGCCGACTTTGCCGGCCTAGGCGAGGGAGATTTACTGAAAACCGACGCGACGGCATGGAAAATTCTGCGGAGCATGTGGGCCGGGAGGATACTCCGGCGCGAGATGCAGGGCCATGGAGTGTTGACCCACCTAACATTGAACGCTGAATGACCAATCCCTGTTTTTTAACCGCGGATGAACGCAGATAAACACGGATACGGATTTTGAACACGGAGGTCGCAAAGGCCGCAGAGGGACGGGAAAGGGATTTGAGGGCTGCTGAAAAACTTTGCTGGCCGGGCATCGGAAAAGTATCAGGTGTCAGGTTTTCAAGTATCAGGAATGTGTGTGCAGAGCCCTCTTGTTACTTGTCACTTGATACCTGTCACTTCGGCTTGGCGACCACAGCGTTTCCTGCCGCAACCCGACGGCCAACACGGCTTGCGCCGTGTGCAGCGTTCGCAGCACAGTTTTTCATAGCAGCCTATCCGCGTTAATCCGCGTGTATCTGCGGTTAAAAACGGATCGAGTCCGGATTAGTTAAAATTAGTGCTCATTAGTGGTTAAAGACGGTTCGACTCTGTGCGCTCTGCGCCCTCCGTGTTAAAAAGGTTTAGTGTTTGGTGATTGGAAGGACGCGGTGAACGTTGAGTCTTGAACCGTGATCGCGGAAGATGTCTTGCTGTTGTGATGACCGAAGTTTCCGCCCCGGCGCACCGCGCCATCGCCCGTGAAGTCCTGCAGCCCGCCGTGATCGTCGGCGCGCTCGGTTACTTCGTCGATATCTACGATCTCATCCTGTTCAACATCGTCCGCAGCGCCAGCCTGACCGAACTCGGTTTCACGGGCGACCAGCTCCTCGGCCGCGGCATCTTCCTTTTTAATTTCCAAATGACGGGAATGCTGATCGGCGGGATCATCTTCGGGATTCTCGGCGACCGCCTGGGGCGCGTCATGCTGCTGTTCAGCTCGATCCTGCTTTATTCTGCGGCCAATATTGCCAATGGCTTTGTCCACTCGATCGAGGCTTACGCGGCGCTGAGGTTCATGGCGGGCGTCGGGCTGGCCGGCGAGCTCGGCGGCAGCATCACGCTGGTCTCCGAGGTATTGTCGAAGGAAGCGCGCGGCTACGGCACGATGATCGTTGCGACAGTGGGGGTGCTCGGGGCGGTCGCGGGCGGGCTGGTGGCCGATCTGGTCGACTGGCGCACGGCCTATTTCATCGGCGGCGGACTCAGGCTGGGGTTGCTGACGCTGCGGGTCAGCGTCGCCGAGTCCGGCCTGTTCAAGCAGATGCACGTCCGCGCAGGGCAAGTCTCCCGCGGTAATTTCTTCTCCTTGTTTGCCAGTTGGGCGCGCCTTGGAAAATACCTCCGCTGCATCGGCATTGGCATGCCGAGCTGGTTTGTCATCGGCATCCTGGTCGCCTTCTCCCCGGAATTTGCGAAGGCGCTGCACATCCAGGGCGAAATCAAGGCCGGCCATGCGGTGATGTTTGCCTACCTCGGGCTGGCGTTCGGAGATTTTGCCAGCGGGTTCCTGAGCCAGGTCATGGCTTCGCGCAAAAAAGTCCTGCTCAATTTCCTCCTGCTCACGCTGGCCGCGATCGCGGCGTACTTCCTGGCGGCGGGCCGGAGCGCCGCGGTGTTTTATGCGACCATCCTGCTGCTGGGTATCGGCGTCGGCTATTGGGCGGTGTTCGTCACCATCGCCGCGGAGCAGTTCGGCACCAACATCCGGGCCACCGTGGCGACGACGGTGCCGAATTTCGTGCGGGGCGCCGTCGTGCCCATCACGCTCGGGTTCAAGTACTGCAAAGGATGGCTCGGCATTGTTCCCGGCGCCCTCGTCATCGGGCTCGCCTGCATCCTCATCGCGCTGTGGGCGCTGCGCGGGCTCGAGGAAACGCACGGCAAGGATCTGGATTACATGGAGATTATTTGAGACTTAACGCTGAACTTCGAAGGCCGCCGGACAACAGGATTTTTAACCGCCGATGGACACGGATGAACGCGGATTCGGATCGGATTTTAACCACAAAGGCACGAAGCTCACGAAGATCGAGTCGATCCAGATTTTTAACCACTGAGGGGCGCTGATTATCACTGATGGGACGAGAGATCTTTTTGAAACCGCTAATTTACGCTAATCGGCGCTAATATTTTCGGATCAGAATTTGAATACGGAGGCACGGAGCAGGGTGTATTCGTGTTTATCTGCGGTTAAAAACGGTTCGGCTCTGTGCCCTCTGCGTCCTCCGTGTTAAAAGGATTCGCGTGAATTAGCGTCCATTAGCGGTTAAAATCCGGTTTGGATCCGTGATATCCGCGGTCAAAGACTCTTCCCGCTGGCGCAGGGGGCGATTTTTCTTAACGTGCGGGGATGATGGTTCCCGTTATGGCATTTGGCTTCTTTGCATTGGTGATGGTGGCGGTTGTCGGTTTGGCGATTTGGGCGGGGCGGGTCCAGAAGCAGCGTACGACGGCGAACCTGCAAAAACTGGCGGTGCAACTCGGGCTGGAGTTCGTGGCCGCAACCGGCTGGACGGGCCGGCCTAGTGTGACCGGCACGTTGCGCGGGAAAAAGGCCGATTTTTTCACCTATGTCACCAGCAGCGGCAAATCGAGCACGGCCTGGGCGGCGGTGACGGTCCAGGCGGCGACGGCGGGCGCGCTGACCTTTTCGTTGGAAAAGCGGGGCTTCGTCACCAAGATCGAAAAATTATTCGGCGCGCATGAAGCCGTGGTGGATGATGCGGAGTTCGCCCAGGCGTGGTTTGTGCAGACCAACCAGCCGGATTTCATGAGTGCCGCGCTCATCCCCGAGCTGCGCACGAAGCTGACGGCGGCGCGTCAGGCGGGCGCCAAAGGAAAATTTGAACTCAAAGGCGACAAAGTGAAATACGCCGAGATGGGCGGGTTTGCCGACACGAAGCTGAGCAAGCGGTTCGCAGCGCTGGCCGATGTGATGTGTGACCTGGCCGACGTGGCGGAGGTCGCGGCGGAGGGGCGGGGCAAATGACGAATGACGAATGACGAACTAAGCATGGCGGTGCTGCCAGTTTGCCTTTGGGTAAGCGACAAATAGGGTATTGAGCCATGAGTGAGAATTCGTCGAACGATCTTCCGGGCCCGGTGCTGTTGTACGATGGCCAGTGCGGGTTGTGCAACCGAACCGTGCGGATGCTGCTGCGGCTCGACCGCCGCGGGGTGCTGCGCTTCGCGGCGCTGCAGAGCGAGCCGGCGCAGGAGTTTTTGCGCTCGCACGGGTTGCCGACAGAGGATTTCAGCACGCTGGTGCTCGTGCCGGATTGGGCCAAGCGGATGGATTCGACCCATTCGACAAGCTCAGGGCAAGCGGGTTCGACTGGCTCACCGCAAGCAGGCTCACCACAGGGGCGCTTTGCGCTGCGGACCGACGGGGTCGCCGGTGCGCTGTGGATGTGTGGCGGCGGGAGTCGCGTGCTTGCGGCGCTATTGTATTCGATTCCGCGGTTCGTGCGCGATGCGGGGTACAAGTTTGTGTCGCGCACGCGCTACAGGATTTTCGGTCCGTGGCGGGAGTGCCCGCTGCCGCGACCGGAGTGGAGAAAACGATTCATGGAGTAAGTTTTCCCCGCGGATCACGCGGATCGGCGCGGATTTGATGCAGATTATTTAACCGCTAATTTTCGCTAATCGGCGCTAATCTCGGAGGGCAGAGCTTGAACCACTGATGAACACTTATGTGCACTGATCACAGATCGATGCCGATAGGAGAAGGCTGCGGAAAAGATTTGCTGGCCGTCGTTGCGAGCAGAAAGCGCTGTGGTCGCCAAGCCGAAGTGACAGGTATCAAGTGACAAGTAACAAGAGGGCGCTGGGCGCGAAGTTTCGAGTGCCAGGCGCCAAGTTCCAAGATAACTGATCGCTCCTGACTCTTAATCCTGACACTTGAAAATCTGATCCCTGATACTTTTCCAATACCGAACTAGCAGCACAGTTTTTCACCGCAGCCTATTAGCGTGAATTAGCGTCCATTAGCGGTTAAATCCAATCCGTGTTTATCTGTGCAATCAGTGGTAGAAGGAATAAGTGAGCATAAGTGCTCATCAGTGGTTAAAACTCCGATCCGGATCCGCGATCATCCGCGTAATCCGCGGGAAAAATCCGACTCAGCTTTTTTTCAACGGTTCGCGGACGAGAACAGACAGCAGGACGGATATTGCCAGCACGGCGGCGATGACGCCGAGCGAACGGGTGGTGGAGATCTCGAGCCAGCGCGAGACGAGCATTTTAACGCCGATGAAAACAAGGATGACGGCGAGACCGGGCTTGAGGAAGCGGAAGAGTCGCATGACGCCGCTCAGCGCAAAATAGAGCGAGCGCAGTCCGAGGATGGCGAAGATGTTCGAGGTGAGCGCAACGAAGGCGCTGCCGGTGATGGCGAGCACGGCGGGCAGCGAATCGAGTGCGAAAAGGAGGTCGGTCGTCTCGACGACGAGCAACACGAGGAGCAGGGGCGTGGCCACGCGCCGGCCGGACTCGCGCGTGAAGAATTTCGCCCCGGCGAAATTGGCGGCGACGGGGAAAAAGCGGCGGAACAGCCGCACGGCGGGATTTTTTTCGGGATGGATTTCGTCCGCGGATTTTTTCGGCCAGGCCATCTTGACGCCGGTATAGACGAGAAATGCGCCGAAGAGATAAATCACCCAGTGGAAGCGGTGCAGCACGCCCAGGCCGACGAGGATGAAGGCGCTGCGCATGATCACGGCGCCGATGATGCCCCAGAACAGCACGCGGTGCCGCCAGGCTGGCGCGGTCTGAAAATAAGCGAAGACGAGGATGAACACAAAAATGTTGTCCACGCTCATGCAGAGCTCGACGAGGTAGGCGGCGAGAAACTGCTGCGCGGGCTCGGGGCCGAGCCAGGACCAGAGCAGGGCGTTGAAGGCGAGGGCGAGGCCGACCCAAACGCCGCACCAGGCGAGGGCTTCGCGCATGCGCACGTCGTGTTCGCCGCGGCGGAAAAGGCCGAGGTCGAGCGCGAGCATGGCGGCGATGAAGGCAAAAAAAGCCGTCCAGGCCCACCATGGCAGCGGCGTCACGGCATTGATGGCGGCGCAAAACACGCCCCAGCATGGCGCGGGCAGGTGCGCAGGCGCAAGTGCACAGAACCTCACAGATTGGGTTTAACCGCGGATGCACGCGGATATCGGATTAGATTTCTTTAACCACTTATGACCACTTATGCGCACTGATTTCGGCGGGCTGCGGAAAAACTCTGCTGGCCGTCGTTGCTGAGCAGGAAGCTCTGCTGCAGCGCTTCTGCTCGCAACCCGACGGCCCACACGGCCTTGGCCGTGTGCTGCGTTCGCAGCACAGTTTTTCATCAGCCATCTGCGTGTATCCGTGTTCATCTGTGGTTAAAAAACGGCTTGGATCCCTAGTTGGATTAATAAGTGCGAATAAGTGTACATCAGTGGTTAAAGACTGGGATTCGCGCCTTGGGCGCGCATAAAATTATCAGGAACTCTTTGACACATCCGCCGGGGCATTTTCACTGCGCAGGGATGAAGCGCCTGGTTTTATTGCTGCTGTTGATCATGTCCGTCGCGTGGCCGGCGGCGCGCGCCGCGGACAGTGCGGCGACCGAACCGTCCGCGAGCCCGCCGCCCGCGGTGGCGCAGCCCGCCAACCCGGCTCCGCCGGAAAAAAGCCACGCCACGCCCGACGACGAATTGAAGCGGCAGGCCGCGGCGGCAAGCGTGCTCGCGCGGGAACAGGAGAAACCCGCGGTCGTGGCGGCCACCGGCTTGATCGAGCGCATCGTGGATTCGGTGCTCGCGTTTTTCAACGTCGACGAGAATGCCAATGCCCTGGCCCACTACGGCGTGGCGGCGTTTTTTCTCCTAATGACGCTGCTGTTTCGCCGCGTGATCCCGGCGATCATCATCAAGCGGCTGCGCAAAGCGGGGGGCGGATCGAGGACCGGGCTGCGCCTCCGGTTGTTTCCGGTGCTGGAAAACCCGGCCGGCGTGTTCGTGGGTTTGCTCGGCATCTTTTGCGCGCTTAATGCGCTCAAGCTTTCGGAGCAGACCCGCTATTACGTCGACCTCGCGGCGAGCGGTTCCTTTTCGCTGGTCATTTTCTGGGGCGTGCTCCTCGCGGCCAACGCGCTGCTCGATCACCTGCATCAGGTCGCGATCGACCGGCGCCTCGATATCGCCCCGTTCATGCCCTGGATCAAGAAAGCGCTGATCACGGCCGGCATCATCTTTGGCGTCTTGCTGATCGCCCAGAGCCTGGGGGCCGACGTCAAAGCCTTTCTCGCCGGCCTCGGCATCGGCGGCCTGGCCTTCGCCCTCGCCGCGCAGGACACCATCGCCAACTTCTTCGGCTCGGTGGTCGTGGCCCTCGACCAGCCGTTCAAAATCGGCGAGACCGTGACGATCGGCCTGACCACCGGGATGGTCGAGGACATCGGCCTGCGCTCGACCAAGATTCGCACGGTGGACAAGTCGCTGGTCGTGGTGCCGAACAAGACCGTGGCCACCGAGGCGATCAACAATCTCTCGCGTTTCACCCAGCGCCGCGTGGAGCAGGTCATCAACCTGACGTACGACGCGACACCGGAAAAAATGACGGCCGTTGTCGATGACCTGCGCCAGATCATCTTGCGCGAAGAGGACGTGGAACCCAGTTCGGTCATGGTCTATTTTCGCGACTACAACGCGGCTGCGCTCGGCATCTGGATGGTTTACATGACCAAGGGGCCGGATTTTCAGAAACACATGGCGCTGCGCGAGCGGATCAATCTGGCGATCATGCGCGCGGTGGCGGGGCGTGGCCTGGCGTTTGTGCCCACGTCGCAGACGATCGTGTTCGATGGACCGGTGGCAAAACAGATGGCGGAGAAAAAAGGGTAGGGGATTTCAAAGACATTTTAACCCGAAGGTCGCCCTCCTTCGCTAAGGCTACGGAGGGCAGGCAAAGGGACGCGAAGAGACTGGGGTTGGCTCGAATCAAATTTCCAAACAGGCCTTGTTTTTGCCTTTGATAGCGAAACGCCAACGGCTCTTCGCGTTACTTTGCGATCTGGGTGTAAACAATAGGCCGGAACTCAATCCAGCGTCTGGCGGTAGCGTTTCACGCCGATGGTCATGGCGACGGCGACGAAGACCAGCAGCGGCCAGATTTCCGGCGCGATCTCGGCCAGGCCGTTGCCCTTGAGGAGAATGCCGCGCACGATGCGCAGGAAATGGGTGTTGGGCAGGCAGGTGCCGACCCATTGCGCCCATTCCGGCATGCCGCGGAACGGAAACATGAAACCGGAGAGCAGGATCGACGGCAGGAAAAAGAAGAACGACATCTGCACGGCCTGGAGCTGGTTTTGCGCAAGGGTCGAGAAAGTGATGCCGACCGCAAGATTCGCGGTGATGAAGATCAGCGCCATGGCATAAAGCAGTGGGAGGCTGCCGACCATCGGCACGTTGAAGATGAAGCGCGCGGCGACGAGGATGAGCGTGACCTGGATGTAGCCGACGGCGATGTAGGGCAGGATTTTTCCGACCATCACCTCGAATGGGCGCACGGGAGTGGCGAGGAGATTTTCCATCGTGCCGCGCTCGCGTTCGCGCGTGATGGCAAGGCCGGTGATCATGACCATCGTCATCGTGAGCACGATGCCCATGAGGCCGGGCACGATGTTGTATCGGGTGATATTTTCCGGGTTGTAGTGCGCGTGAATCTCGAAATCGACCGGTCCGGTCTTCGCGCGAAGGCGGGTGAGCGGCCCGGTGAGGTCGCGGTCGAAGACGGTGGCCGCAATCGAGTTAACCGCCGAGAGCGCGGGGCCGGTCGCGGCGGGATCGGTGGCGTCGGCCTCGATCAGCACGGTCGGCCGCTCGCCGCGCAGGAGTTTGCGCGTGAAATCCTCCGGGATGTTGAGCACGAACTGGACCTCGCCGAGTTGGAGGAGCCGCTGCACCTCGGCCTCGGTGGCCGCCTCCCGGGTGAGCGCAAAGTAATCGCTGTTCCCCAGCGCGGCGACGAGCGTGCGCGCAAACGGCCCATGGTCGGCGTCGCGAATGGCGGTCGGCAGATGCTTCGGGTCGGAGTTGATGGCGAAGCTGAAGAGCATAAGCTGCATGAGCGGGACGCCGATCATCATCGCGAACGTCACGCGGTCGCGCCGCATCTGGATGAACTCCTTCAGCACCATGGCCCAGAGACGATGAAAAGTGAAACGATGCATCGTCAGGAAAAGTTGTCCCGCGCGGTTTCCATGAGGCTGATGAACACATCCTCGAGGCCGGAGCGGACGCGCGTCCACTCGTGCCGCGGGTCGCGCACGGCGGCGATGACCTCGTCGAGTTTTGCTCCGTCGCGACTGCTCACATGGAGCGTGTTGCCAAACGCGACCACCTGGTCGACGCCGTCGCGACCGCGCAGCGTATCGGCCAGCGCGCTCAGCCCGGACCCGGTGACTGTCCAGGTGGTGAGACGGGCGGCCGCGAGAACTTCGTCGAGCGTGCCGCGGGTGAGCAGGCTGCCATAGGCGATGTAGGCGAGGCGGTGGCAGCGTTCGGCTTCGTCCATGTAATGGGTGGTGATGAGCACGGTGAGGCCGTCGGCCGCGAGCTGGTGGATTTCGTCCCAAAAATCACGGCGCGCCTTCGGGTCCACGCCGGCGGTGGGTTCGTCGAGGAGGAGCAACTGCGGCTGGTGGATGAGGCAGGCGGCCAGCGCGAGCCGCTGTTTCCAGCCGCCGGAGAGCTGGCCCGCGAGCTGGCGGCTGCGGTTTTGCAGGCCGAGGCGCTCAAGGCTGCGCTGCACCGCGGCGGCGCGGTCGGGCATGTCGTAGAGGCGCGCGATGAAGTCGAGATTTTCGCGGATGCTCAGGTCTTCATAATAGCTGAAGCGCTGCGTCATGTAACCGACATGGCGCTTGATCTCGGCCTGCTGCTTGCGCAGGTCATAGCCGAGGCAGGTGCCGGTGCCGGCGTCGGGCGTGAGCAGGCCGCAAAGCATGCGGATGAACGTGGTCTTGCCGCTGCCGTTGGGACCGAGAAAGCCGTAGATCTCGCCGCGGCGCACCGAGAGGTCGATGGCGTTGACGACGGTCTTGTCGCCGAACTTTTTCGTCACGCCGGTGACGTCGATGGCGAAGTTTTCAAGATCGGCCTTCATGAGATTCCTCGCACGGCTCGGAATGACCCAAGGATCACGGGGCCACATCCACGGGCTGGCCGGGATGGAGGTTGCGCGCGTCGGCGGCGGAAAACACGGCCTCGACCATGAAGACGAGCTTTTCCCGGTTGTCGCGGTTGTAGAGGACAGGCGGCGTGTATTCGGGTTGGGGCGACAGGTAGCTGATGCGGGCGGCGAGCGGGCTGGCGCCGGCCACCGTCACGTGCACGGTGGCGCCGGCCTGCAGCGCCGCGAAGTCGGACTCGGGCACAAAAAATCGCACCTTGATATTTTCCGGGGGCAACACCACCACGACCGGGCTGCCGGCGGCCACGAATTCTCCCGCGCGGTAAAGGGTGTCGAACACGAGACCGGTGCAGGGTGCGGATTGCGATTTTTGCGCGACGCTCCAGTCGGCCTGGGCGAGGGCGGCCTGCGCGGCCTCGACGACATCGGCCCGGCTGCCGAGGCGCGCGGTTTCAAGCTCGGCCGCAAGCTGGTCGGCTGCGCGGAGGTTGGCCTCGTGGGTGAGGCGCGCGCGGTCGAGGTCGTTGGCGGTGGAGGCGTTGTCGGCGAAAAGTTTTTCCTGTCGCGCGAGCTCGCGGCTGGAAAGTTCGGCGGTGGCGCGCGCCTGCGCGAGATGGGCCTCGATGGCGTTGAGCTCGGTGGGCCGCTGGCCCTTGCCCAGGTCGGCGAGACGGGCGGCGGCCTGGCGCTGCGCGGCGAGCTCGGCCGAACGTTCGAGCGCGAAGAGCGGCGCGCCCGCGGCCACTTGCGCGCCCTTTTGCACGGACAGGGTTTCGAGCTGCCCGCCGAGCGGCGCAGCGACGTAGACGAACTCGCCCTCGAGGTAGCCCTGCCAGGCCGGCGGCCCGTGCCGCGCGCAGCCGGTGAAGGCGAGGAGAAGTGCGACCGCCAGGGCGGAGTGGCTAGCGTGGGAAAAGTTTTTCATATTCCTTTCGGCCAGCGGGGGTGAGGAGCCCGCTGAAGAAGAGCTTGATGGCGTTTTCGAAGACATCGGGCGGGTGAAGGCGGAGCCGCTGGAGCACGGCGGGCTGCATCATCCCCTGGATGGCGTGGAGGAGAAACTCGACGGCGAAGACCGGGTTCACGTCGTCGCGCACCGCGCCCGACAACTGGCCCTCCTCGATGAAGCGCCCGAAGATGTAGGGAATGTTGCGGCTGCGCATCTGCTCGATATGGCGGTGCAGGTCGGGGGCGAAACGTTGCAGGTCGCGCATGACCGTGTGGTTGCAGCGGGACAGCCGCTCGATCATGCCCTGCGCGAAACCGCGCAGCTTTTCCGCGAACGTGAGCCGGCGGTTGCGCAGGACGGTCTCGGCGTCGGCGCGGATCTCGGCGGAGAATCCGTCGATCACGGCGCGGATGATTGCGTGCTTGCTGCGAAAGTGCACGTAGAGCGTCTTCTTGCTCATGCCCAGCTCCGTGGCGAGGTCGGCCATGGTGAAGGCACTGTAGCCCTGGGTGAAGAAGCGGGTGCGGGCTTCGTCCAGGATGCGGGTGCGGGCATCGTCGAGGGTGGTGGGAAGGGATGAAGCAACCGGCATAAAAACCAAGGAAACCAGATTAGTATTTTAAGTTTCCAAGGCAAGTTTTTTCCGCCGGGCGGGTTTCCCAAACATTTTAACACGAAGGTCACAAAGGGACGCGAAGAGACTGGTGTTGGCTTGCATCAAACTTTCAAGCCGGCTCCGTTTTTACCTTTGATGGCAGAGAACCAATGACTCTTTGCGATCTTCTGTTCAAAACAAGGAAGGGGAAGAACGGCCGGTTCTGAAAAACAAAAAGGCCGGGCGCGGGGCCCGGCCTGGCAAATTTTATGGCGGTGAAAAACGCGGGATTTATCCGCGACGTTCCCAGCCGCCGCCGCGTTCGTTGCGTTCGCCGCGTTCGCCCCGGTGGCCGTGATGGCCGCCGCCGCTGCGCCCACCACCACCGCCGCCGAAGCCGCGGCGTTCGCCGCCTTCAAATGAACGGGCCGGGCGGTCCTCCTTGGGCCGTGCCTCGTTGACGGTGAGGCTGCGGCCGTCCATGGAATGGCCGTGGAGTTTCTCGATGGCTTGTTGGGCTTCCTCGGCGGTGGTCATGGCGAGAAAGGCGAAGCCGCGCGAGCGGCCCGTGAATTTGTCAAAGATCAGGTCAACGGAGGCGACGGTGCCGGCTTGGGCAAACAGGTCCTGGAGGTCCTGTGCGGTGGTGGAGAACGGGATGTTCCCCACGTATAACTTGGTGTTCATCTGCTTGAATGTGGCCTGTGCTGATTCCGCCTGTTCCCGACAGTCGAGTTTCAAATCGTCAGCGAACCGTGGCTCACCTGACAATTCACCAAGCAGAGAAGTCAAATAGCAGGCGGGGCGCAAAGTGGCCGGGCCGTGATGGTGAGGCAAGCGAATTTAGCCCGCATCGCTCACCCTCCCTCGTATGAGCGATGCGCCCTGTTGGGCCGACTTTGTCGGGGCTGCCGCGACGAAGTCGCCTTGTGCCGAGAGCATCGCGCAAGCGGATGCATTGGCTCTGGAAAAAGCGTGATGCATCCGGGTTAGGAGGGGCGGCTGCGCGCAACTTGACCCGCGGCCTGATATGGTTTTCACTTCCCGCTCCTAAATCCATGAATCCCGCGCACGCCATCCGTCGTTGTTCCGTGCTGCTCGCATTGACGGTCACGAGCATGGCCGGGATCAGGGTGCGCGCGGTGGAACTGACGCCCAATTCGCCTTTTGCGCCGGTGAGCAGCGCGGCCGACGCCAATGCGACGCCGGCCAATTCGCCCCTGGAGTTGCGTGGCATCCTCTCCACGCCGGATGGATACAAGTTCAATCTTTGCGACCAGGCCGGCCACATCAACGTATGGATCGGCCTCAATGCGGCCGGCCAGCAGTTCGTGGTGCGCTCGCAAGATGTGGCCCACCATCGCGTGACCGTCGAATACCAGGGCCGCGAAATCACGCTGTCCCTGGCGCAGCCGAAAATCATGCCGACGTCCATGCAGCAGCAAGCCATGTACACCCCGCAGCCTCAGATGATGGGACAGCAGCCGATCATCCAGCCAGGCTCGGTTGGGCCCAATCCGCAGGATGACCGGCAGCGCCTCGAACGCATCGCCGAGGAGATCAGGCGGCGCCATGCGTTGCGCGCAGCCGCGCAGCAACAACAATTTCCTCCGGGAGTTAACCAGACCCCGCAGCCGCAGGATTGACGCACGGGTTGTCCGGCCGCGGCGGGTCCAAAAATAGTTCGTGAAATCCCCGGTGGGGCGCGTAGCGTGCCCGTTCCGACCGGCCCTGGAAACAGGCGAAATTTTCACGGCCGGCCGGTTCTCGCGCAGAATTCACGATGCTTACGAACACACAGGCCGATGCGACTTACACGAATAGTAAGCTCATCCGGCGGCTCTTTGCCCTTGCGTGGCGTTATCGCCTGCGCTGCTTCCAGGTGCTCGGCCTGCAGCTCGTGCTGCTGACGATGGGTCTTTTCGGGCTCAGTCTCACGGGCATCGGCATCGATTTCATCCGCCACAAGGTCGAGCATGTGCCGCTATCGCCCAACCAGCTCCATCTGGCGCTGCCGGACAACTGGCCCGCGCTCGATGTCCTCGCGCTGATCGGCGCCATCATCCTCGGCCTGGCCGCGGGCCGCGCGGTGCTCAATTATTGCTACAGCGTCCTGCTCAACCGACTCACGCAGCAGGAACTCGTGGTCCACCTGCGGGATGAGGTTTACAGCAAGCTGCAGCGGCTGAGCTTCCGTTTTTTCGACGCCAACACGACCGGCTCGATCATCACGCGCGTCACGGGCGACGTGCAGTCGGTGCGCATGTTTCTCGAGCAGGTGCTCGTGCAGAGCGTCATCATGATCATCTCGCTGACGGTTTACATCATCTACATGGCGAGCCTTTCGCCGGGCCTCACGGTGGCGTGCCTGGCGACGACCCCGTTGCTGTGGGTGCTGGCGGTGTGGTTCTCGCGCCGCATCCAGCCGAAGTATGCGCGCAACCGCGAACTGGTGGAAGTGATGGTGCAAAACCTGGCCGAGAGCATCCAGGGCATCGCCGTGACCAAGGCCTTTGGCCGCGAGGCCGAGGACCGGCAGAAGTTCGACCACAGCAACCAGGCCGTTTTCGACCAGCAGCGCGGCATCTTCTGGCGGGTGAGTTTGTTTTCGCCCGCGATCGGGTTTCTCACGCGGATCAACGTCATGGTCCTGCTTGGCTACGGCGGGTGGCTCGTGGCCCACGACCGCCTGCCGCTTGGCGCCGGCCTCGTCGTCTTCGCCGGCCTGCTCGACCAGTTTTCCGGCCAGGTCAACAACGTCGCGCTCATCGTCAACAGCGTGCAGCAATCGCTCATCGGCGCGCGGCGCGTGTTTGAGATCCTCGACGCCCCGGTCGAGGTGCAGAGCGCGCCCGACGCCCTGCACCGGCCCAAGCTCGCGGGCGTGGTGCGTTTCGAAAACGTGACCTTTTCCTACCTCGGCATCGATCCGGTGCTGCGCGACATCAACCTCGAGGTGAAACCCGGCCAGTGCATCGCCATCCTCGGCACGACCGGCGCGGGCAAAAGCGTCTTGATGAGCCTCATCCCGCGCTTCTTCGACCCCACGGCCGGCCGCGTGCTGGTCGACGGGCTCGATGTGCGCAGCCTCCGCCTCGACGACCTGCGCCGCAACATCGGCCTCGTTTTCCAGGAAAGTTTTCTCTTCAGCAACACGATCTCGGCCAACATCGCCTTCGGCCATCCCGAGGCCACCCCGGCGCAAATCGAAAAGGCCGCGCGCATCGCGGCCGCGCACGATTTCATCGTGAAGCTGCCGCAGGGCTACGACACGGTGATCAGCGAAAGCGGGCAGAGCCTTTCGGGCGGGCAGCGCCAGCGCCTGGCCATCGCGCGCGCCGTGCTGCTCGAGCCGGCCATCCTGCTGCTCGACGACCCGACCGCGGCCATCGACTCGGAGACCGAGCACGAGATTTTCGAGGCGCTCGACCGTGCCATCGCCGGGCGCACGACGTTCATCGTCGCGCACCGCCTCAGCACGCTGCGCCGCGCCGACTTCGTCATCGTCATGGAACACGGCCGCATCGTGCAGCAGGGCACGCACGAGCAGCTCATGAAAACTCCCGGCCCGTACCTCAGCGTGGCCAACCTGCAGCTGGTGGACAACCGCGAGCTGCAGGTCGAGGCGGAAAAGAAAGGCGCGGCATGAATCCCACGCTGACCAATCCGAGTCCCTCCACGCCGCGCCGCCGCGTGCCCATGCTCGTTCATCGCGTGGACGACGATGAATACGGGGAACTGCAGAAACCGCTCGACTGGGGCCTCATCCGCCGGCTCATGGGCTACACGCGGCCGATCGCCGCCAAGCGGAACTGGCTCATTTTCCTGACGGCTTTGCGCTCGGCGCAATTGCCCGCCCTGGTGTGGGTCTCGAGCCTGGTCATCGGCAACCTCATCGCGGGCTTCACGCGCGAACCGCCGGCGCAGCGCGATCTTTCGCCGCTGTGGTGGGCGCTGGCCGGCTACGGTGTGCTCGCGGTGCTGACCGACGGGCTTTTCCATTTCCGCCAGCGGCTGGCGCTCGAAGTGGGTGAAACCGTCGTCAATGCCCTGCGCAGCGACATCTTTGCCACCATGCAGCGCATGCCGATGGCGTTTTTCCACCGCATGAAAGTCGGCAGCATCATCAGCCGTGTGACGTCCGACGTGGAGGCGTTGCGCGTGGGGATCCAGGATGTGTTTTTTATCAGCATCGTGCAGGCGGGGCAGATGCTTTTTGCCGCCTGCGTCATGGCCTATCGCGATTGGGCGATGTTCCTCGTCGTCCTCGGGATGGCGCCGATTTTGTGGATGATCAATCACCACTTCCGGGTGAAGCTCAGCCGCTACTCGCGCGCGGCGCAGGAAAGTTTCAGCCGCGTGACCGCCACGCTGGCGGAGTCGATCAACGGCATCCGCGTGACGCAGGGCTTTGTGCGGCAGGAGACCAATGCCGGGCTGTTCCGCAGCCTGCTGACCGATCACTCGCGCTACAGTGTCGATCTCGCGCGCACGTCCGGCCTCCTCGTGCCGCTGCTCGAGTTGAACAGCCAGTTCTTCATCGCCATCCTGCTGATGCTCGGCGGCTGGCGGACGTTCCACGGCTACATGCAGGTGGCGGACCTGATTTTGTTCTTCCTCATGGCGAACCAATTCTTCGCGCCCATCCAGAACCTTGGCATCCAATACAACCAGGCGCTGATCGCCATGGCCGGGGCCGAGCGCGTCTTCCGCCTGCTCGATCTCAAGCCGGATTGGGAGGATGACGTGGCTGCGTCGGATCTGGAAGATCCGCGGCAGCCGGTTCAAAGTTCCCCGTTCAAAGTTCAAGGTTCAGGGTCCAAAGTTCAAAGTTCCGCTGACCCAACCTTGAACCTTGAACAGGGAACCTTGAACGCGCCCCTCGGGGCGCATGTCGAATTTCGCAACGTGAGCTTTGGCTATACTCCGGCGCGGCTCGTGCTCCACGACATCAACTTCACGGCCGAGCCGGGCCAGACGGTCGCGCTGGTCGGCCACACGGGCAGCGGCAAAAGCTCGATCATCAACCTTGTCGCGAAATTTTACCTGCCCGGGCAGGGCGGGGTGTTTTTCGACGGCCGCGAGATCCGCACCCTCACCAGCCACTCGCTGCACCGGCAGATGGGCATGGTCCAGCAACAGAACTTTCTCTTCAGCGGCACGGTGCTCGACAACATCCGCCTGAGCAAACCGGAGGCGTCCGAGGCCGAGGTGCGCATGGCCGCGCAGCGGCTCGACTGCATCGACATCCTGGAGGCGCTGCCGCAGGGCCTGCGGACGGAAGTGGGGGAAAAAGGGGCGGGCCTCTCGGTGGGCCAGCGCCAGCTCATCTGCTTCACCCGTGCATTGTTGGCCGATCCGCGCGTCGTCATCCTCGACGAGGCCACGAGCTCCATCGATGCGCTGACGGAGGCGCGTTTGCAGCAGGCGTTGCTCACGTTGTTGCGCGGCCGCACGAGCTTTGTCGTGGCGCATCGCCTCTCGACCATCCGCCATGCCGACCTCGTGCTGGTGCTCGACCAGGGGCGCATCGTCGAGCGCGGCACGCACACGCAATTGCTCGCGCAGGGCGGCCATTATGCGGCGCTTTATCGGCAATTTGTCCAAATGGACGACCAAGCCTAAAACCCGCTCAGAGCAGAAAAAATGATTTTTTCAAAGATTTTCCTCGGAAAACACCCCCTTTTCGCTCTAGAAAGTCGTTGCCTTCAGAGTAAAGCACCCTAAACCCAGATTCACTATGGCTAAAAAATCAGCTCGTAAACCTAATGCAAAATTCATGGCCCCGGTCACGCCGGACGCCTTGCTCGCCGCCGTTGTCGGCGCCGCGCCTCTCCCACGCACGGAGCTCACCAAGAAGCTCTGGATCTACATCAAGAAAAACAGTCTTCAGGATAAAACCAAGAGGACCCAGATCAATGCCGACGACAAACTCAAGGCAGTCTTTGGCGGCAAGGCCAAGGTCAGCATGTTTGAGATGACCAAGCTCGTCTCCGGTCACGTCAAAAGCTAAGACAAACCCTTTCAACCAAAGCGCCGCCCCGGGGAAACCTGGCGCGGCGTTTTTGTTTTGTGAGGCGGATATCCGCCTGTAGTTGGTAATTAGTAGTTGGCAGTTGGTGACAGGCTTCGATCCGACGCTTGCCGTGCCCTCCGTAGCCCTGAGCCGTTTCGACAAGCCCGTTCGGCAGAGCTCAGGGTCCCGAGCATTGTCGAGGGACTCAAGGCCCTGAGCAAGTCGATGGGCTTGCCGAAAGGGCGAAGGAGGGCGTTCGAACAAACTACTAAATCCAAACTACCAATTACTGTTCGTGCAGCGCCGGCGCTGCTATTTTCCTTCCAGCGCCGTCTCGATCTGTTTGCAGGCGGTCTTTAAAATCTGCAGGCGTGCATGGCGTTTGTTGTTGGCCGGGATGAGGTGCCAGGGCGCGAAGGGGGTGTCGGTCAGGGCCAGCATGTCGCCCACCGCCACTTCGTAGGCGTGCCATTTGCGGCGGTTTCGCCAGTCCTCGTGGTCGATCTTGTGGCGCTTGTAGGCGGTGTCCTCGCGTTCGCGGAAGCGGCGCAGCTGCTCATCCTTGCTGATGTGCATCCAGAACTTCACGACGATGATGCCGCGCTCGGTGAGTTGCTCCTCGAAGTCGGTGATCTCGGTGAACGCCCGCTTCCACTCGGCCTCGCGGCAGAAACCTTCGAGCCGCTCCACGAGCACGCGGCCATACCACGAGCGGTCGTAAATCGTCACCATGCCCGCGCGCGGGACGTGCCGCCAGAAGCGCCAGAGATAATGGTGCGCCTTTTCCTCGTCGTTCGGCTTGGCGATGGGGATGACGCGGTAGTCGCGCGCGTCGATCGCGCTGGAGAGCCGGCGGATGGCGCCGCCCTTGCCCGCGGCGTCCCAGCCTTCGAAGACAAACACGATGGAACGGCGCTGGGTCGAGGCCATGCGCACGGCGTGATTGAGGCGGCCGAGCCACTTGTCGCGTTTTTCCTCGTATTCCGCGGCCGACAACGCCTGGTCGAGCGGGAGCGCGAGCAGCCGGTGCAAGCCGGCGGCACGCAGCGGGGTGGTGGCGGCTATTTTTTGGGATTTGGTGTTTGGATTTTTGTCCTTTTTGATTTTTCGGGCATGTTCGCGAAAACGCGCGAGCAGCAGCTGGCCCACGGCGAAATCGCGGCTGCGCGGATCGTCGGCGCCGACGACAAACCACGGCGAGGCCGGGCGGTGCGTGGCCTCCAGGATGTGCCGGGCCGTGCGCCCGAGGCGGTCGTAGAGGCGGTGATGGCGCCAGTCGTCGGGCGAGACGCGCCAGGCGGTTCGCTCGTCGTCCGCGAGTTCGCGGAGGCGTTTGTGCTGCGCGACCTTGGAGAGGTGCAGCCAGACTTTGAGGATGAGCGCGCCGTCGGCGGCGAGCAGCTGCTCGAAGTGGCGGATGCGCCGCAGCTCGTGGTCGAGTTGCGTGAGGTTCTTGGCGCCATGAATTTCCTCACGGAGGGTTTCCGTGTACCACGAGCCGGCAAAGATGCCCATGCGGCCGTGCGGGCACAGGCTGCGCCAGAAGCGCCACATAAACGGGCGCTCGCGCTCCTCATCAGTGGGCGTGTGAAACGCCACCGTCTCCACGCCACGCGGGTCGAGCCAGCCGTTGAGCGTGTTGATGAGCTCGCCGCGGCCCGCGCCCTCAACGCCAGCGACGACGAGCAGGACGGGAAAAGGCGCGGCTTTCAACTCCACCTGCAGCTGGATGAGCTGTTCGCGCAGCCGGGGCACGCGCGCCTCGTAATCTTTTTTGGGGATACGGGGCGTCGCAATTTTCCGGGCCATGCTGAAAAAATTTCTGCCGGGGCGACGCGAGCTTGTCGAGTCTGGCCGGGAAAATTCGTGTCAAATCCCTCGCGCGGCGCGAAAAGTTGGGTAGGTTTGATCGTTCCAAACATGAAACGGCCGCGGGCATGCCGCCCGTGGGCCGACCCCAACTTCAAAACCAGGAGGCTGCAATGAACCCCGTGCAGTTGATCATAAGATTTCTTGGCTGTTCGGCCGTGGCGGGCGTGCTCGGCGCGCTGGCGATGGCGGTGGTCATCCGGCTCTTCGCGCGGGCCCACTGGGCGCGTGGCGACATGGTGGTGGCGGTGGGCAGTTTGCTGACGCGCTCGCGAGACTCGGCCCGGCTGGTCGGCGGCATCCTGCACGCGCTTTCCGGCGTGGGTTTTGCCATGGTCTATACCGTGGCGATGATGGCGCTCAACCTGGCGAGGTTTCCCGTGGCGGTCTACGCCGGCATCGGCTTTGGGGTTTTCCACGGCATGGTCGTTGGCCTGACGCTGTGTTGGCTCGTGGCGGACCAGCATCCGCTCGATGAATTCAAGGAGGCGGGCCTGGCGGTGGGCGTGAGCCATCTCGCGGGCCACGTGGCCTACGGGCTGGTCGTCGGGATCGTGATTGGTTTTTCGGGGTTGTAGCCAGGAAGCAGGAATCGATCATTAACCACGAAGGCACCCTCCTTCGCCAAGGCTTCCGCCTTCGCTGAAGCTATGGCGGACAAGTCGGAGGGCAGGCAACGCTCACGAAGAAAGCTTTTTAACCACTGATTGGCACTGATGATCACTTATCATTCGGATCGGAGTTTTTAACCGCGGATGAACACAGATGAACGCGGATACGGATCGGAATTTGAACACGGAGGTCACGGAGAACACAGAGGGGCGGAAAAGGATTTGGAATGGATTTGAGGGCTGCTGAAAAACTCTGCGGCCGTCGTTGCGATCAGGAAACGCGGCGGCAGCGTTTCCTGGCGCAACCCGACGGCCAACACGGCTTGCGCCGTGTGCTGCGTTCGCAGCACAGTTTTTCAGCAGGCATCTGCGGTTAAAAATCTGATCTGAATAAGTGCCTATAAGTGGTCATCAGTGGTTAAAAAAGTCAGTGGTTCGAAATCCGGGCTTCTTCCTCTGCGATCCCTGCGGCCTCCGTGTTAAACAGGATCGAAATCCGCGTCCATTCGCGTTCATCTGCGGTTAAAAAACGGTTCGGGTCCCTCGTTGAATTAATAAGGGCCTATTCGCCTAAAACTAGAGGCGGCCCTGCATTTTCAATGCGATCCAGCGGCAAGCAATTCCTGCAACGATTCGACAATTTGCTGGGCGTCGATTTCGGGCCGGACGACACGTGCCGCCATCACCCCATCGAGCAATACCGATATGAGGCGCGCTAATTTCACGGCTCGTTGCGCTGAAATCCCGGGTTTTTGGGAAAGTGCGCTCGCGAGAATCTCAACCTCCGTCACATAGAATTGCTTGATGGCCCCCTCGGTCAGGAGGGATTTGCGATTTGAGTACGAATAGTCGAGGACAACTTTAAGAAATCCTGAGAGTTCCGGCGATAATAGCAGGTTGCTCGACAACCAGGCTTCAAGCCCGCCCATGCTTTTCCTCTCGCGCCTTAATTTTTCATAGGCCGCGACGACATCAGTAAGCGCCATGCGGACGGCGAATTGGAAGAGATCATCTTTATCCTTAAAGTAATAGTAGATCAGGGCTGGGTTGACCCCGGCGGCCTTGCCGAGATCTTTATTGGAGACCGCCGCATAGCCGAATTCAGAGAATAGCTTCAATGCGGCTGCGCCGATGGCGTTGCGCCGCTCTTGAAAGGTTAAAGTTTTGTGGCGCATCTGGCAGGCTGTTGAAAAACTATGCCGGGAGAGTTGGCCAACCCTCCGCCTCGGCTTCAACCAGCAACTTTTCCAGGTCTTGAATAATTTCTTCCAGCATGGTTTCACCCACCGAAGCCGATGCCTCGGACGGACGACCGACAACCCCGTTGGGCGTCACTGCCGGCATCGCATATCGCCAGAATTTACCGATGGTTAAATCTGCGAAATCGCGGGCATTTTTCATGTCAACCCCGTCCGGTTCGATGGCCAGCATCATTGCGGTTTCGGCCAGATTGGCATGCATGTCGGGCGCGTCGATCGCGTAAATGCTGCGCGCTTTCGCCGATATCTCCCAAAGACCCCGATAAGCAAAACGCACGCGTGGATACTCATAGCGGAGTTGAAGGATAGCGCTCTCGATTGAAGGTCCGTTCGTCGCATGCCCGGAGATGAAAAACAGGCGATCAACGCCGGTGCCATTGATCGCCCATCGGGAGATCTCACACAAAACCCCGGTCAGGAGGGTGGGCGACAGCGACAAGGTCCCGGGCCACTTCTCCGTATGTCCATACGAACAGCCGAAGGGGAGCGCAGGCAACTTCAGGATCCCACGCCGCTGGCAGGCCTCGCGACAAATGTGTTCGACCAGAAAGGTATCCGTGCCAGTGGCCAAGTGCGCGCCATGCTGCTCGGTCGCCCCAATCGGGAAGACTGCAAGTGAGCGACCGTTGGTCGCGACTAGTTCACCCATTTGACGGCTGGTCAATTGTGCCCAAGTATTCATTGGATTCGTCTTCCGATCATAAAGTAAAGGAACAGACAGGGCGCGGCGGCGGCCGCGCTGCAGTGAATGGCTAGATGTTTCCGGGTTTATTACTGATGTCTTCCTGGGGCCAAACCCGCCCGCTCCGCGCCGTATCGAGATGGTAGTCGGAATACCTGCGGTCAAAAATCTCCCGGCCGAGTTGCTCAGCGACAAGGGTGGGTTTCCCGGGATCACGCGCGACCTCCCCGCGGCTGTTGCCCACTCCACAAACGACACCCACAAACTCGGAATGAGTATAACGTGAATACTCCTGAATCTGGTGTACAATCCCAAGTGATGCACCCGGATAGGTTTCTTCGGAAGCCAGGACCAGACCGATGCGTTTGCGCGCCATCCGTTCGATGACTCGCGCGGAACCGGGATAGGAAGCAGCGTAGTAGCAGAACGTGCGGTCGAAAAACGCCTTGGTCTGGGCCGACAATCCATACCAATAAATCGGCGAACAAAACACGACTCCGCCGGCCGGCAGGAAGTCGTCGAAGAACAGTGAACGGAAGCGATCGGCGATGGCACATTCCCCATCCGGGAGGCGACAGGCACGGCAATCGCGAAGGAAATTCGAAATGAAGTCGTCGATAAAGCGCACGGTCACCCGCGCCCCGCCCTGTTCCGCGCCCCGCTGAACAGCGCTGGCCAGCGTGGCAGAGTTGCCGGCCCGACGGGGACTGCCGACCAAAACAAGCAGGCTTTTTGAATCACTCATTTTGGGAAGTTATCCGGACTCACACAAAGACGAGGTGCTGATCCCGCTCATCGGAAGTGACGGCATAGAAGTCCGCATCCCATTCCTTCATTTTTTGTGCGACAAAAATATCAACAAACTCATCACCGAGCATGCGCCGGGCAAACGAACTGGCATCTAATGCGTCGGTCGCCTGAAGCAAGGTGCGCGGCAGCCTTCGCCGGCGTGGTTTGCCAGGGGGGAGTCCTGTATCCAGGTAAAGATTTTCGTTGAGCGGCTCGCCAGGATCCAGTTGCCGTTCAAGTCCATCCAGCCCCGCATGAAGACTTAGCGCGGCGGAAAGGTAGAAGTTCGCGCTCATGTCCGGGGTGCGGTTCTCGATGCAGGGCCGGTTCATGGGGAGACGCAACATGGCCGAGCGATTGTTTCGCCCGTAAGCCTGGAGCACGGGAGCCCAGGACGTGTCGGGCATGTCACCCTGGGCCAAAAGGCCTTTGTAGGAATTATAGGTGGGGCAAGTCACCGCGCACAGCGCCTCGGCATGGTCCAGGAGGCCGCCGATAAAATGCAACGCCGCGTCCGTGGCTTCGAGGCCATGGCGCCGGGCGGTCTCGCCGATCGGGAAAGACCCGATGTCAAAAAGGTTCTTTTGGGTTTCCGTGTTGGTTAGCGACATATTGTGATGTGCACCCGAACGGAAATCGTTGCTGTAAGGTTTGGGCATGAAGCTCGCGACGGCGCCGAGTTCGTGGGCGATATTTTTCACCATGAAACGGAAAAACGTCAGCCGATCGGCGGTTTTAAGCGCCTCGGCGTAGTCGAAATCGATTTCGAATTGTCCGTGGCCACCCTCGTTGTCGAAGGAATAGAGCCCCCAACCAAGTTTATCCATACAGCTCGCCAGACGCTCTAAAAATGGTTTGGCCAGCGACGTTTGAAAGAGGTCATAGGCTGGCGTAATCCCCTTGAAGGGTTCGGTCTGGAATGGAGCATAGCCCTTCTCCGTCCGCCGAAATACATAAAACTCGGGTTCGACGCCGAGGTTGAAGGTCAGCTTCTTGGCGGCAGCCCGGGCCAGGGCTTGTTTCAGGATAACCCGGCTGCAATTCTTGTAGGGCTCGCCATGATAATGGAGATCGGACGCAAACCAGCAATATCGCTTGTCCCAGGGGAAAATGATCGCGGTCGAAAGATCCGGGATGGCGGCGCACTCATCCTTATGGGGTCCGACGAGCCCCAGGCCGTCCATGGCGCCAACCGTGAACAGCTCCGATCCGTGGGCCATGTGCGACAGACGGCTCAAGGGCACGCACTTGGCCTTGGCGACGCCATGCACGTCCACATAGGAAGCGAAGCAATACTCCACGCCTTCGCGGCTTAATCTTTCGTACAATTCAGTCACTAGCTGGTGATTATTCATATGATTTTTTAAGCCGGCCGGATTTCCTGTAAATTTTGCAGACCATGGCTTTGACGAAAGAACTAACTTAATTAACCGGTCAATTAAATTAAATGAAAAGCAAGAAACATACGGAATCCTTTTTTGGCCTGCTCCCAGGATTAGATAAAAGAATGGGAGACGCCCGAAATCCTTTTTCGACCGTTCCCCAGATTTTTTAACCGCAGATGGACCCGCCTTCGCCCTGAGTTTGCCTGCGGTGAGCATGTCGAGCCTGTCGAACGGGCTATGGCGTGGCAGGTGCAGATGAACGCGGATTCCGATCCGCGAAAAATAAATTAACCACGAAGGCACGAAGCGCACCCTCCTTCGCCAAGGCTTCGGAGGGCAGGCACAGAAAGGCCGCAAACCCAAGGCTTTTTACCGCGGATCACACCCTCCTTCGCTCTGTGAAAATGAGCTCCTGAGGGCAGGCGGATGAGCGCGGATGATTGGAAGGAGTTGGGCCGATCCATGTTGGATGTTTATTTTAGAAAATGGAAAACAAGAGAAACCAAACCGATTACAATTAGCATTGGTCCCAGGATTTTCATCATTGGGCCAAATCTTTTCCGCCATAAAGCAAGCCGTTCGGGATCCTTGGGCTTTTTGGGAAGATAACCGTACGCGAGTAGTGTGCAGTAGATGCCGCACAGCAAGGGAATGAAACCATTCCAGCGGTCATAAGCGGAGAATATCGCGTCCATTTTATTCTTTCTTATTCCCGATTCGAACAACGACTAAGACGATGATTGCGCAGGCCAAGACCGTAAACCCCGTTGCGATCCACTCGACGGATCCAATCTGGCCGGTCTCGTGATACCGACGAAAGAGGAATAGCCCGATTCCAGCTAACATCGCGCCCGCGATGATCATAATCTGCCTTGGACCATAGAGCTTTTTTTGGGGTGTCGTCATACCTTGGCGAGGTGGGTGTCCTTGAAGGCCGTGCCGTACTTAAGGCCGTAACCGAGCATCCGGTCAAAGCCGATATGGGCGGCCCAAATGACGCAGACGGGAAACAGCGCGGGCTGATGCGCGAAATATACGACCAGCCACAGCAAAAACGGAGCGGCGTACGTATGGCCCGCGTTGTAGATCGATGCGCCGTGCACGGGGCCAAGCAAATAACCGAGCATGAACAAATCAGGGGCCAGGAACAGTCCGGCAAACTCAAGCCATGAAGCGCCCAGCTCACGATAAAGGATGCAAGCTGTGACCAGGACGACGAGGCCCTCGAGGTGAAGAAGCCATTTGGGGCCGGAGATTTTCATCGCCAGAAGTTAAAGATGCCTTGCGTGAGGACAAGCGTGGCGTAGGAGCATCTCCTGCTGTCGCGTGCTTGCATTCTCTCCCCATCAGCGGCAAAAACTCGTTTTTGACCTGTCCCTCAAATCCCTTTTGCGGGCTAGCCATTTTTGAAGATGGGGTCGTTCGCACCGAAAACATAATTGCTTGGGAAAAGAAGAGGTGCGCTTTTTCTGGCTTCCTCTTCAACCTTTTCCCGCTCCTTTAATGGCGCCTGCGTCGCATCATAGAAAATGAAGTCACGGATCCGTTGTCTAATGGCTTCAGGTTGGGATGCAACGAGCTTGGAATAGCGATCCAGCCCAAAGGCTTCGCTCAAATTCAGGAAACTGCTGTAAACGATCTGGCCATAGGCCTTCGCATTGCCGTCGAGCTTTGTGAACTTCAAAGAAAACGCGAGCATGTGGACCAAGGCGGCTTCATTATTTTCGGAAGCGCGCTTCGCGTCGCCCATTAGGTCCACGCCTTCGTTTTTCGCATAAGCTTTAAGTCGATCAAGCTCCTTTTGGCCGATCAATCCAAACGGCATGCCTGTGTTATAACCTGCCTCCTGTGCCTGGATGGTGCAGGAAACCAAGATGAAGACCGCGAGGGCGATGGCTTTCATTTCTTTGGCTAAGTTTAGCGATGCCCCGCGCGAGGACAAGTGCCGCTTCGCGGATTTCGAATATGTACAAAACTCGTTTTTGACCTGTCCCTCAAATCCCTTTGACGGATGGCGGGATGAATTCTCTTATGCTGTAGCGGCATGAAACGTCTCGTAATCCTGCTATTCATAATGATGGCGACCTCCATGGACGCCTGCACGATATTTGTGCTGACGGACGCCGAGCATGCGCTGTTTTGCAATAACGAGGACTGGTTGAACCCCAAGACTCAGATTTGGTTCGTCCCTGCCCGTCCGGATCGTTTTGGGTGCGCCTATGTCGGTTTCAATGAGCAATGGGCCGAAGGAGGATTGAATACCAAAGGACTGGCCTTCGATTGGGTGAATTTCGGAGTTTTGGAGAAATGGTCGCGGAGCCCTCAGCTCAAGGTTGTGCGGGGAAATGCATCCGAGCGGATGCTCGAGACCTGCGCAACGGTGGATGACGCGATAGCGTTCTATAAAAGTCATTGGGAAGGCTGCTTTCTTAAAGCAAGAGTACTCGTGGCTGATCGCAGCGGTGCTTCGGTCATCATCTATGCACGCGATGGAATACTGACGGTCGAAAAGGATAATCAATGCCGCGGATTTGGGTACGGGAAGAAAGTTTTGGCAAAAATGCTGGCGCAAAAACCGGAACCGACCGTGGCGTCCGGATTCAACATATTAATCGCCGCCAGACAGCCAGGGAAGTATGCGACCAAGTACTCGAATATCTACGACCTCAAGTCGGGCGATATTTATCTCCTGCCGCATTCCGGCAAAGACGACATGGTAAAACTCAATCTAGGGGATGAGCTAAAAAAAGGCAGCCACCTTTACGACATGCCCGAGATAGAAGCCGAACGGACGCAGCCATTGCGGCGCCCCAGCCAATGGAAAGAGTGGGGCAAAGATATTGTCATGTGGTATTCGAATCATTTTGGCACTGGGTTTCCCTAGAGACGTCGCACGCTTGCATTCGCGTATAGAGTGCGGCAGGTTATCCGACTCGTTCTTTGATTGGTCACGCTACCAATCACCCTTTAGGGCACAATGGCTTCTGACTTCTTGTCACCTGTCACTTGACCCTTGTTACTTTCCTTTACGGGGGTGTTCTGGATTCTACCCTTGGTTAGAGCGTGCCGCTGCCTGTCGAGCGCCGAAGGTCGCTCGCAAATCTCCCTTCGAAACAAACAAACGGCACATACGAAGTAATGCCTCTGGCGGCCTAATCGGCCGCCTCGTTCACCCAGTGACGCCTGCTAGCTGGTGCGAACGTCGACAGCAGGAATAGCCCGCGCGGTTGTCTCCGGCGCGCGGGTCGTACTTCACTCCGAGGGCTGGCCTACGTTGAGCGCGCGCTGCCGCATGACGCTGGTGAGATTAACGCAGTACTATACAGGTAGACGCGGTGCGTGAAGGTCAGGGGCACGCGGGTTCAACTCCCGCCACCTCCACCATTTTCCATTGGAAAATGGTGCCTCGCCGTAGCTCGAAGAGCGAAGGCGGGCTATCAATGTATTTTTCGGGCACGAATGGCGTAGCCATGCTCCGAAAGGTAACACCCGCGGCTCGTCGGGGACGCCTCGCCCGACCGACAAGCCAATGCCGAAAAAACTTTGAACCGGGAACCTTGAACTTTGAACCTACGCCTTCGGCAGCAGGTCTGCGACAAGCGCCTTTTCCTCTTTGAGTTCGGCTTCGGTCGCGGTGATTTTTGATTTGCTGAAATCGCTGAGGGGCACGCCGGGCACGATGCTCCATTTCTGGCCGTCGCTGCGGATGGGATAGCTGAAGAGGAGGTTTTTCTCGATGCCGTAGCTGCCGTCGGTGCACACGGCGACGCTGAACCAGTCGCCGGACGGAGTCGGGGTGGTGAGCGCGCGCACGGTGTCCACCACGGCGTTGGCGGCGGAGGCGGCGGAGCTCAGGCCGCGGGCCTCGAGGATGGCCGCGCCGCGTTTCTGCACGGTGGGAATGAACGCCTCCTTAAACCAGACGTCGTCCTTGATGACGGCGGGCGCGGGCTGGCCGTTGATTTTCGCATTGGCGAAATCCGGGTACATGGTGGAGCTGTGGTTGCCCCAGATGGCGACATTGGAGACCGCGGTGACGTCCACGCCGGCTTTTTTGGCGAGCTGGGTCTTGGCGCGGTTCTGGTCGAGCATGGTCATGGCGAACCAGCGGTCGGCGGGGATGCCTTTCGCGTTGTTCATGGCGATGAGGCAATTCGTGTTGCACGGGTTGCCGACGACGAGCACGCGGACATCGGACGCCGCGTTTTTGGCGATGGCCTGGCCCTGGCCGGTGAAAATCTTGCCGTTGATGCCGAGGAGGTCCTTGCGCTCCATGCCGGCCTTGCGCGGGACGGAGCCGACGAGGAGCGCCCAGTTGACGCCCTTGAAGCCTTCGTCGAGCGAGGCGGTGGGCACAACGCCCTTGAGCAGGGGGAAGGCACAGTCGTCGAGTTCCATGACGACGCCATTGAGCGCCTTGAGCGCGGGCTCGATCTCGATGAGATGGAGGATGACGGGCTGGTCGGGCCCGAACATGGATCCGGAGGCGATGCGGAAAAGCAGGGAGTAGCCGATCTGGCCGGCGGCACCGGTGATGGCGACACGGATGGGAGATTTCATGGGAATTCAGACTCTAACACGGGGGACACAAAGGGCACGGAGAAAGTCAGCGTGAAGGGAAAAATTAAACCGCCGCTTCAGCCCGCGCAATAAACTTATACGGCGGGGCGGCGAAAACGCCGCGAACATTCAACGTCCAACGCCCAAGGCGAAAGGTGGGCAGGCCATTGTTTACACCAAGGTCGCAAAGTAGCGCGAAGAGGCGTTGGAATTTCGCCATCAAATGCAAAAATTGAGCCCGCTTAAAAATTTGATTCGGGCCACCACCAGGCTCTTCACGTCCCTTTGCGACCTTCCCTGTCCTTCGTAGCTTTAGCGAAGGAGGATGTAAAATATTTTATTTGAACCGTGGGGCGAGCGCGGCGTGGACTTCGCGCACGACGGCTTCCGTAGTGCTCCAGTCGATACACGCGTCGGTGATGCTCACGCCGGGGAGGAGTTTCTCGCGCGGCTGGGGAAAGGGCTGGCTGCCGGCGTGAAGGTTGCTCTCGATCATCGCGCCGATGATGGAGGTGTTGCCGGCGGCGACCTGGGCGAGGACGGCGCGCAGGACCTCGGGCTGGCGCTCGGGCTGCTTGGCCGAGTTGTCGTGCGAGCAATCGACGAGGACGGCCTTGATCAGGCCGGCCTTGGCCAGGAGCTGCTCGGCCTGCGCGATGTGCGCGGGCGAGTAGTTGGGGCCGCTGCCGCCGCCGCGGAGGACGATGTGGCAGTTGGGATTGCCGCGGGTGACGATGGCGGAGGCGGCGCCGTCGAGGTTGATGCCGAGGAAAGTTTGCGGCTGGGCGGCGGCGCGAATGGCATTGATGGCCGTCGGGATGGAGCCGTCGGTGCCGTTTTTGAAGCCGAGCGGCATGGAAAGGCCCGAGGCCATCTGGCGGTGGGTCTGCGATTCGGCGGTGCGTGCGCCGATGGCGGACCAGCAGACGAGGTCGGCGATGTATTGCGGCGTGATGGGATCGAGCAGCTCGGTGGCGGTGGGCAGCCCAAGGTCGAGCACGTCGCGCAAGAAGGTCCGCGCCAGCCGCAGGCCGGCCGCGATGTCGTGCGAGCCGTCGAGGTGCGGATCCATGATGAGGCCTTTCCAGCCGACGGTGGTGCGCGGTTTTTCGAAATACACGCGCATGACAATCATCACGCGGTCGGCGACGGAGCGGGCGAGCGCGGCGAGGCGCGCGGCGTATTCCCGCCCGGCGACGACATCATGGATGGAGCAAGGGCCGACGATGAGCAGCAGGCGTTTGTCGTCGGTGAAAATAATGCGGTGGATTTCCTCGCGGGCGCGGGCGACGAAAGCGGCTTGCGCATCGTTCTTGGGCAGTTCGGCAAGGAGTTGCGACGGCGAGGGCAGGGCACGCGTCTCGACGACGTTAATATCGGAGGTTTTTTGCACGGAAGGTCGAGATTGCTAAGCCGTGCGGTGCGGGGCAAGTCCTTCGTGGCGCCGGTGACGAGGTCGCCGGGCGCGCAGTTGGCAATGGTAGTTAGTATTTAGTAATTTGGATTTGGTTCTTGGTTTCAGTCCAAAGTTTGCCGTGCCCGCCGTAGTCCCGAGCCAGTCGAGGAGCTCGCCGAATGGGTCGAAACCGCGCAGGATCGAAACCAAATACCAATTTCCAACTACTAACTACCCGCCTTGGGCGTCCGGCGGCTCTGCCGCCGGGCAAAAAGAGAGGCGGCCCGCCTACCCCTAAGCGGGCCGCCCATTGCTTTCTTAGTTACCCCAAAACTCCCGCTAGGCGGGAGAAGTGAAAGTTATGATTGAAGGGATAGCCGGGTAGTGGGCATAGTCAAGGCGAAGTTGGAAAAAATTGTTAACATTTCAAAAAATTGCTTAGTTTAAGCTAACAAAAGACATGCAGCATTCAGAACTTACCGCAGCACATATTTGGGAGCCAGCGGCTTGGCTGCAGGTGTCCGGGCCGGACGCCTTTACCTTCCTACAGGGGCAATTTACCAATGACTTGCGTTTACTGGAGGAGCAGCCGGCGGTTTACGGCCTGTGGCTCAATGAAAAAGGGAAAGTGCAGGGGGACAGTTTTGTGCTGCGCGCGGAGGCCAATGCCTTCTGGGTGGGCAGCTATTTCTCACCGGCTGCGATCTTGTGCGAGCGCCTCAAGGCCAATCTTATCGCGGACGACGTCACGATCGCAGACTGTACGGCGGGGAGCAGGGGCTTGACGCTGATCGGCTCGGCGGCGAGTGAGATGGCGGAAAAATTTGACGGCGCCCTGCGTTTCCCGGGCCGGCGCGCGACGGTGCCCTGCATGGAGCTTTTGTTTGCCACGGAGACGCAGCCGGTGGTCGAGGCGCGGATGACGGAGCTAAACCTGCTGCTACTGCCGGACAGCGACATGGAATTATTTCGGATCAAAGCCAGCATTACCGCCGTGCCGCGCGATATCGGGCCGGACGACCTGCCCAACGAAGGCGCGCTTGACGCGGTGGCGATCTCCTACACGAAGGGCTGCTACCTCGGCCAGGAAGTGATGGCGCGGCTTAAATCGATGGGTCAGGTGCGCCGGCAGCTGCTGCGCGTGACGGGCACGGGCGCGCCGCCGGCCCTGCCCGCGACCTTGTACAACGGCCCGAAAAGAATGGGCGAACTGCGCTCGGCCGCAGTGGACGGCGAAGGCTTCGTGGGGTTTGCGTTGCTGACACTGCTCGGGCTCGACCGGTGCCCGGGGCTGAGCTACGCGGCGCAAGGCGAGCCGGTGGTGCAGCTCGTGGAGATCAAAACAACGCGACCGCCGTGGTGAAATACGCATCCACCCAGGGATGCAGCCATAAAAAATAAAGCGCGGCGGCGATGGCGAGCATCGGCCCGAAAGGAACATGCACCCCGAAGCCGAGCGCCGTGGGCTGGCCCTCGGCGTCGGGCGACTCGGCGGGCAGCACGGCCTGTCGCGAGGGAAAAATCCTTTGCCACACGAAGGCCAGGGCAAACCACACCGTGCCCACGATGGCGCCGCCAAAAAGGGAAAAGACGGCGCCATGCCAGCCGCAAAACGCGCCGATCATGCCGACGAACTTCACGTCGCCGAAACCCATGGCCTCTTTTTTCAACACCGCCTCGGCGACGAGCCCGATCCACAGCACAAGGCCGGAGCCGATGAGCAGGCCTTTCAGGGCGATCACTTCGGAACGCATGCTGTCGATGATGAAGATGTCGCCCGACTGGCCGTGCAACGCGGGCACGAGCAGGGCCAGCAACAGGCCGGCGAGGCCGGCGCCGATGGTGAAGGCATCGGGAATGATGAAGTGATCGAGGTCGATGAAGGTCGCGCAGATGAGCACGCCGATAAACACCATTCCGCACACGGCCTTGGCATGAGGGAAGAGCAGCAGCCAGCACTCGAGAAACAGCCAGGCGGTCAGCAGCTCGACCAAGGGATAACGGATGCTGAAGCGCCGGCCGCAGCAGCGCGCGCGGCCGCGCAGCAGCAGCCACGAGAAAACCGGGATGTTGTCATACCAGGCGATGGGTGCACCGCACGCGCAGTGGGAGCCGGGCCGCACGATGGATTTTTCCGCGGGCACGCGGTAGATCACAACATTGAGAAAACTACCGATGGCGGCGCCGAAGATAAAGGCCACGGCCGGGAAAAACCATGGAAACGAAGCGGCGACATCAGCGAAGGCGGCGGAATTCATGCAGGGTCGGGATGGATTAGCGGCAGACGTTGATCACGGAAACGTCGATAAACGGTGAAGTCCTTTGTGTCCACGGTGATGATTTTGGCGCGTGGATGAAGTTCGGAGAGTACGACCAGCGACGCGTCACCAGCATCCATCAGGGGATATTTTTCAAGCAGCTCGGCTGCACGGCCACCATGGGTCAGCCAGATCGGGGCCAGATTGAGTCGTTTTTCCGTGACTTGGCAGATGAGCGCAAGCAGGGCTTTTCGTTCCGATTTCAGCAAGTGGCATGCTTCACCAAAGACCAACTCGGTTGTAAATACAGGTTCGTCGAGAGTCGCGACGACTTGCTTGCTCCACGTGTGCCACTGGTCACGCAAAGAAAGCGCACCCACCAATGGTCCGGCATCGATCGGATATCTAGTGGCCGAAGCCTTCACGCATCGAAAGGTCGGATGGTGCGTCCTTGATCATGCCGATGAATGGTTTCATTCCCTCGGCAAACGAAGGCGTGGAGCGGCGCGCATGGCGCTTCCTTTTTATGACAGAGGCGCTACGGGCTTTCCGGGAGACCTTTTTGGCAGAAGGTGTGGATGGCGCTGGCATGAAAGTAAAGTTGAGGTGAATGAAAGAGAGTCAAGCGCCACGCAACGCCGCGATGGCGGCGGCGCGCATGAGGGGCGCGGTTTGCGCGGCGGGGACGCCGGTCCAGATCTCGAGCGATTTCGCACCCTGGTGCACGAGCATGGCCAGGCCGTTGGCGCGCGGCAGGCCGAGGGCGCGGGCCTGGGTGAGGAGCGGTGTCTCGGGCGGGTTGTAGATCATGTCGAAAACGCTGGCGGGGCGGGGCAGCTTGCGCAGGTCGACGGGCGGCGCGTCGCCGGCGTGCAGGCCGGCGCTGGTGGCGTTGATGACGAGCGCACCCCCGGGAATCGAGGCCGAGGGCGCGGCGGACAAAAAATCGCGCAGCGGGATTTTCCCCGCGAGCGGAGCGAGCACGGCGAGGAGCGTGTCGAGATGGGTGCGCGTGCGGTTGCCGATCCAGAGCGAGGCGCAGTGTTGCTGCAGGCATTCGACGGCCGCGCCGCGGGCCGCGCCGCCCGCGCCGAGCAAAACGATGTGCGCGCCGGCGAGGTCGCGGCCGAGGGTTTCACGCATGGCGGCGGCGAGGCCGTAGCCGTCGGTGTTGTGGCCGCGCCAGCCGCGCTCGGTCCAGACGAGGGTGTTGACCGCGCCGACGCGCAGCGCGGCCGGGTCGATTTTAGCCACCCGCTCAAAGGCGAGGATTTTGTGTGGGACGGTGAGGTTGAGGCCGTGAAATTTCTTCTGGTGCAAGAGATCGAGCGCGGCCGGCAGATCGGCGGGCGGGACGTCGAAGCGGACGTAGTGCCAGTCGCGGAAACGCGGGTGGTCGCGCGCGAGCGCGGCGAGCGCGGCGTTGTGCATCAGCGGGCTGAGCGAGTGCGCGATGGGGTGGCCGAGCACGGCGATGGAAGTGCCCTCGGGTGACCAGCGGGCGAGGTCGGCAAGCGTGTGGACGGGATCGGCGGACGATGGCATCAATTCAAACGTCCAACATCCAACATCGAACGTCCAAGTCCCGAGACCTAAACGAAACGCAAAGGTGGTAGTTGGCAGTCAGTATTTAGTAGTTGGTACGAGCCTGGGTTCTCAATACCTAACTCAACATTCCCGAACATCCAGCCTGACTTCAATGTTGGAGGTTGGGAGTTGGACGTTGGATGTTCGCCGCCGTCTCCGGCTGCGCTACGGCTGCGCATGCCGTTCGTGAGTGGCCTCGAACTCCTCGACGAATTCGTTGAAGAGCCGCGCGTGCTCGCGGTCGCCGGCCGCGGTGTAGTGCTTGACGAGGTTGCGGCAGGACGAGCAG
>Ga0210392_10000215_pt1 | contig 45110 bp, 68 predicted proteins | sample IncBWC30OmetaG_FD_161057 | JGI IMG/M metagenome (GOLD analysis project Ga0210392, IMG submission 161057) | Forest soil microbial communities from Barre Woods Harvard Forest LTER site, Petersham, Massachusetts, United States - Inc-BW-C-30-O ... | reverse complement strand
CAAAATGGACCCAGCGGTAGCGCCGCTTTCCGGCGTAGTGTCCGCAAGAACCCAACCCCAGCGATTGGCTCCGCTCGTCCGCGCCAAAATGCTGCGCGTGCCGCTGCTAACCGCACCGTCCAACGCAAGATTACCATTGGCCGTAATGCCTACTCCCGGCGTTACGGCGCTAATCAGCGGCCCCGTGAGCGTCCCGCCCGTCAGCGGCAGATAGGCGACGTTCAGCCCGTTCGCCGTCCACTTGTGCCCATCCCAAGTCCAAGTAACGCCCGCGGCAGTGAATTGCTGGCCGACAGTGGGGGAAGCGGGGAAGTCAAGCATCAGCGCGCCCGCCTCGCCCAGATCTTGCCGGTGACAGTGACGGTTCCCGAGCCAAAATTAACGAGCGCGCTCAGATAATACGGAGCCGATACCGACAAACTTGCACGGCAAGGCGCGAGTGCAATGCGTTGCGATAAACCAGTAAATGGCGCTTGAATAATTACGCCAGAAGCATTCATCGCAACAGCGCCGGGAGCGGAAGCCGCTACTGGAGAGATCGTGCCCATAACAGCAGTCATGGTAGCGGCGGTCGCAGCAAAGTTTATCTCACCTTGCACGTCCCAATCGCCAGGAGACAAAGTGATCCCAGCGACAGTCTGGGCACTAGCATTAGGGAAGCTTAGACCGGCTGGAACACTCGAAATTACTTCACCGATAGATCCGGCGTTGGCGTTATCGCCCGCCGTCGTTCCGGTAATACCCAGCGTTGTCGAGGGAGTTATACCACCAACAAGGGACGCCACGCCCGAAACATTAAGAGCCGAATTAATTGTCGCGCTATTTGGGAAAATTTGACCATTAACGATGAGATTACCAGTGATCGTCCCGCCAGTGAGCGGCAGATAGCCCGAAAGCGCCGCCCCCATATTACTCGCAGCAACCCACTGGCTGGAGTTGGCGTCCGTAAACCAGACGTACAATTGCCCACCGACGCTGTCCCACCACAAAGCCCCTGCAGTGGCCCCAGACGGCGCCGTGTCGGAAATGGTCACCGGAGGACCGCCAGGGCCGCCCGCTGACGAGATCACGCCGCCCGCTATGGTGATCGTTGAGCCGTCGACCCGAACGCCGCCCAGGACCGTTGTGGAAGCCGTGGGAAGCACGTAGGGCGCCGGCACCGAGCTCGCCCAATCAGTGATGTCGTTATGGGTGAGATGCGACCAGCCCAAGCTCTTGCGCGCGTAAGCGGTGCCATCGTTGGGCGCGTCAGAGATCCCGCCGCCGCCACCTGAAGGCGTCGTCCACGACAAGATCCCCGAACCATTGGTCGTGAGCACCTGGCCGGCCGAACCGCCGTAGATCGCCAGATGGGTCAGATCGGCGAGCGCGAGGAGCCCGTTGACCGAAAGGCCGCCCTGAATCGTGACGCCAGATCCGTTGAAAGTCGTCGAGCCGTCCGCCCGCGCAATGCTCAGCCAAGTGCCGAGAGACACGCCGGTCGTGGAGTAAGCCTGGAGACTGAAATTCGCCCCGACGTTGTTCAATCCCTCATTGGTCTGATCGCCTAAATTCATCACCCAACGCGTGATCCCTGCAGCTTGCGCAAGAATAGCGCGCGGATTGTTCAGCGGCGCGTTAAGCACCAGGCTGTTCGGCCCCTGAACGGTCAAAACCTGGTTGACCGTCAGACTCCCGGTGATCGTGCCGCCCGCAATCGGTAAATAGGGCCCGCCAGTGACCGGCGTGATCCACGACAGATTCCCGTTGCCATCGGTCGCGGGAACCTGACCGAGCGAGCCGCCGCCAAGCTGAAGCTGAGCGACCGTGGGGATGGAGCAAACAGCGTTCCCGGCGAACAGAAGAGCGCCGCCGGTGACCGCGCCGCCCGCGCTTAGATTGGTCTGCCCAGTGAAGGTGCCGCCCGCGGCCGGGACGACCAGATTCCAAGCCCCTGCCATGCGTCCGTAAGTCTGGTTGTCGGGCGCATCGGGGATGCCACTTGGATACGACTCGAGATATTCGAGAGTGACCGGCTCCATCGGCTCGACCGGATCACGCGAGAGCATCACCGGACTGTTAAATGTGACCACGCCCGTGGCGCGCGACGCCCAGAACGGCGTGCCGGCGAAGACGCCGGTATCGTCAAAGCGATCGAGCCGCATGTCATTTTCGGGCGTGCCGTCGCTGAGCACGAGCGACCACAACGCATTGTCGTCCTGAACCGAGGTGATCGTGCCAGGCGAACCGATGATCCTAATGTTGTCGACGCTCGCCGTGCCGCCTGGCGGATCGCAGCCGCACGAGCACGTCCAGTTGCCGTTCGGGACGAGCGGCAGCGTCGGCGTCCAATCAGCCGGGAGCGCGTTGCCGCTCGAGTCGGTCCATTGATTGTTAGCCAAAACTCCGAACCCTGGTGCGCGTGATTCTCGAGCCGCTCGCCTTCGAGAGGCTGTGTTCGACGTTGAGTTTCTGGATCATGTCTTCAGCGAATTGCTTCGAATTCGCCGCCTGGGCTTCTTCGCCCACCGCATGGAGATACGCGTGCATCATCGCGGCGCTCAGGTAGAGCGACGGATATTTTGTGTAGATCCAGCTATCTTGCGTGTCGGAGAACACCGGCACTTCAGCGAAATAGTAGATCTGAAACTGAGTGCCCTCGATCTCGTCGGGACAACCGCCAAAGAAGATCGTGCGGCCTTCGATCGTGTAAAAGTTAGTCGCCCACCTGTCCTGAAGCTGGAAAAATTCGTCTCGACTCTTGTAACGAATCGGCAACCAGCCGCCTGGCGCATTGGTCGAAGCGATCAAGACCAGATCGAACTCGAGCCAGTTGTCGGGAATCGTGGCGCAGCGATCGGTGACAGTATTGATCGCGCTGCAGATCATCCGGTTGTGTCGGAGCTCCTGGTTGAACTTTTGTTCGGCCATGCGAACGAAAGACGTGACCAGAATCGGGCTCCAGTCCTCGCGGTTCGCCCATTCGGCGATCTGGGCTGTGAAATCGCTGAAGTCAGTCACCTCAGATACCCCAGAACCCAGAGGAGAAGAATCGCGATCAGGATCACCCCAACGCCGCCGATCCCATAGTGCCCGGCGCCATAACCGTAGGGCACCCCGAACCGCGCGCCGCCGCCTAGGCCGCCCAGCAAAACAAGGATCAGGATGACGACGAGAACCAGACCGAGAGTGCTCATTGATCCTTCTTCCTACCCAGCCAATGCGCGATCACCGCGCCAAACGCCGCCGTTAATCCCCCAACCGCGCCTGAAGTGATCTCATCGTTGGGCACCGTGAAAAACAAGCAGAACGTGATCACTCCGATCATCGCGATCACCACCAGAAGCGAAATCGTCAGAACGCCTGCAGTCGGATCGAACTTGCCCGCTACGAACAAAAGGCACGTCGTAAACAAGATGCCGAACGCCAGCCCGGTCGCGCCGGGATAGTCGAACAGCTTCACCGTAGGCGGCGGAACGACGAGTTCGCTCGGGCTCATGCGGCATCGGGCGGTTTGGGCATGTGCGGCCCCTTCGGCAGATCGGGCAAAGACGGTAGCCCACCCGTCGCCTCGACGGTTTCGGCTGGAACCTGTTTCAGCGCCGCCTTGAAGGACCAGTAATATCCGGCGATCTGTTGGGCGCAGTCGGTGCCATTGACGATCCGGCGAGCGTTGACCGGATCCTCAATCCCCTTCGATTTCGAGAGATATTTCGGCAAGCCGACGCCGGTGAACCAGCCGTAGACCATGCCGTCGTACAGGATCAGCGCCGACGTCTGAGGGTCGAGCATGTTCGACGCCTCTGGATAGATGTTGGCGTCGACATCGTAGCGATTCTTGAGGTTCGTCTGGCCGGTTTGGTAGTTTGTGTCCCAGGTCAACTGGACGTGGCCGCGGCCGTAGTAGCACTGGTTGTACGGTCCAGTCGGCTGGCCGTAGCTCTTGCCCTGACCGCGGCCGTATTCCTCGATTGGCTGCATGGTCTGCGCCGTCTCGTGGTAGGTCGTGGCGAGGCAATAGGCGAGCCACATGGTGCCGTCGTTGGGATTGTTGGCCTCGAAGCCCCACTCCCAGACCGCCAACAAATAATTCATCCCGTCGACCTGGGATTGCGTCAGCGTGCCGCGAAACAGGCTGGCGCGCACGTTGTCGTAGAAGAATTTTCGGTCGTAAGGCATCAGATTGACCCCTTCCAGATCCGCCACGGGTTCGCCTCGATCGTATTCCACCAACGATCGAAAGCATCCGGATCGTCATAGATTCCGCGGCGGATCAGATCCTCGACGACGATCATCGGCAAGCGGCCGAGGAGCTTATTGTCGCCGCTGTTCGGCATGATCTCGCGATCGCGAGCAATCGAGTCGAGAACAGGCTCGACGTCCATTTGAGTGTGGATGACGAACCCGTCGCCATCCGCAATCGTCGAGCGCGCAACGCCGTCGCGCGCCAGATATCGACGTCGAGCCTCTCCCATCGGAACCGCCCTTAATTACGCAGTGATTCCGTTAAAAAGAATATGGGCGAGACTGTTTCTCATCTCGACGCCCCATTCGACGACGATCATCCGGCTTTCGGCGTCACCGATGCGCGCCATCAGGTACTGGCGGAACGACCTGAAAAATGCGACCGCCGCATAATCCGGATCGATAAGTAGTCCGACGTCTGGCGGGATCCAGCGCGAAGGAATGCACTTCACGCGCCCGAAATCCGTAGCGATAACATCCACTGTCGATACGACTTCCGTCTTGCCAACCAAGACTTGCGTAGTAGAACGGCCGACGAATGTTGAGACAGTACGCTTAGGCCCTGGCGGAACTACCCAGAGTGTCGGGCTCGCCCCATTTGTATACGCTTTCTGCATGGCGTCACCCAACATTTGTTCTGTCAGTTGGATGGCGGTAGGCGCGGGGAAGACCGTGTAAGCGGTCGTCGGCAAGCCGGTCGTCGAGGTGCCAGGCGCGATCGAGCCGGCCGGCGCGTTGGTCTTGTCCGTGGCGCGGCCTAGCCAATGCGAGAAGCCCTCAGTCACGCGGGCGACAGGCGTAGCGGCGTCGTTGCCGTCGATCCGCGGCTGGCGAGAGCACAAAGCAACTTCGATGTCCGACTTCAATACTTTCGAAGTCATAGCCATCTGGTGCGCCATTTCGCTGCCCTTGCCGGCGGCGTCACTTTCCTCTTGCGAGCCAGACACAGTAGCGTCCCGCTCGCTAATCTGTGTGACATTGTTTTGACGAATCGTCGGTTGTGCCGGCTTATTGACGAGTTGAAACCCTTCCACCTGTGCATTTGCCGCCGGATCCATCGCGCCAGTGCCTGGCACAACAGACGGAGCAACGAGAGGTAGAAATTCGGTCTGCCAGTCAAAAAGCCGGTTCTTTACGTTACGTCTGCGTATAGCGGACATAACTGGAGTATCGAACGGGTCGATATTGTATATAGCGTTGCTGAGGTCTTCTCTATTACCTACCGCTTGGTAAGTAGTAAAGGCGTTCGTTACTTTCGCCATTGGGTTTTATTCTCCGGATCATCTGAGAAACCTTTGGAAAAAGTTGGTCGCGTCTTCCATACGGCCGGTTCGCGCCAACTGCTTCTGGGCTTCATCGATGTTCCGACGTCCAGCATTCCCAATGGGCGTAGCGGACCCGGGTACCAATGACTTGCCTCGACCTGGGAGAGCCGCTTGGGGTCTTACCGCCATCCCACGATCGTAGAGCCATGCTTTGAAGAGGACGTTCAACATCCTCTTGTCATAGACTCCAGCCACCTCTACTTCGTTAAAGCCTTCCGCGAGCGCGGTTTGCCGCATCCCACCGATGACTCTCTGTAGAGATGGCTCATCCTTGATGAGCTTTTTGTGCTCCTCAACGAATTGTGTGAATTGTTCTACTGCGTATTTCGCAGACGCGCGATCGTGCTCTTCGCGCGCGTTGTTGATCGCCCAGGCGCGATGCTGCCTGATCTGATGCAGCTTGGTGTAAAGGGCTTGAAATTCCTTCTGCTTGCGCCTGGCCGACAGAGGATCCTTGGCGTATTCGACGTCCCAATCCGGCTCGGCCGGCGAGAGCGCCTGGATGTCCTGATCGAGATAGGTGAGCCCATTGATGTAGAGATCGCGCAATTGGCCGACGCGCTGATTCTCCAGGTCGACCGCTTGCTTGTGCTCGTTGACCTTGTTGAGCCGGCTATGGAACGTCGCGGTGCGAATGTAGCCGTCGCGAAGCTCGCCTAACGAGACGGTCTGAGGCGTCCCATCGACGGTGATTTCGAACTGGGAATTTTCGAGGTCGAGGTCGTCACCCTCTTCATCGCCGGCGGCGTCGGCTTCGAGGTCTTGCAGCTCATCATCGGCTCTTGCGTGTCCATCGTCGGCGGCGGCATCATCGCCGATCTCGGCGTCGGCGCGACGTCGTTCGCCACTCTGCCTTTCAGCTTCGGTGGGCGCTTGTCGGGCGCGTGATTCATTTTCGCGGTTCGCCCTCTCGTCAAACCTACCATCTGCAATCTCCCTTTCCCGCGCGCGGAGACGAGGATCGTCTCCCGCATCGCTGGTGTCGCCCGTCTCCGGATCGCCTTCGACCATCCGGATCTCGAGGAACGGTTCGGGCTTCTCCGCGACCTGAGCGAAGCGGCCGCCGTCGTCGCGCGCCCTCGTCGCCGGCTGACGCTGAGCCGGCTGTTCGTTGGCGCTCGGCGCGGGATCGATCGCGCGCTCGAACGCCGCCGCGGCGCTGTCAATTCCTTCCGGCATTTCCCTGCCTATTCCGCGCCATGCTGTAGTCGCTGACGAACCGCTTAACCTCGAGCGGCACGGCGTCGAGCACCTTCAGCTTGGCTAACAAATCGTTCTTCTTGTCGCGCTCAGTCGCGTCGAGGAGCTCGCCGTACCATCGAATGCGAAGGGCGCGAACCGCGAGCATGAAAATCCCCTTCTCGCTGAGAAGCTCGTTCGCCTCGTCGGCCAGGATCTTCTTCGCCGCGGTGTCGTTCGCCCGGGCGTCGACCTGAGTCGGGTCGATGTTCGGCAAGCCGGTCACCCGTCACCTCCACCAGGCTGTTGAGCCGCCGCGGACGCCTGAGTTTCCGCAACCGCCTGGTCGCTGGCGTTCTGCATACCCTGCGTGTGCACGTCGATGGCGCCGTCGTGCGCCGTCTTGAAGATGTCCGCCGCCATCTTGCCGAGCGCCTGGACATGCTGAGCGTGGATCTGATCGGCCTGGAGGTTGAGCTTCGCCTGGTCGTTCAGCGTCTTCTCGCGCAATTGCTGCAGCGCGAGCTCGTGATCCTGGTCTTGCGCGGCTTTCCGGAGGTTCTGATCGCCAAGCGCCGCCGCGGCGTCGGCTTTAACTTTTTGATATTGTGCTTGGGCGGCCAAGGCCATCGGATCGGGCTCTTTCGGCGCCGCGAGCATCGCTTGCATCTGTTGCGGCGTCGGCATTTTGAAATATCTGCCGACGTTTTTGATATTGGCGATCGCCAGCATGTCAGTTTCGACATTCATCATTTCGGGGAGCCCGCACACGGGATTGTTGAGGCCCATTTGCGCGACGATCGTCTGTTGATCTTGCTTGATTTGCTGCAGTGTCATCAGGCGGACAGTGTCACTGCCTTTGCCGAGGGTTGGGTTGACTTCTACGGACATCGAAGCGTCGAACGTCGAGGTGTCGTAATCCACCCACTTGCCGTTGATCTTGAGAGTCCGTTGCTGACTAGGATTCTCCACCACCTCGTTGAACAGGCCGCTGAACAGATCCTTGAAACCCGTCTCAGCGAGCACTCTCGCGACAAGCTCCGTGCGCTCTTGCTGCCCGTTTATGATCGCCTCGACTCCGACCATCGTAGAGCTTTGAAGTGCTTTAGGATCGAGGCCCTTTGCCGCATCACTCAAGCCAGTACGCCGCTGGAGCACATCGTTCAGAAATTCGATGACTGGCAACGCCGCCTGACCAAGAAACGGGATGTTGTTGAAAGCAACCGCGTTGTTGACGTCGCCTCGCGTCCGGATGACCGCGCCTAGATCGTCGTTCAATGCGTCGTCGACAGTGGTAGTGAGCTCGTTAATGACGGTCTTAGGATTAAGGCTTTCCGCGGCGCTATCGAGGATGGCGCGGCTCAGGTTCGTCTTGATCCGCTGAATGTCCATCACCAGATCGGCAATCGAATCTCCGACGATCGTGTGGCTGATCGGATCGACCGAAAACAGGGCGAATTTGATTCGGTTGGCCGGGTCGTCCGAGATCAGCGTGGCGTTCTCGCCCATCGTGATGACGTGGCGAAGTTCGGGGAAACCGTCGCCGTCCTGATCGGCCTTGATGTACCATTCGCCGTATTTCACGCCGTCGCCCACCCGCGTCGACATGATCCGGCCGGGATTGCGCAATTGCGGCTCGGTCGTGAACTCCGCGATCGACTGCGACTGCACGTAGTCGAGGAGCATCTCGCGGTCGTAGCCCATCGCGGTGAGCTCATCGATCGGCACCACGCGCTCGTGGCCGACGATCCGGCTTTCACGGAAAGTTCTCGCATAACGGTCGAGCCGCATTTCTTCCGGCGGCACGCCGCACACGCGGATCAGCGGTTTCGCAACCTCGTACTGGAAAACAACGTGATCATAGATCGCCACCGGCGGCATTGGCGGCGATTGAGGGGGCGGCGGCGGCCCGGGAGCCGCGCCAGGGCCCATAGGAGCCCCGCTGGCGGCCATTCCGGGCGGCGGGCCAGGTGGAGGGCCGCCAGGAGTGGGAGGGGCTCCTGGGGGCCCTCCTGGGCCGCCTGGAGCCATTCCTTGCGGAGGAGCGCCAGGAGGACCGCCCATGCCGGGAATCGCCCCTGGCGGCCCTGGAGGGGGCTGCATCTGGGGCGGCGGCGGCAAAGGATCGCCAACCTCGAGCACTTTCGCGCTCGGATCTTCCGTAAGGATCTGTTGAATTTGCTGCGCGGTGATATGCGTGAACTCCTTGCGTCGGAGCTCCTTGCGCGTGTCGGTCCACCATTTGACGTAGCCCGTTTTCACGGTCATTGCGTCTTTGAACGCGCCGTAAAGTATTAAAAAGCCGCTATTGTCATTCCAGAAAGTATAGTTAACAAAATTCGTCGCCTGTTCCGCCATATCGCTGTCTTCGGCGGTGCGCGGCACAAGCTCGATCGGGCTCTCCGACGCGCCAAATAGCCTGATCAGGCTCGGCAGCATCAGCATAATCGCGTCCCGAACGTCGGTTGAGACGAAACTCGACCGATTTGCGACGTCCTGGGGTTGATTTGAGTACTGGTTGTACGTGGCGTCCCTATCTTGGATCAACGTCGTGTCTGACCACGGATTGTCGTCCGGATAGAGCGTCGGCAGTAAACCGTAATAATATTTCTGCGCGTAATCCCGATTCGCCGCGAGAACGGAGCCCTCATAATCGCGGGCGTCCTTGATCATCGCATTGAGGAATTGCTCGTAACTGTCGGGATCGCCAGGATCATAGCTCGAAGTGTTTAAATTCGAACTATCCTTGAAGGATGCAAAGATCCGTTCCAACGCGCCGGCCCCATCCCCCGCGCGGATTTATCCCTGATCTCCCTGCAAGGTCAAACCAACAGATTTGCACAAGGCGCGTTGCTTCTCGCGATCGCGCAGCCAGAGCTCCATCGGCGGCCCAACCGGCCCGACGAAGTCAGGATCCGGCCGCCAAAGCGCCTCGAGCTCAGCCTCAGTACGCTTCGGGCGCGGTTTCCGTGAAGTGCTTGCAGATCGTGGCATAGCGGGGGATGCGCTGCGTCTCCCGGCCGTGGCTCATCGCCCTGGCCTTGCCGCACACGGCGCGCGGATCGCCCTGACGCTTGGGCGACCAGAACCAGCATTCGCGGCAAACCTTCTTCGCGCCTGGAATGGCGAAGTCAGCCTGGCCGGGATGGGTCAGAAGTTGGGCGCTCGTCTCACCCGTGAAATTTTTCGAGCCTAACATCGAAGCCCCGGCAGGGATCGGACGTCGCGGCTATTGCGGTAGTCGACGTCCGATCCCATTTTCCAGCGGACTTAGGGGGTTAAAGCCGCCAGAACGCGCTCTCACGCCGGCGAAAGCCGGCGTAGCCCAGCCCCAAGAACCCCAAGATCATCATCACCCAAGTCGATGGCTCAGGGACCGCTTCCATGCCCACCGAATTGCCGATCAACTGCGCTCCCGGCGCGAGCGTGAACACCATCGCTTCGGTCATCGAAAAGGGCGTGCTATGCATGAACGGGTTGTCGCCCTCGAACGAAAACGCCAGCGGGCCAGCCCCGGCGCTGTCGCTGTCGCTGGTGATCAGGTGTCCCGGCGTATTGGTCGAAGTCAGCGCGCCGTCGACGTTCGCCCCGTCAACGAAGAACGCGAACTTCGCCGTCGATGCGCCAACCCCGTTCCACGTCCCAGAAACCGCCGTCATGATGCAGTTCTCGGTGCCGGGATAGCCGTTGTCGCTGAACGCCATGAACAGCGTCTTGGCGGCGCTCGAATTGTTGGTGATCAGCAAGTTGGAGACGTTCAGCGCGTCGCCGTCAGGACTAGGCAGCTTGCTGGATTGGGTGAACGTGCCGAAGACGCTCACCCCATCGAGAATTTGCCGCGCGACGACAAGACCGTTCGGCAACGGATCAAGATCGCTTGGCCCACCGTCCGCGGCGACGAACGAGTTTCCGTCCACCGACATCGCGAGCCGTAGCTGCGCAAGAGCCGGGTAGGCGGTCGCGGCCAAAATGGCCGCGCTCAACAGGTATTTATTCATCGTTCCCCCTTGCTGGAATTATCGCTGCCCGGGACGCTTAGGCTGCGCAGTCGGCGGTTGCGGCAAGCCCTGACCAGGCGCCGGCGGACGTCCAGCGACCGGCGGCCGCGGCAACCCTTGGCCTGGCGACGGCGGCGGCATACCAGGACGCTGGGGCGGCAAGCCCTGGCCTGGAGCCGGCGGACGTCCGCCTGGCGGCAAGCCCTGATCCGGATGCTCGCCTTCGCCGGGAGCGCCCTCGTCGACGCCGTAGTCGGGATCGGTCGCGCCCATCTGGATCACCACGTAGCGGTACCCGACGCCTTCGATCGCCACCAGGACGACCGCCTTCTGGCCCTCAAGATCGGTGCCAGGAGGCAGCGGCGGCCAAATCGTGCCAGGCGGCGGATCGACCGGCGGCAGCGGATGACCGGGAGAGGGAGGGGCGATCGGATGGTCTGGATCGACCGGCCAGACCGGCAAGTGGCCGGCTTCCGGCGGATGCTCGCCGTCGCCTTCGTCGATCCCGTAGTCGGGATCAGTCGGGCGGCCAGGGCGCGAAGGAAGGTTGCCAGGGCGCGGTGGGCGAGAGCCAGGCGGCCGATGCCCGGGATGCAGACCGCCGCCGGGAAGACCCTGATCGGGATGACCGCCGCCAGCGCCCGGGCGCTCGTCAACGAATTGAATGTACGCCCATGAACCCTGTGCCATGCGATCCTCCAAAGTTTATTGTTCCGGTTGGCTAACCTCGTCGCGCTGAGCCCGCAAATCGACACGCGCATGTGACGGCGTGATGTACGCGCCGCGCGTCTCGTCGATCAAGCGGCGCATGATGTCGCTCACAGAAATTCCGCGCCGTCCCGCCAAATCGTTCAGCCATTCGAGTTGCTCCTCGCTGACGTTGAACGTGACGCGATTGATTCGGATCCCATGTGTGCTCATTCGCGGCGCAGCCTAGCAGATCGCCGGTGAGTTAAACAAGCTCCTCGATGCGCCGGACGATCTCGTCCGCGCCAAGCTCGAGCCACGCCGTGTCGTGGAACGCGTGCGCCGCGAACGCCGCCTTGGCGTGGTCGATGTCGGACGCCTGGGTCTTGCACGCCGGCCACAGGAGCTCGAGATCGATCGCGCGGCGCCGAGCACGCCACCAGGCGCGGCCGCGGGCGAACCACAGATATTCGAGGAACGCCGCGCCGACCAGGCCGCCCAGGAACAGGGGAGGGTCAAACCACGCCACTGGCCTTCCTCAAGCAAGCGCACCGCTCCAAATCCGCCGGCGGCTCCTTCTCGCACGCCATCATCGTCACCACCATCTCGCCGCGCGCCGCTTGCTCGCGCGCCTTCGGGCAATCCGCCCGATGCAAAACCGGCCGATCGCCAGCGGCGTTCGGCGCCAGCGCATAATCGGGCCGCTCAGACGAGGCCACGGATCCGCCTCCGCAACCGGCCGCCGAGCGACAGGCTCGACGACAGCGCAGTGACCAACGGCAGACCCACCGCGACCGTCTTCATCGCGTCGGCGCCGTGGCTCGAGTCGTCGTGCACCGGCGTGCCGAACTTCGAGCGTTTGTAGCCGCGCAGTCGCGCCAGGCCGCGCCGGCAGCGTTGCTCGTCGAACCAGGCGACGCCAAGCACGCCGCGCACCGCGCCGACGCCGTCAGCATCCGAAACCCGGTCCGCCGTCAGGATCGGCGTCGAGGTCGAGTTCATCAGCGTGATCCGCCGGCTCTCGGCCGAGCCCCATTCCCGAACCTCGACGTCGTGCGGCAGAATGTGCGCCTTGAACGGCACGCCCCAGCCCTTGGCCTTGCGCTCGATCAGCTCCAAATAATGCGGCCCTTTGTGCCCCCGATCCTCCACATAGTCGACGAAATGAAGCTCCCGGCCGGCGATCTGAAACAACCAAACGCAAGTGAAATCGTGGATCCCGATGTCCCAGCCGCTGATCAGGCTGGCGGATAGATCCACCGGGACCGTAGTCACCCGATGCTGTTGCTGCAGGGCGTTCATCGCCTCAGTATAATACGCGCCCTCGACCGGCGCGTCGAAAGCATTCAACATCTCGCGAGCGTATTCGTCGGCCGGCATGTCGCGCGTTAGCTCCTTTTGCTCGTCGAAGCTGAGAGCGTCCTCTTTGGTGTCAGTAATCTTAATGTCGAATACATCCCAGTTGTCGTCATCCTCCGCTTTCAACTTGACCGCATGAAAATGATCGTCGCCGTTGGACGTGCCGCTGACCACCGCAAAGCCGCGGTAATCCGCCAAACACGGTCGAACGACACTGGTCCAGGCGCGCGGATTGAGAAGCGGATACTCGTCCAAAACCGCGCCGTCGAGATAAATCCCCCTAATCCGCTCATACGCCTGGCCGCCGCCATACAGCCGAATCGTCGCCCCGGAAGGAAAAATCACCGTGAGCTCGCCCTCCAAAAACCTGATCCCAGGATAGTCGCCGGCGTAAAACTTCAAATAATTCCAGCATAAATCCTTCACCTGGTCGAAACTCGGACCGACGTAAGCGTACCTGGGAGGAGGATGCCGGCGAGGATTGCTCAGCGCGGCCCGGATCAACTGATTGCACAGCGCCACGGTTTTCCCCGCGCGACGATGCGCAACCACGAACATAAACCGCTTTTCGGAAGCGTGCAGCGGCCGAAAATGCGGCCGAGGACGATACGGAATGATCGTCGCCGGAGCCTGATCAGGCGCGTCAGGCAAAAGATCGTCGAAAACGTCCGAAGTCATTTCGCCGGTTCGGGGGGAGCGATCTCAATCACCTGCTTGGCGATCTCCTTGGGACCAATCTTCGTCCCATCAGCCCACTCCACCGGCGAAAACTGAATATTCACCAACGGACCATTGTGCGCCGCTCGCGCCGCATCCGAGGCGTCATCGCTCGAGCTCCAGCCCAAATGACGCGCGTTCTTCGAGTTCAGAACATACCGGATCGCCCAGTCAACCCGCCGACTGTCCTCATCGTCCAAAGCTTCCGCAAGCTTCGACTTGGCCTTGTCCGCCAACCGCATGTCCATCTCAACAATCACCGCCTTGGCGCGGCTCGATCGCTCGATGAACTTGCGAAGCACAAGGGACCCAACCTTCAGCCGCAGAGAAGCTCGGGTCACGTCGCCATGAGCCTCAACCAGCGCCGCGCAAACCTCCTCCGCACTCAGAGGAAAATCATCCGGACGGGCGTCCCACGGATAGGCCGGCAACATTGTCAACGGACAATACATGGCCCCGACAAAGATGGAAATCGTCCCCTTATTTAAGCTTGTCCAAGATTATACTTGGTATGGCTGGTATTAGCGCTTGGACATGGCGATCGACGAAGGGACCGCGCCCGGGGCCCCAAAAGCAGAATGCTTAAGGGGGGCCTTCTGAAAACCAGCAGCCATGCGCGCGGCCGAGGTAAGGATTTGGGTGATATCCTATCGGCCATTGATATCGTTGAGCAATTAGGCGTTGCAGCCCTTTGCGTGGCTGACACGTGGCTGAGAAAGCTCGATACAACTTGGGATAGTATGCGCCATATGCATATCGACAAGTCATGTGCTCTCATCTGCTTATTATCATCGATCGCGCTATTGATAATTCATCGACACGGCTTATATCCTACTGGTAACAATGAGGTATACGACAGTGTCAGATGCATTCTTCTCTATCGATAGCCCGAAGGCTATTAAAGCCAACGAATACGGCTATGTCAACGCTATCAACTATATGGCGCCGGCGTCAACGGCCGGCGTAGGCAACCTATGCCCTTACGCTTCGACAGGCTGTCTTGCGCTTTGCCTTGGATGGTATAGCGGCCAAGCCGGCATGTTGAGCAATGCTAACCTCGAGGACGGCGTCAACGCCACGCGCTCAAGCCGCGCTCGCAAGGCGAGAATGTTCATGCGCGATAGGCACGCGTTCTTCGAAGTTATGTCCAAAGGTATCGAAGCTTGTCAGCGCAAGGCTAATCGCCTTGGCCTCAAGTTATGCGTGCGGCTGAACGGCGCGACGGATATCTCATGGGAAGCGGTCAAGGATTGTGGCTTTACTATCATCGATAGGTATAGCGATGTACAATTCGTCGACTATACTAAGAACTACAAACGAATGCTTAGGTTTTGCAATCATATGCTGCCTAAGAACTATCATTTGACGTTCTCCCGTTCAGAAACCAACGAAGCGGAATGCGTCGACGTCCTCAAGAAAGGAGGCAATGTCGCAGTAGTATCAAGCGTGGCAATGCCGGATAAATACTTAGGCCACAAAGTAATCAATGGCGATAAGCACGACTTGCGCCATCTGGACGAGAAGAACGTCGTGATTTGGCTTAGCCCTAAGGGCCGAAAGGCCAAAGCCGACAAATCCGGCATGGTGTTGAGGGCATTATGACGCCCTCAATACTTACGGCCCTGTCATTGATCTTTGCACTGTTCATGGTTGCTAGCGGAAGGATATAACACAATGGAACCGACGAACGGAAACGACAAAAAGACGCAACGCGACGCGCCCGACTATCTGGCGGCTTGTGTTGAGGCGCGGGATTTAGCCCGAAGGACGAACGTCGCCTATGTGTACAAGCTTCGCAGTGGGCGGTACTACGTTAGCTCCAGCCCGCCGAGCACGATTAACGCTGAATACGTCGCCTCGTTCGAGCGGGGATTGACATGAGCGCGACGGATCAATTCGAGTTTCGGGTTTCTTCGCTAGGGCGGCACAGTGTCAGGGTTGGTGGGCATTGGCTGGACAAGTGGAGCGACAAGCGGCGTTGTTACGAGGTTGTGGAGTTTCGGTCTAGGGCGGCGGCCGAGAAGGCTGCTTTGGAGCGGTTAGCGCATCAGCGCGCGATGTTTGGCTGAGGTCGGGCTTGACAAGGTTTGGCGCCTGGCGTGCAATTTGCGCCGGGCGTTTTGACATGGTCCGCCCGGCGTGCTTAGCTATATAGCTTGCAAGGCTATTCACTAAATTTGCTATAAAAAGGAGTCGCCTTCCACATGAGGCGCACCTGTTTTTGTACTGACATGGTTTTCCATGTCAGTACAAAAAATTTCATGCAAGCATCGCGGGGAAGGCGTATCGTTTATATAGCAATATAATTAAATTGCTTTGCAAGCTGTATAGCTGGAGGCTGAAAAATGGAAAATCCTCTCGAAAAGCTTTTCTTGAATTCTGAGCATCCAAAAAAGGGCAAGATGACCTTTTCGGATGCTTGCGCATTTTACGCCGCGCTTCAGCCCTATCGGGTCAGTTCTACAGGAGAATTACGTAAGCTACCGCCCGCCGCAGTCGCTCAGGCCGCCGGCGTCAGCCAACCTGCGATCTCCAACCTCGCCGCCGCCGGCAACATCGTCGGCGGCCAAACCCGCTACCCCAAAGTGGCCCTCGAATACGCCACACTGGGTCACGACGCCTTTGTCCACAAATACCTCACTCCGATCATTCAGGAAAAATTGACGGTCGCGCTCGACGCCTACAACCGCAAAAAACGCGACCCGCTCAAAGGCAAACTCAACATTCGCGCAGCATCCTACGAGGGCCGGCGCGAACTCAAGCCGCGCTCAACCTACAATCCGATGACCTGGACAATTCTCATCGCCTGGCGGTCCGAGCCGGCCATCGGATGGCACTATCAAATCCAAGCCCCGCACAGAGAAAACACCTGGCGCGGCGCCGCGGACGGCCGAGGCTTCGCCACTAGCCAGGCCGCGTTTCACGCCGCGCGCGAATACCTCACGCCAAAGGAGATCTGACCGATGGCCCGAACCGGCCTGACCTGTCGCCATGACGTGACGCCGCGCAGCGCCTGTCGACTGTGCATGGCGGAAGACAACCGCATGAGGCGCGCCTCGCAACGCGCAGCAAAATCGCCGCCCAAACCCAAGCTTTCCGCCAAGGAACGCTATCGGCTTTTGGTCGAAGCCAATCGCCGCATCCTGGCCGAACAAGACGCGAAACAGGATAAAAATAATCGCTAAAAAATCATCGATACCCCTATTGCAAAAACATCGTTAGGCATTATATCATCTGTATCGAAGCGACCTGGTTCGGACAAAGTCAAATAAATTCACGTCCGCGCAACGCCAGGCGTCAACCCTCTCAGGACGGGCGAGAGGGCAAAGGAGCAACGCAAATGAAACAATTGTTTCGCTTGGAACTGGACGAAAACGGCGAGGCCGATGCGCGGGACTACTGCGAATATGCGCCCGCTATGGAAGCCTTCGTTAAGGCGAAAAAGCGCAAGTCGGTCTTCTCCGCGCGCCTCGATCTTTACGACGAAGAGACGCACGAGAAGCAATCCACACTCGTGCGTTTCGAGCGCGTTTAACCAACGGAGCAACGCAAAGTGACAACTTTTTCCGGACCCGAGGGCGTCGCCGCCTACCAGGCGATCGTCATCAAGCACGCAATCAAATTCTACGCCAAGACCGGCATGAAAGTGAACCGCGCCTACACGCCAACCAACATGCTCAGGGTCGCGAGCAAAATCACGGGTCATCCGTACAAGCGCGGGCAGTTCGACCAGGCGGTCGCTGACCTCGAATTGTGGATAGCAAACAACAAGGGACTCTAACGAAAGGAGGTTCGAAGCCCATGCCCGCGCTCACGCTCGCGGGCATGACCGGCGAACCGCCGAAACGAAAGGAATGAACGCCGTGACGCTCGATCAATGCAAGCTTTACGCGCAACGCCAGGCGAACTCGCAGGGCGTCGCGCTCGCAATCTGGAACCTCAATCGGTTTAACCCGCTCTACGTCGTGCGCGATTATCGCGCCGGCGACGAGGACAAGCATGGCTTCGTTCAGCGCGTCAATCCTGATCCGGGCGACGTTCTGCCCCTCACGATCAAAGCCGATCATGACGCAACCGATTGGAGGCGGCGATGACCGCGCCCCTTCGCTCGCTCGCCTCCGTGCGGTCCTACTATTTCGCGAGCTTTGTATGCAGCACGGTCGCTGGCTCGACGATTACACGCTGGCGGATTTTCGCCGGCTGATGCGCCGCGCCAACGTCAAAGCAATCGCCTGGCGGCACCGCGCGACCAATCGCTGGAACCCTGAAACCCAAACCTGGGAGCAACGCCAATGACCGTTGGCGAGATGATCGAAGCCCTCAAGCGGTTTGATTCGAGCGACCTGTTCGTCGTCGAAAACGCAGAAGGCGACTACGTGCCGATGACCGACAATCTGACGCGAGTCCGCATCGGCGCCGATGGCTACCACTACCACTGTGTCGCCGCCGGCTACGAAGACGCCTGGCTGATCGATTACGCAATCCCAGAGGAGGACGCATGATTAACCGCTCGTTTATCGACAAGCTGCGCGAAGAGCGCGGCCTCGAGCCCGAGGCGACGCGCAAGGCGTACCTGGCGCTCATCCAAGAGGCTGAGCGGCTGACGCGCAACGCCTCAGACGTCCTCTATCCGGACGCCGATGAGAAAGAGCGGCTCGAATACCGCATCAATCAAATGATGGATAACGCCCACGCCATCATCGATTATGCGCACGATTTAAAACACGCAGTGCTCGAAGAGAAAGCCTTGCTTTCTAATCGATAAGGCACTAGATAATTCATCGAGCGCATGACCGTCATGCATTCGACGATCTCGAAAGGAAAACGAAGTGTCCAACGCAGAAACCATCATCGATTTGAACAAGGCGCAAGACGCCTTCCTCCGCGCCAACCTGACCATGATGCTCGATCACATGGGCGGCGACGAACTCATCGCCATGCTGGCCGAGGTGATGAGCGATTACGCGCACACTATCGCCAGGCGCGAGGGCGCCTACGGCCGCGCCGCGGCGCTCGGCGTCATGGTCAAGCATCTCGAAGGGCTCGACTCCTTCGTCGACAACTACGATCCAACGGTGGAGTGAGGCGATGCGCGGCTACGATTCGTGGAAAACCCGCTCGCCCGATGATCAGTACGCAATCGATCATCCCGAGAAATTTCGCCGCGGAGTCTATCGCGTCGTGGTGACGCGCACGGTCACCGCGGAAACCACGGTCGAGGTCGAAGCTGCGAGCGAAGAGGACGCGCGTTTCGACGCCGTCGTCGTCGCCAAGGATCTGCCTTTGAACACCGATTGGCGGATCGAACAGGACGATTACGACACGACTGACGTCGACGGTCCGCCCGAACGGGATCCGGACGAGGAGCGCGACGAGCGCATGGACAGGGACCAGGAGCCCTATGGGCGCGATTCCGACATTTGGGGGTTCGACGAATGAAAACAGAATTCATCGTGATGACCGCGGCCGCCTGGATGCCGGCGTCGTGCCGCGGCCGCTACGGCAAAGTCGCGGTCTGCGAAGTCGTCAAAGGCGTTAAGCCGAAAATGATTTCGGAGCGCGCCAAGGGCATGGTCCGCATCGTCTCGCTTGCGGATAGGCTCCACGCCGGCCAGGGCGGCCCCAGGACCGCCTACAGCATCGCCAAGGCCGATGCGGAGCGTCTGTGCGCCGGGCTCAACCTCGAGGCCGCTATGAAGCGCAAGGCGGCGATAACAGTGGGAGGCGAGCATGACGATGACGATCGAAGAGCTACTCCAATCGGGCATTGATCAGGCGCGGCGCGTGCTCATCGGCGTCAAAGACGCCGAACTCATGCCAACCTTCGTCGTTCAGTTCAAAGACCGGCCGGCGGCGATCATTGGAGCGCCGTGGGCGAACGATCGCGACAAATACGCAACAACCGAGGCGGTCCGCCTGGCGATGAAGACCCATCGCGACTCAGTCATCAGCTACCTGTTTTGGTCGGAAGCCTGGCGAGCGCACGAGAGCATCGACCATCCGATCGGGCTGGCGCCGCGCGATCGCGAGGACCGCGAAGAGGTCGTGATGATCAATGCCTTCGACAAGCAAGGCGGCAAGATGGTTTCGCTCCTGATCGAGCGCGGCCCTGACGGCGTGGTCACGGACCTGGTCAAAGATAAGAACGAGGACAGCTACGCCAACTTCGAAGGCCGGCTTTACAATCTTCTGCGAGACGATTGAAACGTCATCGATAACGCCTATATCAAGTCATCGAAAGGGAACCAACGCCATGATTGACCAGGACGAGGACTATTTTTGCGAGATCAACTCTTGGAAGCCCGAGACGTGCGTCGACGGCGTGTGGACGTCGAACGGCGTATGTTTCGCGACATGCGAAGAGTCCGAGATTTATCTGATCGATCTCGGTATGCGCTGGAAGGCGGTTGAGCGCGCCAGGTCCATGGCCTCGCTCGCTCATCCCACCTATCGATGGGAGAACGGCCGCGCCGTGCCCATCAAACCTGGAGACGTCAGTTGACCTACTTGAACGAGGATGCGCTCGCCGGCCTCAAGATTGGCTCGCGCGAGCGCAAGCTATCGACCGCGGAGCGGATCGCCATCTACGCCTTTGCACAGAAGGGCGTGCCGGTGAAGGTGATCGCGCGCACCTTTGGTGTAAAGACGACCGCGATCTACTACATCACCAATTGGGAGCACACAGCGGCGCACGAGAACGCAAAGAACGCGTTCGAGCAAATGGGCGCCGATCGCGTCTGGAATGAAATCGTCACGCCGGCGCAAATCGAATCGATCAACCAGGGCATGGAAGCCCTCATGCAAGGAAAGAAACTCAATGACCGCGGATATCGCCGGATCAATCGCAGTAGCCCTGGCGCTCGACGAGCCCGAGGCGCTCATGGGCTACCTGAAGCAGCAAACAATGATGCGGATGGAAGTGACCGCGCCAATTGACGCGTATCTCGCCAAAAAATGGGCCGCGGTCGCGGAAGGCTTAGCGGAGATCGAAACGGCGTTGCAAAATGTCAAACGACCGCCCGCAGCCGCTGCCTGACGAGCAAGAACTCGCTGATCGCTGGAAGCTGCATCGCAGAGATTGCCTGGAACTGGCGATAAAGCTCGGCGCGACGTCGGCTGACCAAGCGATCGAGTGCGCCGAGAAGCTTAGCGCCTACATTCGGATGGGATTCGATGGCGCACGCCCCAAAGCGTAAGCGCAGCGACTATCACAAGTACTATTGGGACCAATGTCGCAAGTGCGCGCCGCGCACCATCGATTGGGACCACCATGCTTACGAATCAGTGCTTGGCCTTTTGATGTTCGACTACCCCGAGAAGACCGAGGTCGAGTGCATCATCGCATTAGCCAACATGCAACTGTACGCGCCTTTGGTGGGCCCGCGCGAGTCAAGCCACAAGCGATAGCGGGTCAGTGGATAACGATTCGTTCGCTTGATCGTGTCGAAGCGGAAGGCGCATCCTGACGCCAACCAGGATGCGCCCGCGACCGCCATTCCCGAACTCGCCCAAGACGACAATGGACCGAGAGCGAGCGCCAACCCAAGCGAAAGGACAGGGCTTGCCTCGTCAATCTAAAGGCCCGCCTTCGCATCTGCAACCCGTAGAAGACACTGTGTGGCGGCTCGACATCCCTGACGATCAAAAGGGAATCGTCATGGCGCAGCGCGAGCTCACGACCACCGCCTGGCGGCAATTAGGCTCATCGATCCATTATTGCTTGCCGCGCGGCGACAAGCCAATTGATGACGACGAAGGCGAACAGCTACACGTCACCGATCCCGATCTTCGAGTCTGGATCGATGACGTTAACAAGCAAAAGCTCAACGCCGCGATCTTCCTTCAGCAAGGCGTCATCGAGGTCCGGTTCTTTGGGCCCGATCAGACGCTCAACGCCTGTTTCTTTCAGGCGTGCGTCAAGGCCGGGATTATCCCGCGCTACGCCATCGGCCGCGCCAGCAAGGATTACGCCGTCTCGATCCTGTTCAAGCTTCGCGACGACGAAGCTCGCCGGCTCGACGACGAATATTCGGGCTTCAAGCCGAAAGCCTACACGGTCGACGAGGGGCGCCGCGGCGTGATCGTGACCCACGCGCCGCCGGTTAAGAAAGGATCCAAGGCGCATGTGGTCACTACGCTCGTTCCAGGCTCGCTGCTATGGCACGAGAACGGCGTCGACTATGATTTGCTGGTCTGGCGCGGCGAGGCCGGCCAGGGGCCCGCTGTGCGCTGGCGAACGGCGCCGGCGCAGATCGAGTTCTTCGCGATCGTGCGCGCCGCGGCCTACGCCTCGATCCTCAACATTGTCACCGCCAAAATATGGGAGGACTATGCGGCGCGGCGATCGTTCGCCGAGTGGCTGGCGCGCATCGTCCGTGACGGCACGGCGATCAACGCCAACGTCATCTTCTCCAAAGCCTCGCGCGCCATCGTCGCTGAGCCGGCTCACGCCGAGGATCTGATCGCGCTGATCTGCGAGCAACGCGCGCAAAACGCGCATCGCGACGAATGCCTGGAGATGTTCCGTTTCGCCCGCAAGCGCCTCGAAGCGGATCCTGGGAGAGTCGACGTCGCCGGCTGGTCCGCGATCGCCCGCATTTTTGGCGAGGAGACACAGAAGGCGTTTCGCGTCGTTCTCAACGTCGGCGCCGACTCGACGCTCCTCGAAACCTTCGCGGAGCGTTATTTGTATCACACGAGCGAAAACGAGTTCATCGACCGCCAGGCGTTCAAGGAAGGCCAGGCCGGTTTCATCTTCGCCAAGGATTCGCTCGTCCTTCGTCACGCGCCCGATCAGATTATGACGCGCAAAAAGCCGGTCGAGGCGTTCCCGATCTTCGTCAAGTCGAAGCTGCGCCAGGAGGTGACCGACGTCGAAACCTACCCCGATCACACGCCAGGCTCGATCATCCGCGTCACGCGCGAGGGCGCGACGGTTCCCGACGACGACTATGCGCCCGAGAATTCACGACTGATCTTCAACGATTGGCGCGGCCTCTATGTACGGCCGGCCAAGACCGTCGAGGCCGCCCTTCAGGCCGAATGCGTCGACAAGCTCGATCACATGCTCAGTCTCGTGACGAACCGCCACAAACAGCGGACTGCCTGGGTCAAAGCCCATTTCGGTTGGACGCTGAAGCATCCCGGCCGCAAGCAGCAAGTGGCTTTGGTTTGCACCGGTGATCAGGGCACCGGCAAGTCGTTCCTGTGCACAACCTTCGCTCAAGCGGTGTTCGGCCGCTATGCTGATACCGCGAGCGTCAGGGCGCTCAATGGGCAATTCTACATCGCCGGCTACATTGGCAAGCTTTGGGTCAGCCACGACGAGTTCGTCTCCAACTTCGACAACGCCGAGATCCTCAAGACTCTCATTCGCGGCGTGCGATGCTCAGGCGAGATCAAAGGGCGCGACACGGCGACTTATACGATCTTCGCGCGCCTGGCGTTCACGTCAAATGAAGCCAACCCTGGCATCAGCCGCGGCCGCGACGATCGCGGGCTGTTTCAGGTCACCGGGATCACCGCTGCCGGCGAGGGCTTGCTGCCAGGCGAATTCCAGGCGCGGCTGAAGCAAGAGGTCGCGCCGTTCTACGAAGCTTATGATGCGTTTCTGCAGCGCGACGACGTGCGCCAGGCGTACGTCAAGCTTCTGATCGACCATGCGCCTAGCAAGATCGCTCAGGTCGAGGATCTGACCTATTCGGCGATGCGGGACGCCGACGTCGCAAGAGCGCATCTTAGCGATAGGCAAATCGTTGCAAAGACGATATTGGAAAGCGGGACGGTGCATGGCGGCCACGCGATCCATATGCCGTTCCAGATGCCGGATCTGTATTATTGCGTCAATCGCCAGGTCAAAGAGATAGGCGTGCGGCGCGTGACCGCGGACGAGGTTTTGGCTGAGTTCATCGACGCCGGTCTGATCGAGCGCCCTGGCGACGGCAAGCCGTTTCTGTTCAAGTTCAAGATTGCGGGACTGCAGCGACTCTACGGCGACTATCTCGGTGTTCCGCTGCACTCGCAATGGATGATCGAGCCTAACGACGACATGCCCAACGATTGGCGCGACGGCGATGCGATGGAGCCCTGGAAGGGAAGAATCAAGCGCAATGACGACCGAGACGATTGAGCCACCTCCAATGAAGAAGCGCATGGCGATTTGTCGGCAAGGCGCGCAGCGTGGCCGCTGGAAAGAGCGGGCTTTCGATCTGCGCGAGACGCCGCCGGAAGCAACGCGCGCCCTGATTCGCACCGGCGAGCTCGACCAGTATCGCGTGCTCTTCGAGCCGTGCGCCGGCAAAGGCGCGATCTCAAGGGAGCTTAAAGCCGGCGGCTGGCGCGTGATCAGCCATGACCTCATCGACTATGACGGTCGAGATCCTGACATTCAGACCGACATCGATTTTTTCGGCGCGTACCAGACTACTTATCTTCAGGCGATCGTCACCAATCCGCCGTACCGCTGGGCCGACGATTTCATTCGCCACGGACTGAAGCTGGGCTTGCCGATGTTTGTGCTTTTGCGGCTGATGAGCCTCGAGGGCGCCGGCCGCTCCGACATCATGCAACATCTCCACCATGTCTATATCGGGATCGAGCGATTGCCGATGATGCACCGCCCGGGCTGGAGGGGTAAAAAGCTGAAAGCGGGCGCGATGCCGTTCGGCTGGTTTTGTTTCGCACCGGAGAAAAATCGGGATGGATTTTTCTCCGCGTCACGCATAAGCTGGCGGGAGGAGAACAAAAATGGGCTTGATGTCGACTCTAGCACTCCTGGCGATGCCGCTCTTGAAGCGGGAAAGGTCGAACGACTCCTCATCGAAGGAGCTAGCAAGTTTGACGAACAGACTCGCTGAGGTCGAGGCCGAGAACGCGCGGCTGATCGCCAAGCTCGCCGAGGTCGAGGCTGAACGCGATATTTGGCGCGATTTCGCCAATATGGCTCAGATTGCAGATCGTCGCGTCATCGTCGAGGCGACTTGGCGTGCGTGGCAACATCACGTCACTGACGAAATGCGGCAGCGGATGATGTTGCAAGCGCAAGCGCAGAACCAGCAATTCGCCGTGCAGCAAGCCATGCAGCAAAGATCAGATTATCAACAAGGGCTCAGCCAGATGAACGTGCCGACGCCGTTTATGTGGCATGATTGCACGTGTGTTCCCGGGCGCTCGGCTCTACTGCGAGGAGACAATTGATGTCCTACAAAATTGCGGATTTTTCCAGCCAGATCGCCATCACCGCCCGCATTCACAAGTGGAACCCCAATCGAGCGGCTGAGCTTAACGCGATCGCCGCGTTGCTCGGAACCGATACAACCACGCATGACGCAACCATGCTGACCGCGCCGGCTGGGTTACGACCAGGCAACAAGGCTAATACGCGTTTTACGAATGATATTTTACTCGTCGTCAACGCCGGCCGCGGCGGCAATCTGACGCCGGCTGCGATGGGCGCGGCGATCACCGCTGGCCTGGCGAATGAGTTGCCGCCGGTGAACACCGCTGCGCCTGTCGCCAGCGGCACAGGCACCGTGGGTCAGGTGCTCTCTTGCACGCAAGGAACATGGACCTACGGACAAACCTACACGTATCAGTGGCTGCGCGGCGGCGTGAACATCGCGGGCGCAACGGCTGCGAGTTACACACTAGTCGCGGCTGATAGCACCACAAACGTCTCGTGTCGTGTGACGGCGCACAATCCCGCCGGCACGGCGTCCGCAACCTCCAACGCGATCGCGGTGACGTGACGCTTAATCTGATCATCATCGGCATCGGCCTGGTCTGTGCGATCGAGTTAGGGATGCTTATGGCGCGCGGCGAATATCTGAGAAGAGTGCTCGAGGTTCAGCTTAAGGGCTTGGGCGAGACGCACTTGCTGGGCTTCGAAGCTTTGACCGGCGAACTGCAAAAGCTTGAGAGGCGCATCAAGGCGATCGAGGACGAGGTCGCATGACCCGCGCCGAGGTCATCGACAATACGATCGAGGAGATGCACCGGTTGCAGAGGGAGATCGAGCGCCTCAAAGCCGCGCTCGCAGATTGTGAAAGAGTTCGCGATTCGTGGTGCGAAGCGTACACCTCGCTCCGCGATGAGCGTGCAGGGGCCAGCGTGGCCGCGCTGAGTACGGAGAGCCCTAGTCGGTGAGCCCACTCCGTCGCCCCTGCATTCTTCTTCTGGTCACCACGTCGTTTTGGCCTAATCCGGCGGCCGCGCATTGCCACATTTATCGTGTTTGGCATTACCCTAAGCCACAGAGATGTTTCACCGCTCTCGCGCCCTTGTTCCACGTGGAACACTTAAGCGGAACGAAGCCGGCTTCGCGTAGCCTTGAGACGTCTCAGGAACGAATCGACATTCCGCTGCCGGATGTCGAATTTACGCCGTGTCCAGACGCCGATGGGCGTTTCCAGGGGATTGCGCGACTCCACGCTTTGATGGATGCTCCGCGCCCGTAGGCTGGCGACAGCGTTCTTAAGACGTGTCCAGCATTCCAAGTGAGAAGGCCCGCCAGGGCGCCCTGACGGGCCAACTGGAGTCTCTCATGGCCCAACCTCCCCGACGCTCGCCGCCGCCCCAACGCCGTCCGCCGCCACTGCCCGAGGATCCGCCGGATTTCCGCGATCCCAGCGAGGGCTTGTCGCCCGCGGTCGTCGGGAGCCGCGAGCTCTCCACCGGCGAGGAACAGCAATATGAATATCCGCCGCCTGAGCCGGTCTACACAATCGCGGACGAACAGCGCGAGCGATCAGCTTACATCGAATCGATTGGCGTCGAAGCTTACAAGGCTGAGAACGACGGTCGCACCGAGGAAGAGAAGGTCGGCTCATTCCCCGTCGAAGGCGTCAATGTCGTCGCTAAGGGCGGCGGCGCGTTTCCGCCGCGCTACGAGAACGAGCGATGAGCAACGCTTACGGCGCCGGCGCACCGGACGGCAGCGCGCCGGATCCGAACATGCTGCAGCGGCTATGGAACTACATCAACCCAGTAGGCCAGGCTAACGCTGCACCCGCGCCGGCGGCGCAAGCGCCGTTCCAGGGGCCTGGCACCGCGCAGACGGGAGGTCCGGTCAACGCCGCCGGTCAGCCACAATACGCCATCGATGCGCTCAAGCAAGCCCTCGCCAACGGCGCCGGGAATACGAATCAGCCGCCGATTCTCCCCTTCCTTGGTGGACCAGGCGGCCCAAATTCTCAGGGCCAGCCGATCTTGCCCTACACCAATCCGAACACCGCGGCGCTCGCCAACGCCGCCTCGATCCCCACCAATGGCGTGAACGGCGGCAATATCCCGATCGGCGGCGGTCCTGGGAACACGATGGAATCGCCAACTGGACCTCAGAACATCCCGATTGGCGGCGGCCCCGGGAACACGATGGAATCTCCCACCGGCACGCCCGCGGCTCAGCCCGCGGTCGCGCGCGGCGGCAATCGTCGCGGCGGCATCGGCGCCGGCCCTAACTCGCGGATGCGCGCTCAAACGCCGGTCCCTACGGCGGCTCAGAGTCCGTTCGTTCCGCTCAACTATCGCCCCAACGCCAACCCAGGCACCGGCGGCGGTATGCTTGGCGGCGCACTGGCGAGCCCACGCGGTCAGGGCGGTCCTCCCGTGGCGACGGCGCTCGACCTGTCGCGCATATTCGGCGGCGGACAACCCGCGGCCGCGGTTGCGCCGCTGCCGAGGACGCGAATCAATCCCGGTGTGATTCCACCAAGCGCCACGGCATCGGTGCCAGTGACGACTAAAGCGCCTTGGGGCATGGGGCCCTATCAGCGAGGTCGAGCCGTAGGGCCGTTCCCTCAGGGCTAATTTTAGTGGACGACAAGTAGATTCCCGGTTGACATAACGCACCTACCCCTCCATGTTTCGGCTTAGCGATTCCGTGAAAGCCGGATTTCGCGCCCGCAACATGGAGCAACGACAGCAATGAAACCGGATACCCAAGCCGCGTGCGAAGCGGCCCAGCGCGCCCTCGAAACCGCCAGCGCGCTCCTCATCAAAGAAGCTCAAGAAGCCATCACCGCCAACGAGCCGGCCGACATGGTTCGATTCTACGCCGACATGCGCGAGGAATTCGAAGGGCTCGGCGCTAAGCTGGGCGAGCTTGGCAAGCTCGATCAGAACCTCTCCTACACCAAGATCCCCGAGTGCTTCGACGCGCACGGCATCAAGAACGTGCGGGTCAACGGCTACGGCCTCGTCGGCTTAAATCGCCGTTGGTCATGCTCGATTCTCGACAAGCCAAAGGGCTACGCGTACCTCCGCGACAACGGCCAAGGCGGCATGATCACGGAAACCGTGAACGCCATGACGCTGGGCGCCTGGGCGAGAGGACAAGTCGAGGACGAAGGCAGAGAGCCGCCCGATGACGTCTTCAAGACCAGCATCGCCCGCTACGTTTCGTTGCGGAGGTCGAAATGAGCCTCGCAACAAAGCCGCGCTACACGCTCAGAGAGGGCAAACCCGTCATGGTGCAAGATGTCACGCCGATCGCGCCGGCGAACAAATTCGATCTTCCGGCGCATCTCCAGGGCAAACCTAAAGTGGCGTCCTGGGGCGATATCGATCCGAAACAACGGATGCTGCCGAGGATCAAGCTTCTCCAGGCCAGCAATCCCGAATGTGTCGACTATCCCGGCGAAGCGAAAGCCGGCGAGTTCTGGCACACGACGCTGACGACCTCTTTAGGCGCAGAGATCATCGGCGTGCCGATCATGCGCCGCCAGACCTACAACCTTTGGGCGCCGCGTGGTCCCAACGAGGATCGCGGCATCCTGGCCCGCGCGCGAGACTTCATCCACTGGGATCCGCCGGAAGGCGAATTCCATGTTCGCTACCCGATGAACCCAAAAACCTACACCTGGAAGCTTGCGCGCACGGTCAAGGAGTCGGGCTTGGCTGAGTTCGGCTCGTCCCGCTACGACGATCCGGAGAGCCCGCCGGCGGCGACTCTAACCTTCGAGGTTCTCTGGTACTTGCCGGATTGGAACACGCTCGCGCTGACCTTGAACACGCGTTCGGGCGTCAAGGAAGCCAAGCGGCTGTTCAGCCAGGTCGACGCCAGGCCGGTCAGCCATTTTTTCCAGCGGTACAAGATCGTCGCGGTGCAGAATCGCGGCCCCACCGGCGAAGCTTACTACGGCTACAAGTACCGCGGCGACGGCTGGACCGATGCGGCGCTCTCCGCGATCACCGAGCCGATGTTCGAAACTTGGAAGGACGTCGCCTTCACGACCGCCGACGAAGACGAGGAGGTCGACGGCGAGGCGCTCGCTCGTCGACGAGGCGCTCCTCCGCGGGACGCCATGTCGGAACGCGGCGCGCGTCCGGTCGAGCCGCAAGGCCAGGCCGGCGTAATCGACGACGACATTCCCTTCTGATGGTCGAGCAACCTCCCGATCGTCCGACGCGCGCACGGCTCGAAAAGCTGATCGCGCTCGCTCAAGACGATCGGGGGGAGCCGACGATCCGGATGAACGCCAAGCGCAAGCTGGCGATGTACGCCAAGTTCTATCCCTCAATGCTGAAGAGAATCGATGACGGCCGAGGAAAAACTAAAAGCCCTTGAGGCTCTTCGCGGGGAGCAAGATCAGAGAATGCGCACCGCCGTGATTCATATCGTTTATGGTCCATCGACGGCCGAGCAAACTGAAACTGAGCGATTCCTTGAAGCGGAGATTCTTAAGCTCAAGGAACGTCTTCGATGATCCTCGCAAAGGTCGATGACGACGCTTTTATCGACTTGGTCCGCAGGGCCCCTACGATCGCCTTCCAGCGGCTTGAGTTCGGCTATGCGGTCGCAGCCCCGCTCGTCGCCTTTTACGCGCCAGTGAGCCATCCAGGCGGCGGCAATCTGCCTGACAGTTTCGTCAACATGCTAGGCTCAGCCTTCGTCTCTCGCATGTCGCAGCCGGCGCTCCGCACCTTGCGCCCCACTGCCAAGCCGATCCCCACCGCGGCGCTCGTCAACTACCTCCGCACCGCCTTCTTCGCCGGCACGGTCGAGCCGATGAGCGAATACCCCAAAGCCGCCGGCGATCATCCCGCGGTCGTCGATTCGGAGTGCCAGGTCGTCATCCAGGCGATCGAGGAGCACGACCGGCCGGAATTCAAGGATGCGATGAGCTCGGTCAAGCGCGACGTCATGTCCGACGCGCTCGACGACGTCATCGAGTACAGCGAAGGCGCGAGGGAACTTGCCGAGGTTGGCGAGTACAACCCCTACGCCCTTCAATTCAACCTTCTCCAGGCTTCCAGGGCGCTACAGACGTGCCTCGCGCTCTTGCTGAAGCCATGATGACGCGAGCCGACGCTCTCAAGGTGCGCTGTCCTGATTGCGGAGCCGAGCCAGGATTCGCTTGCCAAGGGACACGCAAGCCGCGCCAACCGCGTGTATCGGTTCATCGCGAGCGATGGAATCTCGCGAGGAAGCTGAAGCCATGACCGAGAAGCGGCCGGTCGAGGCGTTTGGCGACGGGTTGAGCAAGGCTATCCGCGCGCACGCCGAGGCGTGCCGAGTCGGCATCCGCTACAGCGACGTCTTGGTTGCCCACGATGCAAAATCGGATCGCTTCATCCTGACGTTCGAGGCTTTCGAGCTTCCGATTCCGCTTCTCGAAGACGAAGAGGAGCCAGGCGAGTGAACGTGCCCTGCGAGGTCAACGAAACCGAACTGGAGGGCGACGACGGCCGGATGATCGACAGCGTGGAAGTGATCTGCAGCCGGTGCGGGCACTTCACTGAAAGCTTCGGCACAGGCCCCGCTTCGATTCGGCGATGCCTCGCTCTTCTACGCGAGGAATGCCCCAACAAAGAGCGCAATTTCTACGAGGCAATGGAGGAATGAACCTCGAATCTGAACTCAAGACCGCCCTGGTGAGCGACTGCCGAAAGCTCGGCGCTTACGCCCGCCGGCACGAGGACCGCCGCGCAGTCGGGCTCCTCGATCTCTCGATCAAGTTTCTAGGCTTTCCGCATCTCGAGGCCGAGGCGAAGATCATCAAGTACCAAGCATTCTCGCCGACGCTTCGCCAGTACGAAGAGGGCAAGCGGTACATCGCCGCTGGCGGGATCTGTTGCCTGATCGGCTGGGACAAGAAGACCCGGGCGATGTTCATCCATCCGTGGGCGAAAATCGGCTCGAAGGCCGACTCCTTTCCACCTGGCGGCGGCTACAAGCCGCACGCCGAAACCCTCAGAGATTGGCTCGAATGGCAAGCGATAAAGTGAACTTTCCCGAGGTCGGCTCGATCGCGCAAGCGATGAAATATCAGATCCGCGCCGGGACGTTTTGGGACGATCTCACGCCCGCGGCCAAGGAGTCGCTTGACCAGATTGCGACGTGCATTGCGCGCACCGTGGTGGGCGACGGCGCGCATTGGGACGCGATTATTGGCTTCGCGCAAGCCGCCAAGCCTACGACCGCCGAGCCCAATCCGCTGCGCCCTCAAGTCGAATCGACGCTTCCCGGCGGCATCCACCGTGAGACGATCCTCGCCCAGCGGCCCCCGGTAGCAATCTATCCACCGACGCCGGCGCAGCGCGCGGGCCTAGAAGCAATCGAGCGCAGTATGCGCGAGATCCCGCACCGGGAAGACCAGCCATGATCTCTGAGAAAGAACGCCGCTGGGTTGAGCGTATGCAGCGCGCAGGGCTGTTTCCAAGCCCGCCGCCGCCACCAAAAACGCAGCCGCCAGATGGGCAGTGGAGCATGGAATCGCAGCCTAACGGCGAGATCTTTGTTCAGATCAACAATGTCCCAATGCCTACGGCGACTGCATTGGAAATCATCCAGTTGCTCGACAAGAAAGAGCCGACTCCATGAGCAAGAGCTTTACGTACAAAAGCTATAACTTTGTTGATAAAGATCCCATTATCGATGAGATCCGAACTGTCGTCCAGGCCAGCGGAACGACCTACAAGCAGATCAGCGAGGAGAGCGGCGTTGCGACCGGAACTCTCGTCCATTGGTTTTCGGGAACGACCAGGCGGCCCCAGGCAGCGACGATCAACGCCGTGCTTCGCTCGCTCGGCTACAAGCTCGGCATCGTTCGCTATGAGGTCGTGCCGCTCGTCCAGCCAACGGCCAGAACTGAGCCTTCTATGCGCCATGCCGTTCAGATGGCGAAGGTCCGGAGAGCGCGATGAAAGGTCTTAAGCTGCAACGCTACCTTGGCGACGGCGTCTATGCGGGTTTCGACGGCTATCAGATTTGGGTCTGGGCCGAGCGCGAGGGCCGCGAGCATGTAGTCGCCTTCGAAGCTGACACGCTGGCTTCACTCGCCAAGTACACCGCTGACCTCAAACACATGACTCATGACGCCGAAAGCCTTCGCCAGGAGCAAATATGAGCCAGGTCAAGTTCAAGATCGGGTTCACTGTCCCGTCCGACACGTTGTTTGCGATGATCGCCAAGATGTTGCCAATCGAGGATTTTTCGGTCGAGGAAATCGTGCCGTCGCATCCGAGAATCGTGCCGCCTATTCGGATTGCTCATAAGCCCAGACGCCAGGCATACAAGCGCGAGTCGCCAGGCCCGAATCTCAAGAAGGGCATCAACATGATCGTCGTCAACGAGCTTGAGAAAGAGCCCAAGCGGGCGCTCGAACTGCAGCCCAAGCTCGTGGCCGCGGGCTTCTCGCCCAACTCTGTCAATTCGCGCCTCGAATCCTTGCGCCTGGCCGGCGTGCTCGAGCGCATTGGCGACGGTCGCTGGAAGCTGAAAGGCGCCGCGGATTGAAGCTTGATCCGGTCCAAGACGCCGCGCTCGCGTTCGCGCAAGGCAAGCGCGGCGTTGGCTATTTCATGGAGATGGGGCTCGGCAAGACGCTGACCGTTCTCGAAGAGTTCCGGCGCGAGTCTACGGCCCGCAATGTGACCCGCCTGGTTGTCGTCGCGCCGAACAGCTTCAAGCCTGGCTGGATCGAGGAGATCGACAAGCACGGGTTCGAATTTGTCTCGCACGTCTATGTTTCGGGCTCGAAGCGCAACGACGCCTGGCTCTCGATCGTCAAATACAACGCGCCGCCGATCCTGGTCATCAATTACGAAGCGGTCCGTATGCCCGACGTCCTTCTCAAGGTCATGGCGTGGATGCGGATCAAGCCGACGTACTTGGCGCTCGACGAGTCAATTCAGATCAAAACTCACGATGCTCAGCAAACCAAGGCGGCGCTCAAGCTGGCGGACGAAGCGCGGATTATCCGTTGCCTGTCCGGACTGCCCCAGACTCAGGGGCCACATGACCTCTATCCCCAACTCCGTTCGCTTGGGCTTTTCCAGGGCGTCAAATTCTGGTCCTTCCGGAACACATTTTGTCAGATGGGCGGCTGGGAAAACAAACAGGTCATCGGTGTTAAAGACGCCGAGGCGCTCGCACGGATCATGGCCCCAGTAATCTTCCAGGCGCGCAAAGCGGAGTGGCTTCCCGCGCTGCCGCGGAAGGACTTCACGATCAGAAGCTATGAAATGTCGGGCGAACAAGCGGCCCAGTACAAGCAAATGGAGGAGGAGTTTCTCCTCGAGCTCCAGGATGACGAAGTCGTCGCGGTCAACATCGCGGTTTCGAAATACGAAAAGCTTTCCCAGATCCAGTGCGGCTTTATCCTCGACGAGGAAGGGAATCCCCGCGTATTGGTGGAACCGGAGAATAACCCGCGCCTGGCGGTTCTGATCGACTTGCTCTCGCAGATCGAGGGCAAGGTCATCGTCATCTACCGGCACCGCTATTCGTTCGAGATTTTGTCGTCGGCGTTGAAGGGTCATTTCCCGGCGCACATTAAAGGACAAATGAAGCCTGAGGAAACGACCGAGCAAAAGCGCCGCTTCAACGAGGATCCGGACTGCCGGCTGATGCTCGGCCAGGCCGACGCGATCAAATACGGCCACACGCTCCTGGGCGGCGAGGCGGCGGCGGATCATTGCTCGACGATGATCTTCTTCGAGAGCTCCTACAGCCTCGACACGCGGACCCAGGACGAGGACCGGATTCACCGCCGCGGGCAGAGGGGCGAAAACGTCCTCTACATCGATCTATCGGGCTCGGACATCGACCGGCGCGTAGTCAGGGCGCTCGCCAAGAAGGAGAACCTGTACACCGCGGTGTTTTCGAAATTAAAGCTGGCCGAGCCGGTCGCTTAGCCCTTGCAAGTGTCATCGATAGATACTAGATAGGGTCATCGAAAGGAACAACGCCATGCTTTACATCGTCGAACATATCGCCTTTTACGCCCTTCTCGCATCGCCGGTCTGGGTGCCGCTGTACCTTTTCGTCGTCTTCATCAAGGGCGTCGAGGCGTTCAAGCCCAAGCCGCCTCCCAAAGTCGCTACGCCGGTTGAGATGGTTGCGCGCCGACTCGAGGCGAAGGCGACTGTCGCTAGATTCGCCGCTATGCGAGCCAAGACTCAGGGCTGAGCTTGTTGACCGATCCAGCCTTGGCGGATCGCGTCGGCCCAGCCCGACGTGTCAACCGTCGATTGCTGGCCCGTCAACGCCGGATAGAGCCTGTCGAAACTCTGTCCCACGTTGATATTTTTGTCGATTCTATTAATTCCTGTCGCGATCGGATTACCCACAAGAGCCGAAACGCCGCCAGCCCCAAACCCGCTTGCTTCCGCCAAGCCTGAAATCTGATCCAAGTATGGGGCGAGCCCGAACTTGGCGGCGGCGGTGGTTCCGACTCCTGTCGCTATATGCGCGCCAATGCCAGGCTCAGTCGATTGCGACAAAGCCTTCGACGTGTCGGTGAGCGCCTTGTCGGCCTGGGTTCCCGGCGCAACGCTCGTCGGCGGCGCGGCCGCCCGATACTCGTCGATCTTGGCTTGCGGATCTGCGGCCGTTCGCCAATCCCATTGCTCGGCTCCGCGGCCAGGCAAGCCCTGCACGTAGTTGCCGACGCGGCGGATCACTGGCGCAGTCAAGTCACCTACGCCCTGGCCGGCGACGCCGGCGACGCCACCGGCGGCGATATGCTTGCCGGCGTCCCAGAGATTGAGTTGCTGATCGCTGCCCAGGTGATTGCCGAAGACGTCGACGGCGTTCGCGCCCGCGCCTTCAACCGCGGCTGCGCCGTAGCGCCCAACTAAAGGCGCGGTTTCGCCCGCCAAGGGGCCGAGCAGCTTGCCGACGCCCATCCCATAGCCGGCGGTGTCGGCAAGCGCAGTCGCCACTGGGCCGACGTCGGTGCGATCCTGTTTGGTTTCGGCGCGCAATTGCGCGACGTTCGGCGTCGAATTCGAGATCCCGAACGAGCGCGCCAGATCGCCCGCTTTGGCGGTCAGGTAATCAGCCGTGCTTCCGGTGAAAGCGTTGTCGAAGATCCGGCCGGTTTTGTAGAGGAAGTTCGCGCCAGGAAGCCAATCGGGCGGCTTGTAGGCGTTCGGGTCAGGCTGAGCCTCTGGAGGATTTGACGCATCCGGCCGCCGATAAGTCGCGGGCGCATTCGGATCGGCCGAGGTCGTGACCGGCGCATTCGGAGCCGTAACGGTCGGAGTCGTAGCTGTATCGCCGCTCGGACGCTTATAGCCTTTAGGGGCGTTAGGATCGTCTGCCATCACCAATCCTTGGGATCGGTTTTGCGGAGCTTGCTCACGTCAAAGCCCTCTTGCTGCAGAGCATCGAGCGCATCTTCTTTCCCGGCTGGATAATTGGAGACTTCGTTCTTCGCCCAAGAAAGCTTTCCAGCCGGGAGCGGCTGCAGATCGGGGATCTTGTCGGCGCCGCCGCCTTCCTTGAAGAGTTCCCCTCCAGGTCTGTAGATTGGATGCAGCCACGGCTCGTATTCCGGATCCATGTGGTTGAGGTTGCCCGACGCGCCGTAGGCGTTGGCGACGGTCTTCTTGATCTTGGTGATGAACGGGTTGATCGCGTTATGGACGTAGGTGTCATAGTCCTGGTTGAGATTCTGCGTCGTCGAGATCGCGTCTTTCAGCGGGCCCACCTCTTGCTGGGTCACGCGCGTGCCGGTGCCGGCCATGCTGTGCATCGCGGTTTCGGTCGACTGACCGCCGATCTTCCGCAATGTCGCGACCGCCGCCGCTTCCTGGTTCGACAGGACGTTCTGAGCAACCAAGCCTGGGATATCGATCGACGGGTCCGATAGGGCTTTCTGGGCCGCCGCGCGCTTAACCGGATCGGCCAGGATGCTTTTCAGCCCGGGCGAATCTCGAAGCTGTTCGAGGCTTCCGCGAAGCTCTTCGGCGGTGTTCTGGTTGTCCGCGAGCACTTTCGCCGCGCCGGCGCGATCGTCCTCCTTTGATTTCTCGTTAGCGACGAATTGCCGATAACCTTGGATGTTGCCGGCCCACGGCGGATCCTGGCCGCCGTGCGTGTTCCGGTAATTGATCTGGTCCGCGATCATGGCCGAGGCTTCCGGACCGCCGACGCCGGCCAGGATCTGGGTCTTGATCGTGTCAAGATCCTTCTGATTGAAGCCGGGAGTGTTTTTGATCTGGTTCTGAGCCGCCGCCAAGGTTTGGATTTGCTCGAGATTCTTCATCTGATCGGTGGGCGCGCGGAAGTTCTGGATCATCTGGCCGACGCCGGCCGGATCGGCCAGGTATCGGGCCTTGAGATCCGCGAGCGGGATATTGAGACTGTTAGCGATCGCCTGGGCTTGCGCCATCTGCGCCGGATCGTTGCTGGTGAGCATCTGTCCGAGCGCGTTGGTTCGATCCTGGCCTTGCTGATTCGAGGCGAGCGCCTGTTGAGTCGCGGCGATCTTGGTTGGATCAGCCGGCGTCACGTTGAAGATCCCGCGCACCCAATCGCGATCGCGCGGCTGCGACGCGGCGGCGAAGCCGGCGCCGAGCGCCTGGTTAAAGCCTTGCTCGCGCTCATTGTATTGCTGGAGGTTCATCATCAGATGCCCCAGGCTCACAGGTGTTTTAGTGGCGTTAGGCTCCTGGTTGGGCGGTAGAGTCGAGCTTGCTGCAGCCTGGGCTGCAGCCTGGGCGCCTGGCGAAGGTGACGCGGCGGCGGCCGGCAGCGGGTTGCCGTTGGCGTCAAGCCCGATCGCGGCGCGGTTCTGCTTCTGCAGAGTATCGGCATAGTTGCCGATGTCCTCTTCGGGATTGTCCGTGTCGCCGGTGAGGGCTCGCGCCCAATCAAACAGTCCAGCCATATGCCGACGCCTTCAGTTTAATGTGCGGCTTGATTTTCTTCTTTGGAGCCAACGCGAAGTGCGGCTTGCCATGCGGGCCTCGCTTCGAGATCAGCTTGAGGTGCGGCTTACTCACGCCCTTCTTGGGCGCGAGCGCGGCCAGGGGCCCGGGCACGTTGGGCGAGGGCGCCATCGACTGGGGCGAGCCCATGCTTGGCGCTTGCTGACCTCCCGGGCCAGGCGCTTGCGGCCCGCCGGCGAGGTTCTCGCCCTGCCCCTGATCGAGATCCTCGCGAAGCTGATCGTCGGGATCGTCTTCGAGCTTTTGGGACAGAATATCGGCTGGATTAGGCACTGGGTTGCCCTCCCTGGAGCCCCGAGAAGAACCCCTGGTTGTTGTAGTTTCCGGCTCCTGTGGTTGGCGAGCCTTTGCCCTGCCAATTCTGGAGGAATTGCTGCAGGACTCCCGAGGACTGCGAGGGCAGCGGCGCTTGCGGCACAGTCGCGCCTGGCGTGGTGACCTTGCCTGGGTTGGAGAGCGCGGCGAGGTAAGCCTGGCCCATGTCGGGCGCTTGCACCGGCGGCGCCTGGGGCGCGGCTTGAGCCTGGTTCGGCATTGGCGCGCTGCCCCGAGCCTGGCCTGGCGAAGCAAATTGCTGATTGGCGTAGAGTTGCTGAGCTTGCGGCGACATCATCCCGCCCCAAGTCGCCATGCCAAACGCCTGGTTGCCGCTGGGATTAAGCGCCGAGGGGCCGGCGAGGTCGCTCGGCTGCAGCCCATAAGTCGGGCTCGAGTTCAGCGTCGTCCCAGGCGTCGGAGGCGGCGGCGAGGCGGCTTGCTGCGCCAGGAACGCCTGGTAGCTGCCGATCGGGTTGCCGTGGGCGTCAGTCGGCGTGCCCGAGTAGTTCGCCAGGCTGGGCAGCTTTTGGCCCGCATAGGGACTGTATTTATTCGACCACTGGCTGGGATCGAACTGCAGCGGGTAGGGGTAAATGTTGGCGCTGTTGTCAGCCATAGCCGTATCCAATGTTGGGGTCGACGCCGTAGCCAAGCCCCTGGGGCAGGGGCTGGACTGAGTTGATCGACACGCCTGGCGTCTGAGCCATCAGCGGGCCTCGCTGGCCGGCAGCGGGCTGTTTTGGGGCCCCTGGAGGGGCGTCGGTCCAGGTCAGCGGCTGCATGGCGGCGTTGAGCGTCGTGCCATAGGTCTGTTGGATGTTCTGAAGGCCAGGCGAGACGTTCCTCGCGCCAGGTGAAAAGCGTGCTTGAGAATACTGCGCCGCCGCGGCCGAGGAATCTTGCGGCGCTTCCTCGCGGGGAGTCTGGCCTTCGTTGCCGAGCTTCGTAACCGCGGCTTGCGTGAGATCTTGCAGCGGCGAATTTTTCCCGGTCGGATTGCCTTGCGCGTCGACCGGCGAGCCGGTCAGCTTCGACCACCAGGACTGATCCGCCGGCGCGGCCGCTGGCGTCGTCGATGCAACCGCCGTCGCCGGCGCAGCGTCCGGACCAAAGCCGGTCGTGTTCCCGGCGCCGTGGTTCGCCGTCTGCAGATCGTAGACTTGCTGCAGCGTGCGCGGCCCATCCTTGCTGTTGAACACGGTCGGATTCGCCGCCGCCTCTTTCGGGAACAGATCCGCCGCGCTCGCGCCAGGATTCTTGGTCATCTGAGCGTAGAAATTCGACGCCCCGCCCGGGCCCAGGAAATGCGCCAGGGCGACGTTCTTGTCGTTGATCGGCACGCCGGCCTTCGTCAGCGCATCGACGTTCCCCTGCGTCAACGCCTTCATCGCCGCCGTTTGCTGGTCAAGATTCGCATCCTGAATGTTCGCCGGCAGATTAAGATCGGGATGCGCCGAGCGAACCCCGGCGTAAGTCGCCGGCGTGAACTGATAATAGCCGCCAGCCGCGCCCCAGCCGCCGACGCTGTTCGGGATGTTCTGCCCGCCCGACTCGTGCATCATCACTGTGTGGTAATAGTCGTTGACCGGCGTGCCAGGCGTCGGCGTGCCAGGATGCGCAAGCGCGCCGGCGATCGGCGTGTTCGAAGCGTTGACCGTAGTGCCGGAAGGCGCGGGCGAGGCGCTCGTGTTCGCCGCGGCGTTGGCGTTGGCGGCCGGCGTCGACGAGCCCGCTTGCGAATAGGTCGGCGTATTGGTGAACGCCGCCACGCCGCCGGGAGCGACATGCAGATAGAGCGGACCGCTCTTGGCCTCGCTCAGGATCTCCTGTCGGACCGCCGGCCACTCTGACGGCGCAACCTTGAAACAGCCCTCCGTGTACAGCGTGTCGAGATCCGGCGCGGATCCCGAGTGAATCATAATGCCGATTCGATTCCTTCCCAATTGCGGATCGGGAATGACGTTGTTCGCGATCGGAATCGCGCCCACTCGATGCGCCCAAGCTCCCGTTGGCGCGTCGGGAGTTACCGGATAATCGCCGTACGGAATCGACCAGTATTGCCCAGGCGAACCCGAGCCCCAATGGAACGTCTGGCCGCCAATCGTGCCAAGCCCATGCTGGTATTGTGGGCGATCGTCACCAGCCACTGAGTCCACCTCTCAGTTGCGGCGGCCGAACACGCCGGCGATGCTGCGTGTGCGACAGCGGCACAAGCGGCCGCAACGCCCCATGCGAGCCCTTCGGCGTCGGATGCGAGAGCGCGCCGAGCACCGCTGGATGAACGTGCTTGATCCCCATCCGATCGGCGGCGACGGCGTTCGGCAGAACCTTCTCGATGTCTTGCGCCATCGGCCCGCGACTCTTCGGAGCCCCTGGCTTCTGGCCTTTCCAGTTGAAGTCGTAGACCGGCACGCCGGTGGGCTTATGCACGCCAACTTTCTTCAGGTTCTTCTTCAGCCTGATGTCTGACGGCGTCGGCAACGGCGCCTTGAAAATATTCCCGAGCGCGCCGATGCCAGCGCCGGCGAGCGCCGCCCAATCAGTTGGCGTGTAAGTCTGCGTGTCGGAAGCGCCGGTCGTCGACTGACCGTAGGGCGTCATGCCAAGCGCCGACTGCAGAACGCCAAGCTCCTGAGTCGGATACTGCCAGGCTTGCTGGAACTTCTGCATCTCCGCGTTGATCTGATCCTGAGCCGTCGACATCTGTTGCGTGCCGGCGGTGTTCTGCATGGTGAAGGCGTTCTGGGCTTGCTGGCCCGCGGTCGAAGCCGTCGCGTTGAGTCCCTGGCTGGCGGCGATGTCGGAGTTGATCTTCGCTTGCTGCGCCGCCTGGTTGGCGGTCTGCGCCGCCTGGTTGTTGGTGATGTCGAACTGCGCGCCTTGCTGAGCTTGCGCGAAGTTCGCCTGGTTGAGCTGTTCGGCCATTTGCGTTTCGCCCAGCGCGCCCTGAGCCTGGGCAACGCCTTGCTGAACGCCGAATCGAGAACCGCCGAACGCCCCTTGGTTGACCGCATTGCCAGCGTTCTGAGAGAGCGTCTGACCAAGCTGTTGCTGCATGATCGGCAACGTCGCGTTGATCACGCTCTGCGTATACGGATTCTCGTATTGCTGCAGATTCGTGCCGGCGAGCGTCTCCGGAGTCACCGTCGACGGCGTCTGGCCGAGGGCGCCGACGAAGCCTGACGTCGCGGCGTTGATCTGGGGCAAGCCGGCGTTGCCGGCAGTCGCCGCGGTGTTCCAGCTTTGCTGCAGTTGCTGGCTGACGTCGGGCGTCATCTGCCCTTGATATTGCTGCAGCGGAGTCGTGGCGATTTGCTGGGCTGTAGCGTAATTTTGCTGGGCTGCGTCGTTAATCCACGGCGGCAGTTGTGTGGTTTGTTGCGTCTGTTGTTGCTGCGAGCCGGTTTGTCCGCCCATCGCTACAAATCCTTGTGGTACAAGTAGCTTTCGGTCTTGATTTTCCAGCCGTTGCGATCGGCGTCGCGGGCCCAGCCGCGCCTTCCATAAGCAGCGACCAGGTCTACGTTCATTTCATTGGCGAAGGCTAGAATCTTGCCGTGCAAAATCCGGCAATCGTAAAGATCGCCCACCGCGGCGACGATCTCGAGCATCCGGCGGCGCGGATAGATCGAGATCTGCGTCACCGCCCAAGAATTGTTGTGCACCCAGGACTGCATCCGCCCGTCCGCAATCCGCTCGAGGATGTCGGAGAGCGCGAAGAGTCCTCCCTGGTAATCGAGGGCTCGCTGCAGCTTCCTGTGGTAGATCGGCGCGTTCATGGCCCAGGATTTCCACCTCCGAGCGGAACCGCGACCGCGCTCACCGCGCCAGCCGTATTGACCCTGATCATGAAGACCTTCGGAACCGTGCCTTGCGGCGCGTCATAGGCGCGCACCAGGACGCCAGGCAGAGCTTCATGGCTACGCAACGAGTCTTGGAACCCGTTGCGGCACCAGAGCGCGAAATTGCGCAAATACGCCGATACCTGAGTCGATAGAGTCGGATCGTTCGGGACGTCGGGCGGCGGCCGCGCCGAACTCGCCGTCTGTTGCGGACCAGCCATCAGCGACTCCCTCGCGCTACAGCGTCAATCAAATGATTGCCCACCGTCACCGGAAGCACGGCGCCGCTCGAAGCCACGCCGTTGACGATCTGACCAGCCGGAATCGCCAGGTCGATTCGCAGCCGGATGTCGCGGCCCGTGACGCGCATGTCGACGTAGCCGTCCGAGCGCACCGGGACCGGCGTCGATTGGAGCTCGGCTAAGCCGAGGCTGCGACTCGAGCGGTAGAACAGCGAATAAAGAACGTTGCTGACCGCGCCGGCGATGTTCGGCATCATCTGCTTGACCGTGGTCAAGACGCTCCCGGCGGTGAAGCCAACCATGTAAGGGCTGGTGTTCGCGCCATAGCCGAACACGTTGAGGTCGTACGTCTCGACCCAAGGCAGATCGCAATCGTTGTACTGGTTGCCGTACTCGTGCTCGTAGGAGACGGTCCCGTTCGCCATGATCGTGTGGCTGGTGTAGCTCGCGGTGATCCCAGCCGATCGCGCGCACCTCGCCTGGGACCACCAGCCCTCTTTGTAGTTGTAGATCACCGCACGGGTATTGAATCCGCCTGGGTTGTTTTGCGGGCCTTGCGGGAAAAACCACCAAAACTCGTTGAAGTTAGCGACATGCACCGCGCACGCCTGTTCGCGAACGTTAAGGAGATCGATATCCTGATCGACCCAGGCGCGGGCCATGCACTGGATCGGTAGAATCGACGTGCCGTCGTACGAATAGGGGCCCTGTTGGCTGAACCAAAGCACCATCGACGAGGTCGTCGCCATGCTCTGTGGACTCCACGGCGTGCAATTGTCTCCGAGCTCAGTGAAATTGTAGACGTACGGCAGACCCAAATATCTCGAAGCGTACGCTTTCTTGCCAGTGAAGAAGAGCGTGCCAGTGCGCGAAGCGATCGCGCAAATGATCGGACTAGCGGGCTCGATATCGATGAAGCCCGACTGCGTCGTCGTGTCGGAGTAATTCCAATCCGTGTAGTCTTCTTGCGAGCACCAGGCGAAACGCCGGAACGAGCCGCCGATCGATCCGCCGGCGGTGCCGTCGTTGTACGAGCCATAAACTTGCACAAATCTTTCGGGCGTGACGACGAAGCATCGGCCGTTCGGCACCACGCATACCGGCGTTGTCACCTTCGGCGTCACGACCGTCGCCAGCGTGCCTGGCGCGCTCGCCGGATCCCAATGCAAAAGCCGCCCGTCCGCCGAGGTCATCGCTAGGAGGATCGCGCCGAAATTGTTGAGGCTGTAGGCGTCGGGCACGCGATCGATCGCCGCATCCGCGTTGATCGTGCGCGGGTAGCCATACCAATCGAAGTCTAGAACGTCGCCCGCGTACCCCGCCTCAGTCGTCGCCGCGGTCAAGGTCAGGAGCGTGCCGACATAGGTCTGCACGACGCCAACTATTGGGGTAGGATGCACCGGCGGATTGGCGATGGGATACTCAGACGTATTGTAGATCGCCATGCCAGGCTGAACCGTGCCGGGATTGGGCGCCGCCATCGTGATCGTGGTCGCGCCCGCATTCCAAGCCGCGCCCGCGGCGAGCACGATGTTCTGGCTATAGGGCCCATCGCCGTAGCCGCCCACGCTCGGCGGCGTCGGCGGCCGGATGCCGCCGGCCGGCGTGATGTCGATGATCGAGCCGCCGGTGTCGATGTAAAGATTCGACTCGCACAAATATGCGACGTGGTAATTCTGCAGAAGGTCATACCAGCCGTGCACCGCCTTGCAGCGTGAAGCGAAGCTGTAGTTGTACAGCGACTGTCCGCCGATCGGAGAAAGCTGACCCTCCACCCAGCGAACCATGTTCACTTCGGAGTAATTGGTCGAGCTCATCTGCTTCGTCGCTTGCGCGACGACGCCAGGCGGAATCGAAAGCGGCTTGAACTGCGTAGTCATTGATAACGAACGATGAAGTTGATCGTGAGGTAAGGCGGAACGACAGGCAGCGGCGTACCCGAGCCGGTGCTCTGCGTGGTCGAAAGGCCCGTGCCGGAAGCATTGACCCCAACCGCCGGCTGTTGCGTGTCAGTATTGCCGCCGAGATTGCCCACCGTGCTCGTGCTCCCGCCGAGATCCCCCACCCCGGCGGTGTTCCCAACATTGCCGACGAAGCCGATGCCCGCGGGAGCGCCGCCCGTCACGCCAGAAGAAACCAAGACGCCGCCGTGACTGTGAGCTCCGGTCGAAACGCTGTGAGCGTGGCTTCCAGTCGCGACGTTGTGCGCGTGCGCGTTTTGCTGCGCAGTGTGAGAGTGCGCGACATCAGTGATCGGATGAGCGTGCGGCGGGAGATTGGCGACTCCAATCGGCGCGGTGAACGCGCCGCCGGCCGCGCCGGGAGCAGCGGGCGAAGTCACGCCGAGCGGAAATTTGCCCTGTAGATTCGGCAGATTGAAGTTCGCGCCTGAGCCGCCATAGGTGTAGCCGAAAACCGCAAACAGACCCGCGTAGGTCGTCGTCGACAGCGACGCGCCATTGCAGAGAAGCCAGTTCGCCGGCGGCGTGTTAGTGAACCAGAGTGCGCCCTGACCAACCGGCGCAATGCCTTGCTGGTTGGCGAAGACGAGCGCGTCGATATTGTCGAGGTCGGTATTGAGAAAGCCGCCCCAGGTCGACGGCGATTTCTGGAGCTCAGGCTTTACCCAGCCGTAGTTCTTGGTGACGCTTTCAACCATCGGAAGTCACCTCTGGGGAAGTGTAGGGCGTTGGCTGGTTGCCGTCGTAGAGCCACCAGAGGTACGCGACATAGTCGACGTTATCTTCGTCAAACGGAATAAACGCGCCGTCCTCGTCGCGCTGGATTGTAGTAGTAGATGGAGCGTTGGTCATGTAATCCCAGACTTGCGTATAGGTCATGGTCAAAGCTCCGCGTCCGCAGTAAAACTGCCAGCGACGTTAACAGCGCCAGCTGCCGTCGCAGTCGCCATAAGTCTATAATACATGTTGCTCATTGCGGCGACTGAGCCGGTGCAATTACTCTGCGTCGTAAGATTAGGCGTAATCGTCGGCGATGCGCGCATTGTGGTTGAATACGGCACTGTCACGCCAAAATTCCCAGAGGCGGCGACGACGTACCCAAGGGCTTGGATGTTGGGATGAGTCTGATAATACCGCTGGCAATCGGCCAGGCTCTTCGCCACCGTCTGGCGATTGAAGGGCGTCGCAACGCTGCCGATCTCAAGCTTAACGCCAGTCACGTAGAAGATCGCACCATTGGTCGAGACGACGTTGACCGAGCCGGTCGCATGAGTACCGTTGCTCGTAGCTCCCCATACATTGCCAGTAGCAGTGTAGGTCGAGCCCGCGCCAAGACTGAAACCAACCAGAACGCCTGAAGCATTGCCGCTCAATACCCACGTCCCACCCGTGTCGCCGGGAATGGTGACGACGATCTTCGTCCAAATGTTCGCGGTAGGGAGCGAATAGGTGAATGGATAAGAGCGTCCGCCCCCGCCACGAATTGAGCCGCTGAATATTCCCGTCAGAGTGGACTGCGCCAAGAACGACAGCGTCACCGGCTGCGCGTTTGACGTGCCCCACGCGAAGTCGCTGATAAAGTCAGCTTCGATAAACTGATAGAATTCGAAGATATCGCCAGCGGCGGGCGTGTAAGCGGACGATGACGAGAAGGCGAGAGCGTAAGGGAACCCAGCCAAGCCGCCAGAAGAGACACGCTGCCATGTTCCCTTGGCTGTTTGGGTCGCGTTGTAATACCACCGATCAATAGTGTAGCCGCCCCCTGTTCCGCTCGCCCCGTTCCATCTTTGGTCTATCCGGCAGTCCCCGTTGATGATGCGGTTGTCGCCAATGACCCCAGGCGCGCTCAGATTAGGGATGGTGACTTGGCCGGAAGCGCGATTGATCGACAACGCCACAGGCAAAGCCGATCCGTTATCGGCATAAGGATACAGAGCGAAATTGGACCCAGCGTTAGCGCCGCTTTCCGGCGTAGTGTCCGCAAGAACCCAACCCCAGCGATTGGCTCCGCTCGTCCGCGCCAAAATGCTGCGCGTGCCGCTGCTAACCGCACCGTCCAACGCAAGATTACCATTGGCCG
>Ga0210392_10000214_pt1 | contig 45116 bp, 58 predicted proteins | sample IncBWC30OmetaG_FD_161057 | JGI IMG/M metagenome (GOLD analysis project Ga0210392, IMG submission 161057) | Forest soil microbial communities from Barre Woods Harvard Forest LTER site, Petersham, Massachusetts, United States - Inc-BW-C-30-O ... | reverse complement strand
GCCGGCTTCGCGTACTGCGTCACCGAGAACGGCGAACCGCCCGCGCGAATGATGGGGCGTAGACCGAAAGGATTGTTTGCGTTCGCCATGCTTGAAAGCTCCTATTTCTGCCTTTCGACGCGGAAGCCGGTTTCGCGCGAACGTCCGAGCAGCGATTCATCCTCGGATGCGTTCGGCGTTACCGGGCCTTTGAGCACCGAAACGCCGGGCGTGCCGCCGCCGGCGTCGTAGATCGCGCGTTCCGAAGCGTTCTCGAAATCTTCCTGGGCTTCGAGCACCGCGTCTTCCGACTCCTGGGCGTAGTGGCGCTGGCGCGCCTCGGCCATGCGAATCGGGATCTCGCCCATGATGAGCGTGCCGACTTTAACCGGATCGCCGTTCTTGTCCTTCACGATCCGGTAACCCCGCAGGCCGAGAATGCCGATACAGCGTTCGGAAAGGAACTTGGGACGCATCCCGGGCGTGCCGTACATCTGGACCGCCTCTTCCATCGGCTGCGCGAAGATCATCACGTCCGAGCGGTCGGCTTCCACTTCGACGGTGTGCGACGGGATTTCCATGATGCGCTGGCGGAAAGCGTCGGCTACCGTCTCCACGCCGAACTTCGCGATCGCGGCGCGCAGGCCGCGCTGCATGACCGGGTTCGGCACTGCCTTCTCGCCCTTCAGCCGGATGGTTTCGGCGGTGACCTCGGCGTAACGTTCGAGGCCCATCGACTCGATCCGGTCCTTGATGTCGGGGAAGTTGGTCAGCAGGGGGTGCGGCCCGTACACGATGCGCGTGTAGGTCGGCAGCGCCTCGCCGAATGTCTTGCGGTCGAACTCGTCGCGCAGGAATTCGACCGGATCGTTCGATTCCGTCTTCGGCGGCGGGATGTCGAGGCCCAGATCGGACGCCAGCGTCTCTTCGGCCTTTTTCGCATCGATGCGCGACTGGCGTTCGGCGAGGATGCGCTTGTTGGCTACCTCGGCGGGATCGAGCGGCTTGCGTTTGCTCATCGATTCCCCCTCATCGCCACGCCGGCCTGGGCGCGTTTGGCGTATGCCTCATAGGAAACGCCCATCGCGTCGGCGATCTTCTTCTGCTGCACCGTCAGTTCGGTGTCCGTCTCGTCCGAGCCGGGCGCAGGCCTGCGACCGTTCTCGCCCGACTGCGCCGCGACGCGTTCGAGCCGGGCGGCTTCGCGCCGTTCTTTTTCGGCTTCGCCGGGGATCTTCATTTTTCCGGACCTCAGAAATTCCAGTTCGGTCTGTTTGGCCGCCAGCTCCATCGCGACCGCGTTCGGCGTGCCCGAGCGAACCAGCGCGCCGTAGTTGACCGCCGTAGCTTTGAAGAACTCGGAATCCTTCTTCTTCAGGTCCGGGTACTCGTTCAGAAGATCCTGCTCTTTGGTCAGGACGGTAGCCCGCTGGTTGATGAGGTTCTCGACTTCGTCGCGCTTCATGTAGCCGCGTTTGGCGGCGAGCGAGTCGAAGCCCTTGACGCCGTTCGTCGTGATCGCTTCGAGCACGTCGGTTTCGTCGTCTTCTTCTTCGTCGTCGGGATGGAGCGGCGAGGCGGGCGTCGCCGCGGTCGCTTTGGCTTTGTCCGCCCAGAACTGAGCGGTACGGTTCGATTCGGCAACCTGCTCTTTCAGGTCGTTAATCTCTTTCTGCAGCGCCGCCAGTTCGGGCGACGTCGTTTGTTCAGTGGTTTCAGGCATAGGCGTCAGAGTTTGCGCTAACAACGCTTGATTTCGACGGTTTCAGGCTGCTCGCACACTCACAGCCGCAGGGAAGCGCCAAACGCCGTGTCTTTGTAGAGGTCTTTGCGCTTCTGGATGTAGGGTTGTACGCAGTTCGAGCAGAGCATCTGGTAAATCCCATCGCGCGGGACGACGTAAAGGCGAACCGCCGCGCCCGGGGCGCGATCGCGCAGAATTTCCCAGGTCGCCATGCAGTGCTGGCAGCCGGCGGGAGGGCCGCCGGCGAGGAATTCGAGCGCCCGGTTGTGCCAGTCGAAGCAGTCGTCGCAGATCGCCTGGGCGTGCCCGGCGATGCGATGAATCCGCGACGCGGCGAGCCAGCGTGAGCAATAGTGACAGCGAACCGAGATCAGGTCGGGGACGTTCACCGGCGTTTCTTCGGCGTCCTCGCGTTATCGCCTTCGGCTTCTTCGGGCGCTGCGGGCTCCGGACGCTCGAAATGACTGTTCAGTGTTTTGGCGTCTTCCGAGCCGGCGTCGAACGTAAGCACGTTGCTTCCGACGTGGAGCGCGATTCCGCCATCAGGCTGGAAAGCGGCGAACGAGACATGGGCGACGTTAACCGCGCCCTTCGATGTGACGATGAAATCCTTCATACGTCACGATTCGACTTACCGGAGCGGTTTGTCCATTTCCTTCAGCATGGCCGCCGGAAGCCCGAGGACGACGCGCAGCGCCGCCGCCGCGCCCTGCGAGCGGTGCAGCTCGACGCCGTCGCGCTTTTCGCACTCGCCGCGGTAGCGTTCCAGCTCCTGGCGGATGCGCGATTCGAGCGTCTGAAACGGCGGGGACGCGACCATATCGGCGAAGCGTTCGCGGTCGAGCGCGTCCGGGGGATCGGCGACTGGAATGACCTTACTTTGCACTTACGCCTGATGCGTCCCTTCGACGCCCCTGGCGATACGCTCGCGGGTTCGTTTTTGGAGCTGACGAAGCGCCTCCTCACAACTGCTCAGCGCGATTGCGTTCGCGCCGCAGGCGTACGGTCCCGCCTGAAAGCACTTCAGCCGGTCAATCACGATGGCAAGCAGGGCTTCATGGGTAACACCGTTAACGCCGTGCTCTTTGATCGGACCTTCCTGAAAGTGGACGTAACAGGCTTCGTCAGGACCGCCGGCTACGGGCCCAGGCCACGCGATCGCGTACGCATGACAGGCGCCGCCCGCGCCCGGCTCATCCGAAACGATGACCTTTACCTGGTGACTCGCGGAATCGCCGGGAACGATGTGGTCGGTGATTAGCCTCATTTCCCGGGCTTGCCGCCTTTGGGCAGGGGGGCTATGGGCATCATCGGCGGGGCGGGCGCGCTGCGCGGCGGCGTCTTTGCGGTCTTGCCGCCGCCGCCGCGCGCCGCGATCAGCTTATTGAATGAGGGGGTAGGTTTGCAGGCCATACACGGGGTTATTCGACGCCGGGGCGATACACTGTTCAAACGCATGGTCCGCATCGTTCAGTGCCTCTGCCCGTCGCGCCACTGCATACTGGCGTTCGCCTACCAGCCAGACCGCACCACTGGCCCAAAGAACCCGGACGAGCCGAGCGACGCGGGCGAGGTTACGCTGACCGAGGAAAACGCCAGCGATTACATGCGATCGATGGGCGATGGGCTGGTCAAGGCCGGCAAAGTAAATCGCCTCTGCGACCTGTGCGGAAGCGAAGAACTTTGGTACGAGGACAAACCGACCAGGTTTGACGATATCGAGCAGGCGTACCGCGTCATGAAGGAAGTCGAAGCCGCGCAGATGGCGACGCGCGAGTTCCTGAAGGCGTCGAAGAACTGACCGCGCGTTACTTTTTCGCCGGGCGCGCGGCGCGGGCGTCGCGTTCGTGCTTCGCCTCGGCCGCGCGGCCTTTCGGGGTTTCCTTGTTCCCGCGCATCAGGTGTTGCGCGTTCATGATTTTGTAGGGGATCGACGAATCGGCGCCGTACTCCTTTTTCAGTTTCTCTTCCAGAAATTTGGGCATTGGTTTCTCCTTTTACGAAGCGCCGTGCAGGCTCTCGTTCGCCTGGTGGCCGCTGTAGATGTTCGGCCCGGTAGCCTGCGGGTTCCCGGCGGGTTGCGTGGGCGGATTCCCAAAAAGCCCATGCAAAAACTGCAGCGGATCGCCGCCCGACGACTGCGCCGCGGCCTGCATGGTTTGCTCGATGACGGCCTGCTGGAGCTTCTTCTGCTGGAGCTGCGCCATGTGGTTCAGATAGTGCGAGTGCAGCGCGCGCTCGGCTTCCGGATCGCGGTTCGGATCGGCCTGCGACTCCTGCCAGTCGCGGAAGTGCCGAATCATGTGGACCTGGTCGTTATCCATCGGGTTGACGTGGACGTCCTCGCCTTCCTGCATCCGCGTCCATTCCTCGCGCGGGTCGATCGGGATGTCGGGCGCGGGCGGCTCGGGCACGAGATCGGCGAAGTTGGGATCGCCGAGCGCCTCGTGGGCGTCGCGCGTCACCGCCCACAGCGCGCGGGGGTTCTGAACGATGAGCGGGTTCTGCAGGTCGAGCTGGTAGCGCGCGAGCGCCTGTTCCTTTTTGACTTCCTTCGACCAAACGCTGCCGGCGAATTCGAGGCGGAAGTCGTAGCGCCCGTCGCGGTCCTCCATCGTGATCGCGGCGGCGCCGTTCTGCGTTTCAAATAACCCGCCCGCGTCCTCCTCAGTCACCCTGAAAAATGTCTGCTCGGGCGAAAACATGAACTCCAGTTCCCAGAAGTGGCCGAGCACGAGCGCCATGTCTTCGCGCAGCACCTTCGTATCGAGCGAGATCCGGACGTTGCCTTCTTCGAGCAGCTTTACCGTCTGCGTCGCCGTGCGTGGCGCGTTCGGGCGATCGGACTGGCGGCCGAGCTGCAGGTCGGAAAGGCCCGTCAGCTTCTCACCAAAGGAAAGGATCGACTGTTCCTTCCAGGTCAGAGCTTCGAGGTTGACGTTGTATTTGAGCTGAACGATATCGGTCTGCGGATTGTCGAGCGGGATGCCGAGGCCCGGCTTCAGAATGATCGTTTCCGGCGTGACGCCCGACGCGGGACGGTAGCCGACCGGCGGGCTCGTTGCGAGCTGCGCGCCCTCGGTGCCCAGGTTGTGATTGACCTTTAGCTCGTCCTCAAGGTCGATCAGCATTTCGCACATGCCGGGCGACCAGTACGTGCCGTCCTTGCACATCGACGACTCGACGAACGGGCGCCGGTTCTTCATCGTCGGGTACAGTTCTTCGAGCGACTGCACGCCGATAACGAGGTTCAGGTCCAGCAGGTAGCGAATGACGAACTCTTTCTGGCGCATCTGGCGCAGCTTAAAGTCCCATTCGTTTGCGTCCTGCGCGCCCTTCAGCGGGCGCCATTTCCCGTACCATTCGAGGACCATCAGCCATTCGCCCGACGACACCGGGCGTTCGTAGACCACGCCTTCGGCGTCGTCCTTCTCGCGTTTGACTTCCTCACCCTGAAATTCGCGCTGCGTGCCGTGCTGCGCGAGGTTGACGATCGTTTCCCAGTTCTCGGTGATGCCCTGGTAGCGGCCTTCCTGCTCGCCCACGAGGAGCTGGTCGGGCGTCACGCGAACGCGGCGGATGACGAACGAAAAATCGTGCAGCGTCTCGACGTCCTCGGCGGGCGCGATGAAGTCGTCGGGCCACAGCGGCGTAAATTCCGGACCTTCGTAATTCACGACGGTCTGGCCGGCAACCTCGAACGTGTCGCGCTTCCAGGGCGAGTAGGCGATCGATTTGCCGAAGATCAGTTTCCGGAGCACGAACACGCAGAACGGGCTCAGCAGCTTCATCGAATTGAAAACCCGCCAGGTCATGTACCGCGAGATCTTCTTGTCCTTGCGGTAGTCGGACGGGCCGACCGGCACCGCGACGATCTCGGCGTCGTCGCCAAACAGGCCGTCCATCTCCTTCGCCCATTTGGTGAACACGTTCCAGCGGCAGTAGGGGACGGGCAGGTTCGAGGCGTCCTCTTCGCCCATGAGCGGCGCGTCGACGGCGCACCGCCAGCGCCGGTAGAACTCGACCCATCGCCGTATCCGGCGGTCATGGTCCGAGATCGCGTTCCGGTAATCGGAACGGACGCGCGAGGCGATCCGCGAGATCTCCGCCGCCGGCCACTTCAGTTGGTACGACTTCTGGCCTTGTTTCTTCTGCGGCGGCGGCGTGTTCTGAGACGGCGCCGGGGCCGCCGCGGCGTCGGGCGCGGGCACGCCGTTGGAAGGAGTCACACGGTGTTATTCGCCCCCGGCGCGCTAGAATCTCCATCGGAACGTGGTCATAGTGCTCAAACGCGACTTGCAGATCGGGGAGCTGGTGTACAGCGCCGGTACGGCGATGACGGTCCACGATAAAGCGGGGCGCGACCTGATCGAGCAGGGCGCGGCGATGGAGCAGCGGGGTCCGGAAGAAGGCGTCATCGCGCTAGAATCTCCATGTTGAACCCCACGATCCAAGCGGTTGTACGTCTGCCGGGCTTCTGGAGGCACGAAGCGTTCGGCGAGCTGAAACCCGCCGTCGAGGCGTATTTGAAGCGCGAGACGCTCACGCTGCGCCAGATCGCGCTCGTGCGGGCGTATCTGTGCCAGTGGATCGGGTCGGGCATCTGGGACGCGAATGGCGCGGCCGGATTCATAGACCGCGCCCGGCTGCGCGATCTTCGCCAGCGCGCGGGCCGGATCGTAACGGTCGCCGACATCGACGAGTGGCTTGCGCTCGCGCTGAACGAGGGAATTGATCCGCTGTGACAACGTACCCGGCCGAGAAGAAGCTGGCGTGTCCGGGCTGCGGTCGCGAGGTGTTCGCCGTCTCCAATGTTCAGGCCGAGAAGAAGCCGAAGCCGGGCGATCCGATGGTGTGTGACAAATGTTCGTGCGTCCACACGATAGACGCGAGCGGGCGACTGGTCGGATTCACGCGAGAACAGGCGCAAGAGCTGGAACAGATGCTCGCGGCGTATCCGGAACAGAAAGAACTGCTGCTTAAACTTGTCGGTGTGATTCGCCTGATTCGCGCGGGGTCGAATTGATGGCCGCTGAACTTCCGGAGCGGCTGCAGGGCGTCGAACTGTTCGCCTGGGTGGGCGAAGACGAACTGGGCTCGGGCCAGATCGGGATTAAACAGGGTCTTGTGCCGGCGGGTATGATTCCGATTGTCGCGACCAGCCCGAAGGTCGGACGCCCCGAGATCGCGGCGCAAATGGACGCGCAGGCGCGCCTGTCGGGCAAGCGCATCTATCTCGTGCGCTTCACCGCAGTCGAGGTCGTCATGGAAACGGCGACGGGATGAACATGCGCGAAATGACGGTGGCGGAGGAACGGGCGTTCCTGAAGTCGCGGCTGCACGATTACGACCGCGCCGAACTTGCGGACCTGCGCGGCGAGCTTTCCCGCCGCTGGCAGAAGAACCACCCCGAAGCGGCGAAGGAACGAAGCGCCGTCTTCCAGCCGCTCGAACGCGTTCCGGACCACGTGAAGAAACACCCCGACGACCCCGACGAAATCTGGACGAACGACATGTATAACGTCACCGTGCGGCGTAACGTGCCGGACAAGTGCTTCGGGACGGGCCGCCGTATGATCCAGCTCGGCATCTCGAACTATGACGGCACGGCGCGTCACGACTGGCGCGACTTCCAGGCGATCAAGAACCAGCTCGCCGGCGAAGAGTGCGAAGCCTTCGAGCTATACCCCGCCGACTCGCGGCTGCTCGACCCGAGCAACTATTACAGCCTTTGGTGCTTCCCCTTCCTGAAGCATCTGAAACTCGGCCGAGAGATACGCAGCGTGCTCGACCGCGACGTCGCATGGTCGCCGCAACGTGCTTTCGCCGGGCCGCCGGAAGGAGCGAAAACCCTGCACGTGACGACGGAAAAACCGGGGGATGCATAGGCGCCCATGCAGGGCAAAATTGTTATGCTTAGGCGCCTATGCAGGGCAAACTGCCGAAAGACTTGTTCTGGTTTCTGGACGGGAAAGGCTTTTTGTTCGCGCTCGTTCAGCGCGGCGTCGAATCGCCGCCCGTGTCGCCCGCGTCTTTCGGTTCGTCCGGTTTCGGCTTCGGCACCACTGCGCCGTCGCGCGTGCGCCGTTCGCCGGCACGGCTGTTGCCGGCCAGCGTCCAGATCGCATCGATAAACGCGCCGCGCCAGATTTGATCGGTGTAGGGTGCGGGCATGAACCGGAGTAACTGCAGCACGCCGGCGCCGCCGCCAAGCCCAATGGCGCGATAGATAGCCTTCAGGTCCGCGAGCAGGGATTGCCCTATCGCGTTCCAGTCGAACATCTCAGTCCTCGGACAGCGGGATCGTTTTGAAGCACCGCGGCCCCGACTGCGTCTCGTCGCAAATCTCCTCGATTTGGGGCTTTAGCAGGAATTTCTCAAGCGCCGCCTTCGTGAGCGTCACGCACTTCATGAACGCCTCTTTCGACAGCAGCTTGCGCGCCTTCCCGACGTTCGGCTTCGATTCGATGCCGCGCGCCGTGATTTGCAGCGTGTAGCGTTCGCCCTTCGCAGTGAACGCGGCCTCGGGCCGGGCGTCGTCGACCAGCTCTTTCAGCGCGTCCAGCGCCTTTTTGTACCGGCGTTCGGTCGGTGCGAACGCCTCGCGCAGCTTGGCGAGATCGCCGTACTCATCGATGAGATTGGGGGGAAAGACGGGCTCGAGGACGACGGGCTCGGGTTTGAGGTCTGCCTTGCGGAGCGCGGAAGCCATATACAACCGCGTTCGACCGAAAAACAGGCGCGGCGCGAAATGGTCCGGAAACGCGCCGCGCCAATCCCAAGGACTGCAAAGGGCAGACTGCGGAGGTTAGTCTGCCTGCGGTCAGTCTACACCTTTCGTCAGTTAAACCCCTCGATCCAGCGGCGCAGGTTGCGCTCATCGTGTTGCATCACGTACAACAGCCCAACCTGGAACATCTTCTCGCCGATGGCGCGCAGCTCGGCGTGCTGGCTTAGATCCGAACCCATCGACGTGAAGGCTTCGGCCAGTTCGCACGCTTCCAGGTGCTTCAGTGCGCGTTTCTTCGCCAGGGCAAGGTGTTCGTCGCGGGTCACACCGGCGCCTTCGTCGCCTCGACCGGCTGCGCAATTAGCGGCGCGTGCGCCTGCAGAAGCAACCGGAAACCCTCGCATAAGAGCACGTCAGGCGGCAGCTCGGAGAGCCAAAGGGTCTGCAGGCGGCCCTCGACCCGCGCGCGCACGGCGATCCTGTCGGCGTGGCCGGCGATAAAGGCCGCGCGCTCGTTCAGCATCGCGTCAATCGTCGCTACCAGTTCGGCGTCGCTGGTGTCGATCAGGCGCGGGTCCATACCCGCCTCGCGCAAAAGCGCCGAAAGCGACGGCTCGACGCTTGCGCGCGCCCATTCGCGCACCGCCTCGGCCGCCAGAGCGCACAACGTGCAAAGCGTCGGATCGAACCACGCGCAGGGCGGGTTACACGCCCGTTCGTATGTGCAGCCGCAAACGCGGCAGGCTGTTCCGCTCATTTTCCGTCCCGATAGATGGATTCTACGAGCTTTCGTTCGGCCTGCCACGCCCGCCTGGCGAGCAGCGCAGCGGCGTAGTCGAGCGCGACCACGCGCGGCTTGCGGCGCAGGAACACGCGAGCGAACCATGACGGCTGAATCGTGAACACTTCGCGCGCCTCGCTGCGGACGCTAAACGAGTGGCCGTACGTCTGCGGCGTGTACGTCCGCGACGAGTCGTCGTCGAAGTCGTCGAACCAGGAGGTCATCGCAGCCTCAGTACTTCCCGTTGTGCGTGATCGCCGAGTTCGCATCCAGATAAGCGATCATCTTTTTCAGCAAATCGGTGTCGTCATTTACGTGGCCGAGAGTCAGATTACACCTCGCGCAGAGCCATCCGCGAAAAGCTCCGGACTGGTGGCAGTGGTCGAAAACCGCCCCAATAAGGGGCTTCCTGCAGATGTCGCAATGCGTCGACCTTCCCGCGCTGGCTTTTGCTTCGAGCTTTTCACGCCGCGCTTTAGCGTAACAATCTTTGCAGCGGGCAACGTACCCACGCGCCTTTTTGTTATCACGAAAGAAGTCGTGCGGACCTTTCTGCTCGCCGCACTTGGAACACTCAAAGCTGTGGCGCTTTTGTTTCGCCGCACTGTGGCACGCCGCCGTGCAGAACCGAACGCGGGACCGCTGAAGAGACACCCGCGAAGGTCTGACCGAAAAGGGCTTGCCGCACAACTCGCATTGAAATGAGATTTGCCGTTCTTTCCATCCTGCCTTTGGCACTTCTTCATTTTTTCCTCGCGGTCGTTTCGCACGCAAGCCCTGAAGTACTGCGTGTTCTAGTATTTTCCGTTGTGACTTATCGCCGAGTTCGCGTCCATCCGCGCCTCGCGCAGCTTGCGTATCGCCGCCGAGCGGTCGGGGCACGGCGGGGCGTACCGCACAATGGCCTTCACCGCCGCGACCAGCGCCTCGCGGATCTGCACGCCGTTTATCTTCTGTTCCTCGTTCCACGAATGGTATACAAACGCGTCCTCGATCGCCTCTTCGACCGCCGGCGTAACTTCGGTCGCTCGCGTAAAGTCCGTCATCGCATCCTCACAGTTCCGCCGCGCCGGTCGCTTTCGTTCGCTTCGGCCAGCGCGCGCAATTCGGGCACACCGTATGCATTTCCTGTGTCCAGACCTCGCCGCATTCGCACTGAATCGGTGGGAACGGGTCGGGCGTCTTCGTCCGTTTGTTCCGCAGCGCCTTCGGTCGTCCGGATTCGGCGCGTATGTATAAATTCATCTGACCCTCACCGTTCCGCCGCGCCGGCGGTCGTCCGGATTCGGCGCGGGCACGCCGTATCTTCGCATTTCCGGGGGCGCGATCGGGCGCGACGGGACGGGCCGCGGCATCCGCAGGATGACGACGCACGCGAGCGCCAGTGCAATTACAGTGTCATCGTGGCAACCGGATTGATGCTCGGCCTTGCCCGTCTTCTTGATTACGAACGTCAGAAGCTCCTGCTGCGTCACCGCGTCGTGAACCGCGATCGCGTCCTGGCGGATCAGCTCATCGAGCATCGATATAAGGAGCGCGCGCGAAACGCCGTCAGTCTGCCAGCCGAGCTTATCGCTCCGGATCTGGGGGTCCTGGTCTGCCGCCACGGCGCGATGGTAAAGCAGCGAGCGCGGATAGTCGGCGTTCATGATCGCTTCGAGCATCGACACGCCGCCGCCGCCCGGGTTGATCTCGCCGGCGATCTGGGCCATGTTGTAGAACTGCCCGAGCGCGGCGATATAACGCCCCGTCTCCCCCGGCATCATTCGAGCGCGCAGGACCGCCGCCTGCTCGCCCGTGTCGCGGTCGAGAACCTGCGCGACGCTGTAATCGGGATCGGACTGGCCGTCGCCTTCGGTCACGTCGATACCCTGGGCGCAGTCGGCGCCGATCGCGTACAGCCGCCCCCGCTCGGGCCGCTTCCAGATGCGCACCGCGCCGCGTTCGCCGGCAAGGAGCACGATGCGCCGCTCGGTGCCCACCATTTCAGAGTGCAGCTCGCCGGCAATTGGATCGCGCTGGATCGGCATCCGTTGAATGTGCGGCACGCTGAAACGGTTGCGCGACGAGGCGGTGAACGCTTCCTCGGGCGTCGCCGGGTGTTCGCGCTGGAAGCGCGTCAGATCGCCTACGCAGTCGTTCGCGATCGTCCAGCGCCGCCAGGCGAGCTGCTCGAACGAGAGGTTAAAGCGCCCCATCAATTCGCGTTCGTCGGTCGTCACGCTGTTGCCGAATCGCTCCGCGTCGAGAATCGGCATCCGGTTGCCCGAATGCTCCCACCAGCCCAGGAACAGCCCGACCCATTCGCTTTCGGTCGCCGGGTCCATCGCGGCCTGCCACATTCGATGGAACGTGTCGCCGATCGTCTTCGCGGTGCCCTCGATCACAGCGCACGTGTCGGGCAGCTTCGGGACGGCCGCCATCACCGCCGAGAGCGTGTCGAGCGGGCGTTCGTAGTACGGGAACTCGGAGAAATGCACGTTCGTCAGCCGGAACGAGCGCCCGAAGTTGGTCGAGCCTGCCGTCTTAACGAGGATGAAGCTCGATTCCGGATCGCCCGCGTGTTCGTAGTTGATCCGATCGGCCAGCGGGGTCGAACGCGGCAGGCGTATCACGCCGGCAAACGGCTTGTAGGTGTTGTGAAAGCGAGTGTAAATCTTGAAGATGTTCTCGGTCGAGGTCGCGTCGTGGGCGAGGACCGCCGTGTGAACGCCGGCGTCGAACGCGGTCGCGTGGAAGAACTCCGCGGCGGTGCCGGTCGTCGCCTGAATGCGCCGGGACTTCAGATAGATCAGCCGCACGGGAACGCCGCGATCGCGCTGGCGCCTTATCGCTTCGCGCAGGCGGAGCTGGCCCGGCCCCAGTTCCATCGGCACGAGCTTCTTGTCTTCGGTTTCGACGGTAAGCGACGTGCGGCAGAACGAGGCGTGATCGCGGAACTCGCGATAGACCAGCGCGACGTCTTCGGGCGAAAGCTGCGCGAGCGTCATGGCTGAATACCCATAGCCAGCAGGAAACCACGGTCGAATCCGTCCTCGAACAGTTGCGCAAGATCCTCGGCGCTGTGCGCGTAAATCACACCATCGAGATACGTCGCCGTGCCCTTCTCGCAGTACGGCGAGAACACGACGGGGATCGAGCCGAACCGGTCGCTCATTTCGCGCCGTCCTCCCGCACGCGCACCACGCGTATTTCGGGGGGATCGAGGCTTACCAGCGTGACTTCGGTTCCGCACTTCAGGCAGCGGTTGACGTTCAGCCCGGGCAGCGCGTGCAGCACGCCGTGATTGATGTACGACTCCTGCCCGCAGGTCGGGCACTCGATCAGCAGATACCCCGCCATCTCGCTTCCAGTCGTACCCCATCTACTCAAATCGCGCCTTCCTCCCAGAACCGCGACTCGACCAGCGCCCGCGCCTCGGCGAGCTTGCCGCGCGTCCACGTCGGCGACATGCCCACCGTACGCGCCACGGCTCGAACCGGCTGGCCGTCGAGCTGCGCGCGCAGAACGCGCTGTTCGATTTCCGGCAGTTCGTCGAGCGCCTCGAACAGAAGCCGGCTGATCTGGTCGCTTTCTGCCCGGGCGTCGGGCAGCGGCGAGCGGTCGGTATCGAGCGACGGCGGCAGCCAGCCGTCCTCACGCACGAGCGACTGCAGCGAGACGTGCGCTTCTTCGCGATACACGCGACGCTTCTGCGAATCGACGATCGCGCCACGAACGCGCCAGTAGGCGTACGACTCGAATCCGGCCTTGCCCGCTTTCGCCGGCTCGAACGCAGCCGCAGCTTTCACGAGGCCGAGATTACCGGCTTGCGTTAAGTCGCAAAGCTCCAGGTGCGGGGCGAACATCCATCGGACGTCGCGCGCCACACGTTCGACCATCGGCATGAGGGCGATGATCTCGCGTTCGCGCCGCCAACGTCGCCATGCGCCGCGTTTTCCAGCAATGGATAGGGTTTTCCTTGTATGTTGCTGATTTGAATGACGCAGGTGCAAAACTGCGTAATCCCACAGGCGAGCGCCGAGTGATCGCGCCGCCTGCGGCATCACTTCACCGCGACCGCTTCGGCTTCGATCGTCAGGGGCGCGGCGGTCTGATTCTTCGGCCCGACGACGCGGCGATGGATCTGAATGAACTCCTCCCAGAGCACTGTGTTGGGATCAGAGCTGCTGTCCTCGGTCACGTTGAAGCCGGCAAGGCGAAAGACCTCGCGGGCCGCCGCGATCTCGGTCGGTTGCGGTTCCCAATGCGGCGATCGGCGCGGGCGAACGGCGCGGGCCAGCACGCCGAGCGCGGGGTCGATGAGAGACACGAGACGCCGCTTCGCCGCCGCGATCACCTGGGGCGCAGAGCCGCCGTGAGCCTGGCACACGGTCGCGCCACGTACGCGCGGAGCGCGGCACGGGCTACCGTTCGACCGGCGGGCGGTGCATGTGGTGCTGGCGGTCAAATACCATCAATATTAAGGCAGTTCGCGGTCATTCGCCAGTTACGGGCATTTTGCGGGCGATCTCTTCCTCGCGCCGCGCGACCGCGACGCGGGCCATCAGTTCCGAGTACATACAGCGCAGCTCAACGCACGCTTTCAGCGCATCGCCGTCGTACTTCGCATGGACCGCCAGACAGAGAGCATCGTGCTCCTTCTCAACCTGCCAGTCCATCAGCACCCATCCGCAGCGCGCACAAATTCGTTCAGGTGGCGGGGGTGGAGAAGGGGGTGGAGTTGACAGTACTGCAACCGCCGGCGGATCTCCCCGATCGCGCCAAAGGCCAGCCCGACGCGGCTGGTCGCGATCGGCGTCGGGCGACGACCATCGAGCCGCCGCCATCGTACGCGCCGCGCCCTGGACCGCTTCGCGCTGGCGTTCGTCCGCATCACAGCGAGCGCGGTAGTTCGCAATGCCGAGCCGAGCGCCGCGACGCGAGCATCCGCAGCTCGTCGTGCGCCCCTGGCGAAGATGCGTACCGCGCACTTCGATCTCGCGCCCGCAGTCGCAAACGCATCTGTAATATTTGTGTCCGGATGCCGCCGTCGTGCGACTCGCCACCCCGAGGACGCGCAACCGACCGTATCGCTCCTCACTGTTCATATGCATCGGGAAACCAGAATAGCGCGCCGAGGGCGTACCGTACGCACGGTTCTTTCGGGTGGAGATTCACGAAACGGGGTTTTTGGCCGCTTCGAACGGCACTTCGTGGCCGATTTGGTCGCCAGGCTCGATGGGTCGAGGGGGTCCATAGGTCGCGGGGAACCGTGCGAACGGGCACACCGCCCCGGTTTGCGGTCTTTGCGGTATTCGAGGGGCTTAAAGTCGCACGCCGATCGGCGCGACCATGCCCGCCGGGTCGGTCCCGAAGCGAAAGAAGCGCTGCAGCGGGTCTGGCTCCTCGAGGAACTCGACTTCGAGCATGTGCTTGTCGCCGCCCGGTTTCGCGAGCAGAGCGAGCGCGTGCTTCTCTGCGAGAGCTTCCAGCTCGTCGCCCGATTCGGAAACGTCGAGCCGTTCGTCGAACTGCTGCACGCCGCCGATGAAGCCGCGAATCGCGATCTTCACGCGCGGAACCGCCAGACGGCTTTCTTCGGCGAGCCGACGTTCATCGCGAAATCCGCGCCCGAGCGGGCCTGGGCGAGCAGCCACGACTTCGGCAGTCCCGATCGCTCCGCCGCTTCGTCGAGCGTGAGCCACTGGCCCACGGTGGGCGGTGGCGAGGGAAACGCCGCGGCGAGCTTCGCCAGGTGCGCCGCGAGCCCGGCGAACGGATCGGCCGAGCGCAGCGCCAGCCCGGGCGCAGAATGCCCGTTGCCGGCTTCTGCAGGCGCAGGGGCTTCCGTCGTGCGGTACATCGGGGTTTCGAGATCCTGTTTCAGCCGCGCAACGTCAGCCGGATCGAACGCGGCCTGTCTGCCGTTGGCGCCGGTGACGTAATGGCAGGGCAGGCGGCCCGTGGCGATGTAGGTTTCGACGGTTCGCTTCGATTTGCCGAGCGCGTCGATAACTTCCTTTTTGCTGAGGGTTTTGGGCATAAGAGCCAAGAGTACCCCACCCTCGCAAGGGTATGCAACGAAAAACCGCGCATCCTTGCACAGCTCTGCGAGGGGGATTCGTGTTAAGCGATGCGCGGGTCAGTTGTTGGCCGCGGCCGGGATCAAAACTGTGGTTTCGACCTCGTAAAAGCGCTCTCCGGGCACCACCACCAACGGGCCGATGCCCAGAGCTTCCGCGCTCGCCCGCGCCGCGTCTTCGGTGGCGGGGCCGATTACTACCATGCGTTTGTCGCCGCAGACAATCACGTCGCCCGGCACGAGGTCGCTGGTGTCACAGCCTATAAATCCCCTCATGCGAACAGCCGCCCCTGCGCTTCGCGCGATGCAAAATCCCAGTGATCCCTGCAGTAATCGCGGTCGGGTCCGACGTGCTGCCGGCAGTTCGAGCAGCAGGGTTTATCGCAGGTTTTGCCGGGAGCGATCGGGTAATCACAGAGAGCTTTTGCGTCCGGGCATCCGCAGAACGCGCACCTGCGCTTTCGCGGCGCGGCCATGTTGACGTGCGCGACGTGTTCGCGACCGTCTTTGTCCTTGAACCTGATCCAGTGGCAGGGCATTCAGTCTTTTCGCAAGCTATTCGGGTCTGAGGTGGCCCACCGCGCGATAAAGCCCTCGATCACGCCGGCGCGCTCGGTCAGCATGGCGGCAAGCTGTTCAAGACCCGCCGTAAAATTGCCGCCGCTGTCGGTCAGGTGATGCTGCATCATCCACACCAGCTTCGTGGCGTCGGCGAGTTCGGCGTGCAGCACTTTGGCCTGATCTGGCATCATTTACCCGCCAGCCATACGATCAGCGGCACGTCTGCCGGGCGATTCGTGGCCTGGGCCCGCAGCTCGGCCAGATAGGGCGCCTCGACGCGCGACTTGTGCGGACACTTCGCCTCGGTCTGATTGGGGTCGTAGCGCATACCGCACTCCGCGCACTTCCGCTGCTCGGTCATCCGGAAAGGGCCGGTCATTGCCTCGCCTCGGCCGTGCCGTTGTTGGCGGGGTTGCGCGGGCACGTCTTCCAGTCGGGCGTCTCGCCGCGCATCTCCATCGCGCAGGGCGAATGCGCGTTTGTGATGAGTCCGCACTGGTTCCCGTGAGTGGGCACGATGACCGGGATCGTGCCGCCCATCATGTGAACCGCCACGCCGTAAAATCTGCAGCTCATGCACACTTCGATCGTTTGCTCATGGGACCACTGAAGCAATTCCAGGACGGTGGTTTTTGACGGCAGCGAACCCGGTTTAGCCGAAAAGTAATCCGCGACCAGTTCGTCGAACATCGCGTGCAGGAGCATATGCCGCTGGTGGTGTTCTTCCGGTGTCATGCCGCCCACAGCCTTCCCTGCTCCGGTTGCGGGATCACCACAAGCCGCCGCGGTGTCATCCAGAGCGGCAGGGGCGCCCATTCGATCTCAGGGGTGAGCCAGAGCTGCCCGTACCGCCTCGCGAGCGTCCTGCGGGCAATTGCGCGCGAATGGCGGGCATCGTGGCGTCGATGGTCTGCGGGACACATGAGCGCGACGGCCGAGCTTCGGGGATCGTGCGTTAGATGGGCCAAATTCAGGTATTTTATGACTTCCTTTCCGCACACCGAGCAGCGCGGGCCCTGGACCCGTATCAACTCGGCTCGATACGCGCGCCAGGGCGCGCCGTAGAATTTGCGGTATTCACTCCGAATCGGCATCGTCGGCCCCCACCCCGTGCGGCGTCCATTGCGGATTACCCACGTTCAGGCGATCCGCCAGCGCAAGGCAGGCATTCAGCCCGGCCCGGTCGCGCCCCACCTGCCCCGCCGATATACCGAGCGAATTCATCAGCGCCTCGCAGTCTTTGACCGACATCGTGAGCGTCACGACGTCGCCTTCGCGCGAATAGCCCATCATGCGGTTTTCTCCTGGAAAAGCTGCTGCTGGCCGTTTGCGTGCATCCCGGCACGCGCGCACAGCTCTCCAACCTCGGCGAGAGCTTCGAGCTGCTTCGCCTGCTCGGCGATCACGCGGCCCTGCGATGCGATTACGCGCGCCTGTTTGACCAGGGCGCGCTCCAGACTGCGCTCGACATCGGGGTTCGGATGCCCGTTCAACCCGTGCTTCTCGTGATATTTCCCAATTGCGTAGAGGACCGTCGTGTGATGCTTCCGGAACAAACGGCCGATGTGGGTGTAGCTCATCCCCAGTTCTTCACGGCAACGCGCCATCGCTTCGCCGCGCGCCGCTACAAATTCCGCCTTATTCCCGCCGTTTATCAGCTTTTCCGGCGAAATCTGGTGAATGGTGCAAACTTCCATCTGGATCTGGCGGGCGGTCACGCGGCGCCTTTCTCGAACAGGCGAGCCTGCCCGCAGCCGTACGCGCGGGCCCAGGTGGTCAGGTGCGCCGGGGTCCACAGGTGCGCTTCCTCGAAGATCCAGAGCCTCAATTCCGCCGGCGTCAGGCCGAGCGCCTGCGCCGTCGCCACAAGGTCATCCGGCAAACTATCCTCCACGTCGAGCCCGAGGCTCGAAGCGTCCTGCACCCAGTTGCGGACCTGCTCGCGGTCGAACGTCTTCGATTCGGTGAGCGCCATCATCGCAGCCCCTTCTGCCGCAATTCCATCTTCCGCTGTTCGACGTCCGCTTTCCGCGCCGCCCTCAGTGCCGCCGCGGTCGCTCTGCGCGACGCCTCGCGTTCATCGCACGCCTCCTCGGCGGCAACGGGACCAACGGCTGCCGCTGCCGCCCGCGTTTTGACCAGCACTCGACCCACTTCAGCCGACAGCAACGTCGTGACCGGATCGGGTTCAGACGGTGGAGCGACTTCCGGACCGCACGACGGCTCGACCCGCTCGGCACTGCGTTTTACCGGCATTTCCGTCACCTCCGCTTTGCGTAGCCGCTCCAGCTCGACGCGCTGCTGGCACTGGACTATGAACTCCCGGTTCAGTTTGATCCAGGGGATGATGTCTTCCCCGATGGCCTTGCCGAGCAATCCTGCACTGAGCATGGCGCCGCGCGCTCGAACTTCGTTGCACTTATCCCAGATCCAGCGGATGAGAGCTTCTTCCGGCAGCGAAAACTTTTGGCCGACGTTGAGAATCCGGTCGACGAGTGCGTCCGTTCGGGGCCGCTCGCCGCTGGCCGCCTCAATCTCGGTTGCGATCGCCGCCGCCGACGGATGACGCGCTTCTCTTGCATTGGGAGATTCTGACGGACGGACTTCAAAAAGTCCAGGGTCTGTAGAGTCCGTCCGTCTGTAGTTACTACTACTAGACTGACTGTATGGCTCAGGCTGAGCCAATCCCCCCCTCAACTCCGCGCCATTTGATTGGCTCAGGCTGAGCCAATCCCCCCCGGCGGATTTTGCCATTGGCTCAGGCTGAGCCAATCCCCCCCTCAACTCCACGCCGTTTGCCATTGGCTCAGGCTGAGCCAATCCCCCAGGATTTTTACTTGGCTCAGGCTGAGCCACTACCCCAGGATTTTTACTTGGCTCAGGCTGAGCCCCCTCTTTCCCGTTTTCTTCGCCCGCCATTGGCTCAGGCTGAGCCAATGCCCCGGCTTTCCATTTGCCGATGACGCGACTGATGGCGTCCCAGTCCAATTCGTATTCGGTTGCGTCGTTCCGTCCGGAATACTCAGTGCGCCGGCGGCGCCGCAACACTCCATCCGGACGCTCATCGGTCTGTTCGAGTTCGGCGTTTGCCCGCTTCCAGGTGGCCGTGCTGATACCAGCCGGCCCTCGAATCCAGCAAAGCAGCCGCGTCGAATAGACCCCGTCGACCGCCTGCCGCTGGCTGTGCTGGTCTGCGTCTTTACCTACAGCCGTTGAACGCTCGACGTGGTACAGCAGCGCGGCCATTTGCGGCAGCGACCAGATGCCGAAGCCGAAGCGAAGCAGTTCCAGTACCGCTGAATAATTGCTTTCAAAACCTTCCGGCGCCGTCGTACGGGCCATATTGGACCGTTTCCTGTGTTGCAAAAATCCCGGAAGGTGGGTAAGAATAAAAGCACGCCCGCATTGATCCCGATGCTGGCCCTTCCTGATGTGCGATGAGCGGCATGCGGCGCTGTTGCCCGCCAAGACACGTGGCGTCGCCTGCCGGTGAGAAGCCGTTGGGAGGTCCCCGGAGGCAGCAGCCGTGGCAGGATAATAGCATCTTATCCGGGGTCGTCCTGAAGGGTTCGATGCTCTGCATCGCCCGTAATCTTAGCGCCTGACATACTAACTGTCCAGTTAGATCGTCGGACTCTCCCCTGGTCCTTCATTTTTTGCTGCGCTTGTTATCCGGGGTGTGTTATCGTCATGCCCGGCAGGGTCGAGCCGATTTATGATGACGGGCGCAGGCGAACAGCTTTTCCTGTTCGATTGTGGAGGTATCGATATGGCAGCACTGCGGCAACGCCGGGATTCGCTGCGACGCGCGACCAGAGCGACGCGCACAATGAAGGCGTATTCATCGGACTGGCGGCAGTTCGAAAGCTGGTGCTCGCTCACCGGACGCGATGCGTTCCCCGCAACCATTGAAACAGTCTCACTCTACGTCACCTGGCTGCTTACCGAACGAAGCCGTAAAGTAACTACCGCAGAGAGACACGTCTCCGCGGTTGCCCACTTTCATAAAATCGCCGGCTACCCAATCCCGATTGGTCCGGACGTGCGCCAGGTCATCACCGCGGTCCGGCGCGATCGTCGCGAGACACCGGTTGGAAAAGCGGCCATCGGAGTGGATGAGATCCTCCGCATCTGCAAGGGCTGCGACGCTCGCACCAGAATTGGAGTGCGCGATCGCGCGCTGGTCACACTCGGATTCGCAACCAGTCTTCGCGGCAGCGAACTGTGCCGGCTGCAGCTCTCCGACCTCTCCTTCGAAGGAAGGGGAATTGCGGTCATCATTCGGTACTCGAAGACGGATCAGGAAGGCCGCGGCCGCGTCATCGCAGTCTGGGCCGGAAAGCGCGCGGCGACCGATCCGGTGCGTGTGATGAAGTCCTGGATATCCAGGCGAGGCCGATGGCCGGGGCCGCTGTTCTGCCGAGTGCAGACGGGCGACACCATCATCCGCCAGCCGCTCAGCGTGGAAGCCGTATGCGAGGCGGTGAAGCGCGCCGTCGAACGGGTCGGCCTCGACAGCGCCAAATACGGGTCGCATTCCCTGCGCGCCGGCGCGGTAACAGCGGCGGCCGAATTGGGCAGATCAGACCAGGAGATCATGGCCCTGTCGGGCCACAAATCAGCGGCAGTCATGAAGACATACGTGCGGCGCGCCCGCGTTTTTGCGGGCCGGAATCCTCTCGCCGGCGTGCTGTAATGGCTGTTGCCGCTCTTTGGCTCGACCCCTTCGCGCGGCTTTCAGGCCCGCCGGAGTCTTAGGCTTCGGCGGGCCTTTACTTCTGCGCGAGGAACCTGGCGATCGGCGCCCCCATCCACCAGAACAAACCGCCGTACAGGATCGCGAGCAGGACGCAGAACGCCCGCGTCCAAAGCGCGTGGGAGCGAAAATCGGGTCCGCTCATCGGGTGGCCTCCGTCCTGGGTTCGAGCCGCCCGCACTGCCAACAGGCTTTAACCATCGGACGTGACCCGTCGATACCCTGGCAGAGACGATGTCCGCATTCAAGCACTGCCGTATAGATAAGCGAATTCCGGCCATCGGTGTCATGCGGATTCGGTTCCGTTTCCCAGGCGATGACCCGCCGCCGCAAGTGCTTACGCATCCGCCTCGTCCTTGCGGGCGGACTCGCGCCGCAGCCTGCGCGCCCGCGCCCGTTCCAGCTCGTCTTCGTCGGGCTCCCAGTCGGCCATGTCGTACCGCTCGCGCTCGATCTCGACGCGCATTTCCTCGCAGGTGTCGCGATAATCGCCGTAACCGTTGTCTTCCGGCATCGTCTTAGCTCCTCACCAGCCGGTAGCCCGCCGCGAGGGTGCAGCCGGGGATCTCTGCGCCCGCCTGCAGCGCGGACTTGATGAGCGTCTTGTCCGGTACAGGCTTAGGCGCGGGCGGCGTCCGCAGGTAATCCGCCGGCACCGCGGCGGCGTCCGCGATTTGCACCGAAGGCGGATTCTTCTTTCGCGCAAGAGTTGAAATATTCCCTTCGATCGCGGGAAGTTTCGAGGCTTCGAGCAGGGCGAGCACGTGCAGTTCGAGCCGTTCAGTGAGCCGCGCAAAACGCGAGCGCCGCTTCTGCAGGCGTTCGATTTCCTTCGCTGCCGCCGCGTCGAGCGATTCCCACGTCGCCAGCGCACCGTTGACATTATCGACTTTCCGGCGCGTGCCGGCCAGCTCGGTAACGAGCATCGCCGAAAGCTGGTCGCGCGTTTCGTCGGTCAGCTCGCCGTCGTCTTCGAGGGCTTCGATCGTTTCGATGATGAGGTCGATACCCTCGACGTGATCGCGCAGGCTGCGCTTCGGCACAACCGCAAGCTGCGCCCGGGCCGCCGGGGCGTCGTCTCCTTCCCAGGCGTTCAGATCCGGAGCGCCGTCGAGCAGTTCGGTAACCGGGGCCATTCCGACCTGGCGGTGAATATCCTGCATCAGATGCGCGGGTGTGTAGTCGTTCCTCATTAGCGGCACCCCTTCTGCGCGTCGATCATGATGGTGGCGGCCAGCGCCCGCACGTCCTCGCAGCGGATCTCGATGGCGAGCCCCTTGCGCTGCGCGTACTCCTTCGCTTCGAGCAACACGTCGATGGCGTCTTTGTACGCGCCCATGAAACGCAGGCTTTGCGTTTGCGGCCGCGCCGGCTCAGGCGCAGGCGGTGCAGCGATGGGCTGCGCGGGTTGCGCGGGGGGCACCGACTGGATCGAGCGCACGTTCGCCAGCGAGTCTTCGAGCTGCCGCTGCAGCGACGGCGCGCGATCGACGATCCAGCGCGAGCCGTTGCCGATGGTCTTGACCTGGGTGAAGCGAATCGCCTCGTTCGGCTGAATACCCTGCGTCTCCAGTTGGGTGATGATGGCCCGCGCCGGCGCTTCGGGCAGGTAGATCGATCCGAGGTTCGAGCGGAACACCCACGCCGCGCCGTAGCCGTTGTCGGGGGCCTCCGTCACGCTGAGCGACGTCAGTGTTAGATCGAAGGGAATGCCGGGGGTGAAGTCTTTGGCTCTGAGGGTTGCCATTTCAGTTGTTTGTTCTCCTTTGTGCTTAACGTTTTATGCTTCACGTCAAGCACTCCGTTCGCAAGGATAGCTTGTTCTAGTGCTTCACGTCAAGCATAATGGCTAACGTCAAGCAAATGCGTGACGTAAAGGAGTAAGATAAAAATGACAAATGGCGAAGAAGAAGGTCGATCCGGAAACGAGCGCGGCGGCGGCAGCGATGGGACGCAAAGGTGGACCGGCGCGTGCGAAATCACTGACCGCGAAGCGCCGGAAGGAAATCGCCTCGGCCGCGGCGAAGAAGCGATGGGCGGACAAGGACAAGGGGGCGGGCTGAGCGAAGCCGAAGGCATGAATGAATCAGCGTTGGGTTAACGCCGTATTGGTGTTCTGCGCCGGCCTCGCAATCGGTGCGGGAACACTTCAAATCTACTACCGATTTCGGGAAAACAGAGCGACGGAAATCTTTGAGCGGCGACTTCGTTGCAGCGAGCTTGCCAACAGGCATGCGGCAGGTGAATCGACCAAGGAGCAGTCAGTATCCGTCGAACGAGTGGGATACAGCACCGCTCTTAATTCCTGCGTGGCGTATTTCGAGGAATGGCAGCAAGCCGGATCACACTCTTACCAGGAATGGACGGTCATCGATTTATTGTCTAAGGAGCAGTTCTACTCGGGTAGGTGCAGCGTGGAGCGTGATTGCGGCAACGGGAAAGACATAAAACTCTCGCAGAACGCCGAAGCCGCTTTCAGCAAGGCGGTCAGCGGAGCAAAAGAAGCCAAAACCGAAAACGGGGGAGTGAAATGAGCGAGACGAACGGCCAGAAACCGGAATGGCTGGAGCGCCTGGAGCGCGTCGAGGCGAGCCACGTAAAGCTGATGACGGATCACGAGCTGTTCGTCAGACAGTACGATATCGACCGCGAAAAAGACCGCATTGAGCAAAAGGAGCGCGCCGCGCAGTACGACGCCGACCGCGAAAGAGATCGCATTGAGCAAAAGGATCGCGACAGAGCGCTTGACGAGCGCATTGCGGTCCTGGTAAGCGCGATGGGCGCGGTTATCGGCGCGAAGCCGCCCGCGGAGGGTGGCGCGCAATGATTAACGCCGAAGAACTGGCGATCTGCAAACGGCGCGGCCACGATACGCGTTACGCAACCATAACGCCCACAGACTGGACACAATGCCGGTGGTGTGGCATGTGGAAGCGCGAGGTTCACACGGTTGAGGAGCGCGAAGACGAACCGCCAGAGCAGGAAAAGAGCGCGTTTGCGCGCCCTGTAAAGTAACTCGCGCCAATCCTTATTTCGTTCTCGCGCTATCTGCCTGCCAGCGCCGCGCGGAGATCCGTCCTCGTCTTCGCCCGGGCCGACGGCGGCTCGGACGCGATCGCGGCCTGCGCCTTCCGCACCAGGAGCGCCTGAATCTGGCGTTTCTCGGCCGGGCTGGCGTGCCGGTATACCCGCAGCGCCTCATCGACCGACAGCCGCACGAACGCGGCCTGCAGGGGCGTTTCCTTCGCCGCGCGCACCGCTTCAGCGACATCCCGCGTCGATAACGTCCCGTTGCGCCGCGCCTCGATCACTTCTTTCGGGATGCCCTTGTTGTTGCGCAGCGACCGCGTGAGCTGCACCTTCAGATCGTGGCGTGCGGCGGATTCGGCGGTACGGGCTTCGCCGGGCGAGCGGTCGCCCACGATTCCGCGCGCGAGGCGTTCCGCCGGGCCCAGATCGAGATCGGACGGCGCCGGCGAGAGCCCAAAGAACTGTTCGGCCTGCGTCTCGGGGTCGGTGCCGAGCGTGCGTTCGCGCTGGAACTGCTCGACCGAGCGAGGCAGGAATTCCCGCGCGACGAACTTGCCCGTCTGCTTCAGTTGCTCCGCCACGGGGTCGTCGGGGTGGCGGATTTCGACGTTCCAGAAGTCGCGGTTACGAACCAGCGCGGAAACCATCTCGATCGAGGGCGCGATCTTGTTCTGCGCGGTTTGCTTCCAATTCCGCGCGAAGGAGTGAATGTCTTTGATGTAGCTCCAGAGCGATGTGCGCTGCGGGTTGCCGCGTTCGTCAATGCCGCCGTTGCGCGGATAGAAATAGTCCTCGCCTTCCTGCGGCCATTTGCCGGTGTGAAGGTACTGATAGAGCGCCGAATACGCCATGTGGAACCCGAACATGGACGCGACGTAGCTCAACCGCTTCAGGTTCACGGGCTCGCCGCGCAGCGCGTTGAGCGGCTGGCGCACGACGTCGATGCCGGCCCCGCCGATTTCGCGCGCCGTGCCGAGCGTGTACTGGTCGGCGCGCATCAGGAACATCGACAAATCTTTCAGGTAGCGGTGCGTGAAGAAGTTGTCGCGCGCGACTTCGCCCATGCGGTTATCGACCGCGTTAACGGTTTCCGCCGCCACGCGCCGGATGTCGGCGTCGTTCGCGTTCGGCCCGAGCCGTTCGAGATCGGCCCGCAGCATATCGGCCATCGTTCCCCACTTCACGGCCGGGACGATCTTGTCGAGGATGATGCGAGTCGGCAGCTCCATCGCCGCGAACGGAAGGCGGAGGCCTGCGCCGAGCACGTTGCCCCGGTGAAAGGCCCGCGTCATGCTTTCGGCGATCGTGGTCCGCTGCATGTCATCCATGCGGCCCCGGGCGCCGCCGGTCGTCAGGCGGTCCACTATGTTCCCGATTTCCGCGCCCTGGGTGCCGGGCTCGTAGTACTCGCGCAGCGCCTTGATGCCGCGCATGTAATTCGTAAACGGCGCGGCGGGCGCGGTTGCGATGTTCATTGCGCCGCGCAGTGGAGCGCCGCGGGCGATCTGTTCGGCGCCGATTGCGCCACGGCTCAGCACCGACTCGAACCCCGTTTTCGTGACGTGGAAACCGGAGAGCCCGAGGTTGAACAGATTCATTACCCCGTTGAGTCCCATCGCCGCGCGGAACAGACCGTAACGGTTCAGGCCGGGAGAAAGATACTGGTTCAGAATTCGGGCCGCGCCGTCTGGCGCGTAGTAGTGGCCTTTGACGACCAGGCCGCCGACGTCGTACGGCTGCGCGAGCATCGTCGCGTTCGCGCCGGCTTCGATGTCGCGCAGCGCGTGCAGCTTCGGGTTCTCGTTGAGAAACTGCTTCCATTCCGCGAACACCTTCGGCGCGGTGCGTTTGAACAGGTCGCGCCCCTCGACCCACATCTGGGCGAGCTGCGCCATCTTTTCCTCGCGTGAGCGGACGTAAGCCTGCGGCCCGTCGCGGAGGTCGGCCAGGTCGCGAAGCTGCTGCGCGAATTCTTTGCGCTGCGCGATCGCGCCTTTCAGCGATTTCAGTTCGAGCCGCGCCGCCGTACGGTCGCCGGGAGTACTCCCCTTGTCTTTGAGCGTGGCGTATGCGCGTTTCAGCCGTCCCACGGTCGCGGCGTCGGGGTATTCGAGAACGAGCCGCTGCCCACTGCCGGCGAGCCAGTCGATCTGGTGGCCGATCTCGTGGGCGAGCGTGCCTTCTTTCGTGCCATGCACGGTCTGTACCCTGCCCCCGGCCTTGTAAGCGCGCCCGATGGCCTGCCCCATGCCCTTCAGGAATCCGCGCTTGTGGGTGACACCGAGAGCGGCGGCGGCTTTCTCCAGACCGGTATAGATGCCCTCGTTCGGATACTCGGCGATCTGCTGAATGCTCTGCCCGTAGACGGTGCCGATCGGGTCGTCGATCTTCACGAGGCCTCGCGGCGCCTTGCCGCGGGCGTCGAAGTAACGCGCTGTGCCGTCCTTCTTCCAGTCCTTCAGCAATTCGTGTGCAGCGACGTACTTGCCCATCTCCTGCAGCTTCAGAAGCGTCAGGCTGACGGGGTTATCGCTGACCGGTTCGAGATCGGCGTCGAGCCCGTCGCGGAACGTCGGCATCGTGCGCTTTTTCAGGAACGCCTTTTTGCCTTCGAGCGGACGTCGCGCAAAGAACGCGCCGAAGACGCTTTTCGCGGCGTTCGGATCTTTCCAGATGTGCGGGAAATAGTTCTGATAGAACGATTGCAGTTTGCCCGTGCCAAGCGCCTGTACCTGCGTCTTCGCTTCGTCGAGCAGCCGCCGCAGCGTCCCGGCGATCGCGTCCAGCTCCGGAGTCGCCTGTTTCTGCCCGTGTTCCATGCGGTCGATGAATTCGTAGTTATCCGCCGCCGGCTGCCGGTCGAAAAACTTCTCGGCCTCTTCGGTTGCGTGGCGCGCCTGCGCCATCTTGCGCGCGAATTCGCCGAGCTTGCCGCGCAGGCTCAGGCCCGCTTTCTTTCCCGCGCGGTCGTAGAGCGTGGGCGCGACCGCCTTCATGATGTCGCCGTAGCCGTCGCGCAGACCCGTCGCAACGCTGCGCAGCACGGGTGCGACGTCCTGCTCTAAGAACTTCGGCAGACCGAACGTGAGGAAGTCCAGGAACTCGCGCGAGGTCATGCCGGCTTCGGGCGATGAGCGCGGATCGCCGAACGCGGCGGCGAACGACTCATCGGGATTCGGCTCGCCAAACAGACTTTTCTCGTTGCTCTTTTCCGCGAAGTCGCGGAATGCGGCGGTGATCGCCCTCGGGCTGTTCTGGCTGATGAATACGCCGATACGTCGAGCCCGCTCGGAAATCTCGGGGATCTTCGGCTGCTCGCCCGGCTCGTCGAAGATGCCGCCCTGGTACTCGCGCTGGCCCGCCGCCTCCGACTTCGCGTTTTTAATCAGAAACGACTCGCCCGGCTTGATGCCGAACGCTCTGCCGTAGTCGCGCTCGAAGCTCATCATTTCGAGCGCCTGCTTTACGTCGGGCGTCAGGTTCCACTCGCCGCGCCCTTCGAGCGCCTTCAGAATCGGCGCGACGCGCTCCAGCTTGTTACGAAGCGACGGCGGGGAGTCCTGAAAATCGCGCGAGTCTTTGAACAGACCGCCGAGCAGCATCTTTGCGATTCGCTGCTTGGCCTCGCTCGTGACGGCGCCGGTTTTGGCGTCGAGCAGCAGGGGCCGCTCGGTTTCGGTGAACAGGTTGCTTTTGATGAGGTAGTTAACGATGTCGCCTCCGCGCGCGCTGTTGAGGATGTCGGTCAGCGTGGCGTCGGGGCCGAAACTGTCCATCATCGCCGCCAGATATTTCCCCACTTCCGGAGAGAGCCCGCGGGCGTCGGCTGCGGCCTGTTCCCCGATCGATAGTTCCGCCGCCGGGTCCTGGTTGAATTCGGTGATGGCGCGCTGCGGGTCTACAGGGTCGATCAGCTCGCGGAAAAGCCCGGGGCGTTTCATCCGCGCGATCGCGGCCGGGTCGAGCTCGAACTGCGGGGCTTCTTTCTCCAGCAGGGCGCGGTAGGCTTTCGCGCCGGCGGGATTGAGGGCATAGACGCGCTCCAGCGACATCCGGCGATTGTTGCCGCCGAGCACATTGCCATCGGCGTCGATGACCGAGGGGCCGTTGATCGCGTCGGGGTTATTGTTGATAACGCGGACGGGGCGGAAGCGCGGGCCGCTGTTGTTTATGACGCGGTTTTTGTTGGCCGGGAGCTTGTAGTCCCGATCGTTGATGAAGTGAAAATCGAGGTTCGGTTCAAACGTGAGCGGGTTGTGCGACGGATAGGTGTCGTCCAGCTCGCGAACTACGTACCGGGCTCGGTAGGGCTGTTCGCGGCCTTCGGCGTAGACTTCTGTTTCCTTGCCAATAACAACTTCATGCGCTGGTGGACGAGATTGTGGAACCGGGCTCCCTTCGCCTCCGGGCTGTAGTCGTCCGGTGTCGGCGAGGGCGGCGGCGGGTTCTTCGGCACCTCTCGATTCTATCGGCCCTGCGGCGGCGGGCGGCGTTTCCCCCGCGGGCCCTGGCGTTACACTGGAACCGGAGTCGCCAGCGAGCGGGGAATTCGGCTTGCTCGCCCCGGCAACGGGGTTTCCGGAACCGAACAGGATGTTTTCGGATGCTGGCTCTCTCTGATCGTATTCAGTCAGCAGCCACGTCTTATTTTCTCTCCCGAACCACGTCAGCGCCAGCGTCGCGTGTTCTCCCTGTTCGTTCGACAGCATTACCCGCTCGCCCTGTGGCTTCGCCCTGGTCATGCGATTGAGCATCGTCTGGAGTCGCCCTCGCATGTGGGGATGCTTGGCAAGGATGTGCGCCAGGCCGTAGCCCCTCGCCCACTCGGGCGCGCCGTCGCCCTCGTAACCCCAAACCAGATCCACATCGCCGTGGCCGAACTTACGGTCCTCAAGCGCGCCGATGGCCTCGCCCCCCTGCTCCTTCTCCAGTGCCTCGGTGGCGCCGGCTTCGTCGTGCCGGAATTCCCGAAAAACCGGCCCGCGCTCGCCCGATTCCCGCGCCCCGGGCGCTGCCGCGCGCACGTGCTCGCGAATCCGAGCCTCAATCACCGCCAGCGCCGGCACATCGTCGAACTTGCCGCGTATGCGGTCGATGATTCGCTGCGCCGCATCGCGTACGGAAATCACGCCGCGGGCCACGTCGCCCGCCACACTGCGCGTTAAATGGAAAAAGACTTCGGGGTCGAGGATACGGTTTGCTGAAAGCGACTCGCCGCCCAGGATGCCGTTTTCGCGCAGCCACTGCTCGGATTCCTTACCTGCTTCGGTTAAGCGGTCGAGCACCCCGGCAGGCATTGCAGCGTGGGGTTGCGCGGCTCCGCCGTCAACCTGCGCGACTGCGGCCTTGTAAGTCATGCCGCTCGCGCGCAGATCGCGGATCGCCTTCGCGCGCTCAGCCTTTGTCAGCGGCAGCGCGGGCGCGGCAGCGGCGGTTACACTTGAACCGGAGCCACCCGGCGGAGGAGCTTGTCGTTCCGTTGCGTGAGCGTTGCGAACGTCTATCGTCCTCGCAACGGATGGCCCTGCCATAGTGGAACCATCGCCAAGCGTTGAGGGAGTCTCATCGGCCTTCGGGTTTCCGGGAACGCCTGTCCTCCTTCCGGAAGTTGGCGCTGCGGCGTCCGCGGCGACGGGTTGCGCGGCTTCGCGCTTATCGAGCTCGCGCGTCGCGTCGGCGTAGTTCATGCCGGTTTCTTTGCGTATGTCGCGGATCTTCTGCAGCCGCGCTTTCGTGACCTTCGGCGCGGGCGCGGGCGTTTCGACCTTCGCAGCGCGGGGTTGCGCGGGTGGCTGCGCGGGCTTCTGCGCGGGTTCGGATTCCGGAGCGTCGCCCACAAACGTCCGCTTCGGTCCCACCAGCACGAACGGCTTGCCGCCGAGTTTCACCTTCTGCCCGTGGTAATAACCCTCGGGGTTGTCGCCTGACGGCCTGTAGCCTGCCGGAAGCGCCGGGGCTTCGCTCGGGGGGACCACTTGATAAGCGCCGGCCCGTTGAACGCCGTCACTGCTGCCAGCCGTGCTGACCGTTACCCATGTCTTGCCGTCATGGGTGAACGTCTGCCGGATCGTGCCCTTTGCTCCAATTGTGTCGGCGCTGTACGACTCGCGAATATCGCCCGTATCGTCCGCAAACCGCGACGCCGGGACGCTGATGGAGTCGGGCTCTACTTTCGTTTCACGGGCGGGCGTTTCGACGGCTGTGGGTTTCCGGCCGCCGCGTTCAGGTTCGCGAGCAGGTTCGGCTTCTTTGACGGGCGGGGTGGTGACGGTTTCATGCGGTGGCTCCTTTGGTTCTTTCTTTGGTGGCTCGGGCGCAGCAGGCGGCTGTCCCGGCGTCAGCACCTCGCGCGGCTTCGATCCGTCTGCGGGTCCGATAATACCTTCCGCTTCCATGCGGTCGAGCATTTCCGTCACCGCGTCGAACCTAAGACGCAGTTTGCGCTGCAGCATCGAGGTCGAGGCTTTGCCTGCTTCGCGCACCAGCGCGACCGCCTGCTTGTAAACGTCTCCCTCAGCAGCCGTCAATTTAGCGGACTCCGTCTTTGGTTCCGGCTTCGGCGTTTCCGGTTCCAGCGGTTCGGACTTAACGACTTCCCACGGCTCGGGCGTTTTGGCTTTCGGCGCCGCCGCCGTCTTCACGCGAGGCGCGGGCGGTTCGTCTGCGGGCGTTGCCGGCGATCCGGCCTGCTTCGGCGGCATGGCGTGCCCGTAGCCTTCCGAGATCAGCGAATCGATCGTGAGCCGTTCCGAGTTCGACAGCTCCTTCCAGGGCTTGCCGAATTGTTCGGCAAGGTTCTCGCGCGCATACATCACTCGCGCGACCCATGCGGACGGACCCTCGACCGGAACGACGGGCTTCTGCCGCTGGCCCTTCGCCGCCACCTTCGCCTTCTGCTTCACGGCTGCTTCCATCCGCCGGTCGGCTTCGTCGAAAAGATAGTGGTAATGGGCGAGGTTGCTCAGAGCCGCGCCTGCCTGCTCCGCTCTCGGCGCGACGTCCGGTATCGGGATACCTCGCGATCGCGCCTGAAGGATCAAATCGAGCCGCTTGGGGCCGGATTCGGTTTTCAGCAGTTCGGACAGAGCCGCGTCGCTGAGTTTCGGCGCAGCGGGCGCAGCGCCGCGCTGCACTGGTTGCGCTGGTTGACCAGGTTGCGCGGGCGCGGGCGAAGATACGCCGCCAACCGGCTGGCCCGTGCTCGTGTACTGCGGTTCGTCGGGCGCGGGCGGTCCAGTCTTCGGGCGTCCCTGAAACTCCGATCGCGCATGAAGGCCCGCCGCGGTGCCCATTGCGAAACCGACGCCCATCGACGTGAGCGTGTGTGTCGCGCCCTCGATGTCGCCGGATTTGATCTGCTTGATGAGTTGCGGACTTTGTTCGAGCGCCGAACGGATCATGTCCATCGAGAAGCCGGCAGACACCAGCGTCTTGATGCGCGGCATGTACTTCGCGCCCGCCACGGCCAGCTTGCCGATCGCGGGCTCGGAAAGCTCGGCGAGTTTGCCCGGTCCCGCGAGGCCTCCGGTCGCAAGCAGCAACGCGATGCTCTTTGGCGTGGTCAGACCGCTCAGCGCGTCCTGCAGCGCCGTCGTCGCGCCTCGGTTAACCGGGCCGCCCGTGATCTGCTTCGCGTTCGCGCCGAAATCGATGAGGGGAGCGTCCGGGTTGTACGGTGCCTGGCCGCCTTCCCGCTGCGCCTGAATATTGCCGTACGCGCTGCCTGGGCCCGTGAACGGCGCCGCGAGGCGTTCGAGGAAGCTCGGGGCCGGGGTTGCGCCTATCGTCTGCGGCTGCATGATGTGCTGCGCCGTCGCCTGCGCGATGTGCGTAGTGAGCGCGACGGCCGCGTTCGGCTCGATCAGGCCGCCCGGTTGCGGGGGTGCAATGGTGCGCGTTGCGGGCGTCTGCGTGGGCTGCGTGGGGGCATTTATTTCAGTGGTGGGCGCGTCGGGAACGGACGTGACGACGTTCCAGCCGCTCGCGGGCGCTGAGGGCGGAGGTCCATCCGGCCTCGACGAAACGACGTTCCAGCCGCTCTGGTCGGGCATAGGTCTATTTCGGGCCGCTAACGAACGTCATCGTCCCGTCCGCTCCCTTCCGCCACGATTGCCCGTTGCCGAAGGTGTGAACTCCCGGCGGCAGATCCTTCGTCACATCCGCCGGCGGAGGCGCGAGGTACGTCATCTTGCCGTCCGCCCCCTTCCGCCAGGTCTGCCCGTTGCCGAAGGTGTGAACTCCTGCGCCGAGGTTCTGCGTTGCCGATGCGGGGGGAGCTGCCGGTGCAGCGCCTTGCTGCGCGGGCGTTGCGGCGGCCTGCGCGTGAGCTTTCCCGTTGACCTTCGGCGGCGGGGTTTTCGGCGTGGCGCCGTCGCCCGGGGCGTCCGGATCGTAGGCCTGCGCCCATTTGCTGTGAGGAATCGTCTGGCCGGTTTCGTCGCCGATCGCGCCCTCGTACTCTTTCTGGGCGTCGTCGATGTCAGAGCGTAGCTGGTTCAGGTGCGCCGTTTTGTCTTCCGGAGTGATCGCGGTCGCCATCGACTTCCGGTATTCCTTCACGGCGTCTTTGATCGCTTTCGTCTTCGTCTTCTCGAAGCCTCGGAACGTGGCGGTCAGCTTCTCCTGGCGGTCCTGCGCGCGTTCGCCCATGCGCTCGGCGCGATCGGCCTGCAGGTTTGCCCGGGTGAGGTCACGGTCCTTATCCGATTCGGTGCCCGGCTTGCGCGCCAGTTCGAGCGCGGCGGTCGCGCGGGCGCGTTCCTTCGGATCGGTCGCGGGGTCGGTAATCATCCGGATCCAGTCGTCCGGGGTTTCCTTGCGCTCTGTTTTTTCCGGAAGCTGGAACGAGAACGGGCCGCCCGATTGCGCGCCCGCTGCAGGCGCGGCGTTCACCGCGTTATCGTCGAACGCGCCGCCGGGCAGACCGCCGCCGCCGGGCGCGGATTGCGCGGTCGAGGCCGAACCGTTCTTTCCGAGGCCGGAAAGATCGAGCATCCGCACCTTGCCGGTTTTCTTGCCGATCATCACCGCGACCGGGTTGCCCTGTGCATCGCGGAATTTCCCCGATGTGTCGAGATCGACCGCCTCGTCTTTCGGCACGGCCAGATTGATCGCTTCCATCAGCGTGTGCGAATCCGCCGGCGTCATGGGCTTGCCGCGTTCGTGGCCCGCCATTTCCAGCATGTCGGCGAGCTGGCCCTGGGGGACGAAAGTTTTCCCCTTCTCCAGATCGGTCGGGTTGGTGTGGAGAACGCCCGATTTCGGTTCCCTGATCGTCTGCCCGGCGGGCGTGGCCGGCACCGCGTCCGGTGCGTTCGGATCGCCGCCTGGAACCTGGCTTTCCTTCTTCATCAGGGTCGGACGGCCAGCGGGCGCGACGTAAGGGTCCTGGGATAGCGGAGCTTTCTGCGCCCCTTCCTTCTGCAGTTGCAGTTCGTTCTCGAACTGGCGCTGCAGACCGGCCTGCGCCTCCTGCTCACGAAGCCGCTTTTGGTTCGCCGCCTGGTTGGCCGCCGACTGCATCGCGTTGTAGATGCTCGTCGCGGCAGAGGTGTACTCACCCGGGTCCGGGGCCGGATTCGTCATCTGAAGGGATGGGAATGGCATGTTTGCTAACCGCCGCCGCCCGGAACGAGGCTAAAGCCCAGACCGCCGCCGAGCTTGAAGCCGGAACTGGATCCGGAACTGCTGGCGGTTTCGTTCTGCGTCAGGCCGAGCGACGTAAAGGCGTAGTTGAGGGCCGCGAGCAGGTTCGACGAATTGACGCCCTGCTGGACCTGGGCGAAGTTAGCCTGGTTTCCGGCGAGCTGGCTTTCCCTTCCCAGTTCGCCCTGCAGCGTCGCCTTTCCCGTCGTTCCGCTTTTTCCGAACCCGCGCGCGGCGAGGAACGAGTTTATGCGATCGGTCAATCCGCCCGCCGTCTTGTTGATCTGATCCGCCGAGGCCGTCTCCTGCGCCTGCACTCCCGGCGAGAGCGTCCCGGCGTCCGACGCCGCCAGACTCGACGAAAGGCTCTTGCCGAGCTGCGTCTGCAGGTCTGTCTGTCCCAGCGCGTACGTGTTCGCCTGCGTCGTGTCGCTCTTGCCGGTCGATTGGCTGCTGGTCGATCCGTAACTGCCGCCTAGACTCGCGCCCATAGAATTCCTCCCGTGTCATGCCGATCAGAACCACGTCCGCGGGCTCGCCCGCGCGCAGCGTCGCCGAATGCAGCGTTCCCTCGACCGTGCCGCCGATACGCTCGGCGAGGCGAATCGCGGCGCGGTGCCAGGCGGGAATGTACGACTGTATCCGGATCATTTCCGGATGGTCCTCGAAAAACAGGGCGGCAGCCGCGCGGTACTCGGCCGCCGGCGTTCCCCGCATCCGCCGCGAAAGCAGGATGTGCGCGATCGCGACCACTGGGCCTGCACGGTCGAACAGGATGACGCCGCCGAGAATGCCGTTTTTCCATACGCTGTAGGTCCATGCGCCCGCGAACCGGACACTGTAGTCTTCGACAAATTCAGCGGGCGACTGCGGGAAGAAGTCGTCGGCGAACTGCCGAAGCCTCGGCCCGGCCCAGTCGAACACGTTCGGCCACGCCCACGAGGGGAAGCCTCTTTTCACCTCAATGCTCATCGCTTCATGAAGAACGGCACGATTACGTTCGTGACCGGATCACCCGGCAGCGCGACCGCCGCGTTCGGCTGCGAAAGCGAATGGAAATGCCCCGGATCGCCGACTGCCCCGCCCGCTACCGGCGTCCCGTCCCCCGGCGCGATGGTCCCCTGCGTAATCCCGGCCGCCGCCGTATCCGTCCGTCCGGAGATCGTCGGCATGACCTTCGCGACCGCCACGCCCGTATAGGCTCCAATCACGCCGCCGCGCGGGTAGGCGTTAATAAGCTGCGGGGTTGTCACACTCAGCAGGGTCGCATCGTCCTGGGTGATCTGGACGCCCGCCGTCCCGTCGCACAGTGCCCACCCGCCCGCGATCGCCGCGCCCGGGCCGAAAGGCAGAATGGAAATCTGCCCGGTCGGAACTTCGCCCGCCGCCCGCCGCCACCCGGGCGAAGCGTTCGCGGGCGCGCCGCCCGTCGACGCCCACTCGAAACGCCGCCAGTGCGTCTGGTCGAAGAACTTAAACCCGTAGTCGTTCGCGCCGAGGCCCGCCGGAATCTTCGCCGCAACGTCCGCATATTCGCCGGAAAGGTACTTCCACGCATTCAGATCCGCGCGATAGATCACGCCGCCGCGGTCGGTTTCGACAAACAGCGTCCCCTGCGCGGCGACTGGCTGGCTCACGCGGTCCTGGTGCGTGCCGTAAACGATCGGCGCGGCAATGGGCGCCGTGTCCGGCGGCGCGTTCAGCGCAAGCGCGATGCGGCGCAGCCGGTCGTTAATCTGAACCACGAGGGCAGCGCCGATAACTCCCTGCGGAAGCGGCGCCAGATCGGTCGGCATCAGCCCGCCTCGACAACATCGAAGGGAACGTCGACGAGCTGCCAGGTGTTCGAGGTATCGTCGGCCGCACCGCCCGCCGCGCTGCCCATGATGTCGGTCCACGTTGGGACCACCTGTGACGGTTCCAGCGGGAAGTCTTGCCACTCCCATCCCGCTTTCGGGTCCGAGATGGTACGCGCCCATACGCGAATGTGATACACCCGCGCCGGCAGGGGTCCGGATAACCGCACCCTCAACAATCGCCCGCGAACGCCCGGCACGAGCGGCACAAGCAGCGTTTCGCGTCCGTTCGGCGTCGCGAGCGCCGGCGCGTAGATGGGCGCGAGCTTGTCGCCGTCCTGACTGGTGATGACCTGTAAATTGACGACGTCGTCGGCCCGCATGTCGATCTCGATGCGTTTGTACATTTTGAGCCGTTCGGTCTGGTAGTCGAATTCGAGGGTGTTAAAGGCGTCGTCGAGGCCGTCGGGCGCCGTGCCGATCAGGAAGCGTCCGACGCGGTTATGGCGCACCTGGGCGCGATAGATGCGGTAGCCCGCCCCTGTGACCTGCACCTGCACCGAGCGGGCCTCTATGCCCTCCGGAACGGGCACAGTGACCCATCCCCGCGACCGCGCGCCCGCCGTCAGCGTGTAAACCCCCTTCGAAGTCTGCTGCTCGCCCGCAAGGTCGGTAAAAACTTCTACCGAGCACGCGCCCGAGGCTTCCATTTCGAAGCGGAGCTGGTCGATCGTCGAAACCTCGCCATCGGCGAGCGCGACCTGCATCGAATCCCAGACGAATCCGGCATTGGACTCGTAGCCCTCGACCGCTATGCCGATCACGCGCATGAGCAGCCGCACCGAATAGAGGCGGAACGGGCCGCCGCCGAGAACGGGCTGCCACAGAAAGCCCTCGGTGGTCGGCAACGGAAACTTTCTGATTGCCCGTCCGGCGGGGGCGACGATGATGGTTTGCCGGATCGCGAGCGCGTTGTCGGGCAGGTCGCTCACAATGTTCACCGTGACCGCGCCGCCCGATGAGTCGATATCGAGTTCCAGTTCCTTGCACTCTTTGACCTTGCCCACGCCGAGATCGGTCGGAAGGGTCGAGGCGAGCGCAGCCACGCGCGCCTCTGCGTAGAAAAACAGGAAGACGTTATGGATGGTCAGTTTGCCCGTGGTCTGCGCGTCGAGCAAAACGGCCATGTTGCGGGCGAGGTAGGCGCCATCCTTGCCCGCCGGCAGGCTTCCAGGCTCGAAGCTGGCCGTGTGGCGGGGTCCGGGGGGGAGCGTGCCGAGCAGCGCGGGCGCGATGTTGCCCGCGTTGAAGCCGGCGTAAACCTGAACGGGCGAGCCAGACACGTACTCGTAATCGATTGCGATTTCGAGCCACTGCTTGTCATTGTCCGGAAGGCCGCAGTTCTCGTAGTGGGAGCCGTACACGCACTCGATCGCGACCGATCCCTCGTCTTCAGTGAGGAAGCCGCGAAAGTCAGAGAGCGCGTAACCCTGGGCGAAGCCGCCGCCGGTGAGTCCGATCATGTTGGTGCCGTCGAAGAAGAAGCCGAGGAAGCCGATGATGTTCGGAATCGCGTGGTGTTCGTAGAACCAGCGCCCTTTTGCTTCGCCCTGAATGAACGCCTGGCGTTCCGGTTCCGGTCCTTCGTCGAACACGAGCATGTTGTATCCGGTGCCCGATGCTGTGTTTTCGGCGTAGCTCACGAACAGGCGCCCGAGCGCGTGGCCGAGCGAGATCCCGTACGCCGCGGTTGAATCGCTGATAACGGCCGAGCCGGGGAGCACGTTTCCCGGCGGGGTGAGCGGTCCCGAATTCAGGATTTCCTGATTGAACAGCGGAAGCACTTTCCCCTGGATCGCATGGACCTGCGCCGTGTCGAACAGGTTAAGCCCGTTGGGCGCGACGAAATAGTCGATTTGCCCGGCGGGGGCGAGCGCAAACTGCCCGGTCAGACCAAGCCCGTCGTAAATCTGTTCGAGCGTCGCCGTGCCTGGGTCCGAGCCTATCACCATCCAGATCGAGCGTTCCTTGTAGATGATGAGCAAATTGACGTGAATCGAGCACCAGACCAGCTCCTCGTCGTCGAGGCCCACATCGACCCAGTTGCCCTCCTGCGGATCGTTCGAACCCGGCCAGTACTGCGGCAGGTTGGGATCGGTCCAGAACAGGCGGTTCTTATTTTGCGCCGTGCTCCACGCATACAGCCGCGAGAAGTGCGGCCCGATCATGCCCGCCGCCGCCGGCGGGGGATCGTGGTCGATCGGCATCTGCACGCCGTTATTGGTGGCCGTGATATCCGGCAGCGAGTAGACGAAACTGGTCGCGGGCGCGGCGACGGTCGAGATCACCTGGCCCACGCGGTAGGCCGAGCCGAGCGTGCCGCCGGTTGCGTAGATGTTCACCCAGAACACGCGTCCGTCGGTGGGCGCGTCCGCTGCCGGGATCGTCACGAGGATGCTCTCACTGGCGACCGTGATCGCCGCCGACGCGGGCGAGGGGTTCGATTCGAGCGAGCCGTCCGCGTTCTGGTAAGTCAGATAGACCTGATAGGTGCCATCCGGCAGGGTGCCGACGCCTGGGGCGCCGTTCGAGAGGTTCGTGTTGGGGTTGCCATCCGAACCGGAAACCGCGATCAGCGTATTCGGCGGGATCGGTGTGATGACGACGTTGTTACCCGTGCCGACGTAGGTAACCGAGGCGTTGGAGTCGTTCTGAGCGAGCAGCGAAGCCACCAGCGCGTTACGCCCCTGCGCGTCGCGTTCGGTCCAGGCATACACCACGCCCGCGATCGTGAGCGTGTGGATGAAATCCGGGTCCGGGTTCACCAGGTAGGTGTAGGTGACGCTTGCGACCGTGGCGGGGGGCGCGACCGCCGCCAGTGTGGGCGAGGCGGGCGGGGGCGCGAGGTTCCAGGTCTCGAAGCCGCTGCCGGGAGCGCCGCCGGGCGAGTGCCGCCCCTGCAGCCCCCGGTTCATGACCCACATGAAACCGTTCTCCGACGCAAAACCGATGCGCCGCCCGTCGAAGCCGCGGGCGACTATCGAGCCGTCGTAAAAGAGCACGCCGCCGCCGGCGAGCGTCCGGTCGATATTCGCGCCCACGTAGAGCGGCGAACCGGGGCCGCCCGCTGAGGCGGCCGAGTGCGCCACGCTCGCGCCTTCGAGCGAGAACACCTGCGGGTAGCCTGGCCGCGAAATCAGACGCCCGAGGGCGTCACTGCGAAAGTTCTGCGCCAGAAGGTAGTCGGTCTGGGGAACCTTGTCGGGCGGAGGCAGCATGTTGAAACCGCCCCCGAGGATCTGCAGGCTCTTGCGCTCGTAGCTCATTGCCCAGGGCCCCACAGATGCTCAAAAACCTGCTCAAGTAATCGCATCCGTTCGCTGAGGTGGGCTGCTACTTCAGGCCTTGCGTGATCCGACTCTTTCGAGAGCGCGGTCGCGAGCATAGCCATCGTGAAGTAATCCTGCACCACTGGCGAAAGCGGGATGTCCGACGCGCCCGCTGTCACGTCGTGCGGTAGTTCCTGCTCGACCTGCGCCAGCGTTCCGTCCGAGTCGGGAGACGGGTAAAGCGTTGCCGTTCCCGTGCCGCCGGCGTCGAGCGAGAGCCGCACGGGAGCGCCCGTCTTCGCGCCCCAGGCGGCATCGAGCGAGAACAGTTGCGCCACGTTCGACAGTCTGAGGAGCTGGACGGCGCCGCCCGATTGAAACCACGCGGCGACAGAAAAAACGTGCTGGTCAGGCAGCGTATACTGCGCCGCGCCCGCCGTCACCGCGACCGAGGCATCGTACGCCTTGAAAAGCCCGACCGAATACGCGAGGCGCTTCACCGCTTCGTCGGCGAATTCGAAAAGCTCATCGAGCGTCACCCATCGGTCGTCGACCGCCATGTCGTCGGCGTTCATGAAGCCGAGCCGAAACCACACGTCATTCAGGCAGTTCGTCGCATCGCAGCCCGGCAGGGGAACGCCGGGCGTCGGCGAGAGTCCCCAGAGTTCAGATCCCCACGGCGACGGCATGGGCTTACTGCATCCGGTCGGTTACGCACTCGACCGAAAACACTCCGCCGACATTGCCAGTTACTATCCATTGAACGCCGATGGACCTGCCCGATGTGTTTGGCGGGATGATCTCGAAATCAGTCACGGAATACTGGGAACCGTTGACCGTAAGATCAAGTACGTTGTTCGTAGGAAAATTTGAGGCTGACGACAGGCTTCGCGTCTGCAAAAACAGTTTTGCCGATCCGGCCGAGCCTGCCGCAGTGTTAAACGCATGGCAGGTTGTACGGAAGATCGCCTGAACCGGAATATTGGGATAAGTAAAAGCGGCAACGGAGCCGCTCGCCGTCAGTCCTGCCTGGACAAACGGCGCGGTGTTTGAAACCTCGTAATCCGACCGCGCGGACGACGCGCATATGTCGCTCAACGAGCGTGATACTTCCGTGGTGATCCCGGTTGCGGCGTTGATCTGGAAATCGATTGACCGGCTGCATCCGTTCAGAGGGTTGACCCAGGGCGAGCCGAGCACGTACCCGCTGAAGGCCGGCGTTCCCATCGCGCCGCCCGAGGAATTCCGGATCGTGATACTGATCCGTTGCGAGTAGTTGGGGTTGGCGGGGGCCAGAATAATAAAGTTGACGTTGTTTGTCACCGTGATGAGAAAGGAGTTTCCCGTGTCGTTGTCGATGGTGACGTCGGGGCCGTAAGCCGGCGCCGCGACCGGCACTTTGAGCCCGCCGAAGATGCCGAGCGAGCCGCTTGCGTGGAAAACGTAAGGACCCGTGCCGAGAGAGGTGTTTACGATCCACGAATAGGGACTGCCCTGCACGATATGGTTGTTAACGTTGTTCATCTCAATCACGCAGCCGAAGCAACTGGAGCCGGTCGCGATGTCATCGGTCGTATTACTCTCCGCGTCGCCGCCTTTGATCTGAATTCCCGGCTGATTCGCGTAGACGCCGTGCTGCGCGTTGCCTTCCGTGTCGAGTCCCGTTGCAGTGGTCCCGCCCGCGACATCGAAATAGAATCCGCTGCCGCCGTTCGAAAACGCCGAGGAAGAATGCACTCGCCAGGCATTCGCGTTATTTACGCTGGTTTGCTGGCTCGAAATCAGGACGCCGTGCGCGCCGTTGGCGTTGGCGGTCACGTGGTCGAGAATGCCGGAATTGCCGTTGCGGACGTTAATCCCGTTGCCCCTTTGCGAATCCACCAGCACGTTCTCGATGCGTACCTCGCCTGCCCCGTTCGTCGTATCGGCATCGCCGATCACGATTCCGTCAGCTGTACCCGTTGAAGCGGTTGAGGTGAGCCGAAACCCTTTCAGCGTAGTGTAATTCGCTCCGCTCCTGACGTGAATCCCGATCACACTGGCGGTTTTCGTCAGCGTCGTGCATGCGTGGCTGTTCGTGCTGCTGTCGCCGTCGCCGCCGCCCTGCAGGGTGATTCGCGACGTGATGGTTATTTCCGACGAGAAGAGATAATTTCCGCAGGGGAAAACCAGACTTCCGTGGGTCTGTTGTATGGCAGACACGCCAGCCAGAATCGCAGCCGTGTCGTCGGCGATGCCATCCCCCTTTGCCCCGAAGCCTTTGACGCCGAGCAGACTGTTTTCGATCGCCTTGATCGCCGACGACTGCGCGACGTGATACCAGGAGTTCGTATTGAGGTAGCCGATGACGCCCGTTTTGTGGGCCGCGATGGTCGTCCCCGACAGACCGCGCCCGGTGAGCGACGGGCAGGTCGCCGCCACGCCGAACGTCAGCACGTTTCCCGATTTCTGGCAAACCTGCATCAGTTCACTGCCGAAGGTAATGAGCGACCAGACCGGAATGTTCACGGCGTTGGCGACCGTCGCCGTGGTGGACGTGGTTGTCATCGCGGCGGTGAGCGCGGAGGAAACCTGATCGGCGGGAACGCCGAGCGTTCCATCGCTGTCGAGCGAAGCCGGAAACGGGCTTTGCTGCGCGGTCAGAACGAACGCAGCGCAGAGAATAAGTAAAGCTCTCATTCCCCTGAGTTCGACGGTTCAGGCGCGCGCAAGCCGCTTTGAGCGTGCCGGCGGCAGCGCGAGCAGGCGCGAGCGGTCGAAGTTCCGCAACTCGAACGGAAGCGCGTCGTACAGGCCGCCGCGATTCTTCGCCCGCACGAAGTCGGCGCACCGCTGCGCGGCGTCGAGAAACGAGGCGAGCAGCGGCAGCGTACTCGCCAGCGCCTCCGCGCCTTCCACCTGGCGCAGCCTCGCGATCGCGTAGTTGACGAGTTCGGGGTGGTACTCCTCGGGCACCTCGGGCGACTGGATATCGAGCGTGAGCGGCTGAGGACAGCGCGCGTAGGTGACCTGGACGGTCGTGCCGGCGGCGGCGGGCTGGCGGTAGATCGCGAGCAGATCGGCGCCCAGATGAACATAGCGTGACGGCGAGCCCGGCTGCGCGACCCATTGCGAATCGAGCGACGCCATGTCGTCGAGCCGCGCCGGGCGAATCTTCGCGCCCGAGGCGGCCGTCAGGCGCAGCGCGACGATCCAGTCGGGGAACAGCAAAGAGGGCGGATACGCGGACGGGACCGAATACACCCTGGAAATGCCCGCGTCCGCCGAGGGCGGGTCAATCGTGAGATCAACAGGGCTTGCCACATCGACGATGGTGTAGGCAATACCACCGAGCAGAATTGTGGTGCCGGGGAGCCACGCCTCTACCTCGAACTGCTGGCCCAGTACCCACTCCACGTCTGCGCCCGAAACGAACACGGCGCCGAGGACGGGCGGCGGTCCCGTCAGTTGCAGCATCCGGAAGAACGTCGTCGCCGGCGGAACGTTCCAGGCGACGGTGGTTTCGAGGATCAGCGTCAGCAGGCAGAAAACGCGCTGCGCTTCGTTGATCGACGCCACGATTTCGACGGTCGGGTAAAACGTCGGGCCGCCCGCGCCGAACGCCTCGTTCAGCTTCGCGCTGGCAACGTCGCACATCGCGCCGAGCGTCAATTCGGGCCGCCCGGGGTTCCACCTCTCCACGCCGAACGCAGGCCGCGCGAGGCCCGCGCGAGCCGGTGCCGGGTATAGCGCGGGTCCATGTGCATCGCGGTCTTGACGCGCTTCTGGGCGTGTTCGAGCAGGAGCATCCGCCGCAGCTCCTTGTCGAACAGGAACTCGAATCTCGCGGCTTGCCCGGTGTCTTTTGAAAGATCGGCGCGGCAGCCATCCAGGATCACCGTCCGAGTAACGAACGGGAGCGGCGAATCCGACGTGTTCTCGCCGTTGAAAACGCGCGGATTTCGAAGATAGAAAAGCGGAAATCCGCGCGCCTGCAGCGGTGGCGGGTAAAACTCAACCTGATGGAGAACGGGCGGGGTCGCCTCGGGCGTATCGTCGTACTCGGCCCAGGCCTGCGGATAACCGACGAGCGTGCGCTGGCCCGCCGAGCGTTCGAGGCCCAGTTCGGAAAACGGCTTCATGGGCAGGCCGGTGATCGGGTTGTCGATCGCGCGGATCGAGCGGCAGTCTGCCGGCAGCGGATACATGTTCTGCATGAACACGTACGGGCAGGCCGTCAGGACCGAGCCCGCGGCGTCCGAGCCGTTGCCTTCGTACGGGCGATCGAGCGTCAGCGTCGCGGCGTCCACGAACGTCGAGACATAATTGACCGTGTCGCCCGGGCGGTAGAAGCGCATTCCGGTGATGGAGGCCGACCAGGTAGTTCCGGCGCCTGCGACGGTCTGAGAGCCCACTGTGAGCGTCACCGTGTCATTGACGGACTGGTACGCCGCCGTCGTCTGGATCGAGGCGTGCCCTTCGAGGCCGGTCCAGTCGGTCGCTTCGAGTACCTGTTCGTATCTTTCTTTGAGAGCTGAATCAATGGTGTCCAGCGAGAGATCCGGAGCCGCCGTCTGCAGAACCAAACGCAGTTCGCCCCAGGTGGACATAAGCCCTTAGCGGACGGCGCCGGAAACCAGAATGTCGAGCGCCCAGAAGAAGAGGCCAAGCCAGCCGAGCGAGATGGGCGTCGTCGCAGGCCTGCCGATGGCGGAACAAAACAGGCAGATCACCGCGATCAGCATGAGAACGAAATGTGCAGACATAGCCATAAATCAACCAGGTGGGAAAACCTCGCAGCCGAGCGAATACGTGTAACTGGTCGCGTCGCCCGCAAAGACCTGAACGTCCCACACGCAGGGCAGGATGCGGCCCACGCATTCGATGATGCCGGGCGGCAGGCCCGCAACCGTGCCGTTCGGCATCAGCTCGAAGACATAGAGGCCGATGCCGGTAACGCCCGCGCCGCCGGCGTTCATGGCTGCCGGAAGCCCCGAGGTGAGGTCGTAGCCGCGAACCAGCACTTTCAGGCCGCCCGTGCCCGAGGCCGCCGTGACGTTCAGATAGACGCGCAGGAATTGCTGCGAGGCGTCTTTCTGCACGGGCGACGTCGTCGTCGCGGTTCGCGCCGCGCTCGGAAGCAGGCTTCGCCTTGTCTTGAGATCGGCGGCCATAGTCCTATGTGAAGGCGATCCCGTTCGAGGAGATGACCTGCCACTTGCCGTTATAGGCCTGCAGCGTCAGCGTTGCGCCCGGGAAGGTTGCGAACGTGGCGACGTTGACCGCTGCACTTCCGGTCTGCAGGAGGCCGGTCGCGGTGAGCGTATGGGCGAAGCCGGTCGAGCTGGTCAGCGTGATGGTCACGCCGTCGTCAGTGCCCGGCGTCGGCGCTGCGAGGGTAAAAGCCTTGATCGCGGCGGTACCGCCGATGACATACGAAGCCGAAGGCCGAACCGGGATCGCGCCCGACGCCGTGAGCACGTTCGGCGCCGGGCCTCCGTTTGCGCCGACCGAGAACAGAAGCGCGCCCGTCACGCTCCGGACCTCGATCGCGTTCGCGGTCTGGGTCGCCGGGACGATGATTTTCAGCGGTACGGCGCCGCCCGTGCCGATCTGCGGCTCGTGGCCCGAGCCCGACGCGCCGGGAGGCGTGATCTCGACCAGGTCGAAACGCGAAGGATGATTCGATGTGCCGATGGGCATTAGATTCTTACCTCAGCTCGAAGGCTTGAATTCGGAAGGGAGCTTCGATCCCTTTGCCATGTTGCAGGGCGGGCAGGCGAGGACCATGTTCTCCGGTTCGTGCCCGCCGCCGCGCGAGAGCGGGATGTAGTGGTCGAGGTGGAACTGGCAGTCTGCCAGACTGCGGGGACAGTAGAAGCACGTTCCGCGCTGGTGGGCGTACTGCGTGCGAACGTCCTTTGCTGTGATTCGTCCGGGAACGCCGCGTATGAGAGCTTTGCGCTTCCCGATGGCGGCGCGAACGCGCTCGGGGTTTGCGGCCTTCCATGCGCGGATCGCGGCGTTGAGGCGGTCGCGGTTTGCGGCGCGGTAAAGGCGATCGCGTTCGAGCTTCGCCTCGGGGTTCGCGGCATAACGCTCGCGCTGTTTGAGCTTGAGGGCTTCGGCGTTCTTCCGGTAGTACTCGGCAGCTCTGGCGCGAAGACGGTCTGCATTTGCGAGTGCCCACGCGCGGGTTTTAGCGGCGTGAGCGGCGGGATCGGCAAGGTAGGCGCGGCGTTTGCGCTCTTTGATGGCCTCGGCGTTTGCCGCTCGATACTCGTCTTCGTACCGCTTACGGTGATCGGCATTGGCTGAACGCCACGCGTTGTACCTTGCTGTTTCTGCTTCCCGGTTGGCGATGCGAGAGAGCCGTCTACGCACTGGATTCGCGGCGGCGTACAGGCCGGCATTCTCGCGTGTCCGCTCGCGGTTGGCCTCAGCCCATGCCCTGGTGCGCTGTTTTGCGCACTCTTTACATGTTTCGCCGAGTCCGGACTTACGCTTTGGCTGGCGGTGCCAGAACTCAGGAGTAAGAGGGAAATCGCCGTGACAGACGTTACAGTTTTGAAGCGTTGCCACGCTCCAGAATGCCAGCGAATCTTAGGAATTGTAAGGCTCATTTTGCACCTGTGAGTACTGGGCCAGAAGTGCATTTGAGCCTTAACTGGAGGGCACTCCAGCTACTCCGTAAAACCCATTGAAGCCCACCGAGAACCTCT
>Ga0210392_10000213_pt1 | contig 45213 bp, 43 predicted proteins | sample IncBWC30OmetaG_FD_161057 | JGI IMG/M metagenome (GOLD analysis project Ga0210392, IMG submission 161057) | Forest soil microbial communities from Barre Woods Harvard Forest LTER site, Petersham, Massachusetts, United States - Inc-BW-C-30-O ... | reverse complement strand
CTTCAGCGACTTCTCGGTGATCTCCTCGCCGGCTTCGGCGTAGATTTCACCGGTCTTGGGATTGACGAGGTCCTCGGCGAGGTAGTTGCCGACCAACTCCTCATCCGACAGCCGCAGCGCCTTCAGGCCCTTTTCCTGGAGCTGACGGGCGGAGCGCACGGTGAGCTTCTTGCCGGCTTCGAGCACGACCTTGCCGGTGTCGGCATCGATCAGGTCGTTGATCGTGGAGTAGCCGCGGAACCGGTCAGCGGCGAACGGGACGCGCCAGCCTTCCTTGGCGCGTTTGAACATGATCTTCTTGTAGAACGTCGAGAGAATTTCCTCGCCATCGAGGCCGAGCGCGAACATCAGCGACGTCACCGGAATCTTGCGGCGGCGGTCGATACGCGCGAACACGATGTCCTTGGCGTCGAATTCGATGTCGAGCCAGGAGCCACGATAGGGAATCACGCGCGCGGCGAACAGCAGCTTGCCGGACGAGTGGGTCTTGCCCTTGTCGTGGTCGAAAAATACGCCGGGCGAGCGATGCATCTGCGAAACGATGACGCGCTCGGTGCCGTTGACGACGAAAGTGCCGTTCATGGTCATGAGCGGAATGTCGCCCATGTAGACGTCCTGCTCCTTGATGTCCTTGACCGAGCGGGCGCCGGTTTCCTCGTCGATATCGAATACGATCAGGCGCAGCGTCACCTTCAGCGGCGCGGCATAGGTCATGCCGCGCTGGCGGCACTCGTCGACGTCGTATTTCGGCGGCTCGAATTCGTAGCGGACGAATTCCAGCATCGAGGTATTGGAAAAATCCGAGATCGGAAACACCGACCGGAACACGGCCTGCAGGCCTTCATCCAGCCTTCCGCCAACGGGCTCGTCGACCATCAGGAATTGGTCATAGGACGCCTTCTGAACCTCGATGAGGTTCGGCATCTCGGCCACTTCCTTGATGTGTCCGAAGAACTTGCGAACGCGTTTGCGACCGGTGAACGTCTGCTGCGCCATAGTGGCCTCTCATTTCGTCGCCCGTCAGAGCGAACCTTCCGAAGCGCGATTGGCATCGCCCCCGGGTTGAATCCCGACACATCCCAAATTCTAAAAGCCGATGTCAGGTTTTTATTCGTAGACCCGACCTTGCGACCTTCAGAACGCAAAACGACGTGCGAAGCAGGTCTCCCGCTTCGCCCGTCTCAACCATCCGTCTCACGGACCGAAAAAGCCCGAAATTTGCCTATCTCCCAACGGCTTACGCAGAAACGTCGCCGTTCCCGCCGTCAAACCGTGCTTTCGTGCTGCCGCCCCGATATGGGATGGCAATCGTGGAGATTCGAGGGGTAAGCCAGCGAATCCCCACACAATCTTGTGTACAACGTACCCGGTTACCCCAGTCATGGCCGGGCTCGACCCGGCCATCCACGTCTTTCTTCTCGGCGATCCCGGGTCTCGCATTGCTCGCCCGGGGATTTCGTTGAAGTAACCTGCGGTTACTTCAACTCAACCTTCGCGCCAGCCTTCTCGAGCTGGGCCTTGATCTTCTCGGCTTCGTCCTTGTTGACGCCTTCCTTCACAGGCTTCGGCGCGCCCTCGACGAGGTCCTTGGCTTCCTTGAGGCCGAGGCCGGTGATGGCACGGACTTCCTTGATGACCTCAATCTTCTTTTCGCCGACGGCGGCAAGAACCACCGAGAATTCGGTCTTCTCTTCAGCAGGCGCGGCGGCGGCGGCAGCCGGACCGGCAACCGCGACCGCGGCGGCGGCGGAGACGCCCCACTTCTCTTCAAGCAGCTTTGCGAGTTCGGCGGCTTCGAGCACGGTCAGGCTCGAGAGGTCGTCGACGATTTTCTGTAAGTCAGCCATTGATCTGTTTCCTTAAACGGTTTGGTTCGAACCAGGTTTGAATTGATGAAGCGCTTACGCCGCTTCACTCTTTGAGGCATAGGCATGGACAACGCGCGCAAGCTTGGCCGCGGGCGCAGTGGTGAGCTGGGCGATCTTGGTCGCCGGCGCCACAAGCAGGCCGACGATCTTCCCACGCAGTTCATCCAGCGACGGCAGCGCGGCAAGCGCCTTGACGCCGCTCAGGTCCAGGACGGTTTTACCCATCGATCCGCCGAGAATGACGAAGTTTTCATTCATCTTGGCGAATTCGACGGCAACCTTCGGCGCCGCCACCGGATCGTTTGAAGTCGCGATCACGGTCGGCCCCTTCAACAGGGAGCCGATGGCAACGACGTCTGTGCCTTCAAGAGCAATTTTGGCGAGACGATTCTTCGAGACCTTCACCGACGCGCCCGCCAGCTTCATCTGCGAACGCAGCTTCTGCATCTGGACCACGGTGAGGCCGGAATAATGAGCCACGACCGCGACGCTGGTGGTCTTGAACAGACCGTTCAGCGCTTCGACCGCCTCTTTCTTTGCCGCTCTTTCCACAGCAAGCTCTCTCCGGTTGGCGGCCTTTGCTACGAGCAGGACCGCCGGGTTGCACCCATCGTCCCGCCCAAAACCTGACCTCGAGACACTTTGGTCTGTCGGACACGCCGGGCAAGACGACATTGAAAAGCCTGCCCTCCCGAACCATTGAAGGCCGCGGGGTGTCGAGGTTCGAACCCTATCCACTGCCCGGCGCATACAGCGACGACAGCAAAATCCGGTCTTCACCCGTCTGTGCAGGCAGTAAATTAAGCCGTTGAGGAAACTTGCGTTTCGCCGCGGGCGCCTGCAGTCTTGGACAGGATCGAGGTCTCCGGTCTAGCCGGCGACCCCTGCCCGTATTCCTCCAAAGCGACAGGTTCTCTTCCTTTCGAGCAATCCATAAGGATGTCCTGAAAGGAATGGTCTCCTAGCGCAATGGGTTTTTGAAATGCGAGCACAGACGTGCCAGCAACGGCCAGCACGCCCGGAAGCCAGTGTTTAGCGAGTCTTTTCCGGCTTGCCAAGGGTCTTTTTGTGCCGCGGCGCGTTTTATGCAGGCCGGGGACTAGGCCACCGGATAAGGCAGCGCCTTCCCCGCAAAAAACGCGTCGAGATTGGCCATCACGCAGTCCTGCATCGCGATGTGCGATTCGACCGTGTGGCCGCCGACATGCGGCGTCAGCACCACGTTGGAAAACGCCGTCAGCGCGTCCGGCGGGTGCGGCTCCTTCTCGTAGACGTCGAGACCTGCGCCCGCGATGGTCTTGTCGGTCAAGGCGGCGACCAGCGCGCTCTGATCGATCACGGAACCGCGGGAAATGTTGACGAGATAGCCATCCGGGCCAAGCTTCCGCAGCACGTCGGCATTGACGAGGTGATGGGTATCGGCGCCGGCGCGAACCGCGATCATCAGCACGCTGCACCATCCCGCCAAGGCTTCGAGGCTCGGAACATAGCGATACGGCACGTCGTGTTTGCTGCGGCTGTAATATGCGACGTCCATCTCGAACGCCGCTGCCCTCACCGCGATCTTGCGGCCGATCTCTCCCATGCCGTAGACGCCGATGCGGCGGCCGGGATTTCCGGGCTGCGGCTTCATCAGCGGCGACGGTCTTGCCGAGGACCAGCTTCCGCTGCGCACGTAATCGTCGGCGGGCAGTATCCGCCGCGTCACCGCCAGCATCAGCGTCATCGCGAGGTCGGCGACGGCGGATGCGTTCGCCGCGGGACTGTTGCCGACCACGATGTTTCGGCGCGCGGCAGCAGCGAGATCGACGCCGTCATAGCCGGTGCCGTAACAAACGATCGCCTTCAGCGCCGGCAGCAAGTCCATCATGTCGGCGCCAAGCGGCGTGCCGCCGGCCGTGATCATCGCGCGGACGCCGGACAGTTGTTCGGCGCTGAAGGAGTCGTTCGGCGGTTTTCCGGCGGCGTCCATCAGATCGTAGCGCTGCCCGATGCGCAGCATCATCGCCTTGGGGAAGCGCGAGTAGATCAGGACCTTTTCCGGCATATGCCCTCTCTCCCGTCATGGCCGGGCTTCGTCCCGGCCATCCACGTCTTCGTACTCACTGTAAAGCAAGACGCGGATGCCCGGCACAAGGCCGGGCATGACGAACGATAATAGAAAGGGCGGAATCGGTCGCCCGATTCCGCCCTGGTTCGTTCAAGCGTGCGGCAAGCGCACGCCTCGTGCTTTAAGTCCCGCCGGCGTTGCCGACGAGGCTGCTTGGCTCGACCTTCACGCCAGGACCCATGGTGGAAGAGACCGCCACGCGCTGGATGTAGGTGCCCTTGGAGCCTGCGGGCTTTGCCTTCGCTACCGCGTCGGCGAGCGCCTTGACGTTCTGCACCAGCTTCTCTTCCGAGAACGACGCCTTGCCGATGCCGGCCTGCACGATTCCCGCTTTCTCGACGCGGAATTCGACCGAGCCGCCCTTGGCGCCCTTGACGGCTGACGTGACGTCCATCGTAACGGTGCCGATCTTCGGGTTCGGCATCATGCCGCGCGGCCCGAGCACCTTGCCGAGGCGTCCGACCAGCGGCATCATGTCGGGGGTCGCGATACAGCGGTCGAAATCGATCTGACCACCCTGCACCTTCTCCACCAGGTCTTCCGCGCCGACCACATCGGCGCCGGCAGCCTTGGCTTCCTCGGCCTTGGCGCCGCGCGCAAATACGCCGACACGCAGCGTACGGCCGGTGCCGTTCGGCAGCGTCACCACGCCGCGCACCATCTGATCGGCATGCCGCGGATCGACCCCGAGGTTGATCGCAATCTCGATGGTCTCGTCGAACTTCGAGGTGGCACGCTCCTTCACCATCTTGATGGCGTCGGCGAGCGGATAGAGCTTTTCGCGATTCACCCCTTCGCGGGCTTTCACCAAACGTTTTCCAATGCTCATGGCGTTACCCCGCAACCTCGACGCCCATCGAACGGGCGGAGCCCTCGACCATTTTCATGGCCGACTCGATGGTGTCGCAATTCAGATCTTTCATTTTCGCTTCGGCGATCTCGCGCACCTGCGCCTTGGTGACCGCACCGGCCTTGTCGCGGCCCGGAGCTTTCGAGCCGGAGGTGAGCTTGGCCGCCTTCTTGATGAAGAACGACATCGGCGGCGTCTTCATCTCGAAGGTGAAGGAACGATCGGCGTAGATCGTGATCACCACCGGAATCGGCGTGTTCTTTTCTTCCTTCTGCGTCTGGGCGTTGAACGCCTTGCAGAATTCCATGATGTTGAGGCCGCGCTGACCAAGCGCGGGTCCGATCGGGGGCGAAGGATTCGCAGCACCCGCCGGCACCTGCAATCTCAGGTATCCGGTCACTTTCTTTGCCATGCGTTACTCCTTTGTTGTTCCGGATGATCCGGAGCTTCACAGGACCGTGGTGCGGTTCGATGGATGACTGGCGATCATCCCCTCCTCCCACGGCTATTGCGGAACCTCTCCGCCCGTCATGGCCGGGCTTGTCCCGGCCATCCACGTCTTGTTAGCCTGATCGAAGAAAGTAAGTCGTGGATGCCCGGGACAAGCCAGGGCATGACGGCTCTACACCTTTTCGACCTGAGCGAATTCCAGTTCGACCGGCGTTGCGCGGCCGAAGATCGACACTGCGACCTTCACGCGCGAGCGGCCTTCGTCGATTTCTTCCACCACGCCGGAGAACGACGCGAACGGGCCATCGGCCACCCGCACATTCTCGCCGATCTCGAACGATACCGAGGGCTTCGGCCGCTCCACGCCTTCCTGCACCTGGTGCAGGATGCGCATCGCTTCGGCTTCGGAAATCGGCATCGGCTTGTTCTCGGCGCCGAGGAAGCCCGTTACTTTCGGAGTGTTCTTGATCAGATGAAACGCCTCGTCGGTGAGGTTCATCTTCACCAGCACGTAGCCTGGGAAAAACTTGCGTTCGGCATCGACCTTGCGGCCGCGGCGGATTTCCACGACCTTTTCGGTGGGCACCAGCACCTGCTCGAACAGTTCTTCAAGTCCGCGCTGCTTCGATTGCTCGCGAATCGATTCCGCGACCTTCTTTTCGAAGTTCGAATAGGCGTGGACGATATACCAGCGCATGCTCATGTTTCAGATCCGCACGCTTGTCATTAATGGATGCCCAGCAAAAAGGTGACGAGGACACGGATCACCTGATCGGCGGCGAAGAAGAACACCGAAGCAAGTGCCACCATGACGAACACCATAATGGTAGTGATCGTGGTCTCACGGCGCGACGGCCACGTGACCTTCGCGGTCTCGGTGCGCACTTCCTGCAGGAATTTGAACGGGCTGAAAGCCATCGTTATTATCGCGTCCGTCGTTGGTCGGGCTTCGGTGTTGATGGAATCCGGACAGCCCTCTTGCGCCCAACCCTCGTTTCGAAGGATGAGCGCCAAGCGGGCTCGATTGTCCGGGGAATTTCAAAGCCGCGCCGGATATCCGTTTAAACGGGCCGGCAGCAGGTAGCGGCTATGTACTGCGCGGCCAATGGAAGGTCAAGGCGTACCGCTTGCGGCAAAACCGGGGCAGCGGGGGTCGAGCCGGGATGGAAAACGACGGTGGTTGAAGAGCTTAGCAGAGGTGGCCGGCGAGCGCGCGATTTCGACGAGTCTTGCGGCGAAATCCAGGCGTGTTGCGGCAAACCAAAGGCAAGCGGCGGTCTTTAGCGGTTTTGGGGCGTGTCGTTTGGTGCGGAAAATCGTGTCGATGGAAGCGCTTAAGAGGTATGACGCAATCCTTTGGCCGCGACCATCGCAAATTTGAACGCCAGTTCAATCGCTTGCAAGGCATCCGCGGCCGGCGCGCGGGACCGCCACCGCGTCGTTTGGTTTGCAATCCGACGGCGCCGGAAGCACTTACAACCGACCTGCAATTTACGCAGAGCTCGAACATTAACTCCACTGACGAGTCTTGCGGCAAACTGAAGGCAACGCGTTTCGCGCGATTTGTCTTGCGGCGGGATGAGGCTTTTTCCAGGCGGAGATGTGGCGGCGGAACAATCATGCCGCCTTTGGAAAAATTCCTAGAATTGCTGCGAGTTGGGCCCTGAATAAAAAATTATAACTGCTTCATTTCTTGGCGTACGCGGCTGCCCCCCGCCTTGGCCGCCGCTGTCGGCCCGCGCCCGCCCCCGGTTCACAAAAGCCAGCTCACTTGGCCCGTGGTGATGTCATGCATCGCGGCGGCGATCTTCAGCCCGCCTGAGTCGACCAGCGCCTTGATGATCGAGCTGCGCTTCGGCAGGCCCGCCGCGGTCAGGCGCGTGTTCGCCTCGGCGACCTTTTGCACCAGCGGATTGTTGTGCGAGTCGCGGTGGCCGTCCGACGGCTTAAGCGTTGCGAGCGCCGGCTTGAAATTCTTCAGCAGCGCCGTGATATTGCCGAGCTTGACATCGTCGACGGCGCTCTTGATCGCGCCGCAGAAATTATGTCCCAGCACCACGATCGCTTTTGCGCCGGCCACCTTGGTGGAATATTCTAGGCTGCCGATAATGTCGGTATTGACGAAATTGCCGGCGACGCGCGCGCAGAACACGTCGCCGATGCGCTGGTCGAAAACCAGCTCGGGCGGTACGCGGGAATCGATGCAGCCGACAATGGCGGCGAACGGCGACTGGTTGCCGGCGGTTTGCTTCACCTGCGCCATCAGATCGCAGTTGATCGACTTGCCGGTCGTGAACCGCTCGTTTCCCGCTTTGAGCCGCGCGATCGCCGCCTCCGGCGCGGTCGACTTCTGACGTTCGGGTGTGAACACGGTACATTCGGACGACTGGGCATGAGCGGTCGAGGCAAACGGAAGCGCCGAAGCGAGGCATCCACAAAACAGACGGCGTGTAATCATGGCGTCTCTCACGTTTGGGCGTGGTTGCCGACATTTCCGTTATTGCGATGCTGCGCGGCTTGATCCAGATCAATCAGGGCCTTGACGCTCGCTGTCCTCAGCGCATTCGATCCGCATGCCCGGGGGAAATGAAAGCGGGCTACCGGGCGTTGAACTTGCGTCTGGTGAATCCTGCCTTGGCCGATTAGCGTAGCCTCATTCGAAGACTTGGTTTCAACCGCCAGCCACCGACCACCCAACACCGAGACCCCCCATGCCCACTCGCCCACCTTCCCGCCGCGCGATGCTTGGGCTCCTTGCCACTTCCCTCGCCCCGATGCGGCTAACCCCGGCGCAGGCGCAGGCACCGTCGCAGACCATCCACCTCAACGTTCCCTTCACCGCCGGCACCGGGCCTGATCTGCTGGCGCGTATTCTCGGCGAGGAATTGCGGCAGCGCTGGAATCAGCCTGTGATCGTCGAGAACAAGCCGGGCGCGAGCGGCAACATCGGCACCCAGGCTGCGGCGCGCGCGGCGCCCGACGGCCAGACGCTGATGGTGACCGTCAACACCTTCGTGATGAATGCGAGCCTGTACCGCGCGCTTCCCTACGATCCGGAGACGAGCTTCGTGCCGATCGTGGAAATCGCGACCGGCGTTATTGCGCTGGTCGTGCATCCTTCGCTCAACGTCGGCACGTTCGCGGAATTCCTGGCGGCCGCGCAAGCCAGGCCCGGCGAGATCAACTATGCGTCTCCCGGCCGCGGAACGCCGCAACATCTCGCCATGGAGCTGTTGAAGCTGAAGGCGCAGGTCGACCTGACCCACATTCCCTATGCGGGCTCCGCGGGTGCTGTGAAAGACCTCGCGGGCGGGCACGTCTCGGCGATGTTCCTGCCGATCCATACCGCGCTTCCGCTGGTGGAATCCGGAAACATCCGCATCCTCGCCGTCGGCAGCCAGACCCGCGCGCAGCAGGCGCCGCAGGTGCCGACGCTGGCCGAACTCGGGGTCACCGATTTCGACGTCGATTTCTGGTATGGCGCGCTTGCTCCGGCCGGTACACCGAAGGACATCGTCGACCGCTACAATGCGGTGTTCAACGAGATCCTGGCGCAGCCGGGCGTTCGCGCGGCTCTCGAAAAGCAAGGCTTGACCGCTCAGGGCGGCCCGCCCGAACGGCTGGCCGCGCTGATCGCCAGCGACCGCGCGCGCTGGGCCAAGGTGGTCAAGGATGCGGAGATCAGTACGGAATAACATCGCAGTCCGTAGGGCGGATTAGCCAACAGTCGCGCGAACGCGCGTCCGATGGCGTAATCCGCCGCTTCATTGACGCGAGGTAGCGGGTTACGCCTTCCGCCTCCGCGCGTTGAAGCTGAGGCGGACGTGGTCGGCTAACCCGCCCTACAGACTACCGGAACCTTCTCGTCATCCGAACCGTTAGCAAGACGACAATGAGTTTGATCACCCGAAAAATTCATGCCGGCCGCACGACGGAAGAACTGACGGCGTTGCTGAGCGTCGTGGCTTGCGCGATTCTGGCGGCGTTGTTTATTGCTGCGCTGTATTTCGGCCGGGAAATATTTGTCCCCATCGCGCTGGCGATTCTTCTCAGTTTTGTCCTCGCGCCGCTTGTCGGGCTGCTGCAGCGCGCTCGTGTTCCCAGGGGGTGTTCGGTCGTAAGCGTCGTCGTGCTGGCGTTCATGGTTATTTTTGGTCTGGGTACGCTCATCGCAAATCAGCTTTCCCAACTGGCCGGCGACCTTCCGGTCTATCAGTCGACGATGCGTGAAAAGATCAAATCCGTTCGCGGCGCGACGGCGAGCAGTGGCACGCTGGAACGCGCCGCCGACATGCTTCAGGAGTTGAGCAGAGAACTCGACAAGCCGAAGGAAGACAAATCCGTTCGCGGGCCCGCCGCGCGTCTCGGCGATCCGAATGCAATCGGACCGGTCAGGCCGGTGCCGGTTGAGGTCCGCCAGCCCGATCCCGGAGCATTGGAGAATTTGCGGAGCCTGATCTCGCCGTTGCTCAATCCGCTGGCTACCACCGGCATCATTATCATCTTCGTGATCTTCATCCTGATTCAGCGCGAGGATCTTCGCAACCGCCTGATCCGGCTCGCGGGCTCCCACGATCTGCAACGAACGACCGCGGCGCTGGACGATGCCGCGACACGTCTCAGCCGGCTGTTTCTTGCGCAATTGCTGATCAACGCAACGTTCGGCGTGATCATCGGAGCCGGGCTTTCGTTGATAGGCGTTCCCAGTGCGATTCTGTGGGGAATTCTGGCAGCCGTCCTGCGCTTCGTTCCTTATATCGGCGCGGCCATCGCGGCGGCATTTCCGCTTGCATTGGCGGCGGCTGTCGATCCCGGCTGGTCGATGCTCGCATGGACCCTTGCGCTGTTTCTGGGCGTAGGGCCGGTTGTCAGCCAGGTTATCGAACCTCTGGTGTACGGCCAAAGCACCGGGCTCTCACCTGTCGCTATCGTCGTTTCAGCGACGTTCTGGACGGCGCTATGGGGACCCATCGGGCTGGTGCTGGCAACGCCCTTGACCGTCTGCCTTGTCGTCCTGGGACGTCACGTCGAGCGGCTTGAATTCCTCGATGTGATTTTCGGCGACAGGCCCGCACTTTCGCCGTCGGAAATGTTCTATCAACGGATGCTTGCCGGCGATCCGACCGAGGCCGCGGGAAAGGCCGAAGAATTCCTCAAAGAAAAATCGCTGTCTTCATATTTCGACGAGGTGGCGCTCAAGGGTCTTCAGCTGGCGCAGGCCGATGCAAAGCGCGGCGCACTGGACCAGACTCGCATGGTCAAGATTCGCGAGGCCGTTACCGAGTTTGCCAGCGACCTTTACACCCAGGATGACTCGATACCCGACGTAGCGTCCCCGACCATCGACGCGGAAGCGGCGGCCGCGGTTGAAACAATCCACGATCCGGCGGTTTCCAGCAACTTGCCGGTCGTCCGGAAGGTTGATCTTCCCCTCGACTGGCAAGGGGAATTCCCGGTGCTCAGCATGGCTGGACGGTCGCCCCTCGATGAAGCGGCGGCGGTGCTGTTCGCGCAACTTTCCAACGCGCACGGTCTGGCTGCCCGGGTTGAACCCGCAGAGGCGCTCTCGCCTGCCAATATCTCAACACTGGGCACCGCCGGTGTCGCGATCGTTTGTCTGTCTTATCTCGATGCGAGCAGTCCCGCTCACATGAGATACTCGGTGCGGCGCCTTCGCCGCCAGTTGCCAAAGGCCACGATTATTCTCGGTTGCTGGGCCGAGAATATCGACCCGGAAGCGCTGGAAGAATTGCGCGCGGCAGCCAAAGCCGACATGGCAGCCAGGAGCCTGAGTGAGGCCATGATGACCTGTCGAACCGTGGCCGGCGCACAGAAAGCCAATGGCGCGCCTGACATCGTGTCGCGAAGTTCGCTTAGCCCTCAATAACCCACGCAGCGAAACGCGGTGGGTGGTGGGTTACTGATTGATTTCGGGCTCGACCAGGTTTGCGAGATTTTGCAGCGATTGCTGCCAGCCGAGATAGCAGGCTTCCACCGGAATGGCGTCGGGGATGCCGTCCTGCACGATGTGCACCTCGGTGCCGACCATGGCCGCCCTCAGCGTCACCGTCACCTGCATTTCTCCGGGCAAATTCGGATCGTCGAATTTGTCGGTGTAGCGTATGCGCTCGCCGGGCGCGAGCTCGAGATACTCACCGCCGAAGGAATGGCTCATACCCGTCGTGAAATTCCGGAACGACATTTTGAAGCCGCCGCCGACCTTGGCGTCGAACCGATGCACGGTGCAGGTAAAGCCGTTGGGCGGCAGCCATTTCGCCATCGCGTCCGCCTCGGTGAAGGCGCGATAGACTTTTTCGGGCCTGGTTGTCAGGACGCGGTGTAGTCGAACGGTGCCGGGCATGTTGATTCTCCTGGGAGCGATAGCCGGGATGAAGCAGCGAAATCCGGCGTTGTTGTGTTGCGCGCAAGAAACCCGGATTGCGCTGCGCTCCGTCCGCGCCGCCAAACGAAAGACCCGCCGACAGCCGCGAAGCCGACGCCCATGGAATTTCCAGACTGATCTCCCTGAGGAAGCTGGATCCACGTCTGCGCTGACGTCCGCTTCGCTCCGACAACGACCGCCTTTGTGCAACCGCAGCAAATGCAGCGTTTGGCCATGAGCGGAAGTCAGAGCAGACGGCCGTCATTCAAAAGCCCAGTTGTTTCCCGACGTTGACCCAAGCCAAGTCGTATTGCCGCATGTTGGTCCCGCACGCAGAAGGAGAGCCCGTCATGTCGAGACTAGCAATCGCATTTGTGTCGGCACTGGCCGCGACCACAGCCAATGCGCAAGCCGCCAGGTCTGAACAATCGCAAACGCCGGCCGTTGCCGACGCAAATGGAACGCGGCCGTTCCTGTTTGATGGGCGAATGAAAGGTGATGGCGACCGGCAGCGAGCGCGCATCGACGATCGTCGTTCCAACAGTGGCGCCATCGTCATGCCACCGAAAGCAGGCAAGCCCGCGTCCGAACAGTGAGTTTCCAATCTGTCTACTAACGTCGGCTCCGCGTCCGGTCCGATCAAGGCGAGTTCGCTGGAGCCGTGTGCCACGACTCCGTTTGCGGGGCGTGCTCGATGGATTCAGCGGGGCGGTCGGCACGTTGATGTCGTCCGTTCAACGCCCCGCTTCACACCGGTTCAATACCCGGCATCCCGGCGGATTACTTCGCTAATCCGCCCTGCGCCATCGCCGTTATGTCGATTGCGTGGGTCGCCATTTTCCGCTCCGGCTCAATGGTTCAACAATAATGACTGCGACCGAAGCGCGCGCCCGTCCATTAGAAAGCTGCTTGCGGATGTGTCCGCTTCCATGGCTATCCCGCTCCCCGGCTCCGCAGACGTGCGATGCACCAGGCGCCCATCGCGGCGTGAAACGCCACCGCCGGCCACAGCAGCACGCCATGCAGTCCGTCGATGCCGGCGACGGCGAGCACGGCGGCGACCGCAAAATTATAAAACAGCATCGCGATGATCAAGCCTCGCGAGGCGAGACTTTCCGCATCGGGCCGCGCCAGCCAGCACACGAGCGCCAGCGCAAGTATTGCCGCGCCGCCGATGCGCGCGAGACTCACGGCGGCGGGCGAGTCCAGCGGCGTGCCGAGCAGAAGCGAGGCCGTGAGCGAGGGAACGCCGAGCAGCGCGAGGCCTGCGCCGGCCTCGATGATCGCGGTTACGGTGAGAAAGGTTTTCATGGCCATCCCGCGTCATTCATAACTGTCGTCCCCGCCATCGGGCCGGCAACAGCCGGACCTGTTGGCGGGGACGACGATGTGTGGCCGCTTGCGACAGCCTAGTCTTTCGCGCGCGCGGTTGCCTCCCGTATCTTCGCCTCGTCCGCTTCGGTGAACTGCGTCGGTCCGAGATTGATTGTCAGCTTGTCGATCTTGCCGTCGAAGGCGAACGGCACCTGATAGTCCTTGTCGTTGACTCCGGTACGGGTATCGACGCCGACGTCGAAGGTCTCGTCAGCCACCTGCAGGAAGGAGATCGAGTTGGCTTGCTTGGCGCTGGCGACCTCCTTGCCGTCCACCTTCAACACACCCGTTCCGCCCTTGGCGATGCCGGGGCCGTCATAGGTGTAGTCGAACACGATGGTGTGCTTGCCAGGCGTGAGTACATCGGTGCCTTCCCAGCGGTACTGCGCGAGGATGAGCATGTTGTAGTCGAACACCGGCTTGCCGTTGAGGATATAGAAACCCCAACCGCCCCAGCGTCCGCCGAGCGTGGCGAGCATTCCGTTGCCGCCGCCCTGGGGCACGTCGACCTCGGCGGTCATCTTGTAGTTTCTGCCGAGGATATTCGGTGCGTTGGCCACGGCAATGCCGGGGTTCGCGCCGGTATAGGTGAACACGGTCTGGCCGGCCGTCGCACTCGGCCGCGGCTCGATCGCGCGTGCGAACGACCGGTTGTCGAGCGGAAGTACCTGGTACTTCGCCGCTTCCTTGATGAACAGCGCCTGCATTTCCTTGAGCTTGCCGGGCATCTTCGCCGCGAGGTCGTTGTTCTGTGAGTAGTCCTCCTTGATGTTGTACAATTCCCATTTGTAATCGGCGATCGGGGGCAACGGCGCGTTCAGGATCCACGGCCCATGCGGCGGCGTGGTGTTGGCGTACCAGCCGTCATTATAGATGCCGCGGTTGGCGATCATTTCGAAGTACTGGGTCTTGCGCTTCGAGGGCGCTTTCGCATTGGCCTTGTCGAAGGTGTAGGCCATGCTGATGCCTTCGATCGGCTTCTGCTTGACGCCGTTGACCGTCTCCGGCGCCTTTACCTTGGCGGCTTCGAGGATCGTCGGCACGATGTCGATGATGTGGTGAAACTGGTCGCGGATGCCGCCGGGATCGTTGATGTGGCCGGGCCACGAGATTGCGAGGCCCTGCCTTGTGCCGCCGAAGTGCGACGCCACCTGCTTGGTCCATTTGAACGGCGTGTCGAAGGCCCACGACCACGCCACCGCCATGTGCGGATAGGTCCCGGTCGAACCCCAGGCGTCGTAGAATTTGAGCTGCTCCTCGATCGGGAATTCGAGGATGCCGTTGTAGGACGTCCACTGGTTGGGGGTGCCGGACAGCGTACCTTCGGGACTCGTGCCGTTGTCGCCGACGATGTAGATGATCAGCGTGTTGTCGAGCTTGCCCATGTCCTCGATCTGCTTGATCACGCGGCCGATTTCGTAGTCGGTGTAGGCCGCGTAGCCGGCGAATACTTCGGCCTGGCGGGCGAACAGTCTCTTCTGGTCGGCCGACAGCGTGTCCCATTTCGGCAAGGAGTCCGGCCAGGGAGTGAGTTGTGTGTTCGCGGGGATCACGCCCAGCCGCTTCTGGTTGGCGAAAATCTGCTCGCGCAGCTTTTCCCAGCCCATGTCGAACTTGCCCTTGAATTGCTGGACAAACTCGGCCTTCGGATTGTGCGGCGAATGCGTGCCGCCGGGCGCGTAATAGATGAAGAACGGCGAGTCGTGCGCCGCCGAGTCGAGTTGCTTCAGCCGGTCGATGGCCTGATCCGCCATGTCGGTGATGAGGTTGTAGTCTTTCTTGCCGACCCACGGGAAAATCTGGGTGTGGTCCTGGAACAGGTACGGCGTCCACTGGTCGGTCTCGCCGCCCTGGAAGCCGTAGAAGTAATCGAAGCCCATTCCCGACGGCCACTGGTCGTAGGGACCGGCCACGCTGTACTGGAAGTCCGGCGTGTTGTGGTTCTTGCCGAACCACGCAGTGGGATAACCGTTGCCCTTGAGAATGGCGCCGACGGTCGCGTTGTCCAGACCGATGATGGAGTTATAGCCGGGGAAACCGGTCGACAGTTCGGTGATCACGCCGCTGCCTACCGAGTGGTGGTTGCGGCCGGTAAGCAGCGCCGCGCGCGTCGGCGAGCATAGTGCGGTGGAATTGAACTGGGTGTAGCGCAGCCCCGCCTGTGCGACGCGATCCAGCGCCGGAGTTGGCACCACGCCGCCGAAAGTGCCGCTGACGCCATAGCCCTGGTCGTCGGTCATGATCAGCAGCACGTTGGGCGAGCCCTTGGCCGGCGCCAGCCGCGGCGGCCACCAGACCTTCGATCCCTCGAGCGTCTCCTTGATCACGCCGCCGAATTTGGGCGGCGAAACCGGTATCTGCTTGCCGTCAATAGTCATGGTAGCGCTCGGCGAGCCCAGCGTGCCGTTGATGGTCTGGGCAAACGCCGCGGGCAGATAACTCGCTCCGAGAAGAAAGCTTAGCGAAAGCGTTGTCGTGATCTTCATGTCACTGCTCTCCTGGGTCAATACAGTTAAAATACGAAACTGCCGATGTGTGTTTCGCGCGTGCGCAGAATTGCAGTTCGCTTTTCGTCCAGTGCCACGATCTGCATCGAGAAAACAATCAAGGTTCAGTTCTTCCGGTCGTTTGCGCGATGGACAAACAAACTCTTGCGGTCTTCACCGCAAGAAGCGGGCCAGCGCGGAATGCGAATGCAGATGCAAAGAAAAGCGCGTCAAAACAACCGGATACAAATTCAACGCGCGGAAGGCTGCGCCCTACGACGCTCCCCGTCCTCCGAAATCTCGGAGTAAACTCCGAAATTTCGGAGGCTTTTGCGTGTACCGCGAACGAAGCGTCGGCCCGGTTCTTGCGACATCAAAACTTGCCGGTCCGTGGGTTTGATGCATCCCCTCGCGAAAGTCATGTCATTCACAGCGCATGAAGAAACGGCTTGTTCAGAAGACTTCTCATCGCAACAGAGCGACTACCAGGTCACCAATCAACACTTCGGCCGAAATTGCATGGCGCACAGAGCGGATCGGAATATCTTTTCGGATTGACCTGGCGGGACGTCGTGTTGGACTCGCTCGATATCGATATGGGCCTGCACAAGGTGGATTTCCGCAGAACATCAATGGAGGCACCCGAATGACACACCTGATACGAGCGTGTTCTATACTGATTGCGGTCGCATTGGGATCGGTAGTTGCAGCACCCGCGCTTGCCCAGAGTGCTCCTCAATGCGTGGTGTCGGGATCAGCGCCGGCAGGCTGGGGCTTTAACTCGATAGGCTATATCGAGATCGCCTCGGGCGGGAGTTGCATGTTTTCCGTTAATATTACCGGCGAAATATTGAGTGCGCGCATTTCGCAGAATCCGGCACACGGCACGCTGCAACAGCTCGATCTGTCTTCTTTTCTCTACACATCGGAGGCCGGGTATAGAGGTAGCGATGCTTTCTCCGTACAGACGACCGGCAAGAGTCAGACGAGTTCCGGCACGTCCGTAATCAGTATCAACGCAACCCTCCAATAGCGGTTGCTTCAGTCCATGACCGCCCGCAACCCGGGATTCCGCAAAGTAGATCAATCCTCGCTGGCTTCACAGAGCGCGGACAATTCGTCGAGGCCGATGGTCCGGCCGGTGCCGTCTTTGACGACGATGCGCTGGTAGCCCTGCGTCTCGAGTTCAAGCACCCTGTCGATCGCATTTTTGGGCGTAGCGGCGTCGAACCTGGTCGCTCCGCCGGTGTTGTCGCCTGTGATGATGAACGGCATGTCGCCTCCTGCTTGCCGGCGAGCCTAGCACGGTTGCGATCCCAGCCCCTCCAGCCCTTCATCAGCTTCGCGCCTAAAATTGCATCACGGAAAACGAACTTTTCCGAGGAACGAATCGGGGAAATGAGCCTTACCTACTCGCCCGTTCCAGCAGCTTGAAAAACTTTCCCGAGACAATCCGATGAATATTCTACCCGTCGATCGCGCGCTGAGCATCTACGCAGCACTTGCAGACCGTTCCGAGACCAGGGGCGCCCGCGAGCGGCTGTCCCGGCATTTGATGAAAATGTTCATTGAGGGCGAAACCGACGAGCACCGCCTGACGGTGCACGGGCTGTCGTATCTTCGCGACCTCGATCGCGAAATCGACTCGCGAAACTGAGCGAAGCTATTTGCTCTGGATTCCGGGTCCGCGCGAAGACGCGCGTCCCGGAATGACAACAGGTAGCTAAGCCGGCGCGGGTCAGCCCTTCTGGGCCTGGCGCTGCTTGCGCAGCGAATTTCGCCGCATGATTCGCGCTTTCGCGGCGCGGACGGCTTCCGCCCGCGACGACGGTCTTTTCGGCTGCGGCGTCCTGGCTTCCACGGCTGCCGCCATGGGCGTGGGCGCTATCGAACCGTGTTCGACAGGCTGCACGCTCATTGGGCCGGTGGGTGTCGGTTTGCTGTCAGGCATCACGGATAACGCGCGTCAGCCGAGTTCGTTCGATGCCCGGCCAGTGCCTAATTGTACGGCAGCAGGGCTGCAACACGTCCTCAGCAGTCGACGAAACGCTGCACAAAAACCAGATCGAGCCAGCGGCCGAACTTTTTTCCGACCTGCCTGAATTCAGCCACTTGCTCAAAGCCCAGATTCCTGTGCAAACGAAGCGATGCCGCATTCGACGCGTCAATGCCACCTATCATCACGTGCATTTCGAGTTCCAATGCATAGGGAAACAGCGCCTCGACCAGGCGCCGGCCAATTCCGGCGCCACGATGATCGGCTCTGACATGTACGGAGTGTTCGACGGTATGGCGATAACCCGGCCACGCGCCCCGCCAATCTCCGAACGCAGAAAAGCCGACGACGCCATCATCCGGATGTACCGCGGCGAGCACGGGAAAATTCCGTTTCTGCTGGCGGTCGAACCAGGCCTTCCGGTTGTCCAGAGGTACCGGATCGTCGGAATAGACCGCAGTCGAGGTGGATATTACCTCGTTGTAGATCGCGAGAATTGCAGGCAGGTCAGCTTCAACTGCTTTTCTGACGATCATTCGCGACTCTCCCGTGCCTGCAGGCGCCTTGCGCATCGCGCTGGTCTTCCACCTCACGCCCGGCGAAGTGGCGGACACCGGCCGGCGGCAGCGAGAAAAAGCTGCAGCCTCATGTCTTTTTAGGTTTGCGTGCTTTCGCCGGGGTCGCCGCGGGCGCCTTTTTCTTTTTCGCCTGATTGTAATCGATGGCGGCACGGACCAGATTTTTCAGGGCGCGCGCGTTGATCCTGTCGCCCTCGAGGAAATCGATCGCGCGCCGCATGTTGCCTTCGAGGCCCGCGTTGAAGAGCTTGTCGGGATCCGGCAGGCTCGCCCCGTGGGCAAAGGTTAGCTTCACCTTGCCTTTGTGGGCGTTGGCGACCGCGATCATTCCGTCGCGAGACCACACCGGGCTTCCCATCCACTTCCATTCCTCGACGATCTCGGGATCGGCCTCAAGGATGCACTTGCGAACCCCGGCAAAGGTCTTGCCGCGCCAGTCGGCGATTCCGGCGATCAGCCGGTCGATACGCTGCGATGGATTCATTGGATCTTCGTGCCTCGAATTCGGGTCCGGGTTCAGGCCGCCAAGACAGTAACGTAGCGACACCATTGTTAAACGAGCCGCAAGCAGCAGGACCCGGTTTTGACTGTGCCGATTTATCCGCGCCAATCTGTTCCCGGAGGCGGGCTAACGCAGCGCTACTAATTCATTGAAGTCGCTGGCAGGAGTGGCAGGGCTCGAACCTGCAACCCCCGGTTTTGGAGACCGGTGCTCTACCAATTGAGCTACACTCCTGTAAGACCCGCGTCGCCGCCGATCCGGGCCGTTTCAAGCATAGGGGGAGCCCGGAAAGCAAGGGCGAAGCATGGTGAAACCCGCCGCAAGCCTGCGGCGCCAGCCGGCCCTCATGCCCGGTGCAGCAGCCAGTCGCGATAGGTAGCGCCCCAGTTGTTAGCGAGCGTATCGGTCGTGTCCGTGCCCGCCTCCATGGCGGAGACGACCACGGTTGGAATCAGCCCCCCTACAGCCGCCACGCTAACCGTCAAGTTGGGATGGCGCAGGATTACCGCGCCGGTTCTGGCATCGACCAGACTGGCATCCGCATTCATGACATGACCGCCGCCTAGGACAACGCGCTCGACTGCCGAGGCAATCGCGAAGCTGTTCACGACGACCTCGAGCCGCACCGGCCGCGCTCCGTTGAGCTGGCCGGCCATCTGCCGCTCCACGCCATTCTTGATGTGTGGCGTCAGTGCGTTCCGGACCCAGGCTTTGCCTTCCGGCGTATTGGTCCCGGAGGCCATATCGTCGACAATGCCTTTTGAGGCGGCGTAGGCGCGAATGCCGTCGTCCCACCGGATGCCCGCCTCCGGCGCGTAAGCGACGGTGACGCCGGTCAGCTTCATGGCCGCGATATCGTTGGCCGACAGCGAATTTTCAGCCGTCACGCAGCCGGTCAATGCGAGCACGCCCGCAAGCGCGGCAAGCCGCGCCAGTCCCTGGATTGTCCCCACCCTCAGTCCCCGTTGTTCAAGTTATCTTCGTCGCTCACCCGGGCGGGCAGATAGAGGTGTGAGACGGGGCTTGTCTACCCTTAATTGCTTTCGCACTGCGATGGCGGTCTGTTCAAAGCACGCGTTCTGCGCCAGGCTTGGCCATCACGCCGCAACGGTTCCATGCCGGCGAAGGAAAACGCAGACGGGAGAAAACCATGACCCCTCAGGCCGCCACCAAGCCAGCCGCCACCCCGCAAACGCCGCCGCTGCCGATGGCAAAACCGGAATCGCTGGGGCTCTCGCCTTCTCGATTGGCGCGGTTGTCTGACGCCTTCAGGCGCGAGATCGACAAGGGAACCACGCCGGGCGCGACCATGATGGTGGCGCGGCGCGGCCAGGTCGGCTTCTTCGAAGCCTTCGGCAGGCAAAATCCCGCGGCCAGCGCGCCGATGACGCGCGACAGCATTTTCCGCATCTACTCGATGACCAAGCCGATCGTTTCCATCGGCATCATGCAGCTGGTCGAGGATGGTTTTCTGCTGCTCAGCGACCCCCTCGCAAAATATATTCCGGAATTTTCCGCGACCAGGGTCGGCATCGAGAACAACGGCAAGCTCGACCTGGTGCCGATGGCGCGTGCGATCACGATCCAGGATCTGCTGCGGCATACCTCCGGGCTCACCAACGACACGTCAGGCAATGGCCTGGTGCAGCAGCTCTACAAGTCGTCGCGGCTGCGCGACCGCAAGATCAGCAACGCCGAACACGCAACGATGCTCGCCGGCATGCCGCTGATGTGCCAGCCGGGGGCGCAATGGAATTACAGCCGCTCCACCGATATTCTCGGCCGCGTCATCGAAGTCGTGTCGGGCAAATCGCTCGGTGGTTTCTTGACCGAGCGCATCCTCGCGCCATTGCAGATGACCGAGACCGCGTTTCATACCGGCTCAGAGAATACGCACCGCCTCGCCGAGCCTTTCGCGAACGATCCCTGGACCGATGAGCCGGTAAAACTCTTCGACATGCTGGAGCGGCCGGTGATGGAATCCGGCGGCGGCGGCCTCGTCTCGACCACGATGGACTATGCGCGGTTCTGCCAGATGCTTCTCAATGGCGGCGCGCTCGACGGCGACCGCATCATCAGCCGCAAGACGCTGCAGCTGATGGCGTCCAGCCATCTCGATTCCAGCGTTGCGATCAACGGCACGCTGCTGTCGCCCGGCCACGGCTTCGGGCTTGGATTTGCGGTGCGCACATCAGACGGCATGGCGCCGTTCGCAGGCAGCGCCGGACAGTTCTTCTGGAGCGGCATGGGCGGAACGTTCTTCTGGATCGATCCCAGGGAAGAGCTGTTCGCGGTGCTGATGGCGCAGGGCCCGGGCCAGCGCGAATATTTCCGCAATCTGGTGCGGGGGCTGGTGTACGCGGCGGTGGAGTGACGACGCTTGCGTGCCCCGGACGCAGCGCAGCGTGTAGCTCTTGCAAAACGGTGCGCTGCTGAGCCGGGGCCCAGCTATCTTCGCACCGGGGTCCCGGTTCTGCGAAGCAGCGCTTCGCAAGTGCTGCGCGCTGCATCGCGTCCGGGACACGAGGTTACCGCGCAGCGATCCGCGGGGCGCGCATGTCGCCTCCGTTCTGGTGCAGAACCACCGCGATGACCTTGCCGGCCGCATCGCGTTCGAAGTCGAGTTGCGCATCGACGGCCTTGTAGAAGAACCTGTCTTTGGCGCTCGGGAAGATCGGGAGCGCGGCCTGCCGGGTGAGCTGCGCTTCGAGATGGTCGCCCTTCAGCGTCACGTCGAGCATGGCGAAATCGAACTGGTATCTGCCGACATAATCGCCGGAGGTGGCGGCATCGAGCGCGATTTCCTTCGGTGCGGGCGGAATCTCCGACGCGGCCAGTTTTCGCGCCGTATGGTCGCCGTTCTGGTGCAACACCAGGCCGTTCGCCGCGCCGCCCGCATCGCGCGTGAAGGTGACGCTGGCCTGCACCGCTCTGGCGAAAAACTCGTCGGGCGCGGATGCGAAAATCGGGATCGCACCCTGCCCGCTCACCTGAACGAACAGCCGGCTGTCGACACGAAATATCTTCAGCAGTATCTTGTCGTCGAGCTTGTAGGTTCCCACGACCTCGTCGAGCGCCGCACCGGACAGCACCATTTCCCTGGTTGTGGGCAACAGCCCGGCGCGGGGATTGAGCGTGGTGAAGCCGAGATCGTCGATATCCACGGCGGTGTTGCTGAGAATGACGACGCCGTGCCGCCAGTCGGCCGCAAAACCGATAAAGCTCTGGTAGCCGCCGGTTTGGCCGTCGTGCCAGACGATCCCGCTCCCGTTCGTCATCCAGGCGAGCCCGATTCGGCGGTTCATGTTAACGTCGCTGCGCGGCGCTTGCGCGAGCTTCATCGCCTCCGTCAATGGCTGCCGGTCGATGCCCATATTGGCCTTCAGATAGCGCAGCATGTCATTGGCGGTGGAACGCATCGCGCCGGTCCCCGCCAGGGCGTCGAGGTCCCAGTTCTTCGCCACGTTGCCCGCGGCGTCGTGACCGGGCGCGAGATGGGCGCGCATGGCGTCGCTGAACGCCGTGCCGCTCATCGTCATGCCGAGCGGCTTGAGTATCCTGTCGCCGGCGAGGGTGCTCCAGTCCGTGTGCTCCGACTGCGCCAGCGCATAACCCAACAGGCCGAACCCCAGATTGGAGTATTCGTATTCGGCGCCGGGATTGCGCGGCAGCTCGTATCCAGCAAGAAATGCTTTCAGCTTCGCTACATCGTAGTCGGCGAAGGGATTGCCGATGTCTTTCGGCAGCAGGTTGGACGCTTCCCGCGGCAGGCCGGAGTGCTGGGTGCCGAGCTGGCCGAGCGTAATCTGTTTTGCGCCGCGTGACGGGATCGTGAAGTCCGGCAGCAGCTGCGCCACCGGCGTGTCCAGGGTCACCGTCCCTGCGAGCACCGCCTCGGCCAGCAGCGTCGCCGTCAAGGTTTTGGTGATCGAACCGATTTCATAAACCGTGTCGCCATCGGGCGCCCGGCCGTCATCGAGCCTGCCGAAGGCGACAACCTCGCTGTTGTCGCCGTCCACCACGCCGAACACCAGCGTCTGATGGATTCCTGCCGCGATGCGATCCTGCGCAGCCTTTTCCACGCGCTCGGGCAACGGCCCTGCATGCGCGGACGCCGCCATGACGGATATCGCGAGCAACCATGCCGCACTGCGGCGGCCCAACAATGAAAGCACGGCCCTCTCCTGCTCCGGAAAATGTAGCCTTGAACATCAAGGCTGTGAAGCCGTAGGGGCAAAGGCGCTGTGGGGCCGTGCCCATTATTCTAATCGCAATACAACGACCGCCGTCATCCTGAGGTGCGAGCCATACGGTGCATTTGCACCGTGTGGCGAGCCTCGAAGGATGGGCCGCGGGCGGTGGCCCATCCTTCGAGACGCCGCGCAAGCGCGCGGCTCCTCAGGATGACGGAGACTGTACGTCCAATGGGCACTCCCCACGCGCGAAGGCAAGAGACACGGCCAATTGCAAATGCTAATGTCGCAGGCGCGACGGGCCGATGGCGCCGTGTCCCGTCGCCGTCATTGAGCCGGCGTCGAAACAAAAAAAGAGCTTGCCTCGGGGGGCTTGCGCGGGCGAACCCGGGCTATGCGCAACAGGGAAGCTTGCATGAATCGAATGACCGCCGGAATTGTCTTCACCATCGGCGTTGCGGTTGCCGCGTTGGACGGCACCGCCAGCGCACAAAATTCACCGGGCAGTGCGGCCCTCGACACAGCCTTGCGCGGCGCGATCGAGAACACGGACGTGCCGGGCGTGGTCGCACTGGTCACCGATCGCGACCGCGTGCTTTATCAGGGTGCATTCGGCGTGACCGATGTCGCGAGCAAGCGTCCGCTCACAACAGATGCAATGTTCCGCATCGCCTCGATGACCAAGCCGGTCACCTCGGTGGCCCTGATGCAACTGGTCGAGCAGGGCCACCTCAAGCTCGATGACCCGGCGGAAAAATACCTGCCGGAGCTTGCAGGCGTGAAAGTCCTTGAATCGTTCGATCCCGCGACCGGCGCCTACACGCTCCGCGCGCCGGCGCGGCCGCCGACGGTCAAGCACTTCCTGACCCACACGTCGGGATTGGCTTATGCGTTCACCAGCGCGATCTGGCGCGATCTCAAGCCGCGCCCCGGCGACACCTTTCCGTTCGGCGGACCGCTGCTGTTCGATCCCGGCGAACGCTGGCACTACAGCACCTCCACCGATGTGTCCGGCAGGCTGGTCGAGGTGGTGTCCGGCCAGAAGCTCGAGGATTATTTCCGCGAGCATATCTTCGTCCCGCTCAAGATGAACGACACCTCCTACAACGTGCCGGAGGCAAAAGGGCCGCGCCTCGTAGCCCAACAGCAGCGCGGCGGCGACAGGATGGACGGCGCCATCGAACTGCAAAAGCCGCAGCTCGGACTCACCATTGTAACACCCATCGGCGGCGGCGGCCTCGCCTCGACCGCTGACGACTACGGGCGCTTCATGCGCATGCTGCTCAACGGCGGCGCGCTGGACGGCGCGCGCGTGCTGAAGCCCGAGACGGTGGCGCTGATGGGCCAGAACCACATCGGCGCGGTCTCGGTGCCTGCGCTGAAGAGCGCGCTGCCGCGCAGCGCCGACTTCACCTTCATCGCCGACGGCCGCGACAAATGGGGGCTCGGCTTCCTGATCACGACCGATCAGGTGCAAGGCAAGCGCTCGCCCGGGAGTCTGAGCTGGGGCGGCATCAACAACACGTTCTTCTGGATCGATCCCGCGCGCGGCATCGGCGGCGTGATCATGATGCAGTATCTGCCGTTCGCCGACGCCAAGGCGCTGGCGGTGTACGACGCGTTCGAGCGCGGGACGTATCGGCTGGTGAACGCGGAGCGGTAGCGCGTAGGCAAGCAAACATCGTCGTCCCCGCGAAGGCGGGGACCCATGCACACCGCCGTCAATGATATGGGTGGTGGCAGTTCTGAACGTCTCGTTTTAATAACTACCGTCGGTGGTTATGGGTCCCCGCCTTCGCGGGGACGACGTGAAGAGATCGCGACAGCTATTTCCTCACATACTTCTGCACGCGCCAGTTCAGCGTGTCGGCGACGAAAATCTCGTCGCGCGGGCTCATCGCGATGTAGTGGGCCTCGCCGTATTTGCCGGGCGCCTTGCCCTGCCCCGCCCCGGCCATCATCCCCACTACCTTGCCGTCGAGATCGAGTTTCATGATCTCTCCGGTATGACCGTGCGCCAGCCAGATGTGCTGGTCGGCGCCCATGAACAGCCCGCACGGCGTGCCGGGATGCTGCGACTCGCGGATGTAAGTGCCGTCGGCGTCGAACACCTGGATGCGGGCGTTGTTGCGGTCGGCGATGTAGAGCAGCCCTTGCGCGTCGAAAACCAGCGAATGCGGCAGGTCGAATTCGCCGGGTCCCTTCCCGGTACCGCCCCAGGTCTTGATGAAGGTGCCGTCGGAAGCAAACTTCAGCACACACGACGGGCCCTTGCCGTGGCCTTGCAGCACGAAGATATCGCCGGTCGGCCCGACCACCGCCTCGTTCGGTTCGTGGAACAGCCGCAGATGCCCGCCCGGATGCCACTCGCCGGTGCGGCCCTTGACGCCCAGCACCATTTCGAGCCGCCCGGACGGATTGAATTTGTAGACGAGGTTCGCCGCAACGTCGGTCGCCCAGATGTTGTCCTGCACATCGATACGCAGACCGTGCGGCCGGTCGAACAGTCCGTCGCCGAAGCCGCGAAGGAAATTGCCGTCGGGATCGAATTCCATCAGCGGCATCGGCCCGCGATGGATGACGAAGATGTTGCCTTGGGAGTTGAACGCGACGCCCGATGTGCCGCCGAAGTTCGCGCCGGGCGGCAAACGGAAGGACTCGGGGACCGCGATGTAGGGAAGTGCTGGAGGTGCCATTTGCAGGTCTGCGACTTTTTTGGTTTTTGCTCGGGCGCGCACCCTCGATATCGGAATTCCGCCGATGGCACAAAGCCGACGTGACCTGCATTTGTCCGGCTTAAGGGGCCATCAAGCCACTTCAGGCCGCCACGCGATGACACCCTCTGTCCGTGCCCGCACTTCAGGGGAAGCAAGACAGGTCGCGACCGCCTCGAAACCGGGGAATCCCGGATACGGACGGACTTGGGCCGGGGGGCTGTGATTGGCAGGACAAAGGATGATCGATTCGTCGTCGCCCACCGCGTCCAGATCCAGAATTGAACTGGATCGTGTGAGAAAGAACAGCGGTGGAAACGCAGGACCACGGCGGCGCAGGCGCGCCATCAGCGCTTCCTGCGTGGCCTTGTCGAGCCCCTGCTCCAGCATGTCGATGACCAGAACGGCCGGGCCTTCGGTTTCCAGTCCGGCCAGCAGGCAGACCAAAGCGTCGGAAACCGTGGCGCCGTCCTCGGCAAGCCAGGCTAGCGTCCGATCGACGCGCGATTTCAGGGCCGGATCGCCGTCCATCAGTGCCCGGGCCGAAGCACCGCCATCCGCCAGCCGGTCCAGACCGAGGAACGCGGCGCCCGGCAGCGTTTCGGCGATCCGCCTGGCCAGTCGTGTCTTGCCGCTGCCCAGCGGGCCGATGATGTAGTTCAGCGCGCGGATGTCCTGCAATTCAAACCGTTCGCCGCCCCAGGGCCAAGGAAGATCGAACGCAAGATCGAACGCAAGGTCGAACGCAAGGCCGGATGCGGCGCCGAAGCTGGAGGCCGGTCTCAGCAAGCGCGTGAGCTCGGAGGGCGCAGGTGGTCGCCCACCGGCGAGGTCGGCCCGCAAGCGGCGGACTTTATCGACAGCGCCCGCGAGTTGATGAATGCGGCCTTCGAGCGCTGCCTGGTGCGCAGCAAGCGCCGGTTCAAGACTCACAGAGTCCCCCTCCAGCACGCGCGTCACCTGGGCAAGGCTGAGGCCGAGTTCGCGCAACGCCGCGATCTCGGCAACACGGGCCATCTCGTCGGGACCATAGGCGCGCCAGCCGGCCGCTGTACGGAGCGGTGCGATCAGGCCGCGCTGCTCGTAGAGCCGCAACGCCTTGACGGAAACGCCCAGCCGCTTGGCGGCCTCGGACGGGTTCAGGAATTGTGTGGAAGAGCTCACGAATCACCTCGAAGTTGGCTGACCGCAACCCTTATCGAGGCAGCCCCAAGGGCCGGGTCAAGCGGGAATCCGCAATTTCTTCCGCGATCATCCAGTCGGCGTTGCGGTGTCCCTGAGTTAAACCAGACTTAAATTCGTACCGGTCCAGTGCTATCGTAAGCCTCTGGGATTGGCCTTTGCCGTCCCAAGACACAGGAGGAATGGCCATGAAAGTCTCGTCACTCTTCTTCGTTGCGGGCCTGGCTGTCGCGATCTTGTCAGTTGCACCGGCGAATGCGGAAAAGAAAAACGCCGCATGTTCCAACACTACGTGGCGAACTCTTTCTTCGCCGGATCTGTGCCCCACAATCAAGGCCGCCAGCTTCGAAGAATGCACGGCAAACTATCGAAAACTCGGTTGGAAAGGCAATGAGCGCGAATGGTGCGACGCGGCTGTCGCGCCGAAGCAGTCAACCCAACCCGTCGCTCGTTAATTCTGGCAGTACCCTGCCCGTATCGGCCTGGGACGTGATATCCTGCGTTCCGGGGACGATATTTTGCTGTTCCCGGAATCGGAAGGAGGAAAGCCATGAAAGCCTCGTCACCCTTCATTGCCGGCTTGGCTCTTGCGATCCTGTCAATCGCACCCGCGAATGCCGTACCCCTGAATGCCATTGGGAGCTGCGCCGGCGGTTGCGCGACAAGCATGAAGTCGGGCAACGCCCCCTGGGTCGGATGCTCCGTTTCAGGCGGTATGCATTCGCCAACGTGCAGAAACATCGGCGGCTACAAAACCTACGCCGAGTGCGTGGAGGCCGGACTGAAAGTCGGTTGGAAGGGGCCTGATAACTCATGGTTTTGTACCAGCCTCGGATTAAAGTGACAAAAATTCACCTCGGGAATGGAAGAGGCCGCCTCAATTGGCGGCCTTTTTCATATCAGGCCGCATGTCGCCGGGCCGCGGCATCGCTTCCATGAGATGAGGACAAAAAAAATGAGCCGCTTCTGGAGCAGCCTGACGTACGAGCTGAAGCCTTATGTGCCCGGCGAACAGCCGCGCATGGCGGAATTGGTCAAGCTCAACACCAATGAAAATCCGCTTGGTCCTTCCCCACATGCGCTGGAAGCCGTTCGCGGCGAGGCTGCCGATACGCTGCGTCTGTATCCGGACCCGCAGGCCACGGCACTGCTGGCGGCCTTGGCCAGCTATCACAAAGTGCGTCCCGAACAGGTGTTCGTCGGCAACGGCTCGGACGAGGTGCTGGCGCACGCCTTCGTAGCGCTGCTGAAGCATGATGCGCCGTTGCTGTTCCCGGACATCACCTACAGTTTCTATCCGGTCTATTGCCGCCTGTTCGGCATCGCCTATGAAACGGTGCCGCTCGACCAGGCCATGCGAATCCGCGTCGCCGACTTTTCCCGGTCCGCCGGCGCGATCGTGCTGCCCAATCCGAACGCGCCGACTGGCGTTGCGTTGTCACCGGCCGAGATCGCGGCCCTGCTGCGGCAACATCCGGACGCTCCGGTCGTGATCGACGAGGCCTATGTCGATTTCGGCGCCGAGACCGCTATCCCGCTGGTCGCCTCGCACCCCAACCTTCTGGTGGTTCAAACCATGTCCAAGTCCCGCGCTCTGGCTGGCTTGCGGGTCGGCTATGCGATCGGCGACGCCGGCCTGATCGAGGCGCTGACCCGGGTGAAGGACAGCTTCAACTCCTATCCGCTTGGCCGGCCCGCCCAGGCCGGCGCCATCGCCTCGCTTGCGGACGAAGCATATTTTCAGACGAGCCGGGCGCGCGTGATCGAAGGCCGCGAGCGGCTTACCCGCGGACTGCTCCGGCTTGGCTTCGACGTGCTGCCCTCCTCCGCCAACTTCGTGTTCGCGCGTCATCCGGCGCATGCGGGCGCAGCACTAGCCACGGCATTGCGCCAGCGCGCGGTGATCGTCCGCCATTTTGCAGCACCTCGCATCAGTGACTATCTGCGGATCACCGTGGGCAGCGACGGGCAAATCGACCGGCTATTGTCGGCGCTGTCGGAGATAGGCTGTCGTCCCCGCGAAGGCGGGGACCCATAACCACCGGCGGTTATTATTTTCGCGAGTTGCTTCCGCATGTGGCTGACGGCTTCCGCATCACGAACGACGGAGGCTATGGGTCCCCGCCTTCGCGGGGACGACGATGAGTGAGTTGCAGCGTGATGGATCGCTGCTAATGTTCAGGTGACACGTGCAATGCAATCCGGGGGGATCATCGATGAGCATCGATCTTGCAACCGCGGCCGAGGATTTCTGGGCTGCGCGTGCCCGCGGCGAGTTTTTCCCGCTGGCCTATGCCGACCGGCTGACGCTCGATGAGGCGTATCGAATCCAGCTTGCGCTGATCGACCGCCGGGTCGCCGCCGGCGAGCGCCAGATCGGCTGGAAGGTCGGCCTGACCGCGAAAGCGATCCAGCAACAGTTCGGATTTCACGAGCCGGTATTCGCCTGCGTCCTGGAAACCCGGCCGAGCGGCCATGTGTTCGGCGCCACTGAGTTGATCAATCCAGGTTTCGAGACCGAGCTATGCGTGCGCCTCGGCCGCGGGCTCGAAGGGTCGGTCAGCCTAAGCCAGGTCCGCGCCGCGGTCGATGTCATCTACCCTTCATTCGAGATCATCGAAACACGCGGCGACATTGTGAAGCAGGTCGCGCTGGGAATGGCCGACAACGGGCAGCAGCGTTCGGTCGTGCTCGGCGCGCCCGTGCATCTCGCGGCAATGACGGAGCTGGACCGGGTCGAGACGCGCGTTCAGCTCAACGGCGATGAAGTGGCAACCGGGTTCGGCTCGGCCGTGCTCGGCAATCCGCTGAATTCGATTCAGTGGCTCGCCGAAAAGCTTGGGCACTTCGGGCGGCGTTTGTACGCGGGCGACATCGTCATGACCGGCTCGTTCGTGCGCCAGTTTCCACTGCAGGCGGGGGATATTGCGGTCGCGGAGTTCGCAGGCATCGGCCGCGTTGAGGTGAGGATCGCCGGGGCGTGAGCCCAGCGCGTGCCCCGGACGCAGCGCAGCGCGTAGCTCTTGCGAGAGCCAGGGCCGTAGCGAACACCGGCGCTTGGTACGGTCCCGGCTCTGCGGGAGCGGCATGCAGAATGACGCACCGCGTCCGGGACACGGGATCAACTGTTCGCGGCGGCTTTTCACATGGCAACACCTAGCTCACATGACCGACTACGTCGAAATCAACCGCCGCAACTGGGATGAGCGCGCGGCGATTCATGCGCGCGACACCACCGGCAGCTACCGGCTCGACCGGTTTCGCGCGGGCGAGGACGTTCTGCACCCGATCGAAGCCGCCGAACTTGGCGGCATCGCCGGAAAGCGCGTGCTGCATCTGCAGTGCCATATCGGGTTGGACACATTATCTCTGGTACGGCGCGGCGCTGAAGTAACCGGGCTGGATTTTTCCGGTGCCGCGCTAAGGATTGCGCGGCGTTTGTCCGATGAGACCGGCCTCAAGGCCGACTTCGTCGAGGGCACCGTGGATCAGGCGCCGGCACTGGCGCCCGGCCCGTTCGATCTCGTCTACACGACCTGGGGCAGCATTTGCTGGCTGCCCGATGTGAGGGCGTGGGCGAAAGTCATTGCGGCGGTGTTGGCACCCGGCGGCGAGCTTTATTTTGCAGACGGGCATCCGGCGTTCAGCGTGTTGGAAGAGGTCGCTGGAAATTATGTGCCCGCTTACGATTTTCAGACGCCAGCCGACCGGCCGCTGCAGTTCGCAACCGAGACCACCTATACCGGCGATCCGACGATCATGTCGCACCAATCCACACGGGAGTGGATACACTCGCTGTCGGCGGTGCTCGGCGGACTGATCGATGCCGGACTTGCAATTACGACGTTTCGCGAACACGAGGTTCTGCCCTGGCGGGCGCTGGCCAGCCTGGTGCCTGCGCCGGAACGGATGTGGCGGCTTCCGGATGGAGTGCCCCGGATGCCGTTGTCGTATTCGTTAAGGGCAAAAAAGCTCGCCCCTGGCTGACGGTCACTCCAGAACGTTCCCCAGCCGGCCCCACCTGACCCCGCCGTCTCCGTAGGAAAACCAGATCTGGCGCGCGTTGCCGACCAGATCGGAAAGCGGCACTGTGCCGAACTGGCGGGAGTCGGTGCTCGCGTCGCGATTGTCGCCGAGCACGAATATATGGCCGGGCGGGACGGTAATATCGAAGTCGCGGCTGGTACTGCCCTGCTTCCATTGTACGCGCCAGCTATGTTGTCCGGCCTGCTCGGTGACCACGGTTAAGTCGCCATCGGCGGCTTCGGAACGCGACAAACTGCGGCCGTTGACAATGACATTATGCGACGCGATCGAGACGCGGTCGCCGGGCAAGCCGATCACACGCTTGATATAGTATTGGGTGCGATCGTTCGGATAGACAAAAATTCCGATGTCGCCTGTGGCCACCCGCGTTTTGCACTGCGGGCAATTGTATCTTTTGTCGGCGAACAACCAGTCGCCGCGCAGAATACCGGGCTGCATGGCGGCGGTCGGAATATTGAAACTTTGAACCATCCGTTGCCGCACGTCGGCGACCAGCATCAGGATGAAAGCGCTGCCCGCCAGGAACAGCACCGCATAGAGGCCGCTGACCTGCCAGTCGCGGCGGGTGTAGACCTGCTGTCGCGCCGCTCCCCGCCATGCATCGACGATCGCAAAGCCCCAGATGCCGAGTGTCAACCCGGTACTTATCAGCAACAGCGGCAGCATCAGCACCGCCGGCACGTAGAGGGCGGCAATCGTCACGCCCGGAAAGCAGCCGATCAAGACGTAGCCGAGAAACAGCCAGAGCGCCTTGTTGAGCTCGCCATTGTAGAGTTGGCCGAGGCCTGGCAGGGCCAACGAGAGCAAGGCGGCGATCCACCGGTTGCGCGGATGAATGTCGCCTGAAGCTGTGGAAATCTGCGTCATGAAGGGCTCCGTCAGCAGAGATTGAGGTTTAAGTCACTGCGCGCCGGCAGCAACAAAGGCGACGAACACGAACTCGCAAAGTTGCAGCGCTCCGAGGCTCGCGCCGGCGCCGAGGAACGCCCACTGCCATGGCCTGAAGGCTCGCGATTGCTCCTGCAGCTGCGGCGTTGCCTGCGCCAAAGCCGTCAGGCGCGCGGCGAAGCCCGGCGGAGCGACGAGCGGCTTGCCCGTCAGCAATGCATCGATGTCGTCATTCATGGTCGGCCTCCAGAATCTGTCTCAGACGCTGCCGCGCACGATGCAGCCGCACCTTGGCCGCACCCGTCGAACAGCCCTCGATGCGTGCAATCGCAGCCAGGTCGAGTTCGTCGATGTAACTCGACGACAACAAACTGCGATCGGCAGCACTCAGGCAAGCCAGCGCAGCGTGGAGCTGATGCTGGCGCTGCAGCGTGACCAGTTGCTCGTCCGGCAGCGCCGCATCCGACGCAATTTCCAGCGTTTCGGAGCTGACCGGCGTTTCAGCCCGGCCCCCCGGATGCGACAGCCTGGTCAGCGCCGCATTTCGCGCGATCGTCAGGATCCAGGTCGTCAAACTGCCGAGCCGGGAATTGTATTTTCCAGCGTGCCGCCAGACCCGGAGGAACGTCTCCTGTGCGACGTCTTCCGCCATTGCGCCGTCCAGGCCCATCCTTCCCAGATAGGCGAAGATCCGGTCCTGATGCGCCATCACGATCCGGCCGAACGCCAGATGGTTACCCCTGGCGGTCTCGCTGATGTCCGCGTCACAGTCCAAGGCGTCACTCCGGATCTGCTCTATATACTGGCCCCGGGCGGAATGGTTACACGCTGCCGCAAATTGTCCTCATTCGCGGGTTTCGGTGGCTTACCATCTGGGTGTGATCGGGGGAGCGCTGAACCATGTTGCGACATTCCGTATTTGCCGGATTGGGGCTTGGGCTGGCCGCCGCGGTCTGTATGCCGGTGGCCTCGGCCAATGCCGGATATGCCGACCATATGAACCTGAGCTGTTCTGTCCAAGCCGGCGCTGCACGTCCGGGCGATCCGCCGTGGGTGACGGCTCTTGCCATAAGTTATCTGATCAACCTGAGCGCTTCCGCGGTGAATGGCGAGACCCTGCAGATCGAACGGCGTGACCTCGACGGTCCAAAACTTGAATGGGACAGCCCGGCCAGCGCATCCGTTCCGGCAGCGCACTACGTTCTCGACCTCGGGACCGGCAGCCTTTTCGTCTCGTTCGATAAATTCGAACAAGACGGCCGAAAATTTTCCGGCGCCGCGCGCCGGTTGCGATGCACCGACCGGCTGCTCAAGATCGCGGTTTAGTTGCGACGGCGCGATAGCGTTCCCCGGACGCAGCGCAGCGTGTAGCACTTGCGGAACGGTGCGCTGCAGAGCCGGGGCCTTAACGAACTCCGGCGTTTGGTACGGTCCCGGTTCTGCGAAGCAGCGCTTCGCAAAGGCTAAGCGCCGCATTGCCGGGCTTGACCCGCGTATGACGATTTGAATTTCAACTGATCGTCGCGCCGCCGTCGATGACGATGCTCTGCCCGGTCATGAAATTTCCCGCTGCCGAGCCCAGGAACACCGCCGCGCCTGCGACCTCGTCGGGGATGCCGATGCGCAGCAGCGGCGAGCGCGAGGTCGAGGCTTTGAGGTTTTCCGGATTGTCCCACAGCGCCTTGGCAAAGTCGGTCTTGATCAGGCCGGGCGCGATGCAGTTGACGCGGATGTTGTGCTTGCCGTATTCGCAGGCGAGATTGCGCGCGAGCTGCATGTCGGCGGCTTTCGAAATCGCGTAGGCGCCGAGGTTGGTCGAACCCTTGAGGCCGCCGATCGAGGAGACGATGATGATGGCGCCGTCCTTGCGCTCGATCATCTGCGGCACCACCAGGTTGGTCAGCCAGTTGTTGGCGACGATGTTGTTGTCGAGAATCTTGCGGAACTGGTCGTCGGAAATGCCGCCGAGCGGCCCGTAGTACGGATTCGACGCGGCGTTGCAGACCAGCACGTCGATCTTGCCGAAGGCGCGGTTGCTCTCAGTGACGAGGCTCTGCAAATTCTCCTTGCTGGAAATATTGGCGGCGATCGCCACCGCGGTGCCCTTGCCGAAGGTGTCGTTGATCTCTTTCGTCACCTGGTCGCAGACGTCCTGCTTGCGCGACGACACCACCACCTTGGCGCCATGCTCGGCCATCCGCTCGGCAATGGCGCGGCCGATGCCGCGCGTAGATCCCGTGATGACGGCGACTTTTCCGGTCATGTCGAACAAGGTCATGCGGTGCTCCCGTGATGTTATCGATTTTCGATGTTAGCTAAGAACCGTAGGGTGGGCAAAGGCGCGCCCTTCGCGCCGTGCCCACCAACCACACACCGCCGTCATCCTGAGGTGCTCGCCGTTCTTCACGGCGAGCCTCGAAGGATGGGCCACAAGCGCCTGCGGCCGTCCTTCGAGACGCGCGCAAGCGCGCGCTCCTCAGGATGACGGCGGTGTGGGTGTGTGGCATCACGCCAACTTCGCCGGCACCACTTCCGGCCCCGCGGGCTGATGCATCGCGGCGTGCGAAGCGTCGGCGATCCACGGCTGCTGGTTGACGAAGGGGATGCGCCAGCCGCTGTGGCCGGCGCTCGCCAGATGATCGAGCCGCGTCACCGAGCAATTGTCGATGGTGAAGGCAAGGCCCCGCTCCGGCTGGTCGCCGAGTGCCACGCCGATCGCGGCCTTGATGGTGCCGCCGTGGGCGACCGCGATAATGTCGCGGCCGGCGTGCCCGGCGCCGATCCGTTCGACCGCGCGGCGGACGCGGTTGTACAGGTCCATGAAACTTTCGCCGTTCGGCGACGGCTCGTCGATCGGCGCGAACCAGTAGCTGCCGACATTGATCGGCCTGGAGGCAAAGAATTCGGCGCGATTGAGGCCCTGCCAGTCGCCGAGATTCTGCTCGTTGAGGTCGGCCTCGTAGGGCATCGCGTCTGGTTTCGGATAACCGGCGGCCCAGATCGCTGCCGCGGTCTGGTGCGTGCGTTGCAGCTTGCTCGCGACCCACGCCGCATCGCGCGGCAGGATTTTGGCGACCGCGTCGAATACGACGCCGTCGCTGCAGTCGCAGGGCATGTCCTTCTGTCCGTAGATATTGCCGCCGTCGCCGCGCACCGGCGCGTGGCGCACCCACCACCAGCGGGTCGCGACCACGCCGGATGGAACGGCGTGCTGCAGGACGAATGGTTTGTCGGGATTGGACATCTCTGGGACCCTTCAATACTGTTCATGCCGCTGTACGTGAGAGCGTGCAATGCCTCAAGCCGCATAAATAGCCGGTGCGAGTTCGAATTCCGCATGGCGGCAAGCGCTGGAAAAACAAGCAGGGAGAACCTCATGGGCCGCCTCGAAGGCAAATCCGTAATCATCACCGGCGCCGGCAGCGGCATCGGCCGCGCCGCGTCGCTGTTGTTCGCAAAAGAAGGCGCCAAACTGATCGCGGTCGATCGCAGCGAGAGCGTACAGGAAACCGAAAAGCTGGTGAGCGATGCCGGCGGCACCATCGAATCCATGCGACTGGATGCCGGGTCGGAGAGCGACGTGAAGGCTTACATCGACAGGGCGGTGTCCGCATACGGCAGGCTCGATGCGATCTGGGCCAATGCCGGCGTCAGCGGCGGGCTGGTGCCTTTGGCCGAGCAGAGCGTGGAACACTGGATGGAAATCCTGCGCATCAACCTGATCGGACCGTTTCTGGCGATCAAATATGCGATCCCGCACATGATCAAACAGAAGTCCGGCGCGATCGTCTGCACTGCATCGGTTGCCGGCCTGAAATCCGGCGCATCCGGCCATCCCTACGGTGCCAGCAAGGCCGGCGTCATCAGCCTGGTGCAGACCACCGCCTATTCGCTGTCCGGCACCGGCGTGCGCATCAACGCGGTGTGTCCCGGCCTGATTGAAACCGGCATGACCAAACCGATTTTCGACAACGCCAAATCGCGCGGCACCGACGGCAAGATCGGCCAGCTCAATCCGCTCAAGCGCGCCGGCCAGCCGCATGAACTTGCGGCGATGGGACTGTTTCTGGTCAGCGACGAGGCATCCTATGTCAACGGCCAGGCGATTCCGGTCGACGGCGGGCTGACGGCCTCGATGCCGTATGCGGGGAAACCGGTGTAGCTCGTTCCCCGGACGCAGCGCAGCGCGCAGCACTTCGCGAAGCGGTGCGCTGCAGAGCCGGTGCCCCGGTTGCTTGCGACTCGAAGAAAAAAGCGGGGTCCCGGTTCTGCGAAGCAGCATTTCGCAAGAGCTACGCGCTGCATCGCGCCCGGGACACGAGACCTACCTCGCGCCCGCCTTCTGCGCGTACTCCCACGACGCCTTTGACAGCGGCACGGTGCGCTTGGCGGATTCCATCGCCTTGGCGCTGGCGGCGGTGCCGTCGCGGATGCGGCCGGCGATTCCTTGCGTGATGCCGGCGAGGCGGAACAGGTTGTAGGAGAAATACCAGTTCAAATCCGGCACAGTCTCGCCGGTGACGTCGCAATAGATTTTCGCGGCTTCGTCCATGGTCGGAATGTTGAGCGCTGCAAGGTCGGCATTGGCAAGGCCGGGCATGGTCCACTGCATCAACAAATAAGTGAAATCCGCCATCGGATCGCCCAGCGTCGACAGCTCCCAGTCCAGCACCGCCTGCACCCGCGGCTCGGTGGAATGGAAGATCATGTTGTCGAGGCGGTAGTCGCCATGCACGATGGAGACGCGCTTCTGCTCCGGCACCGTGCGCGGCAGCCATTCGATCAGCTTTTCGACTTCGGGAATGTGCTCGGTCTCGGACGCACGATACTGCTTGGTCCAACGATCGACCTGGCGCGCGAAATAGTTGCCGGGCTTACCGAAGTCGCCTAAGCCGATTTTTTCTGGATCGAACTGGTGCAGCTTCGCCAGCGTTTCGACCTTGCTGGTGAAGATAGCGCGGCGCGCCTCGCGCGGCTGGCTCGGCAGCGCCGGATCCCAGAACACCCGGCCCTCTTCCATCGACATGATGTAGAAGGCCGCACCAATCACGCTGTCGTCGGTGCACAGCGCATAGGCTTTCGCAACCGGAAAGCCCTGCTTGCTGAGTGCCGCGATCACCTTGAATTCGCGGTCGACCGCATGCGCCGAGGGCAGCAATTTGCCGAACGGTTTTCGCCGCATCACATAAGAGCGCCCCGGAGTGTCGAGCCGGTAGGTCGGATTGGACTGGCCGCCTTTGAACTGCAGCACGGTCAGCGGGCCGGCATAGCCTTCGACATGCTTGCGCATCCAGCCGTCGAGGCGCATTTCGTCGATGCGATGACGCTCCTCGACCGGCCTGGTGCCGGAAAACTCCTCGTCTTTCCTGACGCCGTCGGCCACCTTGGTGCTCCCTTCTTGCTTCTCCCTCTCCCCGCTTGCGGGGAGAGGGTCGGGGTGAGGGGGACTCTCCACGAGCGCGACTCCGGAGAGTCCCCCTCCCCCGCCTCCCATCTGACGATGCGAGACGACCTCTCCCCGCAAGCGGGGAGAGGTGACCCGAATTCAGCTTAACGCACTGCGCGTTAGTGCGTAGGAGCGTTTGCATACTTCCGAAGTTCAAGTCTGGCAATGGCGCGATTGTGCACCTCGTCCGGACCGTCGGCGAGCCGCATGGTGCGCATCGAGGCGTAGTCACGCGCCAGCCCCGCGTCGTCGGAGACGCCGGCGGCGCCGTAGGCCTGAATGGCGTTGTCGATAATGCGCAGCGCCATGTTCGGACCTGAGACCTTGATCATCGCGATCTCGAGCTGCGCGGTCTTGTTGCCCACCTTGTCCATCATGTCGGCGGCTTTGAGGCAGAGCAGGCGGTTCATCTCGATGTCGGTGCGGGCTTCGGCGATGCGCTGCTCCCAGATCGAATATTCGATGATCTTCCGGCCGAACGCGGTGCGCGACGACAGCCGGCGCACCATCTTCTCCAGTGCCTCCTCGGCCTTGCCGATGGTGCGCATGCAGTGATGGATGCGGCCCGGACCGAGACGGCCCTGCGCGATCTCAAACCCCCTGCCCTCGCCGAGCAGGATGTTGCCGACGGGAACGCGAACGTTCTCCAGCAGCACCTGGGCGTGGCCGTGCGGCGCGTCGTCGAAGCCGAACACCGGCAGCATCTTCTCCACCTTGACGCCCTTGGCGTCGGCGGGCACCACGACCTGCGACTGCGCCTGATGTTTCGGCGCCGACGGATCGGTCTTGCCCATCACGATCATCACCTTGCAGCGCGGATCGCCCATGCCCGACGACCACCACTTGCGGCCGTTGATGACGTATTCGTCGCCCTCGCGCCGGATCGAGGTCTCGATGTTGGTGGCGTCAGACGAAGCCACGGCGGGCTCGGTCATCAGGAAGGCGGAGCGAATCTCGCCATCCATCAGCGGACGCAAATACTTCCGCTTCAGATCCCTGGAAGCGTAGCGCATGAACACTTCCATGTTGCCGGTGTCGGGTGCAGAGCAGTTGAACACTTCCGAGGCCCAGCCGATGTGGCCCATCTGCTCGGCCAGCGGCGCGTATTCCAGATTGCTCAATCCCGCGCCGCGGAATTCATCGTCCTCATGCGACGACGGCGGCATGAACATGTTCCACAGGCCTTCGGCGCGCGCCTTCTTCTTCAATTCCTCGACGATCGGGATCACCTTCCAGCGTTCGCCGGCTTCGTCCTGCTGCCGGTAGACCGGCACCGCGGGACGGACATGCTTGTGCATGAACGACTCGACGCGGCCGAGCCATTCCTTCTGTCGGTCAGACATATTGAAATCCATGGGGCGTTTCCTCTGGTTTTTACGGAAAATTGTTGGGCGGCACTGTCTCCCCGCAGCCTGTACATCGCAAGAGCATTTATTGCGCGAGATCACGCTGCGACGGCGACCGGTGTGGCATTCCCTGGATTGCCACGCGGCAAGCGCATTGACATTCCAGCCTTCAAACCATAGTTTCATACACACGTTTGAAATGCAACAGCTCGATTTCGCCGGGCGTTGCATGGGAGCCATGAGATGCCGTCGGATCACACAAGAGGCGCGATCCTGACCGCCGCCGAGCGGCTCTACGCCGACCGCGGCTTTGCCGACGTGACGCTGCGCGACATCGTTGCCGCCGCCGGCGTCAATCTCGCAGCGGTGAACTATCATTTCGGCAGCAAGGACGAATTGATCGCGGAGCTGTTCGTCACCCGCAGCCTCGCCACCAATCGCGAGCGGCTCAACGAATTGAAAGCCGCCGAGGAATTGGGCGGCGGCCGCGCGCCGATCGATGCGGTATTGCGCGCGCTGCTGGGGCCGACCTTGCGCGGCTGCCTCGGTCCCGACAGGCAGCGCTCCGCCGCGGCGCGCTTCATGATCCGCGCTTCGATCGAGTCAGTGCCGCCGATCCGCCGCATCAAGAACCGCGAGATCGATCACCTGCGCCGGTTTGCGGCAGCGATGAAACGCTCACTCCCCGGCCTCGACGACGCCGACCTTTATTGGGGTCTGCATTTTGCGCTCGCCATGGCCCACCAGACCATCCGCGACAGCGAGCGGCTGACAAAACTGTCGGAGGGGAAGTGCGATCTGGACGATGTGGAGCGGATAGTGGAGCGCGTGGTGACGGTGGCGGTGATGGCGGTAACGGGGGACGGCGCCGGGGGGAAGGCAGCGGAGGCGGTTGGGGCAAGCCGGGGGCGGTGAGCGTATATTATTGCCGAGGATGCGCATGTCGCCATTGACAACCTTTACCTGTACGAGCAATTTATACAATTGATTGTTCCGCTGATTAACCGTCCCGATTATCGCCAAAGTTGTTTGATGCCATTCGACAAGGAGATACTGTCCTATCTGTTTAGCTCACCATTTGGTCGGCTAATAGGCGGTAACGCTTTAGGCGGCGCGCGAATGGGACTCCATGACCCGGCGGCTACACTCGATTATGCGCGCGCGACGTATGAACTCTATCTGTCGAGAAAAGCTGCCAAGGGAAAAGGCCCGTCAGTCAGGGATCTCGAGGACTGTCTGTGCGACTTGCGGTATCGCAAGGAAGAGCCCGGCAGGCGGCGCAAGATCAACGACGACATCATACCGCTATCCAACCCTGATACGCCGGACCTGACAGGCCAGCGGTTGGCGACGGTGGTCGAACTGAAATTGCTGCCGATGTTGATGGATCGAGTCGACAAGGACCATTTCAAGATCGACATTTCGCCCGGTGGACAACCAAAAAATCCGGCTCGGCTTGCTCGCCGATTGAACGATCTTGGCAGCAGCGGCCGCCGCTTCCGGCTTGCCCGCGGCAAATTCCTTGGTCGCAAACTCGTGTGGTTTACAACCGAGGCCGAAGCCGACCGCCTGACGGGAAGTTGCACGGACGCGACAGAAATGGCCACGCACTTTTGCAGCGGGCTCGGTCTTGGCCATCATCTACCCGGCACCTGGCTGGCTTTGTTGCGGATTCCCGGATCGGCTATCCAGCGGGCCGGGCATTACCGGCCGGTTTTCTGCGACGCCGGGGTCCATCGCTGGTTTATGGCGCGAAGCTCGGTCCCGAATGGAATAAACGGGCCCTGGGGACAAACTGCCGCGCTGAAATCCCTGGCCGACGGAACTACGCCCTATGACGGATGTCCTGAGAGGGTATCCCGGGAGATGACGCGCAGCCATCTGCGCAATGCCACGATCGGCTTCGATCTGCTTGGCAGAGTTGAACTCAACAGCGGCAGTAACTCGGCATCAACCCGGCTTTGCGAAGATGTCTGGACCCGCAGGAGATAACATCAAACATGCGAATACCGGAAAAAGATGACCTTCGCGCGATCAGCGGAAAAACCGAGGATGAGATCACGCGATGGCTCAAGATCGGCATGCTGGAGTACATGTTCGAAGGTGCTGGACGGGAAGCCTTTCCGGGGGCGGAGAACTTCATCGACCAGCAGCAGGGGAGCGTCGCGGACGACCTGGCGGCGGTCGTGAAAGCGCTCGGCGCGCGCGATCAGGAGACGTTCAGGAGCGCCTGCGCGATCGCCCTGCGATCGCTGGATTTCGACAGCGAACACGACGCCCTGTTCGCGACGGAGCTGCTGAGGCTGGGCGCGCAAATCAGGGCATTGGGTCTGCTGAAAGTATTGGCGGAAAAGGCGTTCCGGATTCCGGCAACCGAGCATACGCTCGCCCTTTATGAACTTGCTTTCGAAGTTGCCCGCGATCTCGCTGACCTGAAGAGTCCGGATGCCGCCAACTGCCTCTATCACCTGATTCGCTGTTCCGGATATTTCCGGCCGGCTCTGGCCGGACGGGCGCTCATCGCCCTTACGGAAGCTGATCCGGAACATTTTGCCAAACATTATTACTCGTTGCGCGAAGCGCTGGACCAGAGCTTCGGATATGACGCAAACGTGGCTGAAAATCGCCATAGACAGTCGAAACGGCACGAGCTCGTGGAAGATATCCTTGCACTTCTGCCTGACCAGAAATTGCTGGTGTATGCTTGCAAGCCGGAGCCTGTACCGCGCGCTGCAGTAGCGAACTGGTGGCTAAGCACACTGAAGAAGGATTTCGTCAACACGTATCGGCAGCTCTTGGGATATGTCCGTACAACGGAAGCCGGACCGGTGTTCAGCGGAAGGCTGGAAAGGGCCTATCCATCCGTGCAGCGCAAAGCCCCATCTCCCGACCTCGATCTGGACCGCGATAAAAGCCAGTTTTTGAAGGCAGTCGCCGACGCCCTCGGCTTTTCCGAAGCCATGCCCCGCGGAAAAACTCTCGCGAGTGACCGCGCGTGAAAAGCGCCTCCGCAGAGCTGAAGGAATGTTTCGCAGACGTGCAGCTTCAGCGGCACTGGATACTTCCTCGCCTTGCGGACCAGGAACTGCTGCGTCAGGACTACAGAATCTATCACGCGGTCGACACCAATATTTTCACGCTCTATCTCAACCCCAGGCAGCATGCCGTAGCGGGAGAAGGACAGGTCGTCGGCGTGGGGGAGGTTTTTCGGAGCGACGACCGCCCGCGCAAGGAATCGATCGCCGCTGCTCTCGGTGAATTCATCTGGAACCAGTTGCAGCCCGACATTCCGCTTCTGCTGCTTCCTCCGGTGATTCGGGAAATCGACAATTCGGTCAAATATTACGTCGATAAGTTCGAGCACCGCGACCGCGAGGAAAGCGTCGAGCTTACCGAAATTCAGCGGCAGCTGCAGCAACACAATCATGAATTAAGCGAGGAAGACCTCCAGACCCTGCGTCACGCCGTCATGGTGGACAGCGGCGCGGCGGCCGCCATGCGGCGCATGACACTTCTGTTCAGCAGGTCACGTCTGAGGAGCACCGAGAGCAATCTGGCTGTCGACCTGTTTGACGATCAGATTCGTTTCGGCGTCCAGAAGATAACCGACGTCAGGGAGATTTTCGATTTCATAGAATTAAAGGATGCCTGGCTGGAGCGGCTGCAAAAAATTGGCAGGCTCAAATCTGCAAAAGTCGAGCACGACGCCGAAACAATGGCGCGACTCGAACTGTACAACAACCGTCTTTCCCGGATCCCGGGCGGAAAGACTGTCCTGCTTTATATCACCGGCGATAACTCGCTTTTCGACGCAGGTGAGACCTACCAGGTCGTCTGGGACTCAAAAAAAGCCTCGTTTGCGAGTCATTTCCTCAGGCATCCGCGCGCTTACCTGAACGAACCGGAAGTGCTTAGCCCCCGAAGCGGGAGCAGCGGTCAACCCGGGGTTTCGGTAACGCTTGCCGAATGGCTTCAGGTATTATTGGGCTGGCTCAAGGAACTGGGTGAAGTCCACATCCCGAACAAGGGCAAGATCGTCTGGTCGGAGCCGGCCGATGCGGCCATCAAGGGGCTCGCAAAAAAGAACAGGCAGACTGCCAACGACATCCAGACGGAATGGAAAAGATACGAAGCCGCGGCCAGCCTGGATGTACCTGACAGCTACATGCAGGGCCTTTCGAGCGCGGCCGCCGAAGGCAAGGATTCGTTTCTCACGCAGCTGAAAAGGCTTCGCCCCCAGATCCAGAAAAAGAAGGATCGTGCATGGGAAGACTGCTTCTATGTAAGCACCAGCGCCCGCTTTATCCTGCAAGTCATCGAGAGCACCAGCACACCTGCGCGCGAAGTGCCGCCGCTGGTCTTTGAAAGCCGTCCGCAACTGCTTTTATTTCTGGAGCAGGCGAAGAAATGGTTCGCTACGCCGAAGGATTTTGACCTGCCGATTTATGAGAAACACCGCAAAGCCGTTATTGACGAAGAGGAAACGCATTACGGAGACTATCTTGCGCACGCCTATTTGATGGCTCTGCAGATGCAGTGGAAGACCGCCGCCATTTTCGCCGCAAGAGCTCGCGAGCACGTGCCTCCCGGCCCGCCGGTGCCCAACAGATCCAATGGGCGGGAAGCATTCTACTTTGAAGCTTTCTGCCGCCGTTACGACGCCAAGAAGCTGGACGACCTGGACAAACTCGAACCTCTCATCGCCAGGGCCGAAAGCATCGCGGCCGAGGAGATCGCATTTGCCGAGAAGGAACACTGGATTTTGAATCCGGTTGTCGAGCGGTTCGAGGCCGAGCGCTATGCGTTACGGATGTCCATGCTGCTGTTTCAGTGGCGCGAGGTTGACAGCAAGAGCAAGCCGGATGTTCTGGCGCAGCTGGCGGAAATGATTCCGGATTTTTTTAGTTTTCATCAACGTGCGGACCGGAAAATTCAGGAACTGCCGGACGAGAAATCCGGCGAGGGACTTAACAGACATATCCCGATCTCCAAGCAGAGAGAAGCCCTGCGGGATGTTTCGGTTCGAGCGCTGCGAAACATTCTGGCGATCGGATTACAGGTCCCCTCGGCAAGAAAGCAGGCCGAAGGCGCGTGGCGAGAGCTCCTGACGATTGACAACGACCGGATCAGGAAACCCGGAAGCTTTATTTCACAGTTCTTCTATCAGTGCAGCCTGGCGCACTTTGGAGAATCCTGGAAAGAGCGCAGAGACGCCCGCCGAAAGATCAGGAATGACTTCAGCGAACACGTCATGGAAAAAAACAGGGTCTTTCCGTACGACGTTGAACGCTTCCTCGACATCGCCCGTCAAGCCCTGAAAACGGTTTGATCGTTGCAACGCCGGTCGCGGTTCGCCCTTCATGTGACGGAGGCGGCCACCGGCAGCGCGGACCTTTCCGGCGACGCGCGCAGCCTTGCGTTCAGAACTCGCGTCACCGGCCGTTCGACCGCAACATGAATCGCACAGCCGACGAACACCGACACCATCACACCTGTCACGAAGAACAAAACCGGCGGCCATGCGCCGTCGGTCAGGCGCATCCACAGGTCGCGCAACGGGCGCAGCGCCAAAGTGTGGCTGAGATAGAGGCTGTAGGACGCATTCCCCAGACCGGCCAGCCACGCCGTCGCGATTGAATCCTGCAGCGGCGGGCCGAGCACAAAACCGCCGACGATCATGGCGGCGGGAACGCCGGCGGAAAAAACCGCGGGCCAGGGAAATTCCGGCATCGCCAGCGCGAAGCCAGCAATCACCATGCAGGCCGCAACCCGGCCGCGGACCCGCCAGCCGGTCTGGTACAGCAGGCCGAGATAGAGGCCGAGCACAAACTCCAGAATGATGCCGTCGGTCCAGGTGAACAGTTTTGGCGTCGAGACATCGAGATCGCGTCCGAACCACGAAAGGCCGATGAAAACCGCGGTCAGGATCCCGACGCCAATGCGGCGCGACCACAGCGTGGCCAGCGCCAGCGCGACATAAAAATACATCTCGTAGTCGAGCGTCCAGCCCTGCCCGAGGATCGGACGCAGGTCACCCGGGCTCCGCAGCACCGGAATAAAGAAATAGGAACTGACGATGTACCAGAACCTGTCGCCTGATATCTCGATCGAGTGAGGTGCGAGCAACACACCCGCGACCATCACCGTCGTCAGGATCCAGTACAGCGGCACGATGCGCAGCGTTCGGCGGATCAGGAAGCGCTTCCATGCGCCGGGCTCGCCGAAATTCTTCGTGGTCAGAATCATGATGAAGCCGGAGATCACGAAGAAGATGTGAATTCCGAACGACCACGGGATGCTGGACAGCGGCGACGGCGCGCCGCCCGCCTGTTCGCGCAGCCAGTCGGTATGGAAATTGATGTGATGGATCACCACCATCATCGCGGCGATCGCGCGCAGCCATTGGACCGATGGCAGCAGATCGGTTGCCGGAGCGCCGGAGCGGTCCGCACGTTCGGCGTTCACAGGCCCTGCTCCGGATGCGACGGTGCAATTTCTCTTCGGCCGGCAACCTATCGCCGCCACGTCAATTGACAACGCAATCGCGGCCTTAACCTAAGCAATCAACCTTAACGCCGGTGACGGCATGTCGAACACGTGGTCACGGTGCCGCTGATGAGGCAGGAAACGGTGCTGAATGCCAACAAAACCGCCGTCATCTCCTCGCAACAGCCCACGACGTCATCCTGAGAGCCTGATTGAAAAAGAAAGTTGAGTGATTCCAGCCCGTTGTGATTCCTTCGTGTTTGCGAGACTCGATGGGAGCACAACATGTCTTGGACTGAAAACACCCGAGGACCA
>Ga0210392_10000212_pt1 | contig 45263 bp, 46 predicted proteins | sample IncBWC30OmetaG_FD_161057 | JGI IMG/M metagenome (GOLD analysis project Ga0210392, IMG submission 161057) | Forest soil microbial communities from Barre Woods Harvard Forest LTER site, Petersham, Massachusetts, United States - Inc-BW-C-30-O ... | reverse complement strand
GTTCCGAGAAATTTCCGGGGTAACACCTTCACGCTGTCGGTGCGATTCGCATTTTGAAAAGAGCTAGCGGGCCGTAATTGGGTGAGGGCGAAGGCCGCGGGATAAAAATAGGGATGTGGGATTTGTCCACTCGCTAATAGGGGCGGGAGCATGAAATTCGGAACTAAGCGATTTCGCACCTACACGCCAGATACGAGGGAAGAATAAACAAGGAGGAAATGATGAAGAAGCTTTTGTCGGGAGCAGCAATCCTATCCATGTTGTGCCTTGCCGCATCTGTTTCGCGCGCGCAAGACTCCGCAAGCGGGGAGAAAACCTACAAAGCGAAGTGCTCCGGGTGTCATGGTGCGAACGCGGAAGGCAAGCCGGCCATGAAGTCACCTTCTATCAAGGGCAAGAGTGCCGATGAAATTCAGAAGCAAATCTCAACTTCGCCGAAGCACGCTGGCGTAAAGAATCTGACTGCGGCACAGGTCACGGATCTCGCTGCTTATCTCGCTACCTTGAAGTAATCATAAAGGTCAGCAAGCAGGAACTCGAAAAGGGCGAAAAGCGCACGATGGACTGTATTGACTGCCACAACCGGCCTACGCACGCGTTCGAGTTGCCGAAAATGGGTTTGACCTGCGGATGTCGCAAGGGTTGATCAATCCGGAGCTTCCGTACATCCACAAAAAAGCCGTGGAAATGCTGAAGGCAGACTATCCGAATCGCGAAGCCGCCGGACGGCAGATCGTTGAAGGGATCGAGAATTACTACCGCACGACGTATCCTGAGGTTTATAACGCCAAGCGCGCGCTAGTCGACCAATCGGCCGACAACGTGGCCAAGATTTATCTCCGCAACGTCTTTCCGGACATGAGCGTAAGTTGGGGTGTGCATCCGGGCAATCTTGGTCACAATGATTCTCCTGGCTGTTTCCGCTGCCACGATGGATCGCACGTGAACGCGGATGGCCAGGCGATTTCCAACGATTGTACCGCCTGCCATAACCTGCTGGCGGTACAGGAGGAAAATCCCAAAATCCTCGTTGATCTTGGCTTGCAGTGAGAATTTGAAGACCTGGATCACGGCGCGGTGAGGATGAACGTCGGTGCGGATGGGCAATATGCCTTTACCCGCGCGAGCCCCGGCCACTTTTTCAAGAACTATGACGGCGTCCTCAAGGTGGATGATCGGAGTGCACACAAGCATGAGATCACTGTTGGTTCGCTGCACCACATCTCTTGCCGCCGCATTGACCCTTGCTAGCTTCGGCATCCATTTTCTCTACGCGGACAATGGCCGCGAAATTTCCCAGCAGGCTATGAAGCTGAATCAACGCGGACTCAGCCATCTTCACAAAAAGGAATACGACCAGGCCATCGCCCGTTTTCGAGAAGCCCTGCAAATTCAGCCGGAATATCCGGACGCTCTTGATAATCTTGGCAAGGCGCTGGACGCTACCGGCAAAGATGCGCAAGCGATCGCCGAATTCGACAAAGCCATCAAAATCGCTCCGAACAATGCCGCGGCGTATGCCGACAGGGGAATGGCCCTCTTCCACGAAGGGAACTATGAAGAGGCAGCTGCCTCGTATCGGCAGGCTATCGAGCACCACAAGGACTTTTCCGAAGCGCAGAACGGATTAGGCGCGTCTCTCCTGCGCCTCGGCAAGAGCGACGAAGCGATCGCGGCCTTCCGGTCCGCGGTCGCCAGCAATCCCAAAAATGCGGATGCGCTCGGGAATCTTGGCGCCGCACTGCTTACCGCAAATAAGCCAGAGGAAGCTTTGCCCTTCCTTCGCAAAGCGCACTCGCTGCGCCCGGATTCGCCGGATGTGCTGGAAAACTATGCCGCGGCCCTGGATCTAGCCGGGCAGACTCACGAGGCGATTGCGGCCTACCACAAGCTCACCAGCAAGCATTCCGGTCAACCGGGGCCGTGGGCGTCTCTCGGACATCTCTACTACAAATCCAAACGCTACGACCAGTCCGCCTCCGCCTTCCAGAAAAGCCTGGCCCTCAAACATGACCAGCCGGAGGTCTTGCTCGCGCTCGGGCAAACGCAGACCGAGCAGGGCAAACTCAGCGATGCGATCCAGTCTTATGAGAGCTGCCTCGCGCTTAAACCCGACGAGTTCTATGCCACATACAATTTGGGTAATGCGTACTACGCACAAAAGGAATACGCCAAGTCTGCTAGCTATTACGAAAAAGCCGTCGCGCAAAAGCCAGACTTTCCTGACTCGCTCGTCGGGCTCGGCGCGAGCCAGTTGGCCGCCAACAAATTGGAAGATGCCATTGCCACCTACAAAAAACTGATTCCGCTGAAACCGGATGATGCGAATGTGCGGTTCAACTTCGGCACGGCATTGTTCAACGCAGGGAAATTTCAGGATGCCGCCGCCAGTTACCGCGAAGCTGTGCGCCTCAACCCGGCATTTGCCCATGCACACTATAACCTGGGGATGGCTTTGCTCCGCCTCAACGACGCCAAGTCCGCCGAAACAGAGTTTGCCGAGGCGCATCGCCTGGATCCGAGCCTGAATCCCCCCAAATAGCCAGAGCAGATTCGGCAGTTCTCTTCGTTGAGGAGGCGCTTCAGAACAGTCTTGCGTAGAACAAGGAATTCGCCGTCGTTCCGGGACCGTCCACATGATTTAGCCAGACTACCAGCGAAAACACGGTGAGCGTTACCTGATGCTTTTAATAATCGATTAATCAACCGGAGTAACGCTGTTATTTACTCAGGCCTCAGTAAATGGCGCTCAGTGCGGCATCGCTCCATCTGACAGTAATCCAGGTGCGAGCTGAACTGGGCGCTCACAAAAAGGTGCGCACGGGGTGGCGTCGAGCTCGGAGAAGCACGCGATGATGGTGCGCGGTTTCCAGTAGAAAGTCGCCCGGTTGCGCTGAACCTTCTCATCGCGGCTTCGCGCCGCAATCGGCGCCAGGCCCGCTTCGCGTTGTTTGCTGGAGATCGTGCTGGACGCCAACTACATATCTTTGGAGGCAAGCGCTTACCACAGGCCGGCTCCTGTCATTCACCCGGGAAAGAGCTAAGCACGCGCCGCACTAGCTCCGCACGTTCGCGCGAATCAAGAAACTACCGAACCTCGGCCTCGCTTCTAGCGAGAAAACGGATACATGGCCCAGCCGATTCCAATTCCCACTACCAGGAAAAGGAAGAATGACCACAAGATATACTTCAGGCGATCTTTCGGCTGGCGCCTTCCCAGATAGCCGAACGCTACGGAAATGACTGCGGCAAAAAACAGAAAAGCCTGAATATGTGTCAGCGTAAGGCTGCCAGTCGCGCTCACGCCTTCCGCCCCCGTGCGGCCTCAAAGGCATGCAAAGCCGCCAGCAGGTTCAAGACGCCCGCAGTCGCCAGGAATCGCGTCCCGTAGTCGCCACCGGCGTGTGAAACGTCGGCTCCATTTACTTCCAGAGCTCGCGCTGCCAGATAAAAGCTGCCTGTCCCCAGATCCGCGACATATCCCAGGGTGTCAAAGGCATCGTTCCCTTTCGATGTAAACACGTTTCCCTTCATCCCCGCGCCTGTGATCACCAACAGTCCCACCGCAAGGAACACCACGCCCGCTCGTCCCCACATTCGTTGCAGTGCGTGGCCAAGTCCCGGCACCAGCCAGCCGGCAATTCCAATGGCCCAAGCGCGATGCTCGTTCAGAACCTCGGGCGCCTGCTGAGCATGCTGGGTTGTTTCCTCGATTGCACGGTCAGTCAATTCTTCTGCCATTCGTTAACTCTCTCACGAACTCAAGCCAGCAGCGGGAGTATCTCGTTTTGGATTGCGCCGGTCACACGCGCGTCTTTCTCATCGACATAAACGTCCACCTCAGTGCGGATGCCGAACTCTTTCAAATAAATCCCCGGTTCCACGGAATTGCAGGTTTGTGGAATCAGGTGGCGTTCGTCACGCGTCTCCAGTCCATCCATGTTGACGCCATTCCCGTGAACGGTTGTGCCAATGTTGTGGCCGGTGCGGTGGAAGAAATATTTGCCAAAGCTGGCTTTGTCCACAACGCGCCGCGCGGCATTGTCAACTTCCCAACCCTGCAACGGCTTCCCGGCTTTGACACGGGAGCGAATCAATTCCACAGCAGCGTCGCGAGCGTCGCGCACCACCTGGAATACTTTGGCGTATTTCTCGGGCACTTTCTTGCCCAGGTAGCCCATCCACGTCACGTCGTAGTACACGCTTCCTTCGGCCTTCTGCTTTCCCCACACATCCAGAAGCAACAGGTCGCCTTCGCGTATCAGAGCCGCACTACCCTTGTTCGGACCGTAGTGAGGATCGCTGGCGTTCGCGTTCACGGCAATGTCCGGGCCTTCTTCCGTGATGATTCCCGCTTCCTCGAACTGGTGAAGAATCCACTGTTGCAAATCGTATTCCGACAGCGGCGCAGCCTTCTTCACGCCCTCAGCCGCTTGCGCGAACGCACCCTGCACAATCTGATCGATGGCTCGTCCCGCGGCCATATGCGATTCGAGCTGTGAGTTGCTCCAGCACGCCTCATATTTCTGCACCAGGTCCGCCGAGGTCGCAATTTTTGCCCCAGCGCTGCGCACCAGTTCGATGGTTCCCGCATCGACCATCGAAACATACGGGATGGCGTTCTTCGGCGAATACTGCATCGCCACGGTCTTCCCGCGACCGAGCAGCTTCTTCAGGTTTCCGGCGAGCTCTTGCTGCGCGGCAAAATACAGCGTGTCTCCCGGCAGGGCAGCCAATGACGCCGACTCGATTTTGTGCACCAACTTCCGCGGCTCGCCTTTCGCGGGAATGAAATAGAACCACCGGCGCGTGCGCATGCCGGGCGGCAAGCCAAGGATGCGCTGCGCGATCGGATCGCGTCCGCGGAAATCATAGAACAACCAGCCGTCGAGTTTGGCGGCGCGCAAGTCCTTCTGTACTTCCGCAATATTCAGGCTCATCGGATTCTCACCCACGTGGACAACTTTGCAGTTCTACGCATGTTGTTGAAGGAGGTTAAGCACCTGCTGCTTCGATATTCCGCGAATTTCCACGCGCTTGGTGCGGGAATGTTCGCCGCTCTGGATTCTAACAGCGGACTTTGCGGTTTTCAAAAGATCCGCCAGCAATTCGATCAGTGCTTCGTTCGCGTGGTTCTCCACAGCCGGCGCACAAAGTCGGACCTTCAAAGCACCTTCCGCCGCTCCGGTAATTTCATCCTTGCTGGCTCGCGGTTGCACGCGCACCGTCAACGTGATGGTGCCCCGAGCCGCATCCTCGTTCACGTCCAGAAAACTCATCCTTCACCACGCTCTTTCATATTGCGGCGGCGCTTTGATCTTTACGTTCAGGGCCTTAGCCGCTCGCCTCGGCCAATACGGATCGCGCAGCAACTCTCGCGCCAGGAAAACCATGTCGGCTTGCTCGCTCATCAGAATCGTGTCGGCCTGCGCGGGATCGATGATCATGCCCACTGCACCGGTGGGAATCTCCACTTCGCGTCGGATGGCTTCGGCGAACTCCACCTGATATCCCGGGCCAACCGGGATTTTCACGCCCGGTATCGCTCCGCCGCTCGACACGTCGACCAGATCCACGCCGAGCCCCTTAAACCTGCGACATAGTTCAATGGACTGCGCGATGTCCCACCCACCCGCTTTCCAATCGGTTGCGGAAATGCGTACCAACAACGGCAAGTTGTCCGGCCACGCCCCGCGCACCACCTGCGTGACGCGCACCACCATACGAATCCGATTCTCGAAACTACCTCCATACGCATCTTTGCGGTGGTTGCTGAACGGCGAAAGAAACTGGTGCAACAAGTAGCCGTGCGCCGCATGGATCTCCACCACTTGAAAACCAGCCGCCAGCGCGCGGCGCGTTGCATTCTGGTATTCGATCAGGATTTCCTCGATCTGGCCAATGGAGAGTTCCTCTGGAACCGCGTAGCCATCGTCAAACGGTAGCGCGCTGGCCGAAACCGGAGTCCACGCCCCTTCTTCTTTGCTCAGCGGCCCGGCTCCAAGCCATGGAGCCTTGGTACTTGCCTTGCGGCCGGCATGGGCTAACTGGATCCCCGCCACCGCTCCCTGTTGCTTCACAAAATTCACAATCGGCCGCCATGCTTCCATGTGCGAATCCAGGTAGATCCCTGCATCCTGCGGAGAAATCCTGCCAATCGCGGAGACCGCGCTGGCCTCGGTCATTACCAGCGCCGCGCCCCCAACGGCTCGGCTGCCCAGGTGCACCAAATGCCAGGTTACGGGATGTCCTTCTTCCGCGGAGTATTCGCACATCGAAGAAACTACGATGCGATTCTTCAACTCAATGTCTCTCAAACGAAATTCAGTGAACAGCTTCATGCAGCTTCTGTGTTCTCCTTGGCTCCCTTTTCGGTTTCCTTCACCGGAGCGCGGTTCCCGAATAGCGCCGTGCCTACGCGTACTTCTGTCGCTCCCTCGGCGATGGCCGCCTCAAAATCATGCGACATCCCCATCGACAACGTCGGCAGCTTCCATCCCAGACTACTCTCCAGTCTATCCCGCAACGCGCGCAAACGTGCAAAGTATGGCCGTACCTGCTCCGCATTCTCCTGGTACGGCGGAATGCACATCAATCCACGAAATTGCAGCCGTTCGAGTGCGAGAATTTTCTCCGCCAATTCTTGCAAGCCTTCCTCGGCTACGCCTGTCTTCGTTTCTTCGCCACCCAGATGTACTTCGACTAACACGCGCAATGTCTCCCCGGCAGCTTTCCCCTCGCACGCACGATGTAATCTCTGCGCCAGTTCCCAATCATCTACAGAGTCCACAGAATGAAAGAGCCTCGCCGCCTTCCCAGCTTTATTGCTCTGCAGGTGCCCAACCAGCTGCCACGCGGCGCCGTGAAGATCATCGAGGCGCGGCCGTTTCGCTTCCCACTCCTGAACGCGATTCTCTCCAAAATGCCGCAACCCCGCTTCGTATGCTTCGCGAATCGCCTCGCTTGGATGCGTTTTCGATACACCGATCAAGGTAATCTCATCCGCATGGCGTCCGGCCTTCGCCGCCGCGGTTTCGATCCTCTGCCGTAACCTCGCTAGGTTTTCGCGAATCGTCATCTGCACTCCAGGCCGTAGTTTCGAGTCTGCGATAACTCCTTGTTGTTCGGGAGGGCACGGCTTTAGCCGCTGCGGGCCGCTTTTCGCAGTACTCACACAGACACTTTAGCCCTCCTCGGAATCGTAACACGGCCTTTTCATTGCCACTGCTCCGTTCTCCGGTTACACTTGCTTGAAAATGGTGGCGCCCCCTCCGCCACGGAACGGTGCTATGACCACGCATGGATTACTGATCGCCATCGAGGGAATCGACGGCAGCGGCAAACATACCCAGGCGAATCTTCTGGAACATTCTCTGCGATCCAGCGGGTTTCCCGTTTATTCCACCGGTTTCCCGCAATACGATTCCTGGTTCGGCCAGATGGTCGGCAAATTCCTCAATGGCGACTTCGGCCCACTGGAGAGCATCGACCCTCGCTTCACCGCCTTGCTCTACGCTGGCGACCGCTTCGAGGCTAAACCGCAGCTCGAGTCTGCGCTGCGCGAAGGCAAAGTGGTGCTCGTGGACCGCTATGTCGGCTCCAATCTTGCCCATCAGGTGGCTCGCGCCCCTGCCGAGAAGCGCGCCGAACTTCTTCGGTGGATTGAGCACCTCGAGTATTCCATCTACGGCCTGCCTCGTGAGAACCTGATCCTCTATCTCCGTGTCCCGCCGCGTGAAGCCCACTCGTTGGTCGCTCGCAAGCCCGAGCGCAGCTATACCACCGCCAGACGCGACATCCTGGAGACCAATCTCCGGCATCTCGAAGACGCCGCCGAAATGTACGATATGCTTTCTCGCAGCCGCCCCTGGGCCACGATTCAGTGTTTCGATGCGCAGCGCAACGCCATGCGCCTGCCCGAAGAAATTTCCGCTGAAATGTTGGAAGCGGTAAGAACCCTACTGGTGATGAAAGGCGTAAGCTGAACGATGGGCTTTACCGAGTTCGCCGGAAACCACAAGGTTGTCGCGGCTCTACGCGGTGCCCTGCGCTCGGGCCGCGTTCCCCATGCGCTGCTCTTCACCGGGCCACGCGGCGTTGGAAAGTTCACCCTCGCACGCATGTTTGCGCAAGCCGCCAATTGCGAGCGTCTTACCGACGACTTTTGCGGTGCGTGCGCAACCTGCCTTTGCATCGCTCAGCTCTCAGACCCTCATCGCCTCATCGAGCAAGGTCTGGCCGAACGCGGTGAGAGCGCCGATGCCGCCACCGTCGAGCGCATTCCGCTGATCCTGCAACCTCATCCGGATGTATGGGCTCTGCTGCCCGACCCTGTCCGGCTGAAGAACCCAGTGGCTCGTCCCGTTCTGCGAATTGGCCAGCTTCGGGCAGTCCAGCGCGCTGCCTACTTTCAGCCCGTCGGCCGCCGCCGCGTGTTCATCCTCGATGGCGCCGAAACCATGCGCTACGACGTTTCCAACGTTTTCTTGAAGGTCCTGGAAGAGCCGCCCGGCTCAGCAACCCTAGTTCTTACAGCCCCCTCTGCTTATTCCTTGTTGCCCACAATTGTTTCCCGCTGCATGCAATTTCATTTCGCGCCTTTGCCGCTATCCGAGGTTGAAGAGATCCTCAAGGCGCACGGCGGCCGAAAGCCCTCGGAGGCGAAACTTGCCGCGCAACTTTCGGAGGGGAGCCCGGGCCAAGCGATGGAGCTCGATATCGACGTGGCCGTCTCCAAGCGCAAGATGGCCTTGCAAACCTTGGAGCGGGCAGCTCGTGGCCAGGGATTTAGGGAACTCTTTTCAGACACCCATGCGTTGGCCAAAGATCGCGACTTCCCTTTCGAAGAGCTCATCGCCATCTACTATGGCCTTTTGTCCGACTTGCTGGAGCTCACGTCCGGCGCAAAAACCACCCTGCTTCGCAATCCCCATCTCGCCAAGGAATTAGAAGCTCTCGCGCGCGTCGTCAATACTTCCTGGGTCATGCGCGCAATTGCCGGCATCGATGAAGTGGCTGCCGGGGCTCGCCGCAATCTGAATCGCCAACTGGGCTTAGACTCATTGGCCGCGAGTTTATCTTCTTCCAGGGCGCCTGCCATCCAGAAATAATCTTCCTCTCGCCCTCCCGGGCAAAACAGGTGATAATGGGCGAAACGTAATTCCCGTCCGGCGCATCTAATCGGGTAGAAATACCCTTCTTATCCCAAGGAGCAGTCATGGTTAATCGCCGCATGTTCCGTCCCAGCTTCGCGGATGTTAAAGAGGCACCAGCGCCTCGCCCCCAGCACAACGGTCCCGCGCCAAGCAAAAAACCCGCCCCTCCAGAAGTTACTCACGCCGAAAATTTTTACTGGGTCAAGCAGATGCAGAGCCGCACGCCGATGCTGGTGGTATTGGAAAGCGGCGAAGAACTCCGTGGCGTTATCGAATGGTACGACCGCGACTGCATTAAGCTCACTCGTCAAGGCTCGCCGAACCTTATGATTTTCAAACGCTTCATCAAGTACGTTTCTAAGGACGGCGAGGAAAACGGGCAGGGCAACGAGGAATAATTCTCGATAGGTTTCAGCGTCCAGCGCTGACGCCGCTGTGGTGTGAAAGTTTGCTGACTATTTAGCCAGCGTGTGGGCAGAGGCCGCCGAAAACGTTAACAGCGCCTTCGCCGCGAGCGACCCGGATTCATTGAATATCTCACACTCTGTGACAATAAAGTTGCGTCCGGCGCGCAGGACCTTCGCGTCCGCTTTTATCGTCCCGCCGGGCACCGGCTCCAGGTAGTTGATCTTCAATTCCAGCGTGGCCAGTTCCACGCCCCGCGGCACCGCCGTATACGCCGCGATGGCCGCGGTAGTGTCCGCCAGCGCCGCCAATATCCCCCCGTGCACCACGCCGTGGATCTGCTTATGCCGCGGGTGCACGTCCAGCCGGAAGATCGCCCGCCCGTCGTGCACACTTTCCACATCGAATCCCAACAGCTCCGTAGCCATGCTTTCTTTCATGCGCTGCCGGACCAACTCCGTCACGCGTTCTTCCTCCTTGCTCATTTTCCGAGACATTCTTGTCTGCGCTCCTCAATAGGCCGTAAGGCCTCCATCCACCGGAATAGCAGTCCCTGTCATCCAGGATGATTCTTCCGAAGCCAGAAAGACCGCCAGTTCCGCAATATCGTCCGGCTTGCCGAATTTTCCCAGCGGCAACGTCGCCAGGCGTGTGTCCCGCGCTCGTCGGCCTTCCTCGCTCTTCGAAAATAGTTCGCGAATCAGATCTGTTTCCACAATCGCCGGACAAATGCAGTTCACGCGTATTTTTTCCTGCGCGTGATCCAACGCCATCGCTTTTGTCAGCATTGTAACCCCGCCCTTCGATGCACAATATGCCGCGCGGTCTTTCATCGCAACAAGCCCGAGCACCGAACCCACATTCACAATCGCGCCCCCGCCTGCTTGCCGCATGGCCGGCAGTACCGCTCGCGACATCAGAAATGGACCTTTTAGATTCGTGGCCATCAACCGGTCCCACTCTTCCACAGAAATGCTCTCTACCGTCGACACGCTCAATGCCCCAGCATTGTTCACTAATACATTGACGTGCCCGAATGCCTCCTCCGCGTCTTTCACCGCTCGGTAACTATCCGCTTCGCTGGACACGTCGCACACCGTCACCAGCGCTTCGCCTCCGGCTTGCCGTATGGCCTGCGCCACCTCCCCCAACTTTTCCCGCCGACGGCCAGCCACCGCGACCTTGGCCCCTTCGCGCGCCAGCGCCAGCGCAATCGCACGTCCTATGCCCGTCCCGGCGCCCGTTACAATCGCTGCCTTACCTGCCACCCGTGTCACGGAATCCCCCTAACCTGCGTCTAATCCGGTGTACTATGGCAGGCAATATGGTACGCCACTTTCTGGCCTGTCACCCGAGCTAGAGCGCAACATCGGCCTGTCAGTGGCTGGGATGTAGCGCGTCACGAGAATCACAAGAATTTCAGGTCCTCACTATGCGAATCGGCATCACTGGCTATCCTACATATGGCGGCTCCGGCGTCGTGGCGACCGAACTTGGCCAGGAACTTGCCGCTCGTGGACACGACGTTCATTTCATCACTTATGCCCCGCCGATTCGTATGAACCAAAATGATCCTCACATTCATTTTCACCAGGCAGCCGTCGTCTCCTATCCCCTCTTCGATCATTCGCCTTACACTCTCTCCCTTGCCACGGAAATGCTTGAGGTCTTCGAGAAAGAATCGCTCGACCTGCTTCACGTTCACTACGCCATTCCCCACTCCGTCAGCGCCTTGCTGGCGCGCTCCATGGCCGCTCCCCGCCGCCTTCCCTTCATCACCACTCTTCATGGCACAGACATCACTCTGGTGGGCAACAACCGCAGTTTCCTTCCCATCACCCGCTATTCCATCGAGCAGAGCGACGGCGTTACTTCGATTTCGCGATATTTGCTCGATCGCACGCTTAAGGATTTCGACATCAAACGCCCCATCGAGGTAATCCCCAACTTCGTCAATTGTGATCTCTACTTTCGCCAGCCTGATCCGAAATTGCGTGCAGCGTGGGCCCCGAACGGCGAGGTCATCTTAATGCATCTCTCCAATTTCCGGCCCGTCAAGCGGATCCTCGATGCGGTCGAGGTATTCGCCATGGTCTGCGAAAAAATGCCTGCCAAGCTCGTCATGATCGGTGATGGACCTGACCGCGGTCCGGCTGAAGAGTTGGCGCGTACCAGAGGGGTGGAGAACGACGTGATCTTTCTCGGCAAACAAAATGGTGTACAAGCCAAGCTCAGCCAAGCCGATCTATTTCTTTTGCCTTCTCAGTTGGAATCATTCGGACTCGCCGCGCTGGAAGCCATGGCCTGCGAAGTGCCGGTCATCGCCACAAATGTCGGCGGCGTCCCCGAAGTTGTCGAGCACGGCGTTGATGGCTACCTGGTAGAGCCAGGCGATGTGAAACTTGCCGCGAAGTACGCGATCGATCTGCTCTCGCGCGCCGACCGCGGCCGCGAAGTTGGCCAGCTTGCCCGCGCCCACGCCAAGGAAAAATTCTGCGCCAATGACGTGATTCCCAAGTACGAGCACTACTACGAACAAGTGCTCGCCCAGCAGCGCTCAACGGCCCGCGCCTAACCTCGCGTCTTCCTCCGCCAGCTTTTTCACCTGCCGAAACACCCTGCCATGAATTTGATGAACGATCTCATCGGTCCACAATCGCCAATACATCCCCGGCCACATGCGATTCTCGTATGTCGTCCATCCATCGAGCCTCGTCCGTCCACCCGGCAGTGCCGTGAGATAGAAATCCGCACGTTCCGGCTTGAAGTCGTGGTCTTCCAGATGCCGCACATGGATGTCGCCATAGGGCGACCACTCCTTCATCAGTGGCGGCTCTTCTGACACTGCAAAGGCAAAGTGCTTCCCTTCGTCCCACGCAAGAATCGGCTCACGAAACGCTCCCGTCGAAAAAATGCACTGGCGATCCGCAGTAAGCCCCGACCCGACCGTGCGGGCCTCGAGTGGATATGACATCCCCAATCGGAATACCCAGTGCACCGGCTCGTCGATTTGTGGAAAGGCCACAATTCTTTGCCACACCACTTCCGGCGGTGCCGCAATTTCCATGGCCGTGTGCACTTTGAATCGAGGTGTTTCCGCAGGCGCCCAGTGTTCGGCTCCCGCCAGCAAAGGGATGACTAGGAAGAGACCGAGCATCGTGTGAGGTTGTGGTTGCAGGTATCGTGGCTCCTGGATCTTGTACGCAAGAAGTGCCCCCAGTAGCGCGAGAGGAATGGCGATCGGAGCAGCCATTAGAATGCAAAAGATGCCTTCAATGGCGATGCCCACAAGGATCACGGCTGTGAGAACTACACTTAAGATGGCAACGAAGGCGCAATCGCCAAAACTTCTTGGCTGGCGATAGCAGTGCAGCCACGCCGAGAAATAGCCCATGAAAAATGGAATCGCCAAAAACAGGGTGAACCCGTATCCGCCGAGCACGCGAATTGAGAACAAGGTCAAGACAGTCCCGAAAATAGCACCCGCGAATGTCCCCAGCATCCCGCTGCCCCACTTTGAATTCGGCAAGTAGGTCTCCAGAATGCCCCAGCCCCCTTTTGCTGCCATTTCTTGGTCTTCGCGACTTGGCAAGAGACACAGAAGCAGAAAGAAAACTACGTTCACCGCGGGAATGAAGAAAAGAAAGACCAATCGGCTCGCCACGCCCGCATCGCGAAGCCGCTTCACTGTCATCGCAACACCGGCCCAGATAAACGGCACTGCCACCAGCGCCATCGTCACGAGAAACCGTTTCTCCTCGGCGCTGAGAGGGTACGGCTGGTTCAGCATGCCCAAAGGGGTCAGGTAATTCATCAATCCCCAGCTCGTTTGGTGAATTTGCTTAGCCAGGACGCGATCGATGTTATGTTTTATAAGGGTGAGGACCATCCCGGTCAGGGTGTACGCTGCGCGGCTAACTCGGCCTTGCATCGTGAACAAATCCCGGATCTTCATGGCCGCGCTCTCCTCCTTGCTGACAAGCTCAACCCCGTTTGAAGTCACACACTGCTGAGTCCGCGGCCGGACAACTCCGATGGGCAGCCACCCAGCGGTAGGCAACATGCCAAAGCGGCATCATTCCCGGGATCTTTGCCAGCCATGCCAGTGGCTGCGCCCACCAAATTTCCCGGGTCATCGCCACTACGGCATCCGCTCCGCCAAACTGCGTCCCATCGCAAAGCAAGAATCGCAGCTCACGCAAAACGTCAGCATCGCGCAACCCTAGAAGCGCGCTTACTCGCGGATCCTGCAACGGTGCCACCGCAAAGCCGCGCCGCCGCAGTACGGGAGCCATCCAGCGCGCGATCCGCGTGCAGAACCCGCATTGCGCATCAAAGAACAGCCAGCCCTGCGCGTGTCTTCCCTTTCCGTCGGTGTACTCGCTCGCCATTGAAATCATGTCGGCTTCCTCTTTGCCTTGTTGTCTGTGTTTCTTCCTTTGTTTCTGGGTTTTTCTCTGTGACCCTTTGCGACCTCTGTGGCGAAGCTCTTGCCCTTGGTTCTCTCTTTTGTCTGCGTCCTTCAACCCACCTTTTTCTCGCTTCTCAACAGCGTGATCACTTTCCCTCTCAGTTTTCCCACGCCTTTCAGCGCTCCCGTCGGCATTCGCAGCACTTCCTCAAACAGCCCGCTCATCGTCGTCAAAAATTCCAGCATGCTTTCCAGGCGCTCTCGCGTGTACGCGTCGCCTTGCCCGCCCGCTTTCACTTCCTGCACGCACTCATTCAAAACGCGCAAAGTAGGATCGATTTCGCGCCGCTTTCTCTCCTCCGACACGGTCCGAAAAATCTCCCAAACGTCCTTGGTTGTCTCGAAGTGGTCCCGCCGGTCTCCGAGCACATGCACGACCCGGACGATTCCCCAACCCTGCAATTCGCGAAGGCTCGTGCTGACGTTCGATCGCGCCACGGAAAGTGTCTCCGATATCACATCCGCTGGCAGTGGTTTCGGCGACAGGAACAGCAGCGCGTGCACCTGCGCCACCGTGCGATTGATCCCCCACTTTGTGCCCATCTCGCCCCAGTGCAGGATGAATTTCTGCGCCACCGGCGTCAGCGTTGTTTGCGTCTCTCTAGGTCGTTCGCTCACGTGTTTCCTCCAGACTTCTCTGTATTCGCTTTTTCGATTTCACATGCACTTCTCGTTCGCGTACTCTTCGGACAAGGTCTCGCGCCGCTCCCGGCCACGTCGGAAATTCAAATTGAAAACCATGCTCGAGAAGTCTGCCGGGAACCACTCGGCGACTTTTCAGCAGCAATTCCGACTCCGTGCGGTGCACGAACGTCGCCACATGCAACATCCACTCGCGCGCAGGAAGCCCAAATCCGATTCCCCACGCTTCGCGTACCGCTCGCATGAAATCGCCATTGGGCAATGGCGTCGGCGCGGTTACATTCACCACGCCATCAATCTCTTCACGTTCAATCAGGTAGTCCACCGCCCGCGCAAGATCCTGGTCGTGAATCCAGGACATGTACTGCTTCCCACGGCCGGCTGCTCCGCCTAAACCCAGATGGACCAGCCGCAGAAGCTGCCTGAAAATGCCGCTGGGATCGGGACCCATCACCATGCCTCCGCGGAGAGCTACCTTGCGGGTCCGCGGTGTGACCGCCCCAAAGAAACTAGCCTCCCACCGCGTGGCGACGTCGATGCTGAATCTCCAGCTTGCCGGCGCATCGGCTTCCCTTCCGCCACTCTCCCCCGAGGCCTCGTCCATGGCGCGATCGAAACTGTGTCGGTAGATGGTCGCGGTACTCGCGTTCATCCAGACCTTGGGAGGGTGCGCAAGGCCACGAATTGCTGCTCCCAAAACCTCAGTCGAGCGCAGTCGCGATTCCAGGATTTGGCGCCGGTTCCCGGCGTTGTAACGGCAATTCACGCTTCGCCCGCTGAGATTGATCAAGACGTCTACGTCCTCTAGGGCACTCGCCCAGTCGCCAAGGCTTTCCGCGTCCCAAGGCAGAGCCCGCCAAAGAAGTCCATCCTTCTCCAGTCCCGGTGGGTTCCCCATAGCCCTGGCGCGACCTGCGCTGCGTGTCAGGACGGTCACATGATGCCCGAGACCGGAAAAATGGCGCGTTAGAATCCGGCCTATCTGTCCGGTTCCTCCGGGAATGACGATTCGGAGCCCCTTGCTGCTGGTTTCCATGTAGCCCTCCTCTCGCTTAGCCTGAATAAACAGTAATATCAGGTATTTCTGTTATTACAGAATATACAGTACATACGAATTCCTGTCAAGCCCTCTCCTGGCTGGTTGTTTTGGGGATTTCTGCTAGAACACGCTGACTTCCGGCAGCGCCGGCACCAACTCCGGAACGTCAATCCGAATGGTAGTTCCCTGCCCCTCGTGGCTCTCGATTGCCAGGCGGAAATCGGTTCCGTACAAAACACGTAAACGCTCGCGCACATTGCTCAATCCAATTCCCTCCACGTAGACGTGCGGCAATTTCTCTTCGGAAATGCCCACACCGCTATCCGCGATTTCAATGTGCAGACGTCCGTCGCGATTCGACGTGCGCAGGTAGATCCGCCCGCCCTCAAGTTTCGGCGCCAAGCCGTGCTTCAAACTGTTCTCCACAATCGGCTGCAGCAGCATGCTGGGGATAAACGTATCCAGCGTGTCGACATCGATCTCCTTCACGATGTCCAGGTTGTCCTGCCCGAATCGCGCCACCTCAATATCCAGGTAATCATCGATGAACGATAGTTCCTCCCGCAGCGGGACAAACGTCTCGTGCTTGCGCAGCAGCCTCCGCAAGATGTTGCTCAGCTTCAGCACCACGCCTCGCGCCGTGTCGGGATCCAGGCGAATCAGCGCGGTCACGGTATTCAACGTATTAAACAAAAAGTGCGGATTGATCTGGCTGGAAAGCGCATCCATCCTGGCGCGCAAAAGCAATTGCTGGTGCCGTTCCAGGTTCATCTCAATGCGCGTGTTGTTCCAGATTTTCAGCGGCGCCGCGACAGACATCAAGGTTCCTATTACCACGATCGGGAGCTGCCAGTTCCAACCCGGATCGATCGCGAATAGCCACTTCGGATTCGTGGCAAGCACCAGCGCCACGCGGCCAAGCTCCAGACCGACACACGTCAGCAGCGGCAACATTTCCCAAAGAAATTCCCGTTCGCTCACGAGGCGCATAATGGCCTTGGGAATGTTCAGGAAGGTGAAGGGACCGAAGTTCCACAAATCTTCTTTGTCGGGAATCAGTTGCCGGATTAATCCGCCGAGCAATCCCGCGGTCGCCGCAGCAGGCATCGCCAGCCATTCGTGGGCCATCAGCGCGGGAATAGTCGCAATCGCGCCTCCCAAAGGGCCCACCACGCGGCCTCCGAGCAGTCCCATCAGGAATGCGCCCTCCAGCGACAAGTCAGCGAACCGGTAAGCGGGGCTCACCAGCCGCAACGTCACGCCGACGATCAAGGGCGGCGTCATAAACAGCATCAATTTCAACTTTTGGTCGGAATCGCGCTCCTCGGTGAACAGCACTCGCCGAAAGGTGTTCCACCGCGCCAGCAACGCGGCGATCGACGACGCCACGCCCACTTTCAGCAGCAACGTGAACAATATCTCTTGAAGTGTCGGTGAGTTTTCCATGTACCTGGGCAGTCTCGTTTACGCTAGCCAAACGCCGCCCTATTGTAAAGAACTCCCTCGGTCGACATCGTCCCACGCCTATGGCAGCCGCGATTGGCGCGCCGCCTCCCTGCTATACTGGACCATTCTTATGAACACGAAATCATCCGCAAGAAGGCCCAGGCGATCGCCCCCGCAACCTGTGCAACTAATTGCGCACGCCGTCCTTCCCACGCGCTACGGCCCATTCACGATCTACGGTTTCAAAGGAAATGGTCCTCAGGAAGAAGCCGTTGCGCTCGTACGGGGAAATCTGAACGGCCGCAAAGCGCCGCTGGTCCGCGTACATTCGCAATGCCTGACCGGCGATGTGCTCACATCTTTGCGCTGCGACTGTCGCGCTCAACTCGAGCTCTCGCTCAAGAAAATCGCCCAATCCCCCTCGGGAATCCTCCTCTATCTTCCACAAGAGGGCCGCGGCATCGGCCTGATGAACAAGCTGCGCGCCTACCAGCTACAGGATGGCGGCATGGATACCGTCGAGGCCAACGAATCACTCGGGTTTGCCGCTGACGCGCGCGAGTACGAATTCCCCGCCAGAATCCTGAAGAAACTAGGCGCCCGGCGCATCCGCTTGCTTTCCAATAATCCCGACAAAGTTCGACAACTGGAATCCGCGGGAATCCAAGTAGCGCAACTCGTGCCCTGCCAGCCGCGCATTTCGCGAATTTCCCGCCGCTACCTGAAAACTAAGAAGCACAAAATGGGACATCTGCTTCAGGGCGTCTAACCTCGATCCGTGCTCTTCCAGGAGGTTTTATGACACCGGTGATCCAACAAAGCGTGCTCTTCCGTAGCTCTCCTCAGGTTCTCTTCGATCTTTATCTCGACTCGCGCCGCCATTCTCTTTCGACCGGCGCCCCCGCTACCATCAGCCGCAAGGTGGGCGGAAAATTCAAGGCATTTGAAGGACAGCTCGAAGGTAAGAATCTGTTGATTGTTCCGGGCAAGCAAATCGTGCAACTCTGGCGGGCCACTCACTGGAGGAAGCAGGCGGCGCTGAAGTCGACCTCATCCACGTTGGCGTTCCCGCGTACGACCACAAGGGCGTCAGCACGGGCTGGCCGCAATATTATTGGCGCCCGTGGAAGAAATACCTCAGCAAATCCGTCGCGAAGTAGTTCGGCCCCACCGGCTGATAAATCGCATTTCGCGAGGACACACCTTCACAGTTGGCGAAAAAACTCGAATTCTGTCATTCCGACCGGAGTCTGCGGAGTGAGGAACTCTGCGCCATCGCACGTCGTTTACGCGATGAATCCCTCTTGGGTCTCTTACCTACCCGCCGCCAACGAACTGTACAATCTCCAACTTGTCCCCGTTAGCCACCCGCGTCTCTTCCCACTTTACCTTTGCCAGGATTTGCAAGTTGTATTCGATCGCCACGCGTCCCACATTCAACCCCAACTGATCCAGCAGCTCTCGCACGGTGGTGCCCGGCGCCGTCTCGCGGCTTTCCCCGTTCACCTGAATCACAATTCCGTTGGTCATGGCCTGCTCACAACTCACACTGTAGGCATTTTCGGTTTCGCGCGCAACGCAAACCGCAAGTGCCCCTCGCCATCTTGCTTCACCGCGCGAATCGCGAGCGCCGCGTCGCCGCCACCAATTTTCGGCATCTCAAATTCGATCTGCGCCTGGCCGGACTCTCCTGCCTCTGTCGAATAAACGAGCGGTTCCACGCTGCCCTCAATTTGCACTTCCACTTTGGCCCTGGCCACCGGCTCGCCATTTTCTTCGTTCACCGATACCTGCAACGAAGCGCGTTTCCCCGTGAGCCACGATTTCGCATTCGTCAGTTCCACGCGCAGTTTCCGCCGCACCTCGGCCATGGCGGGTGGCTCAGGCGGAATGGCAGCCGTTTCTCCCGCCGGTCCTTCCGCGCGCGGAATGCTCAGTTGGATCACCCCGGCGCGCATCTCCTCCAGCACTGTGCGGTGTTGCTCATCGAGGCGCAACTTCAACGCTTGTTCGCGATCACTGTCTAGGGGCAATAGATCGAAGTAACTATTCGTGCGCCGGTGCAGCACGCGTCCACGGTAATAGACCGTCGTATCGATCAGCGCATGCGACGCGCCGCGATCTTCCGTCTGCACGTGATAAACAATCGTTCCCAGCGTGACGTTTGTGTTGTGCCCGAATACCATTCTTCCGGCCGTCCCGTTCCCGCCTCAGCGCTGCTTGCCACCACTCTTCCGTTTTTTCACCGGAACATTTGACCCGGTGGCTCCCGAATCGTTATTATAACCCTTCGACCATGACGCCTTCCGGCCTACATTCGTACGTTCCCCTTCTAATACACCTCATCGTGGCGGCAATTCTTGCGGGAGCGCTCATCGCTCTCTCCACGGTGATCGGCTGGCGACGTCCTAACCAGGCCAAACAGCAGCCCTACGAGTGTGGCATAACGCCCACAGGCGACGCGCGCGAACCGTTCTCCGTAAAATTTTACCTGGTCGCAATGGTCTTCATCCTGTTCGATGTGGAAGCTATTTTTCTTTACCCTTGGGCTTACATTTTCAAGGATTTAGCTCGCAACGTAGAGACGCGGTGGTTTGGGTTCATAGAAATGATGATGTATGTAGCCATTCTCCTGGTCGGTTATATCTATCTGTGGAAGAAGGGCGCGCTCGACTGGAACAAATCGAAGAAATAGCGCCGGCCCCTCAAGGAAATCAGTAACGTGAGTAACGTGACGCAACTTGTGGACGCAAAGGCTAATGTTGTAGTCCAGCAACTTCGCAATTGGAACGCGAGGGCAGTCTCACAGGTCATTGAGTATCACGGTCAGACCACCCTCGTCGTACCCAAGGAGCTTCTGCGGAACACAGCCCTGCAGTGCAGAGACAATCCCGCCCTGAATTTCAATCTGTTGAGTGATGTCACCTGCGTGGATCGTTTTCCCTTCGAACCGCGCTTGGAGTTGAACTACCAGATGATCTCCATCCCTCGCACCGCCCGCATTTCCCTACGCACCAGCGTTTCCGCCCAGCAGCCATTCGTCGACTCGCTCATGCCCGTGTGGCCCGGCGCCAACTGGCTGGAACGCGAAGTCTTCGATCTTTTTGGCATTCACTTTGAAGGACACACCGATCTCCGCCGCCTGCTCTTACCCGAGGGCTTTGTTGGTTTTCCTCTTCGCCGGGATTTCCCGACGGAGGGTCAGCGCTAATTTCCGCCGCGCGGGTTGAATCTCATGACTACTACGGTTGAAACAACACTCGGTACCTCCAAAACAATGGTCCTCAACATGGGACCGCAGCACCCTTCCACGCACGGTGTGCTGCGCGTATTGCTGGAACTGGACGGCGAAAACGTCGTTACTTCCGACCCCGATATCGGCTATCTGCACACCGGTATCGAGAAGAGTTGCGAAGACAAGACTTATTCCCAGGCGATCACGCTCACCGATCGCATGGATTACCTGAACCCGCTGGGAAATAACCTCGTCTATTGCCTTGCCGTCGAAAAACTTCTCGGCCTGGAAGTACCCAAACGCGCGCAGTACATCCGCGTAATGCTGGTCGAACTGCAGCGCATCTCTTCCCACCTGGTTTGGCTGGGCACGCACGCCCTCGACATGGGCGCAATGTCCCTGATGCTCTATTGCTTCCGCGAACGCGAAGAAATCCTGAAAATCTTCGAGCGCTTCGCTGGACAGCGCATGATGACCAGCTTCATCCGCATTGGCGGACTCGCGCTGGAACCTCCGGCAGGGTGGCGCGAAATGGTCAAGCGCTTTCTGGAGATGATGCCGCCGCGCGTCGACGAGTATGAAGGGCTGCTCACGGAAAATCGCATCTGGCAGGGGCGCCTGAAGGGTATCGGTTATCTGTCGCCCGAGCAACTCATCGCCCTCAGCACCACGGGCCCAGGTCTTCGCGCGGCAGGCGTGGCCTTCGACAATCGCAAAGCGTTTCCTTATTCCTCGTACGAGGAGTTCGATTTCAATGTGCCCACACGCACGGAATCCGATTGCTACGCTCGCTACCTGGTGCGGGTTCTGGAGTTGCGCGAGAGCCTGAAGATTGTCCGCCAGGCCATGGACAAAATCACGGACCAGGGCCCGTTTAAAGCCGACGCTCCTGGCATTATTCCGCCGCCACGCGAAAAGATGAAAACGGAGATGGAAGCTCTCATCTACCATTTCAAGATTTTCACCGAGGGGTTTTCTCCGCCGCCGGGCGAAGCTTATGTCGCCGTTGAATCACCCCGTGGCGAACTGGGCTGCTTCGTCGCCAGTGATGGTTCTCCGAAACCGTTGCGCGTGCATTTCCGCGCGCCATCATTCGTTAATCTGCAGGCTCTGCCATTCATGATCAAGGGCCAGTTGATTGCCGACGTCGTCGCCTGCATAGGTACAATCGATATCGTCTTGGGAGATGTGGACAGATAATCCTATGGAACTTACTCCCCAACTCGCCGCGAAATTCGAGAAGCTGCAGAACGCCTACCCGGTCAAGCGCAGCGCCCTGATCCCCATGTTGATGTATGCGCAGGACGAGTTCGGGTACATCACCGATGACATCATTCACGAAATAGCCCGCCGCCTCGACCTGCGTCCCGTGCAGGTGGAAGAAACCTTGGAGTATTACTCCATGCTGCACCGCAAGCCCGTCGGCAAACACCACGTGCAGGTTTGCACCAACGTGGCGTGCATGCTGCGCGGCGGCACGGAACTCCTGGAACACGCGAAAAAGCGCCTGGAAATCGGCAACCGCGAAACCACGAAAGATGGCATGTTCTCTCTGGAAGAGGTCGAATGTATTGGCGCCTGCACCGGCGCACCCGCCATGCAGGTGAACTACGACTTCTACGAGAACGTCACCACACGCAACTTTGATCACCTCATCGAAGAACTCGACAAGGGTCAGCGCCCCGCTCCCGTCCCCATCACTTCCGGCGCGCTGCACGAACGCAACACGCTCGAGACTCCTCTCCTCAGCAAACGCTGGGGCATCCAGGATTCGCGAAAAATCGATGTTGCCCTGCAACTCGGCGCCTATCAGGCCTTGGACAGGGCACTGAAGCAATTCACGCCGGAACAGCTCATCGACGAAGTGAAGAAATCCAATCTGCGCGGGCGGGGCGGGGCGGGATTCTCTACCGGCATGAAATGGTCCTTCGTGCCCAAAAACTCACCCAAGCCGAAATATGTAATCTGCAATGCCGACGAGTCCGAACCGGGCACCTGCAAAGATCGCCCGTTGATGGAGATGGATCCCCACCAGTTGATCGAAGGCATCACCATCGCCGGCCGCGCCATCGACGCGCATCGCGGATTTATCTATATTCGCGGCGAATATCGCTACGTCCTCGATATCGTCGAAACCGCCATTGAGGAAGCCTACTCGCGCGGCTACTTGGGCAAGAATATCTTCGGTTCCGGCTTCGACTTCGATTTGTTGATTCATACCGGCGCGGGCGCCTACGAGTGCGGCGAAGAATCGGCGTTGATGGAATCGCTCGAAGGCAAGCGCGGAAATCCTCGCATCAAGCCTCCCTTCCCGGCCGTGGTGGGCTTGTATGGCTGCCCGACGATCATCAACAATGTCGAAACGCTCAGCGCTGTGCCGGCCATCATTCTGGAAGGCGGCCAAGCCTACGCAAATCGCGGCACGCCGAAAAATGGCGGCACGCGCCTGCTCTGCGTATCCGGCCACGTGAATAAGCCCGGCATCTACGAAATCCCGCTGGGCATGAACATGAAGAAGTTTCTCGAAGAAGTTGCGGGCGGCGTCCGTGACGGAAAGAAACTCAAGGCCATCATTCCCGGTGGCAGCTCCTGCCCGGTGTTCAAGGCCGATGAAATCGATATCGCCATGGACTACGACACCGTCGCCAAGGCCGGCTCGATGCTCGGCTCCGGCGGCATGGTGGTCATCGACGAAGATACCTGCATGGTTGACATGGCTCGCCGCATCATGCACTTCTACGCCCATGAATCCTGCGGCTGGTGCATTCCCTGCCGCGAAGGAACGTCCTGGCTGCAGAAGACCCTCGACCGCTTCCATGCGGGCTACGGCCGGCAAGAGGACATCGACCTCATCGGCGATCTTGCGTCGAACATGCTGGGCCGCACATTTTGTCCGCTCGGCGACGCCGCAGCCATGCCCACCATCAGCATCGTGAAAAAGTTTCGCAGCGAGTTTGAAGATCATTTACAAGGACGTTGCGCTTACAAATCCGCTGAAGCTTTGATCGGTTCGCGGTAGGCTCTCATGGCAGAAACTAAGCTCATCAATATGAAGATTGACGACCGTGACGTTCAGGTCCCCGCCGGAACCCTGGTCATCGAAGCGACGCGGCGTCTCGGTATCGAGGTTCCATCATTCTGTTACTACCCCGGGTTGGCACTCCAGGCCGCATGCCGCATGTGTCTTGTGGAAGTGGAGAAAATGCCCAAGCTGCAGACGGCCTGCACCCTGGTCGCCGGCGAAGGCATGGTGGTGCGCACCGATACCCAACCGGTGCGCGATGCGCGCAAGTTCATGTTGGAGTTCCTGCTGTCGAATCACCCGCTCGATTGCCCGGTATGCGACAAAGGCGGCGAGTGCGAATTGCAGGACATGGTATTTCGCTATGGCGCCGATTTCAGCCGTTTCACCGAAGAAAAAATTCACCGGCCGGAAGAGAAATGGTCTGATCTCGTTTATTACGACGCGCCGCGCTGCATCCTTTGCTATCGATGCGTGCGCGTGTGCGACGAAGGCATGGATGTGAAGGCCCTCGGCGTGGGCATGCGCGGGGCGCACTCCATCATCATTCCCAATGAAGGCGATCATCTCGATTGCGAAGAATGCGGTATGTGCATCGATATCTGCCCGGTCGGCGCGCTGACCAGCGGCACCTATCGCTACAAAACCCGGCCGTGGGAGATGAAATATGTCTCTACGATCTGCACGCATTGTTCCAACGGATGCAAGACCACTCTCAGCGTGCGCAATCACGAAATTATGCGCGCCAACAATCGCGACCTTTCCGGTATTAACAGGGAATTCCTGTGCGTGAAGGGGCGCTTCGGATTTGATTTTACGACGCATAAGGAGCGCATCAAGCAACCGCTGCTGCGCAAAGACGGAAAACTCTATCCCGTTTCCTGGGAAGAAGCTGCACAAGCCGCCGCCCAGCGATTGAACGAGTTTCACGGCGCGTACGGCCCCGATTCGGTCGGCTTCATCGGGTCCAACCGCACCTCAAACGAAGAGAATTACCTCTTGCAGCGTCTGGCGCGCGCCACGTTTGGCACCAACAACGTCGATCATCACCGTACCGCCGATTACACCGGTCTGGTCACAGCACTTGGCGACCGCGCCGCGGACTCCTCGCTCACGATGGAGCAGCTCTATCAATCGAAAGTTGTCCTGCTGATTGGCAACGATCCCACAAATCAGAATCCCTTCGTGGCTTGGCAGATTCGCTCGGGAATTCGCCACCACGGCGCCAAACTATTCATTCTGAATTCGCGTGAAATCAAGCTGAAAGACAAGGCTCACCAATTCGTGAGCGTTCCCTCGGGCCAGGAAGCCGCTGCTGTTCGCTGGCTCGCGACCTCCGAAGGACAATTCCCGCAGGAAGTAATCGACCAGCTTGGCGCACTGAAGTCCGCGCTCGCAAACGAGAGCGACGTCGCAATCGTTTTTGGCTCCGAAATCGTTGGCTCGGCTATTGCAGATCTGGTTGCGTTTGGCTCCTCGCTGCGAGCCGGCCAGACTCGCTACATGGCTCTCGGCGATTACTCTAATTCGCGCGGCGCCGCGGATATGGGTTTGCTCCCCGACCGCCTGCCGGGCTATACCTATCTCGACAATAAGACCGCGGCGGAAATCTTGGAACGGCATTGGGGTGCCAAGCCTCCCACGAAGCCGGGCCTTACGACTCCGCAGATGGTGGAAGCCGCGCAAGCTGGAACCTTGAAGGCACTCTATGTCGTCGGTGCGAATCCTTTCGCTCATTTCGGCAAACCAGGAGCGGGTCGCGGCAGTTTGCAGCTCCTTGTGGTTCAGGAAATGTTTCTGACCGAAACCGCTCAACTAGCCGACATTGTTTTTCCGGCGGCCTCGGCCTATGAGAAAGAGGGCACCGTCACGAACACGGCCGGCGAAGTGCAGTTGCTGCGCAAGGGTGCTGAAGTGATGGGCACGCGCTCGGATTTCGATCTGCTGCGAATCTTGTCACACCAGCTCGAACGCCTCGGCCTCGGCAAGGCCTTCCATTTCAAGGATCCCTTTGTCGTGTTGGACGAAATACGCAAGACTGTCCCGGGCTACAATCTGCATCCCGCGGAACTGCTCACGGGTGGCGCCGAACCAACGAAGCTGCAATTCAGCAAGAATGGTCATGCGCCCTATGACGTTCCCGTTCAACTCATTCGCTCCGCCAACGATACTCTCTTCACTAGCGGCTCTCTCACCCGTTTTTGCACCATGATGCATTCTCTGCCGGAGGCGGAAGCCAAACCGTGAGCGAATTCCTGCACCAGTACGCGTTCCTCATCGTTCCGATCATCAAGGTCGCCATTCTCGTCCTCGTGGTGCTCACCGTGGATGCCTACCTGACGTGGCTGGAGCGCAAAGTGATCGCGCACATCCAGGCACGCTGGGGACCGCACCGCGTCGGACCTCATGGCCTGATGCAACCGCTGGCGGACGGATTGAAGTTCATCTTCAAAGAAGATCCCATGCCGGCCAACGTGGACAAGCCGGCGTACTTCATCGCCCCATTTGTTGCGTTGATGTTGGCGATGACGTCCTTGGCGGTAATTCCTTTTGGCCCGCAGAAATTTACGCTCTGGGGATACGAATCGTCCCTGGGCATCGCGGACGTAAACATCAGCTTGCTGGTGCTGTTCGCCATCACCGCGCTGGGCGTATATGGCGTTGCGCTGGCCGGTTGGGCTTCCAATAACAAGTACTCCCTCCTCGGCGGACTGCGTAGCTCCGCCCAGATGATCAGCTACGAACTGGCGCTGACCCTATCCGTAGTCGGCGTCTTGTTGATTGCCGGCAGCTTCAGCCTGCGCGAGATTGTGGAGCAGCAGGGCACCTCAAACCTGGGTTTCCTCAGTTGGAACCTGTTGGGCTTTGGCCAGGGCATCGGTTTTACGCAAATCATTGGATTTTTCTGCTTCTTCATCGCGGCGATTGCGGAAACAAACCGCGTGCCATTCGATTTGCCGGAAGCGGAATCGGAACTCGTCGCGGGTTTTCACACCGAATACGCCAGCATGAAGTTCGCCATGTTCTTCATCGGCGAATACACCAGCATGGTCGCCGTTTCCTGCCTGGCCACCATCCTCTTTTTTGGCGGCTGGCTCTCGCCGTTCCCCGCTTCGTGGACGTTTACATACTACGTGCCGTCGCTTCTGTTCATTCCTTTTGGCCTCTGGATGATTTACGATGGCATCCATTATGAGAATATTTTCGGGCGCATCGTGCTGCCTGGAATCGGTACCGTCCTCACGGTAGTCGGCATCGCGCTGATCCTCTTTCCGCCAGCGAACCATCTCCTGCAGGGGCTCTTCTGGTTTGTGCTCAAGGTGTTTATCTTCATGTTTGTATACATCTGGATGCGCGGCACGCTGCCTCGCTTCCGCTATGACCAATTGATGAGCTTCGGCTGGAAGTTTCTGCTGCCGGTTTCCATCGCGAACGTGGTTCTCACGAGCGCCGTGATTCTGTGGAGAATGCACTAATGAACGCGTCACTGGCGATTTTCTTCGTCCTCGCTGCCGTTGCGGTAGCTGCCGCGGTCAGCCTGATTCTGCAGCGCCATCCGATTCACAGCGCGCTTTCGCTAATCGTCGTCATGGTCGCGCTCGCGGGCCTGTACCTTCTGATGGGTGCCGAGTTCGTTGCCGCCGTTCAGATCATCGTGTATGGCGGCGCGGTCATGGTTCTCTTCGTCTTCGTCATCATGCTCCTGAACGCCGGCGAAGAGGAACACACGAACTTTTCCAAACTTGCGGCATACGCGGGCATTCCCATGGCGGTTGCCGTCGCCGGACTGATCGCCGCGGCCATCACGCGTTCAACCCTGCCGCCCGCACAGGATCCCACGGCGCTCACCTCCACCAAGTCGCTCTCCATGCTTCTTTTCCAGGATTTTGTATATCCCTTCGAACTTACTTCCTTCCTGATTCTGGTGGCTATCCTCGGCGCGATTGTCCTCGCTCAGCGGGAGGGCAACTAGCATGATCCCCACCAACTACTACCTCATCCTGAGCGCAATTCTGTTTGGACTGGGCATGATCGCGTTCGTTTTCAAACGCAACATCATCACCATTTTCATGGCCATCGAACTGATGCTCAATGCCGTCAATCTGGCCTTCGTGGCCTTCAGCAAGGCCTTTGGAAAGTCCGACGGCGAGGTTTTCGTACTCTTTGTAATCGTGGTGGCGGCTGCGGAAGCGGCTGTGGGTCTTGGAATCATCATTCTGACGGCACGCAATCGACGTTCGCTCAACGTCGAGCGTGTGGATCTTCTCAAACTCTAATGCATCCCATACTCGATTATCTGTGGATCATTCCGCTGCTGCCGCTCGTGGGCTCAGCGATCAACGGCATTTTGGGTTGGAACTGGTCCAAGACCAGCATCAACGCCGTGGCCCTAGGTTCCACCGGCTTGTCGTTTCTCTGCGCTATCGAAGCCGTTCGCGAATTCCTCGATTACTTCGCCCAGTACCATCAGCCATTCACGAAACACTTTGTTGACTGGATCGTTGCTTACAAAGACTTGACCATCGGCTTCGATCTGCACATCGATCATCTGACCGTGGTGATGCTGCTCGTTGTCACCGGCGTTGGCTTCCTCATCCACATCTACTCCACCGGCTACATGGCGCATGAAGAGGGCTACTTCCGCTTCTTTGCATACATGAATCTCTTCATGTTTTTCATGCTGCTCCTCGTCCTGGCAGCAAACTATGTTGTGCTCTTCGTAGGTTGGGAAGGCGTGGGGTTGTGCAGCTACCTGCTGATTGGGTTTTACTACCTGAAGCATTCGGCAGCGCAAGCCGGCAAGAAAGCGTTCATCGTCAACCGCATTGGTGACTTCGGCTTCATGCTGGGGATGTTTCTACTGTTCCGTACATTCCACTCGCTCGACTTTCACACGGTCTTTGAGGCCGCTTCGCAACCCAACGTGGCTCACGAGGGCCTCGGCCAGTTTGGCGTCCTCACAGCAGCCTGCCTCTTGCTCTTCATGGGCGCGACCGGCAAATCCGCGCAGATTCCCCTGTACGTTTGGCTGCCGGACGCCATGGAAGGCCCCACGCCAGTCAGCGCCTTGATTCATGCCGCCACCATGGTCACGGCCGGGGTGTACGTCGTGGCTCGCTCGCACGTGCTCTTCCTGCATTCCGAAACCGCCATGTACGTCGTGGCCATCGTCGGCTGCGCCACCGCCTTCTTCGCCGCCACGATTGGCCTCGTTCAATCCGACATCAAGAAGGTCCTGGCCTATTCCACCGTCAGCCAGTTGGGGTACATGTTCCTAGGCTGCGGGGTGGGCGCCTTCAGCGCTGGCATCTTCCACTTGATGACCCACGCGTTCTTTAAAGCTTTACTCTTCCTCTCCGCCGGTAGCGTGATTCACGCCATGGGCGGCGAGCAGGACATGTGGCAGATGGGCGGCCTGGCTTCGAAAATCAAAGTCACCTTTTGGTGCATGCTCTTTGGAACTATCGCCATTGCCGGATTCTTTCCTTTCGCGGCGTTTTTCTCTAAAGATGCCATCCTGTTCGCGGCCTTCAATTCGCAGCATGACGGAAAGGCACTCTACGGCGTGGGGTTGTTCGCCGCAATTCTCACGTCGTTCTACATGTTCCGCCTGGTCTGGCTCACGTTTTTCGGCAAAAACCGCTACGACGAACATCATGTCCATGTCCACGAATCCCCCAAGAACATGACCGTGCCGCTGATGATCCTGGCATTTCTCTCGCTGACCGGGGGCTGGTTCGCCTTCCCTGCCCTGTTTGGGGGCAAAGATTACTTCACGGACTTTCTGTCACCGGTATTCGGCTCCGGCGAAATCGCTGGCGGAGAGGCGCTCCATTCCCTCGAGCTCACGCTTTCTGGCGTAGCGATGGTTGCAGCCACGCTGGGCTTGGTCGTGGCATGGCGCATGTATTCCAAGGACGTGAAGCGCGGGCCCGAGACAGGCTTGCACAAGCTTTTGTACAACAAGTACTACGTCGATGAAATCTATCAAGCGGCGTTCGTTGGCCCGCTGGTCTGGATTTCCCGCAACATCCTGTGGAAAGCCGTAGACGAGGGCACGATTGACGGCGCCGTCAACGGCATCGGTTATGGCGTCCGGGAAATCGGCGATGGCGTCCGTCACGCGCAATCCGGCAACACCCGCAGCTACGCCGTGTGGGTTCTCGTGGGCGCAGTCGTGGTCTTCGGCATCATCTTCTGGCCGATTCTCCATCCTGCCCTTTTCGGAGGAGTACGCTAATGGCCATCAGCGGAAACCTCCTCACCGTCCTGCTTTTCTTCCCGCTGGTCGGCGTCCTTGCGATTATGTTGCTGAGCAAGGACGACCATCCGTGGATCCGCCGCATCAGCTTGCTGGTTGGCATCGTGGAATTCCTTCTGTCGTTCCTTCCCGTTTGGGCCATCTCGCCGGGAACCGCAGGTTACAAGCTGGAAGTTTTCCATCAATGGATTGCCACGCCCGCGATCAACTATCACCTGGGCGTTGACGGCATCAGTATTTTCCTCGTGCACCTGATCACCCTTCTCACCCCCATTGGCATTTTGGCCTCGTGGAACGACGTCAAGCATCGCGTCAAAGAATTCCATATCATGCTGCTCCTCCTGGAAGTCGGCGTGATTGGCATCTTCCTCTCCCTCGATCTCTTTCTGTTCTTCCTGTTCTGGGAGTTCGGCCTGATTCCTTTGGCATTCCTAATCGGCATTTGGGGTCATGAACGCCGGATCTACGCCGCCATCAAATTCATCCTGTACACCATGGGCGGCTCCATCTTCATGCTTGTCGGCATGATCTGGCTTTACAACAAGACCGGCACATTCGATTTACCGGCCTTGCAGGCCCTGGTGCACAGCGGCGCGTTAACGCTCACGCCCGGCGCGGAAATGTTACTGTTTTTATCTTTCTTCGTCGCCTTTGCGATTAAAGTCCCTCTGTTCCCTTTTCACACCTGGCTGCCCGACGCGCACACCGAAGCCCCCACCGCCGGTTCCGTGGACCTGGCCGGCGTTCTTCTGAAAACTGGAGCGTACGGTCTTATTCGCATTTGCTTGCCTCTGTTCCCGGATGCTGCTCGCCGCGCCGCTCCTTATGTCGCGGTGCTTGCCATCATCAGCATTATTTATGGCGCGCTCGTGGCCCTGGTGCAGCCGAATCTGAAGCGCTTGGTAGCCTACTCTTCGGTCAGCCACATGGGCTTTGTGGTGCTCGGCATCTTCGCGTTCACCAATGTGGCCCTGCAGGGCGCGGTCTTCCTCATGATCGCTCACGGTATCTCCACCGGAGCCTTATTCCTGCTGGTCGGCATGCTGTACGAGCGGCGGCACACCTTTGAAATTTCCGAGTTCGGCGGGCTGGTAAAGCCGATGCCTCGCTACGCAGCTTTCTTCCTGTTTGCGGCGCTTTCGTCACTCGGCTTGCCACTGCTGAATGGCTTCGTGGGCGAATTTCTGGTGCTCATCGGGACTTATCAGGCGCACTGGAAATGGGCAGCTTGGGCCGCAACCGGAGTAATTCTCTCCGCCTGCTATCTGCTGTGGGCCTACCAACGCGTGTTCTTCGGCGAGATCACTCAGGCGAAGAACCGCGATCTGCCCGATGTCAACCCGCGTGAAAAGTGGGTTCTAGTCGCCATGTGTTTCTTTATGGTCTGGCTGGGCGTTCACACGCGCTTCTTCACCCTGCGCTTCGCCGCATCTTGCCAGGAAATCCTCATGCAGATGAATCGAAATGTAATGCACGAAGTCGCGCTCCCGGGCGTCATCGCGTACCCTGCCGGAACCGCTGCCCTGAACTCGACGGCAATCTCCATGGAGAGGCCTCGCTAAATGATCCCGCGCACCCCAGACATTCTTGGCGTCCTACCGGAGCTGATTTGGTGCGGCTTCGGCGTGTTCCTCATGCTCCTCCAGCCGTTCCTGAAGAACCGCCAGGCACTCACGTTTTTCGCTATGCTCGGCGCATCACTCGGAACCCTTAGCACCTTTTTCGCCGGCAGTGGGATTGGGTTCGGCGGGCTCGTGATGTTCGATACCTACAGCCTGTTCTTCCACTGGCTCGTAGGACTGGTGAGTTTCCTGGTCATCTTGAGCGCTGATTCTTATCTTCAACGGGAAGGGCTGGACTCGGCGGAGTTCTATGCGCTGATTCTGTTTGCAACCGCCGGCATGGGTGTGCTGGCGTCGGCCCAGGAACTATTGACAGCATTTATCGGGCTGGAAATGTCCTCGATCTCTAGTTATATCCTGGCGGGCTACCGGCGCGACTCGATCAAGTCGAGCGAGTCGGCCATGAAGTATTTCCTGCTTGGATCGTTTGCCACCGCATTTTTCTTGTACGGCATTGCCCTCGTCTATGGAGTGACCGGCTCGACCGCTCTGGGCAAGCTGGCCGACGCCGATCCTTCCAGCACCCTTCTGCACCTCGGCCTGACGCTGATTCTGGTAGGACTGGGCTTCAAGGTGGCCGCTGCGCCCTTCCAGGTCTGGACCCCCGACGTATACGAAGGCGCACCCACGCCGGTTACCGCGCTCTTCTCTGCCGGTCCAAAGGCCGCTGCGTTTGCACTTCTGCTGAGAATTTTCGCCACCGTACATGCGGCCACCACTTACTGGTTCTGGGCATTCTGGGTCCTGGCTGCGCTCACGATGTTCGTCGGGAATCTTGGGGCCGTCGTGCAGTCGAACGTGAAGCGCCTGCTCGCGTACAGCTCCATCGCGCACGCGGGATATATTCTTGTGGCCATGGCTTCTGTAACGACCCTTGCGGCCGATGAACGGCTCGGTCCCATTGGGGCATACGCGGCGGTGTTGTTCTATCTCTTGAGTTATTCCCTGGTTTCGGTTGGCGCGTTCACGATCGTCTCGGAGTTGGGCGGACGCGGCGAGCGCTACTTGACCATCGACGATCTCGCCGGACTCGCAACCCGCCAGCCCTTCACTGCGGCTACTCTCGCGATCTTCTTATTGTCTTTGCTCGGACTTCCCATCACCGCCGGTTTCCTCGGGAAGCTTTATATCTTCACCGCCGCACTCAACTCCAACCTGTACTGGCTGGCAGTTCTGATGGCGATTAACAGCGTCATCGGCGCATACTACTACTTTCGCGTCATCGTCGTCATGTACATGCACGAGTACAAGGGACCATTGCCGGCCGATGCGCCCACCGGACTGAGCGCGACCGCCCTGATGGTGGTGGCGGTCACGGTGATTGCAACGATCTATCTCGGCTTGTGGCCCAATCAGATCTTGTCACTGCTGACGTCGCAGAACCCGATGCTCACGGCTCGTTGAAAACGCTCGTAACGCCCGCGGCACAGTCAGCCGCGAAAGATTTTGTAGCGGCCTCCTTCTGAGGCAAATGCTCAGCCTGCAGCCTCACCAAATCCCCAGAGCCAGCCGGTATTTCACTTGCGCGGCATACTCTTCGTAACCGGCCAGTTCTTCCCGCAGCATTTTGTCCTCAAATCAAAGTAGCCAGCCACGCGCCGAGCGCGAGGCCGCCGGCAAGATACGGGATAGCTCCCGTGTAGCCGGATGACGTACGAATATTCAAGAAACACCAAGACCAGTGCGGCGATCGATCACTCCCGTGCCCAGGTTGATCAGGAAATATGCCCAGGCGAGAGGAAGGTCCGTGCGACCGGCGCTCGCAAAGTAGCTGGCCGCGGACACACCAGAGTAAAGAATCAGAAAAAGAATTCCCAGGATTGCCTTGCGCATACGGCTTCCTCACCGATTCGACTCAAAGCGTAGCGATTCCCCCGCTTCCTAGCAAGTTCATCCATCACCGTTTTGCGTGGACACGCTTTACCCATGTGCAGATCAAAAAGAAAAAGGCCCGTCCGGGATTACCGAACGGGCCAGAATCGCAAGAGTCTTGGGTCTGTCGTCAGCCCTTCAACATGATGATTGCGAGCGTGAAGAGCGAAAGGGTCTCAATGAACACCAGACCGAGAATCATGGCTGCGCGAATGGCGCCAGCCGCTCCCGGGTTCCGCGCCATGCCTTCGCACGCCGAGGATGCAACCTTGCTCTGTCCCAACGCACCGCCGAACGCCGCGAGGGCCATGCCGAACCCAGCCGCAATCGCCAGCGTTCCCCTGCCTGCAGGTACTGCACTGTCCTGGCCAAACGCGGCCGGTGCAACGATCATCACCGCCCCGAGAGCCACCAACAACATGACTGCTTTCTTCATTACTGCCTCCTTGAACATGCCGCCAGTGGGTGGTTCCCGGCTCTGCGCACTGCAACCGGTCTCACGCTGCAACGGCAAAACGAAAAACGCAAAGTTTAGTGCTCGTCGGCAATGGCCGTCCCGATGTAGATGGACGGCAGCACGGTGAAGACATACGCCTGAATTACTGATACAAAGATATGCAAGGCCACGAACACAATCGGGACGAGGGCCGGGAAAACGCCGAACGCAATTCCAAGAATGGGGCTTTTCGACCAGGCCCACTCCATGGGCCCCAGCAAAAGCCCTAGAAAAATCATGTAAATCAAATCGCTGGCGAAAATGTTGGCCCACAGACGAACAGTGAGCGAGAGGATTCGCGCAGTGGTACTGATGATCTCGACCGGAAACAGCAGCACGGCCAAAATCCACCCGCTCACATCATGCGGCGAGCCCGCAAACGTCATCAGATACCCCCCGATCCCATGGTGGCGAAAGCCCTGATAGTTAAAATAGAGGAACGTAACGATCGCGCAGGCCAGGGGCACGATCGCCACAGCTGTCGGCGAATGAAATGCCGGAAACAGGCTCAGCAAGTTTGAAAACAGAATGAAGATGGAAACAGAACCGGTGAAGGCGATAAAACGATGCGCCTCGTGCCCCACATTCTCTTCCAGCAGATCCTTGATGCCAAATCCCATCGGGTTGCTCAGCAGCAGCTCGGCAACCTGCTGCATTGCTCCCGGACGTTCAACCGAGAGACGCCAGCGCAGAATGAGCGCAAGGATGGTGCAAAGCACGAGCACGACCAGCGACATCACCACGTACTCGGGGATGGGCCGCTCGAAATCCTTGGGCTGGATATGCAGTGCATGCAGGAGCCGAAGAGCGGTCGGCCCGAAAACGTGATTAAACCAGTGAGTGACAGCGCTTAACTGTTCTTCCATGAATTAGTCCGGAGAATGCATCAGTTCGTGCACACTAACCGCGATTGTGGCGGCTCCCAGGGCACCCAGTCCAAAAATCATGCTCAAAACGGGAACACTCAGATACCTAAAAATAACATAGACGCAGAGTGCTATCAACCCATAGCGAAACATCGCTTTGAAATACATCAGGATCGGGACTTTCGCCTTGGGCTGGTCGGCCTGTGCCGTGGCCGCACCCGCGAGCGCATCGACTCCCTGCTTCAGCCAACGAAAATTTATCCACGCAAGAATCGCGCCAATGAAGATGCCGAGCCCCCAGCGCCATCCGCGAAAATACCCCACGGGCAGACCAGCAAGAACGCCCAGCAGCAACGTCAGGAAGGAAATCCGCGATTCAGATCGCACGTAACGGGGCGCGTCGATCGAGGCGTCAGTCAAGGATGCAGGCCCCCGGGACTCGTACAGCCGATCATAGACCATTTCACGATGCATGCGTTGCGGACGATCTGGCTACTTGGTTGGAAGCCGCCGCAGCACATCTCGAACGCCGCCAACGAAACCCAGCGCACCAAAAATCAGCATCAGGAATGGCTTGGTGTGCAGCCAGCGGTCAAGAAAGAAGCCGATCAACCCGCCAACGACAATGGTGCCGACCATAACAAACGGCAGTTCCATCGCGGTGGCAAACTGTTGCGAAAATCCCCTGGCCTTCTTTTGGTCAGGTGTCAGATCGTCGTTGCGGTCGGCGTTAGGGTCCGAAGGCATAGCGCGCCAGATGTGTGAACGGTTCAGGATACAATCCCGCCGCCAGCGAAACAAACAGCGTTACCCCCAGGGCCAACGCCTGTGCGCTGCTGATTTGCGGGATGGGAGCGCCTTCGCCAGGATTCTTCAGCCAGGCATGCTTTACCACGCGGAAGTAGTAGTAAAGTCCCGGCACGATATAGAGCGCCGCGAAGACGGCCAGGACTGGGTGATGCGTTTCGATGAGCGCCTGGAAGATGAAGTACTTGCCCACAAAACCCGCCATGGGAGGAATGCCGGCAAGCGACAACATAAAAATGAGCAGCAGCACCGCTGCCGCCGGGCTGCGTTGATACAGGCCGTCGAGGTCTTCAAGCTCGTCCCCAATCAGCCCACGCTGGCGAAGCACGATAACCACCGCGAAAGCGCCCAGCGTCATGAACGCATAAGCAATCAGGTAATAGAGAATTCCCGTGAGGCCCGTAGCATTGCCGGCCGCAAGGCCCAGCAGGATATAGCCGACGTGCGCAATCGAGGAGTACGCCAGCATGCGCTTGATGTTCGTCTGCGTGAGCGCAGCCAGGTTACCCCACGTCATCGAGGCGATCGCGACGCCCGCAATCAGATACAGCCACGAAGGATAGTAGTCGCGGAACGCGCCGACCATCAGCCGCAGCAGCATCGCGAAGCTGGCGGTCTTGGACGCCACGCTGACAAACGCGGAAATCGGCGTAGGCGCACCTTCATAAACATCGGGAGCCCACTGGTGGAATGGAACCGCCGCGATCTTGAAGAACATCCCGGCAGCCACCAGCACGAACGCGAGGATCGGCAGAATCTGCAGCAGAAACGGATCGAAGTGCAACGCCGCGGGAAACTGTGACGCGAGAGCCTGGCGGATTTGCTCTGCCTGTGGGCCCACCTGGCGGCTCAACGCGACGTAGTGGACAAGCTGGTCGCGCGACCGCAACGCCTCACTGATTGCGCCCAGGCTCGTGGAACCACTCAACCCGTACAGGAGCGAAAAGCCGTAAGCTAGAATGCCCGTGCTGAAGGCCCCGAGGAGCAGATATTTCAAAGCGGCCTCATTGGAGCGCTTGTCGTGGCGCAGATACCCGCTCAACACATAGAAGCTAAGGGCCATCGTTTCCAGGCCGAGGAACAGCACAATGAGATCTGTGCCGGAAGCCATAAACATCATCCCGAGGCACGCCAGCAGCAGCAGCGCGTAGTATTCGCCTTCCTGCTCTTCTTCAATATTCAAGTAGCGCACAGAAAGAAGAACCACCAGCCCGGTGGCGGCAAGAAAAATGCACGAAAAAACCAGCGAGAAGCCATCGATGAGCACCGTATTGTGGAAGCCGAGCAAACCGGGAACGCCGAACGGGCTGGCTCGCTGCACGGTGTATTTCTGATATTGCATGTACAAGCCCGCGCCGCCCGCCACCACGCCCACCAACGCAAGGATAGCGTTCCATTCCTTCTCTTTCTTGTCTAACAGGAAATCAAAAATCAGGATGCCAAGAGCAAAAAGTAGCAATTCCATTTGCGGAAGGACGACCAGTCCATCCCCGTGAATGTAATTGATGATCGAATCGAGAAAGGAGTGCATCGGGGTTCCTTACTTGACCTCCGCCGGTGCTGAAATTGCTCGTGTATCGACCGATTGCGCTGGGAGTAGGAGGTAGAAGCCCGGATTCACTTGCCTGACGATTCGTTCGACAGGCTTTTCGATCACCCCGAAAAAGGGTTGAGGATAGATCCCGATCCAAAAAGCCATCACCACCAGCGGAAGAAGTACGGCATGTTCGCGCAGATTCATGTCCGGGAGCGTCTTGTTCACGTCGTGAGTAACAGGGCCGAACATGGTTCGCTGGTAAAGCCACAACAGGTATGCGGCCCCCAAAACGATCCCAAGCGACGCCCATGCGGTCCACGCTTTGCTCACCACAAACGTGCCCTGCAGGATGGTCACTTCCCCGATGAAGCCGTTCAGCAGCGGCATGCCCAGCGAACTCAAGCTGACAATAAGATAAATCGCCGCGAACGTCGGCATCGGCGTCGCCAGACCGCCGAACTCCGAGATCAAGCGGGTGTGTCGCCGCTCGTACAGAACTCCGACGATCAAGAACAACGCGCCGGTTGAAATACCGTGATTGATCTGCTGAAGCACACTGCCCGAAAGCCCCAGTGGTGTGAGCGCAAAGATCCCCAGGGTGCAAAATCCAAGGTGGCTGACGGAACTGTACGCAATCAAACGTTTCATGTCCTTCTGCATCAGACAGACGACCGCACCATAGATAATGCCAATAATGGAAAGCACCACAACGATATGCACTATTTTCGCGCGCATCGTGGGGTCCGCCGGCAGCAACGGCAGAGAGAAACGCAGAAATCCGTACGTACCCATTTTCAACAGGACCCCGGCAAGAATGACCGAACCCGCCGTCGGCGCCTCGGTGTGCGCATCGGGAAGCCAGGTATGAAACGGGAACATGGGAACCTTAATGGCAAACGCAAAGAAAAATCCCCAGAAAAGCCAGGTCTTGAGAGCGTCCGGAAACTGCTGCGCGGCGGCCAGCAGCGTGGGGATATCAAATGTGCCGACACTGCCGGCAGGCAAAGTCTTCGCGTAGTTGTAATAAAGCGCCAGGATCGCCAGCAGCATCAGCACCGAACCGGCCAGCGTGTAGAGAAAAAACTTGATGGCGGCGTACAGCCGGCGATCGCTTCCCCAAACGCCGATCAGGAAGTACATCGGCACAAGCATGACTTCCCAGAAAACATAAAACAGGAAGAAATCCAGCGACATGAACACGCCGAGCATTCCCGTTTGAAGAAGCAGCAGCAGAATGTAGTACTCCTTGGTGCGCGTTTTGATCGCGGACCAGGAAGAAAGTATGGCCAGCATGCCAAGGAAAGTGGTCAGCATGATAAGCAGAAGGCTGATGCCGTCGATGCCGAGCGCATATTTTGCGCCAATCGACGGAATCCAATCGGCTGTCTCCTTGAAGCTGAACCCGTCGCTGCCGACCGCGAAACGCGTCACGAGCGGAATGGAAACGAGGAAGCCGAGCGCGCCAAAAACATTGCCGACAATGCGATGAAGCGTCTGCGCCTCGCGGGGCACCAGCAACAGCAGCAGCGCGCCCACAAGCGGCGTGAACAAAACTACGCTGAGGAGATGGTTAGTAAAAAGCACGATGCATTCAGCCTTTCAGCGCAAATTGCGCAACCAAACTTGCATGTGATGGCCGTAGTAGCCCAGCAAAATCACCACGCCAACCAAAATCCACATGGCGTAGGACGAAAAAACGCCTGTCTGGAACATGCGCACCGGCACGCTGAGGCTCTCCGTGATCTTGCCAACGAGATTGACGAGGCCGTCGACCACCCACTTGTCCCACCACATCGATATCCGCGAGAAATACCGCGCAAGCCAGCTCGCCCCATCCACTCCGAGCCCATCAATGATGTGCGCATCCACCCAGGCGAGAGCAGTACTCAAATCCTTGATGCGATTGACGAACACCGCATCGTAGATTTCGTCCACGTAATACTTGTGAACCAGAACGTTGTGGAGTCGCGGGAACGACATTGCAATCTTCTCGTGCAATTTCGGATTCTTCAGGAACATCTGGTAGGCCGCCCAGAGGCCCAATCCGACGACCGCGAGCGACGCGATCATCAGCAAGTATTCCTTCAACAGCGTGTGCTGTCCCAACTGCACCGCGCCCGTCTCGGTCTCTACGCCCCCCAAAACCGGCTGCAGGAATGTACCAAAGGTATTCTTCTCGCCCCATAAAACCGGAAGCGCGAACCAACCGCCGCTGATGGAGAGAAACGCAAGAATCATCAGCGGGACGGTCATGGTCTTTGGCGACTCGTGAATGTGTTCCTCAAGTCCTGGCGAAACTCGCGACAATCCAAAAAAAGTGAGGAACAGCAAGCGGAACATGTAGTAAGCGGTCATGCCCGCAGTAATCACGCCGACCAGCCACAGGAAAAGGTACCGGTCCATCATTTGCGAGCGATGGAAGGCTTGGCCCAGGATTTCATCTTTGCTGAAAAAACCTGCAAACGGAAAGATGCCGGCAATCGCCAGCGTGGCGATCAGAAAAGGACGCGAAGTGGCTGGAATCGAGTTCCACAGGCCGCCCATTTTGCGAATGTCCTGCTCGCCGGAAAGCGAGTGGATCACACTGCCCGCGCCAAGGAACAGCAGGGCTTTGAAGAACGCGTGCGTCATCAAATGGAAGATTCCTGCGGCGAAGGCGCCCACTCCGAGCGCCAGAAACATGTAACCCAGCTGGCTGATGGTGGAATAGGCCAGAACTTTCTTGATGTCGGTCTGCACAAGGGCCATGGAAGCAGCAAAAATAGCCGTGGTGGCCCCAATGAACGCGATTACGTCCATCGCAATGGGTGCCAGTTGGTAAATGGCATTCATGCGCGCGACCATGTACACGCCCGCGGTAACCATGGTTGCAGCGTGGATCAAAGCGCTTACCGGTGTCGGGCCTTCCATGGCGTCAGGAAGCCAAACATACAGCGGAATTTGCGCGGACTTTCCGGTCGCGCCCACAAAGAGCAAAAGCGCGATGATCGTAAGAACCGGAGCGCCAGCGACCAGCCGGCCCTGACTCACCATCGCCCCAAGCGTTTGCACGATTCCAGAGAACGCGACCGGATCGCCGAGACCCTGCGAGCTGAATCGAATGGTTCCAAAGGTTGTCGCAATCAGAAAGACTCCCAGGATGAATCCAAAATCACCGATGCGGTTGACGATGAATGCCTTCTTGCCCGCATCAGCCGCCGATTTCTTCAGAAAATAGAAGCCGATCAGAAGATAGCTGCACAGGCCGACGCCCTCCCAACCAACAAACAGCAGAAGCAGATTGTTAGCGAGGACCAACGTCAACATCGAAAACATGAACAGATTCAGATACCCGAAGAAGCGGTAGTAGCCGCCCTCGTGCGCCATGTATCCGATCGAATAGACATGGATCAAAAAGCCCACGCCGGTCACCACCAGAATCATCACGCAGGACAGCGGATCGAGCAGATAGCCCCAATCGGCAATGAACGGGACCAGCCCCCCATGGGCAGGCGTCATGCCAGGAGTAATCCATTCAAACAGGATTTGCTGGTAGACGCGGCGCTCCGGATCAGCAGCGAGAAGCTGAAAGACGGCACCCGCGGCATGCACAAATGAAAGGAATACGCTGCCGACACAGAAAAAACTCACGGCTGATTTAGGGAGTAGCCGGCCAAAAAAGAACATCAGCGCAGCAGTGATCAGCGGAAATAAGGGAATCAAATAAATATGCGAAAGAAAATAGCCGGAGGGGCTCATGGATGCAGGCTCCCTAGGGAAACTCTTCGCCTTGTGGCGGTGACTACCATTTCAGAAGGTCCATTTCGTCGGCTAGCACGGTTTCACGATTGCGGAAGAACGCGATAATGATGCCGAGGCCTACCGCTGCTTCGGCCGCCGCGTCAGCAATAATGAAGAGCGCGAAGACCTGGCCGTGGACGTCGCCGAAAATACGCGAGAACGCCACAAGGTTGATATTGACCGCATTCAGGATGAGTTCAATGGACATGAGAATGACGATAACGTTGCGGCGCGTAATCACCCCGATGGCGCCGATAGTGAACAGCGCAAAACTGAGGAACAAATAGTGGCCTACGGGCATCATCGTACTTAGGTCCTTTTCTTGGCCATGACCACGGCACCGATCATCGCTACCAGCAACAGAATGCTGGCGATTTCAAAGGGCAGCAAATAGTTGCTAAAGAGAACTTTGGCAAATTGTTCTGAGTTGGGCGGGAGCTGGTCCGGGGACGGCGCAGGCGGCGTCAGTAGGCCTGCGCTTGGGAGTCGGCGGACATACCAGAACATAACCCCGACTTCGCACGCGAGAGCAATGGCGACAAAGAGGGCCACCCATTTCTGGAAACGAAACGTGATGTGGTGTAACGGAACATCGAGTCGCACCAGCATGATGACGAACACGAACAACACCATGATTCCGCCAACATAAAGAATAATCTGCGCGATGAACAAAAACTCGGCCCGCAATTGCAGAAAGATCCCAGCCGTCGCCAGCAGCGTGGTAATCAGAAAAACCGCGCTGTGAATCGCATTGCGGCGCGTAACCATTAACGCGGCGCTCAGAATCGCGACGCCCGCAAAGAAATAGAAAATGATGCTATCCAGCATAAGTGTCCGAGGTTTCGGCGGCTGCCGAAGAAGCGGCCGCCGTTCGTTTGTCGTTCAGGTGCAACAAAAACGCGGCGGCGAGCAACGTAAAGAGCATGGTGACGACCAGCGCCAGCCAACGATTCCACCCAAATTCGCTTTCCAGCATCATGGCCATGCCGACGGAAAACACATTCACGATGGCCAGCGGAATCAGCAGATACCACCCGAGATGCATTAGTTGATCGAAGCGGTAGCGCGGCAGCGTAAACCGCAACCACATAAATACATAGATGTATGCGCTGACTTTCAGCATGAACCAGAACGCGCCCAGAAAACCGGGCCTGGCAGCTTGCAGCAGTGGGACGAAAACAGTGGCAGCCAGAATGAGCGCGACGAGGAAACAGAGTGCCGCCACAGCCCACATGAACAACGCTTGCACGCGAACCGGTTGCTTTCCTGCCCGGTAGACGCAATACGCCCCGACACCGGCGGTGAACAGCGCGGGAAGAACGTCAAGCCAGTTTAGCCATCGCACATTGGGAAACGGCCGGAGCCAGCCGCCCAGGAAAAGCGTGGTGGCGACCGCGGCCACCACAATCATGTTGGCGTACTCGCCGAGGAAGTAGAGCGCCCAGCGGAAGCCGCTGTATTCCGTCATGTAGCCGGCAACAAGTTCGGATTCAGCTTCGGGAAGATCGAAAGGCGCACGATTAGTTTCCGCGATGGAAGCGACCAGATAAATAAAGAACGCCACAGGCGCCAGAAAAATAAACCAAACGCCATAGTGCTGTTGCGCGTCGACGATCGATCGAATCTGCAGTGTGCCCGCGAGAAGAAGTCCGCTGATAATGGCGAGCCCTGCGGCGGTTTCGTAACTGACCAGCTGCGCCGTGCTGCGAAGCGCGCCGATCAGCGCGTAGTGGCTGTTGGACGCCCAGCCGCCGAGCACGATTCCAAAAAGTCCCAGGGAGCTGACTCCAAGAACAAAGAGAATGCCAATATTAATGTCCTTAGCCACTTGAAACCACGGTCCAAAAGCGATCGCTCCCATCGATACCAAAGCGGCCGTCATGGAGACGACCGGCGCGAGCCAGAAAATCGCCTTGTCAGCATTGTCGGGAATGATGTCTTCCTTAATAAGCAGTTTCAGCGCGTCGGCAATTGGCTGCAGCAAGCCATGCGGACCGACGCGCATCGGTCCCAGCCGCGCTTGCATGTCCGCCATCAGTTTACGTTCAACCAGAACCACGTAGCCCGCGATCAGCGGAACGACAGCGACGATGAGCACGCCGGAGACGAGTTGCACCCACCAGGTTTGGAGGAAACTGACAATGGAATGAAGGGCCGGGCTCATAGGCTAGCGGTCCACCTCGCCGAGGACGATGTCGAGAGTGCCGATGATGGCGACCACATCGGCAACCAAGTGCCCACGGGCCATTTTGTCGAAGGCCTGCAGATTAATGAATGAAGGAGGACGGATACGCACGCGATAGGGCTGCGTGGTGCCGTCGCTCACAATGTAGTAGCCCAGAATGCCCTTCGGCGATTCAATGCGGTGATGGATCTCGCCCGCTGGCGGCTTCAAGACCTTGCCGACCTTGCCCAGAATCGGACCGGCAGGAATATTCTCGATCGCTTGCAGACAAATCAGCCGCGACTGCCGCATCTCCTCCATGCGCACCATGTAACGGTCATACGTGTCGCCCTTGGTGCCAACGGGAATTTCAAACTTGTACTGGTCATATGCGGCATAGGGAGTAGCCTTGCGGACGTCCCATGCCAGGCCACTTGCGCGGAGAACGGGCCCGGAAACGCCGAGCGCGATGCAGTCTTCCGTCGAGAGTACGCCAACGTTCCGCGTTCGCCCGATCCATATACTATTGCCGGTGAGCAGATCGACGTATTCCTGGATGCGGCGCTCGAAATCCTTGCAGAATCGCTCGACATCTTTCTCAAATGTGTCGTAGGACTCGTACTGCAGCCCGCCAATCCGGAAAGCGTGCGTAGTAAGCCGCGCGCCACAATACTTCTCGAAAATTTTCAAAATTTCTTCGCGTTCACGCATGCAGTAAAAGAGCGGCGTAAGCGCACCAATATCCAAAGCGTGCGTGCCGAGCCACAGAAGATGGCTGGCGATGCGCTGCAACTCCGTAAGAATTGTGCGGATCACTCTTGCGCGCGGAGGCGCTTCCACGCTCAGAAGCTTTTCGACTGCTTCGCAGTAGCCTAAACCGTTGCTGACAGCCGCCACGTAATCCATGCGATCCACATACGGCGCAAACTGTTGATACGTACGATTCTCGGCAATCTTTTCCACGCCTCGATGCAGGTACCCGATAACGCACTCCGAACCAATCACGCGTTCGCCATCGAGCTTAAGCTTGACGCGCAGCACTCCATGGGTGGACGGGTGCTGCGGGCCCATGTTGATGACGAGCTCATCGGCGCCAAGGAGCGTGCTCTGTTTCTGTGTTGTCTCGTCGTGCAAAGTATTTCCCAAGTTCTTAAAACCCTACTGCCCCGATTCGATGCCGAGATTCTCGCGCACCCAGGCATCGTCTTGCTTCAAGATGTCGTAATCCTTGCGAAGAGGATGCCCTTGCCATTCTTCCGGCAGGAGAATCCGCTTTAAATTCGGATGACCTGTGAAACGAATGCCAAACATATCGAAAATCTCGCGCTCCAGCCAGTTCGCCACGGGCCACACGGAAACCAGGCTGGCGGCTTCCTCGTTCGCGGCCAAGGGAATCTTCAGGCGCAAGCGCGTGTTGTGCGGGAACGAATAAAGAATTGCGACAAGATCGAAGCGCCTTTCGCGACGAGGCCAGTCGACAGCAGTGTAATCCTCGAGCAAATCGAACTTCTCCTCATCACGGGAGTAACGGGCGATTTCCGCGAGCTCGGCGGCGTCAATCACCAGATACGGCTGCTTGCGATCTTCCAAGGCATCCAGAATCGCGGCGCCGAAGCGCTCTCGGTACCGTCGAGTGAGATCGTTGTCGAGCGGAACCTGGGAAACAACGGGGGGCTTCGGAGGTGGTGCGGCGGGTTTGGTAGCAGCAGGAGACGCGGGTGCAGTCGGGCTCTTCGGCGCTTCCGGTGGAGTGACGGAAGCGCCGGTTGACTCCGGCTTAGCACTATCGGGCGATTGGGGTGGCTTGGACTCGTCTGCCATGAACCTTGAGACCATTGCGCTGCAAGATGAAGGCTTGCGAGAAAACAGCGAGCAAACCCTCCAAACATTTACTCCTGAAAATGCCGCATAAAAAAGGCTGCGCGCGAAAGGAAGGAGCGAGAACGCGCAAGCCAATGGCCACGGCGGCTTCACGCATCCGCGACCTAGCAGCCAGTATTGTCGCTGAGAGAGTTTCTAACACACGAGGTAAGGGCAGTCAATGAGGCGCAGCACAGAAAAGCTGACATGTGAATCAAGCCCAATCGAGGGCACCCTTTTTGTACAGCCAAACGTAGCCGACGAGAAGAATGCCGAGAAAGACAAACATGGACACAAGGGCGAAAGCTCCCATGTGTTGGGCAATCCAACCACGATAAAGAATGGCCCAGGGAAACAGGAACATGGTTTCCACATCGAAGATGACGAACAGCATCGCAACAATGTAGAAGCGCGCGGAGTAACGGCCGCGAGCGTCGGATTCCGGAGGGATGCCGCATTCGTAGGGCAGAAACTTGGCGTCACCGAGACGCGATTCGGGACGAATGAACTTGAAGACAATCAGCGAAATGACGGGAAAGGAAAGAACCAGGAGCGCAAAGATCAGAACCGGGATGTAAGCGG
>Ga0210392_10000209_pt1 | contig 45493 bp, 73 predicted proteins | sample IncBWC30OmetaG_FD_161057 | JGI IMG/M metagenome (GOLD analysis project Ga0210392, IMG submission 161057) | Forest soil microbial communities from Barre Woods Harvard Forest LTER site, Petersham, Massachusetts, United States - Inc-BW-C-30-O ... | reverse complement strand
AAAAACCGGATCTTCGACTGGCAAACTGAATTTCTACCGATCGTCAACCCGAACAATGCCCAGGTCGAAGGCTTCCAGCTGGTCAATCAGCCGGCCCAGCCGACCATCCGCCTCAACAATGTGACCCAAATTTCCGAAAGGGATGCGACCGTTTCAGGCACCCAAGAGGAGGCCGACGCGGCGGGCAAGGGGTCGGAAATGGCCCACCAGATGGCGCTGGCGAGCAAGGTGCTCAAGAGCGACATGGAGACGATCCTGTGCTCGCGCCAGGCGCTCAACCAGGGCACCGACGCGACCACCCCGGTCGCCCGCATGACCGAGGCCTTCTCGCACTGGGTCGCTCGCGCGGTCGACAAGCACGGCAATCCGGCCGCGGCTGTCGCCGGCGTCACCACCGGCCTGCCGGTTTTGGCGACCGACGCGTTCGCCGCCCCGGGAACTCCGATCCAGATCACCGAGGACATGCTCGGCGAGGCGATGCAGCAGGCCTACACCAACGGCGCGAGCCCAACCTTGTGGATCGTGCCGCCCGGCCCCAAGCGCACGATCTCGACCTTTGTCGGCCGCTCGACCACCCAGGTCCTGGTCGGCAAGACCGAAGTGGTTTCGACGATCGACGTGATCGCGACCGACTTCGGCCGCATCAAGGTCGCCCCGTCGCGCTGGGTGCCCACTGACGTCGCCCTCCTGATCGATCCCGACTATGCCGCGGTCAGCTTCTTTAGGGCGTTCCGTCAGTACCTGATGGCCCGCATCGGCGACGCCGAGACGCGCATGATCGTGGTCGAGTGGGGCGTCGAGATGCGCAACCCGTTGGCCCATGTCTTGTTCAACGGCATCTCGCAGTGACGGAGCGGTCGCGCGTCTATCACAACGCCCATGGCGTCCGCCGGACGCTCATCGCCGATGATGAGCGCCCGGACCGGTTCGTCGTGCGCACCCAGCAAGACGTCGAGCCGGTGCTGGCCAGCGTCGAGCGCGACCGCGCGATCATGGCCCACGACGGCGTCAACAAGCTCCTCGCTCGCATTCCCGTGTCGATCTTCGAGCGCTCGGTCCACGAGCAATGGGACGATGGCGACTGGAAGAAATGGCTCAATTCGAGCGAGGCCGCGCCATTCCGCGTCTGGCCAGGGAGAGTCTGATGCCTTACGACCGCAAGCTTTTCTTCGACACCGTGCGCAAAGACCTGTTTCGGGGCACGCTGACCCAATCGCAGGTCGACGGCATGAACTATCTGCTCGAGGTGTGGGAAAAGCACTTTGAGGCCAACAATCCCAACGACGGGACGATGTGGCTGGCCTATTGCCTCGCGACCTTTTTCCACGAAACCGCCGAGCAAATGATCCCGCTCGAGGAATACGGCAAGGGCGCGGGCAAGTCCTACGGCAAGCCGGTCGCGCCGCACACCCAAGCCTATTACGGCCGCGGCCATGTCCAACTGACCTGGGACACGAACTACAAGAACGGACAGCAATTCCTAAAAGATAGATATGCTGTCCACGCCAACATTTACCCTGAGCCGCATCTGATGCTGCACCCGCAGACCTCGGCGCTGATCAGCTACGACGGCATGGTCTACGGCTGGTTCACGGGTGTCGGTCTGCCGAAATATCTGTCGAAATCGAAGGGGATTGAGGATCCGAAGAACGCGCGCCGGATCGTCAACGGCACTGACAAGGCTGACCTGATCGCCGGCTATTACTGGAAGTTCAAGAAGGCTCTGAAGCAGATCCCGACGGCGACGGTCATGGTCGAGGCCGAGCTCCCCGGCTTGCCCGCCGGCCCAGCGATGCCGGAACCGTCGTGAACGCGCCGCCGATCCCAAAGATCCTCGACTATCCGGCGGCTTTGGGGCTGGTGATCGCGGTTGCTCTGACGGCTGTTCTTCTCATTGTCTGCAAGCACTTCGACCCGACCGGCGGCTCGCTCACCATCTCGCTTCTGGTGATCCTGGCCTTCCTGAGCCTGGTCACCTACTGCGCGTTTTTTACCATTCCGACTGATGAAATCACGAGCGGAGCGATCGGCGGCCTGGTCGCCGCGTTCGGCGCGGTGGTCGCGTTTTGGCTCTACCGGGATCCAAGAAAATGAGCCCGATCCGCCTCCTTCTTATCGTCATCCTGGTCCTGGTTCTGCTCGGCGGCCTGGGCGGCGGACGGTGGGGCGTGCCCTACGGCTATGGCGCCGGCCCCTATGGCGTCGGCGGGGTCGGCGTCGTCCTCATCATCCTCCTCATCGTGTTCCTCATGGGGTGGGCATGAGCAACGGCTCGACTGACTATCAGACGCTGTGCGCGCAGATCGCCGATTGGGCCAATCGCCAGGACTGGTCGCAGGCGCTGGTGCAGTCGTTTGTCGCCATGGCCGAACAGAAGTTCAACGCCGATCTCCGCGTCGACCGGATGATCAACACCGCGCAGAACACCGTCACCTGCCGCTGCTCGACGCTGCCCGACGACTGGCTGGAAATGGACTTCGTCTCGATCGCCAACGCCAACGCCGCCAACGGCTGGTTGCCGATCCGCTACATGCCGAGGGATCAGTTCTTCAACACCGTCGATACTTGGGCCTATGGGTTTTACACGATCGAGGGCCGCGTCATCACCTTCGGCGGCACGCCCGACGTGACCGAGGGCATCCCCTACCAGATTTACTACTACCAGGAAGTCCCGGTGATGTCGGTCACCGGCTCGAGCTGGATCTACACCAAATATCCGCGTCTTTATCTGTTCGCCGCGCTGATGAACGCTGACCTGCATGCGGTCGGCGAGGAGCAGACGGCGATGATGCTCGGCCAGGAAGTCGACAAGATGATCCAGAAGCTCAACGACGACCACAACATGGCCAAGGCGAGCGGCTCGAGGCTCAAGCGGACCCGGATGAGGAGGTTCTGAATGAGATGACCGACCAGTGGGTTCCCCCGGCGCCGACCATCCCGCCGCCGCCGATCACGCCGCCTCCGCTGCCGCCGGCGAATAGCTGGAACGACATCGCTGGCTGCACGGTCGGTCCCAATCAGCCCTCGATCGTCAACGGGATCGTCATCAGCGGCGTGCCAGCGACCATCAGCTCGATCTACTGGCAGGTTTCGCTCAACGACGGCTCGGGCAATTTCCAGATCAACCAGCTCGACGGCCAGGGCAATTTCGTCGCTACCGCGGTGCAGATCTCGCCCTCGTCAATCTCGTTCAATGAACCGGTTTTGCTATCGCGCGATCCGGTCGACCCGATGGAGCCGGTCACTCTCGAATATTTCCAGGCAAACCCGACCGGCATCCCTGAAGCGCCGATGGATCAGGGGATCTACGCCCGGTTTATGGGGACATGGTATTCGCTGCCTGCCTATGTTCAGGAAGCTCCAAGCGGTCAGATCTTCGGTCGTTTTAACGGCACTTGGACTCCGGTGCCTGTCCAGACCGATGCACCGAGCGATGGCAACACCTATGGGCGTTTGAACGCAGCTTGGAACCCGGCGCTGGCGATCACTGGCGGCACGATTACCGGCAGTCTGACGGTCAATCAGGTTCTGACCGTGCAGGGGTCGAACAGCTTGGTGCTGAACGCCCCGGTCGGCAATCAGCGTTCGATCCTCGGCATGACGTCGACCATTGCGCGCTGGGGATTGACGCTCGGCGACGGCACGACGGAGGGATTGAACAACGTCGGTTCGAACTTCACTCTAGCCGCTTACAGCACGACCGGCGCGTTCCTCGGCAATTGGCTGACCATCGCGCGCGCGGACGGTTCGACGGTGTTCAACGGGTCGGGCGTCACCATTCAGGGCGGTCTTTCGGTCAACGGGCTCCTCGCCCTCGCCAGTCCGAACAACCTCGCAATCTACGGCGGCTCGGCCGGGCAGTTTCTGGGGACCAACGGCGCCGGGATTTTGTCGTGGCAAACCCCGCCGGGAGCGGGGGGCGGGATTTCGGACGCGCCTTCGGATGGTAACGCTTATCTGCGCTCGAATGCAGCTTGGGCGAGCGGCGGTACGATAGCGGGCACGCTGAATATTTCTCCACCTACCGGCAGTGCCCGTCTGAATTTAAATTCTGGTTCTAATGCTCTTTTGCAGCTTAATTCTGTAAACGGCCTTTCTGATATTACAATGGGAAAGGCGTCCAGTGGTGGTTATTCGTCTACTATTACAGGTGTTGTTGGCGCAACGCCGGACGCCCGCTGGCGGATTGATTTAGTTGATGCGACCGCCGAAACTGGGGGCAATACTGGTTCTAATTTTGGCATAGTCGCATTTAGCGACGATAGTTCGGTGATTTTCACGCCGATTTCGATTGCCCGCGCGACTGGTGTTGTCAATTTTTCGGCGACTCCCACCGTTGCTGGGGTTCCGATCGGCGGTGGTGGCATCGCTGACGCGCCCAACGATGGCACGGCTTACGCCAGGAAGAGCGCCGCCTGGGCGCATCTCGCCCATACCGACATCACCGATTGGACAGCGACGCTCGCCAATTACTATCCGACCAGCAATCCGAGCGGCTATCAGACGGCGGCGAACGTCACCGCCGCGCTTGCGCCTTACGCACTGACTTCGAGCCTTCCGGCCGCTTCGACGGTGCTGCCGATCATCGATGGGACGGCGGCGATCGGCGTCTCGACGGCTTATGCGCGCGCCGATCACGTTCACCCAGCGTCGGCGGCGAGCGGCGGCGATATCACGGACATCAGTTATTTCGGCGATGGGTCGGACGGCGCGGTCAGCATCACCACCACGGTCGCACTGACTCGCGACATGTACTATTCCAATTTGGCGATCAGCGGCGCGGGCATCCTGCAAACAAATGGTTTTCGGATCTTTGTTTCCGGCACGCTCGACCTTTCGGCGGCGGGCGCGGGCGCGATCACCCATTCGCTTGTACTCCCGGCAAACAACGCTTCCGCGACCGTTGGCGGCAGTGCTGGCAACACCAGCAACAATAGTGTGTCCGGCTACTGCAAAGTGGGCGGCGGTGGGCAAATTGGCACTAACGGCGCTAGTGGCGTCACCGGCCCCGCCAACGGAACAGCGGCGGCGGCTCTTGGGGCGCCTACTGCGACTGGGGGCATGCTGGGCGGCATAGGCGGCATCGGCGGCGCGGGCGGCAGCAATCTGAGCAATACCGGTGGCGCTGGTGGGAATATCAATCCGGTCAGTTTTCCGACTATGCGTTTCCGTCTCTTAACGACATCGGTTTTCCACCCAAACGGCGCATTTTATGGCGGGGCTGCGGGAACCGGCGGCGGAAGCGGCGGCTCGAGTAGCGGGGGCAGCGCTGGTGGCGGCGGCGGGGGATCTCCAGGGACGTTTGTTCTCCTGTTTGCCCGCACCATTCTTCGCGGTGTTGGGACGGCGGTGGGGGCGATCAATGCCGCAGGCGGCAATGGCGGCAATGGCGGCCCCACTGTTGGGGCCGCAGCAGCTGGCGGCGGCGGAGGCGGGGGAGGTGGCGGCTTCGTCTATCTCGTTTATCGGTTTTTGACCGGCGCGCTTGCCGCCAACGCAATCAACGTCGCCGGGGGCAATGGTGGCAACAGCGGGACTGGAACGCTCTTGGGAAGCGGCGGCAACGGCGGCACGGGCGGCGTCGTCGCGCAATTCAATATCGCCACGAACGCGATCACCTATTTTGTGGGCGGAGCACCCGGCGCCCCAAGCGGTGCGACAGGCGGCGTCGGCGGCGTCGGTTCGGTGAACCTATGAGCACGATCACCGACATGTATGGCCGGGAAATCACCATTCAGACGGGGGTCGTGACGCAAGGCGTCGGGGCCGAGGACATCTACTCGCTCGATGGCGTTGATGTCTGGCTTCCGGCCGGAACGCCGCAGGCTATCGCGCTGCAGACGATCGAGGCCATGGCCCCGCCTTGGTACGTGGCGGCAGAACCGGAGCAACCCATTGGCTGACACTCTCACGACGAATTACCAGTGGGTAATGCCGCAGGATCAGGGGTCGCCGGACACCTGGGGGCAGAAGCTCAATGCCGATCTGCAGGCGATCGACAGTCAGGTGTTCACCAACGCCCAGATCGTGGAGGGGATCGGCGGGCAGGTCGGCGTCAGCAACGTGACGGTGGCGAGCGCCGCGACGCCGCTCAATGCGACGTTCAGCTTTCTCAGCTATCAAGGGTCGGTCGGGCCGCCATCGCAGCAGCTGCGCTGGCAATGGGCGATGGACACGACGACCGAAAGCGGATCGGCGGCGACCTCGGTCGGTTCGAACCTAAACCTGCTCGCCTACGACAACACCGGCGTCGCCTTGCCGGGGTCGCCGCTCATGACCGTTGCCCGGTATGGGACGTTCCACCCGCCCGGTTTTGCCTCTCAAGCAGGGCCGGTGATGACGGTCAATTGTCCAATGACCGTCGCTGGTGGGCTGAATTCCCAATTGCTTGCGCTATACAGTCCGACTCCTGGCACAGAATATACCGCAATCAATTTCGCTGGCGTTTCCGGTACAACAGGGCAACAAGAGAATATAGGACAAATCACGGTTACGCCGAATTATGAGTCTGGCGGCCACGGTTTTGGCGGCACGGTGGCTATTGGCACTTCATTTTCAACCATAACGCTCGGGGTTCCAGGCTCTCCGGTGCCTTACGCTGTTGTTAATGGTGGGCTTGGTGTTCTATCTCCACAGAATAATGTCATTATTGCTCTTCAGGACTCCTCTGGCAACAATGCGGCTACTATTTCATGGTCTGGCCCCAACGCAGGGCAGGCAGGTACATTCACCATCAACAATAGGGCCGGATCTTTAATCCTCGACACCAGCAACAACTTTACTTTTCAGGGATCCGGCACGGCTTACAAAGCGGGGGGCGGCACTTGGACAGCGCCAGCCTCCGACGCGCGCGTCAAGACGGTCGACGCCGATTATCAGACCGGCCTCGCCGCAGTGTTGGCGCTGCGCCCGGTTCACTACACCTACAAGGGCAATGACGGAGATCGCTTGCAGGGCAGCTTCGTCGGGCTGGTTGCTCAGGAGGCCGAGGAGGTTATGCCCGAGATGGTCGCGCAGCGCGAGGGAACCATCGACGGGCGGCGGGTCAAGGATCTGCGCACCGTCGACACCTCCAATCTGATCTTCGCCTTGGTCAACGCGGTCAAAGAGCTCGCAGCCGAGCTCGACGAGCTGAAAGCGCGAAGATGAGCACCCCGCGCGATTTCCGGATCTTCAAGCCGGGCTTTGTCCCGCTCGCCCTTCCGCCGGGCGTGGTCACCACGCCGACCAAGAACGTCAGCTCAAGCAACTGGGCCGAGGTCAACCTGATGCGCTGGGTCGAGGGCCAGCTGCAGCCGGTCGGCGGTCAACAGCAGTATGCTTACAGCTTCGCCTCGCGCTGCAAAGCGGTCCATGGCTGGTACGGACTCGATAACGTTATTTACGTTGCCTATTTGTGCGAGTCCAACCTCTATGTCGACAAGCAGGGAGAGCTGGCCGAGATCACCCCGACAGGGGGCATCACGCCCCCGGCCTATCCGACCGGCGGCTACGGCAGCGGCTATTACGGCCTCGGCAATTATGGGCAACAACAGCCGCCAGCCTCGCTGTCGACCTTGCTTGACGAACTGCCGAACGCTTTCACCCTGCAGAACTTCGGTTCGATCCTTCTGGCGATGACTTCGCCCGATGGGCGACTGCTGCAATGGGATCCCGCCGCCGGCCTTCCCGGCCCAGCCAATTTGGCGACCGTGGTTACGGCCGACGAGGGCCGCGGCATCGTTCCGACCGGCCGCTGCTTCGTGGTCACCCCCGAACGCTTCGTGATGATGTTCGGCGCCTACGACGCGACCAACGGCGGGGGCCCACGCCGTTTCGCCTGGTGTGATCAGGAGAACTATCAAGCCTGGGATTATTCCAATGTCACAAGCCAAGCCGGCTTTCTCGACATCGAGCCGGCCTCGCCGATCGTCGCGGCGCTGAACACTCGCACCGGCACGCTGTTCTGGACCGGCCGCAAGGCCTACATCAGCCAGTTCCTCGGCATCCCTTACGTCTACAATTCGACCGAGCTCGCCGACAATTGCACGCCCTGGTCGCCGCAATCGATGATCAACACCTCGTCGATGGCGGTATGGTTTTCCGAGCAAGGGCTGTTCACTTACGACGGCACTTCGATCCTGCCGATACAAGTCAACGTGAGGGGCTGGATCAATGACGACATTGATCCGCTCAACGTGCGTGAGCAATCCTGCGCCGTCCATGTCGCCGATTTCAATGAGTTTTGGTGGTTCTTCCCGCAGCTCGGCCAGCCCTACAACACCAGGGCGGTGATCTACAGCTACAAGGAGGGATGGTGGTCGCAGGCGCAGATGTCGCGCTCGGCTGGAGTGAGCTCGGCCTATACCGTGCGGACCATCATGGCCGATGGGACGATCGCCTTTCAGCACGAGCTCGGCAATTACTACGTCAACGCCGACTTGCCGTGGGCGGAGACGTTCGATCTCAACATCACGCCCGATCAGCGTCTGATCACCGTCAAGCAGATGATCCCGGACATCGGCACGATGGAGATCACCGACCCGACGCAAATCGCCGCGGCCATCGGAAGCCTGCAATACTCGTTGTACTATCGCAATTCGCGCTCTCTCGGGACCGCTGAGCAGCAATCGCCGCCCCGCCCGGTGCGTCAGGATGGCTTCGTCGACTTTCGCACCACCGGGCGAGATATTCGCTTGCTGATCGAGATGAGCGGGCCGAGCGTGCCGTTGATCACCCTTGGCAATCATCTGGTCGATGCGGTTCCGCGAGGAGATCGATAATGGCCGCTCCCGCTCCGTCGCCTATGGGTCTGCAGCCTCCGCCGCCTCTGCCAAACATGCCGGACGTGAGCTCGACCCTCACCAATTACCTCAACACCTTTGCGCTCTGGTGCCGGCGCGGCTTCGCCGCCAAGCTCAACGCCAACGCGGCGCTGCCGGGGATCCTGCTGCAGGCCGCCAACGCGCCGGCCGGAACTGTGCCGAATGTCTGGCTTCTTCAGGTGAGCCAGACCGGGCAGATTGCGGTGACCCAGGTGCCGATTGGGGGCGGCCAGCCGTGAGCGCCCCCGTCTATCACGCCAAGCTCGCGCGGGTGCTCGATCGGATGGGCGGCTTGTACACGCTCAATGACATCCTGACTGCGATCGCCGAAGGCAAGATGCAGAGCTTTGTCGAAGGCAACAGCTGGGCGATTACGCAGGTTAACCAATATCCGCGCGCACGCACGCTGCAGCTCGTCGCCCTCGTCGGCCACCTCGAGGACGTCGACGCCCTGCACGCCAAGATCCTGGCCTACGCCGACGACGTCAACGCGGGCCTGCTTTCGACCTATGGGCGGCTCGGCTGGCTTCGCGAAGGGAGCTGGCGTCGCCTCGGCTGGCGTTTGAAAACGAAGAACTACCTCTATCACCGGGACATGTGAGATGGGCGGCAGCGATACGACCCAGACGACCCAGAGCCAGCAGGTGAACCAACTGCCGCCCTGGATCAATACCGCGGCGCAACAGAACTATGGCTTTGCCCAGAACGTCGCCACCCAGCCCTTGCAGCAATACCAGGGGCAGACGGTGGCCAACGTCTCACCCCAGACGCAGCAGAGTTGGAACACCGCCGCGCAGGGCGGCAACGCGGGTCAGGGCCAATATAACGCGGCTCAAGCCGGCTATCTCGGCGTCTTGGGCCAGCAGCCGACGAACGTCACGGCGGCGCAGGCCGCCCTGGCGCCAGCGACCACCGCAGCGCAGGGCGCCTTAGCGCCGAACACCACGGCTGCACAAACCAACGCGGCGCAGTCCGGGCTGTCCACGCTCGCCGGGACCAACCTTCAGCCGTACATGAACCCGTACACTCAGGATGTCATCAACACGACGCTGCCGATCATGCAGCAAAACCTGGCGATGTCGCAGAACCAGCAGCAGAACGCCGCCAATTCGGCCGGCGCTTTCGGCGGTTCGCGCCAAGCGATCCAGCAGGGCGTGACCCAGGCGCAGGGCGCGATGGGCATGGCGCAGATGGCGGCCGGGCTCAATCAGGCGAATTTCGCCCAGGCGCAGGCCGCGGGTGAATACGATGTCGGCCAAGCCAACCAAATGGGGCAGTTCAACGCCGGTCAGGCCAATCAGGTCGGCATGGCCAACACTCAGCAGGCGAACACGGTCGGCATGAACAACCAGACGCTGGCCGACCAGATGGCTTCGTCCAACGCGGCCCAGGCCAATCAAGTTGGCCTCGCCAATATGGCTGCAGCCAATCAGATGGGGCAGTTCAACGCTGGGTCTTTAAACACCGCGGCGTTAGCCAATCAGGCGGCCCAGCAAAACCAAGGCGCGCTCAATTTACAGGCCTCCGCCGGCCTCGGCGGGCTCGGCAATGCCGCGCAGCAGCAGCAGCTGCAAAACTTCGGCGAGCAAACCGCGGCCGGCGGCATGGAGCAGCAGCAGGCGCAAAACGAGATCAACGCCAATATGGCGGCCTTCCAGCAGGCCAACCAGTACCCTTACCAGCAGCTCAGCCTGCTGCAGAGCGCGCTCGGCATGACCCCTTACGAGACGGCGCAGCAGGGGCAGTCGACCACCCAGACGCAGAGCTCGCCGAACTTTCTGCAGGCGGCGACCTCAGGCCTGCAGATGCTCGGCGGCCTGTTCTCGGCCCCGGCCGGCGGGACCAGCGCAATCAGTGGCCTCATGGGCCTCTCCGATCGGCGGCTCAAGACCGACATCACCAAGATCGGGCGCCATCCGTCGGGCATCAACATTCACGCCTATCGCTACAAGGGCGATCCCAAGAGCTATCCGAAAGTGGTCGGTCCGATGGCCGAGGACGTCGCCAAGAAGTTTGGGCCGGCCGCGGTGGCGAAGATCCCCGGCTCGGGCGGCAAGATGGCGGTTCACCCGGCGGTAATGGGCGCGCTCGCCGCCCCGCTCGGCCGGCGCCCGATGGGCCTCACGCCAGGCCCAGCTCGAGGAGCCGGGCCGGTCGGCTCGCCCCCGCCAGGCTTCAACATGGGCCCGCCAGTCGCCGGCCCTCGAGGCATGCCGACGCCGAGCCCAAGGGGCGGCATGGGGCCGCCGGTGCCTGGCGCGCTGGCAGGGCCTGGCGTCGCCGGCGCGATCGGCGCGCTCGGGGCGTCGATGAGGCCGCCGCCAAGGCCGCAGGCGAGGCGGCCGCGCATGGGGTTGGTCCGAGGAGCGCTCGGTGGCTGACGACTATGCCTATCTGAGCGGGCTCAGCGACCACCCGAATAGGGCGGGCGACACCTCGAATTTCAATCCGGTGTTCGCCCAATCGCTGGCCAATGCGCTCCGGCAGGCCAACGCACAGGGCCTGCATCTTGGGGTGATGTCGGGTTATCGCGATCCGGGGCAGACCGGCTCGGCCTATGACGCCGGCGGCAACAGCTCGCACACTTATGGCCTGGCGTCGGACATTTCAGGCCTCGACGGCCCGAACGGCAAGATCACCAACCAATGGGCGCAAATCGCCGCGGCGAACGGCCTACATAACCCCTATGGCGTCGGCAATACGGCTGAGTTCAACCACTGGCAATTGCCGCCGCAGCCGCTCGAGCAGACCCCGGGGCTCCTCAACCAGCTGAAGACCGCCAAAGCTAGCGGCAACATGCAGAACGTCTGGAACGCTTACAACGGCGCTCAGGGCACGGCCGTCGCCTCTACGATCGCCCGTCCAGCCACGGGCGCGGTTGCTCCGAATAACGACTTCCTGACCGCTCTGCAGCACTACGAGAGCGGCGGCCGCAATATCCCCAACACGACGCAGGGCACCTCGTCGGGACAGGCGCAGGGCTATAATCAGATCACCACCGGCACGTGGAACGAGTTCGGCGGCAACGCCTATGCGCCTGACCCTTTGCATGCCACGCTGGACCAGCAAAACGCCATCGCGGCTAAGATCCCGATGGGCCGTTGGGACCCGAAAACGCTGGCCTATCTGCAGGGCCAGGGCTTCAAAGTCGACCCCAAGCAAACCCTGGCCGCGAACATCGCCATGAATGGCGGGACGCCCGGCACGACGCTCAACTCGACGGCGCAGAATGCGCCCGTCTCCACCGCGCCCGGGACCGCGAGCGCCGGCTCGAGCGGCAGTCCCGTCTCGGCCGCCGCCACCACTGCAGTCGGGGCGCTCGGCACGCCCAGCGGTCCGGCGCTGCCTGGCTTCGCCCCGGCGCAATCCAACCAGTTCCTGCAGGGCGCGAGCGGGCTTGGGAAGGCGATGGGCGGCCAAGGCCTTCAGGGCCAACAAGGCGACGGCGGCGGCCAGGACCCGGTCAAGCCGTCGCCGATGATCGGACAGGCCCAGCCGGCGCACATGCCGAACCCGCAGGCCGCCGCTCAAACCATGGGGGGGATCCTGAACAGCATGCGCACGCCGCTGCAATGGGGCTCAGGGACGCCGGGGTCGTCGATCTTCGCTACCGCCGGGCCGCAAGTCGCCCCGGGCATGCCGCAAGGGCAGACGGCGCAGGATCTGCAGGATCTGCAGCAGCAAATGCAACAGCAGCGGCTATACCAAATGATGAGCGGCGGCATGGGCACGAGCCTGAACAGCAGCTCTTACGGAGGCGGTTATGGCTAGTACGCCGACTTTCGACCCGAACCCTTACGCGAACTTCGATCCGTCGCAGTGGAGCAATCCCTATTCGAACTTCCAGAATAGCCCGATCCCATTTCCGGCGAGCTATGCCGGCTGGCCGACCGACGCGATGGGCAATCCGATCGCCAAGCCGCCGGGCATGACGCTGAACAGTTCGCCCGCCCCAGCCGCGGCTGCGCCCGCGCCCGCCGCTTCGCTACTCAATAACCCCGGCCCGGTTGGACCAGGCCGCATGCAGGGCCAATATGTCCAGACAAACCCTGGCGGCATGCTTCCGAGCGGCGAGAATTATGGGTCCAGCAGCCCGACTTACATCCCCGCGCAATACCAATTCATGCCCTCGCAGCAGCAGGCCGCCGCGCCCATGCCCACGCCCGCGGCCAATCCGGCGGGCCTCACTTCGCAGCAATATCTGCAGCTGCGCGCCAACCCCGGCTATGTGAACACACCAGGGGCGACCGTGCCCCAGGCCGCCAGCTCGACCGCGCTGAACCCTGGCGTGCTGCAGTCGTTCCTCGCCAATTGGAACCCGGCGCAGAGCGGACCAGGCTCGGGCTTTCAGCAAAATTTCGCCAAAGCGCTGAGGGGGGCGTGAGATGAGCCTGTTCGATCTGATCGAAGCGGGCTTGGGTCGGCCGGACCCAACGGCGCAAATGATGGCCAGGCTCGGCCAGGCCCCCGGACAGCCGGGAAGCCAAGCGGGACCGCAGCCGCTCGCCCCTCCTCCTGCAGCTCCCGGCGCGCCCCCTGGCGCACCTCCGGGCGACGGCCCTGCTCCACCGCCTCCCGGAGCAGGGCCGCCTGGCGGGCCTCCTGGCGGGCCGCCGGGGCAACAGCAGCAGCAGCAACAAGCGCCGCCGCAGCCCCAGGCCTATCAGAGCCCACCCGATCTCATGCAGATGTATGCCGCGGTCGCCCAGCGCCAACAGGCCAGCGAGCAATTCAACCGGGGCCTCGCGGGGTTGACGGCGGCCTTCTCGCCGATGAGCCAGCGCAACTCGGTCGCGCATGAATGGGACAACATGACCCAGGATCCGGGCGCGTTGTTCTCAAACATCATGGCGCTGCAGAACAACCAGTATCAGCAGCAGCAGAGGCAAGCGCTGGCCGCGGCCGCGCCGGGCCTCGCCAAGCAGCTCAACACCGATTTGCCGACCGCGCAGGCGATCATCGCCAGCGGCAAGTATGGCGACATCGAGAGCACGCTCGCCGGCGTCTCGGGCGATCCGACCATGCAGCAGATGCGCGCCGATCAGCGCAACTTCGTTTCGACCCACACCGATCCGAACAGCGGCAGGCTGACCGATCCCGTGCCGGACTATTTGACGAACCTCGAAAAGTATAAGGCCCAGATGCAATTCGAGAGCACCACCGCGCAGGGCAAGGCGAAGGACCAGCTCTCGGCCAAGCAGGATTTCGCTCAGCAAAACCAGTCGTTCAATCAGGCCGAAGGCCTGCTCGGCAACCTGCTCAAGTCTGACAGCCCGCTCGACCAGGTCACTCAGACCTTGCTGCCTTCGACCGGCCCGGCCGGCGTCGCCAAGCAATGGATGGGCTTGCAAACCCCAGCGGGCGGCCAGGCGGCGGCCGACCTGCAGCAGCTCAAAAACATCGTCTATTCGAAGGCCTTCCAATCGACCGGCTCGAGGCGCACGCAACAGGAAGTCTCGCGCTTGAGCGACGCTCTGTCGCAGCTCGACAACACGAACCTGACGCCGCAGCAATTGCGGGATCAGCTGACCAACATCCAGGGTTTGACCCGCCAGGCGCACGCCAACATTTACGGCGCCGCGGGCCAGGTCGCGCCCGACGATTATTACAACCTGGTCGACCCGATCTATAAGCAGAAGGGCGACCTCTATTCGGGCGTGCAGGGGGGCGGCAAGGGAGGATTTGTCGGCCCTTCCGCGCCCGCGCCGGCGGCGCCTGCGACGAGCTCCTCGAGCAATGCTCCGCCGGCATCAGCGCCTCCCGTGCCGAACGCACAAAAAGCCCCTGATGGCAATTGGTACGTTCCCGACCCCTCTCGTCCTGGCAAGTACCTGAGAGTTGACTGAAATGCCGACCCTGACCCCGGTCGAAGGCGACCCGTTCGCGCAGACACAGTCAAAGCTAACGCCGGTTGACCACGACCCGTTCGCACCGGGCGGCCCGGGGCAAAGCTCGCAGGCGAGCGCCAATCAGCCAGCATGGCTGAACCAGAACGCAACCCCCTCGCTCGGCCAGATGAGCGCCTTCGACCCGGGGGCCGCTAATTCCTCGTGGAGCGACTTCCTGACGGCGCACCTGGCTGAGCTAGGGAAAGGCGCCGGGCAAATCGGGCAGACAGCGGACGACTATGTTCGTGCCGCGACCAACACGTTTGGGCTCGGCGACCGCTTCGCCGCCGGCATGAGCAATCTGACCGGCGTGGGCGGCGGCGACCTCGCGGCCCAAAGGGCTCAGACCGCAGCGGCCGAGGCGCGCCTTCCTCCGGAGGCCAGGATCGCGGCCAACATGACAGGCTATGGCCCTTTGGCCGCCCAAGGCATCGCGCCGGCGCTCGGCGGCGGCGTGTTGGGCGCAGTAGGGGAAGGCCTCGCGGCCGGGGGCTTGGGCGCGGCCGGTCACGATCAGCCCATCACGGGCGGCCTGGTTGCCGGCGGCCTGGGCGGCCTCGCCGGCGGCGTAGGCTCGAAGGCCCTCGGCGGGATCGCCAACAAGATCACTGGGGGGCCCGATATCAATGCCGCCGCCGGCGACATCACGTCATCGCTCAAAGACACGAGAGACGCCGCCTACGACAAGATGAAGGGGGTATTCTACAAGCCCGACGATCTTTTAGATCATCTCGATCAGACCAAGGCGGATATTTACGCGAGCGACCCCGGCGGCGACCTGGTGGGAGCCGCGCCGCGCTCAATGGCGGCGCTCAATTCGCTCTACACCCGCACGGCCGACACGGCGGTCAACCCGACGCAGACCGCGCACGGCATCCTCACGACGATCGACAAGCTGAGCGACATTCAGCGCTCACCTGGCGGCCCAGAAAACGACATCGCGCCGATCATCAAGGATCGGCTCAACAATTTCCTGCAGACGGCCAATCCGGTTAACGCCGATCTCGGCCCCGGTGCTGCGTCGAATATGCTCGCCGAGGCGAAGGCTGCGCATCAGCAATACGCCAACGCCAGGGATCTGCAGCAAGCCGCTCAAAGCCTGAGAGGCTTCGGCCAGTCGCCGGCAAGTTGGGCGCAAAACACGGCTGAAGCTTTCCACCCCGACCCGAACAGCCCTGCATACAAGGCGCTGTCCAACATCGCGAATTCAGGCGGCGCCCCGGGCGGCCAGAGCGCCTACACCATAACGCACGGCGTCGTGCATCCGCTCATCGAGGCTGGGGCCTTTGCGGCGCTCCCGGCAGGGATCGCGCCATTGGCCGCTGCCGGGGCCACATTTCTCGGGGTCAAGCCGGCGCTCAACGCAGCTATGGGAGCGGGCTCGAAAGCGTCGCAATTGAACTCGATCTATAAGGCCTATCCGACGCTGACCGGCAGGCAGTTCACCCCGCCGACCGGCCCTGACCCAGGCGCGGCGTTACGCGCGCTGATCCTCGGGAATGTTGCCGCACGCTCTCAGTGAATGAGAAGGCCAAGACCAAATATCAGCGCCAAGAATGGAATGGTGATTAGGACGGCCATCGTTGTGTTGGACAGCCCAGCGTCGTTGACGCCCTTAATGAAGAGAAGGGCAAAACAGACAAAACCAATGGCGATCGTCATTTCACATCCTACGATATGTGCGGCGGCCAAATATGGAGCGCCGCGAATAGGGCGCTCACCGCTGCGGCGGCGACGGCGCCCGTCCAGATTTTGAGCCTCTGCTCTACGGCTTGGATGTCGCTCCGCAGCGCTTGCTCCACGATCCTCAAATCGCTTTTCGTCGCGACGTTGTCGCGGATGGCGTCAAAGATCGTTTGCGAGATCGTCTCAGCCTTGTCCTGCTCTATGCCAGCATCGCGAAACGCTTTGGCGAGCTTCAATTCGTTCGTCGTCATCTCGCGTGCCTCGGTTGCGTCATTGGCAACCATCTAGCCCCGCGCCGCTGCGCCCGCAAGTGTTTCGCTAGGCCGTTCTGTTGCTTTCACGGGCCGAAGTGGATCTCCATCTTGCCCAAGGCCGCGACCTTCTCCTCGGCCGTGTGGCCCTTCGTCCGCATGGAGCTGCCCTGTTCATGCCATTGCCGATCAGCGCTGAGCTCGGGCGGAAAGAGCGCGATCGCTTCCGTGTCGCTCCAGCGCACCAGGCCGATGATGTTCTCCTTGGCCCGCCGCTCGAGGTAAGCGCGCAGGGCCGGATCGCGGTGTGCATCGGGGTGCTTGGGGTCGACCCAGATCTGCACCACCTGGATGTGCTGGGCCTCGCCCGTCTTGTCGTCCCGCAGCGTGACGAAGTCGGGAACCAGGTCGATCACGTAATGGCTGCGGTCCGGGCGCCGTAAATCGGCCGTGTCGTTCTCGACCAGCCAGCGGCAATTCCACAACCTGCACTCAGGCGAGACTCGCGCCAGCTGGTGGTAGACCGCGCAGCCCTTCGAGTGGCGCTGGTGCTTGCATCGCTGGCCAGCCTCTTTGTCCAGCGAGCGCACCGGCAACAATTTACAGCAGAGCTGGCAGTCGCCACATTGCCGCATTGGCATCTCCTCTTGCCCACATGGTGCCCACATATTCGGGTTTCGTGGTGTGGGCAGACCCTTTATTTAAGCGTTTGCCTTGGTGGGTTTTTCTTAGTCTTTTCAGGGGCTTGGGGGGTGGTGCCCAGGGACGGAATTGAACCGCCGACACCGTGATTTTCAGTCACCGAAAGGTCCGTATGATAGCGTCTAATTGCGTCTGTCTGCGAAACGTAACATGTTGATGTTGAACGTACTTGACTGATCGTCCACGTGACGTTATAGGATCCTCTAAGGCGACGGCGCCCACACGGTGCCCACATAGCCGAACCCTTAGAAGAACAAGGACGAACATGCTCAAACCGCTCACTCAGAGAATTATCGACACCACGCCAGCGCCAAAGGCAGGCTTCAAGGAATTGCGCGAGCGCGGCCTCGTGCTGCGCATCTCGGCGGCCGGCAATAAATCGTGGTCGTTTGAGTACCGATCGCCGCTCACTAAGAAAAATTCGCGCATCACTTTCGAAGCGACGTCGCTCGCCGACGCGCGCGCGATCGTTCATCGTCATCGTGTCGCGCTCACCGAGGGCAAAGACCCTAGCCGGGAACGAAAGGATGCGGTTATTGCGCAGCGCGCCGAGCATGCGCGGGCGACCACGGTTCGCGCCTCGCTCGATCTCTACGAGCCGGGCTTCCTGGCCGACGCTCCGCTCAAGCAAGCCTCGCGTCGCGACCGCATGCACCGCTTGAGGCGCATCCTCGCGCCGCTCATGGATCGCGCCGTCTCGTCGATTTCGCAGCCCGAAATGATCGGCTTTCTTGACGACGTCCGAACGAACAGCGGGCCGATCGCCGCCAACCGCGCGCATGCCGAAATTCGCGCTTGGCTCGGTTGGGCGAAACTCCGCGCGCATGCGCCCGACAACGTGCTCGATCGCGTGCCTAAGCAAGTGAGCGAGAAGAGCCGCGAACGCGCCCGTGTGCTGACCGACGCCGAGCTCGCGGCGATGATGAGCGGGACGGCGGACCGATCGACGTTTTCCGATTTCATCCGCGTGCTCTTGCATAGCGCCATGCGTCGGGATGAGGGCGCGAGCATGCAGCCGAATTGGTTCGACTTTGAAGCGCGCACGATCACAATCCCGGCGGCCGTTTCCAAGACCGCACGCGAGCGCACGATCCCGATGGCTTCGGCGATCGCGCCGATACTCGGGGGGCGCGCCAACGGCTTGGCGCCCGACGGCTATATCTTCGGCGAGGCTACCTTGTTTCGGTCGCCCTTTCAGGGGTGGCACAAGCCGACCGAGCGCCTTCGCGCTGTCATGCCGCCATGCCGCGATGATGATGGTTGGACGCTGCACGACATTCGCCGGACCGTTGCGACCCGCATGCACAAGGCCAGGGTTCATCCTTTGGTGATCGAGGATTTGCTCGGCCATGTGACGGGCGTTCGCAAGGGCGTGGCCGGCGTCTACAATCAAGCCGAGACTTTGGAGGATCAAAGGCTCGCGCTCGACGATTGGGCCGGTCAACTCGCGGCGCTGACCAACGTCGTCGCGCTCAAGCGGGTGGCCTGACATGCGCGGGCAATTGTTGGGCCTCAGTGACGCCGCGAAACGCGTCGGCATGACGGCCGAGCCGTTTCGGCGTTTGGTGAAAGCCGGCAAGGGGCCCCCGGCAACGAAGCGGCCAGGTTCGAACCGGTGGTTTTTTTGGGCCAACGAGGTTGATGCCTGGTTCGACAGCGGGCGCGTCAACCCGCTCGCTGACGACCGCTCTCAAGCCATTGGTCAAACTCACTAGACCAAAAGAGCCAGCGGCGTGAGCCGGGGCGCTTGAAACCAGGCGGCCCCATGTTCGCGTATAGAAGCGCCTTCAATGTGCCGACGCTCATGTTGCCGCGCCTGGCGGCGTCGGCCATGCCGATAAGTTCGCCTTTTGGGTTTGGGCTCATTGGAAACTCGGATCGTTGTCGACGCCGCCCTCGCGTTTCGCAGGCGGCAGTTCCCCATTCGCCCGCATTTCGATGATGAAGCGTAACAGCGTCCGTTTGCCAGGGCACGGGGGCGGTTTCATGCCCTCGAAGATATTGCGCTCGTCGGCGAGGTCTTGCGCCATAAAGCACAGCGCGTCCGCCAAAGGCGAGGGGACGCCGAGCGCGTTGGCGATTTCGGCCGGCTTGCGTGTCGAAAGCACCGCTAGCAAAAGATCGTAACGGGCATCATGGGCCTTCAACCACGCCCTCGCTCTTTTCCGTGAACTATCGGCTTCCTCCGCGAAGATCGCGTCCCAACGCGCAAGCGCCGCGCCGATGTCCATTACATCGTCTGTCATTGAAAGCTCGGATCGCTGTCGTTGCCGCCGTCGGCCCCGGCCATGCCGCGCAACATCTCATAGATTTGCCGCGTCACGGTCGCGTCGGGCCTCGAGCACACCCGGCGGCCAAGCCGCATGCGATGGCGCGAAACCGTCTCAATGGCGTCCGCCAGGGCCGCGTCGAGTAACCGCTGGCGCTCCTCCTCCTCGGTCGGCTCGTAGCGCTTGGGCGCCGGCGGTGGCTCGAGCGCCACGGCGACCGCCTGGCGGCCGAGCTCGATGGCCGCCTCCTCGAGCTCGTTGACACTGATGTTGCGCATCGCGTCGCGAAGGCGGTCGGCGGCGGGCCGTTCGTTCATAGTCCTTCTCCCTTCGCCATGCGGGCGAGCGCTTCGCGAACTTCGGCCAGGCCTTTCCTGCCAAAGTTGGTCGTTCTAAGCAGTTGGGTATCGCTGGCGGCGTCAAGATCGGCCGCCGTTTTGAAACCCCCATTTTCGAGGGCAGTTTCGCTGCGGACAGAAAGGTTCATTTTGCCGATCGGCGTCAGGCGCCAAACCTCGATCGGCACCGGCGGCGGATCGTCTCGCAGACCTTCGATCTCAAGGAGGGCCAACAATGTCCCGCAATTCGGACAGGCAACCCTCACTTTCATAGCCCGTACTCCCTTGCAATGCGCGGCTTGCCGGCGGCGACCAGCGGGTGCTTGGCCTCGCGCCGCTTGGCCTCGCCGATGTCGCCCTTGTCGTCTTTGGTTTTCGCCGGGTGGCAGACCGCGATGCAGAGCAGTTGGCCGTCGGCTGGGGTCAGCTTGCGCGCCAAGTCGGCGAGAGGACGCATGCCCTCGGGAATAATGTGGTCGATCGCGTAGTCGGCCTTGCGTTTGATGAGGATGCCGCAGCCCTCGCAATGGACGTTGCCGCCGCCGTCAGAGGCGCGGCCGCGGATGGCGATCTTGTCGGCTTGGGTGAACTCGCGGCGCTTGCGGTTCATTTCAGCTCCACGGCCTCATTGTTCTCCGGGTCGATCGCCTGGCGCACCGCGACGACCGCTTCGTTGATACGGCCTGGATTGACGCCCATGAGCGCGGCGACCCGGTGCTGATCGAACCCATCGACCAGCACCGCTACTGCGACGCGCAATTTCTCCGCTGGCGTCAGCGCCACTTTGTGCTCGAGATAGGGCTTGTCTCTCATGCCACTCTCGCCGGTTGGGCGTCGAAGTCGACGCCGCGCTTCGCGCCCTCCGCAAAGAGGAGCTCGATCAGGTTCGACATTTCGCCGATCTCGAGTTCACTGCTCCGGTAACCGAGCGGGACGATCTCACCGTCGAAGCCGGGAACCCATTCCATCTCTTTGCCCAAGGCATGCATGCCGATGCACTTCCAAGTCTCCTCGTCGTACTTTCTGCCGTTGTGCTCGACCTGGTCGGCGAACAGGCTGAGCAAGCGCCACATCATGCGGTTTTGCGCCAGCGTCCTAACCGGGCCCAGCAGTGTGAGCCTCGAATAGATCTGCGCGGCCTCGACCGCGCCCACGAGCTCGCGGCGGTTGGCCGTGGTGATGAGGCGCGCGAGCCTCATGCGGCGATCATCCTGACGAAGGTCGCGTGGTCAGCCCAACCCTTCTGGCCGCAGATGCATCTGAGCGTATAGCCGTCGCGTTCCGGCTCGATGAGCGCGATGTTCTTGCACCGGATGCACTGCCACTTGTTCTTCATGATCGCCTGCGTCTCCCGTCGCCGCTGGTCCGCGGCCAACCATTCGGCGTCCCCCTCGACCCTGGCCTTGACCAAAGCCCGCGCCTTGGCTTCGTAGGCCTGCCGTTCTGCCTCCATCGCGGCGTCCATGGCCTCACGCTCGGCGCGGGCTTTGGCCTTGGCTTTGGCGACCTTCTCCCGGTTGGCCTCGATCGCCGCCTTGGTGAGGGCGCGGGCGGCCTTCTCAGCGGCCAGATCCCGCGCGATGGCCCCCTCGGCCGAGACGTACGCCTGGCCGGTATGGAGACGGCCTTCGCCGAGCCACGGTTCTCCACCGCCGAGCGAGAACGCGGCGGGGGCGCGGCGGCCGAGGCGGATGGCCTCGACAACGTCATGCTCCCATTGGCGGTCATGGCCGAATACGCCACGGTAAAGGAGTGGACTGACGGGGCGCCAGTGATGTTTCGGGGGCTCGGGCACTTGCTCATGCCGCCACCGGGTAGCGCTCCTCGAGCGCCAGGAGCTTGCCCCCGAGCTCAGAGAGGAAGTCGAGCGCGGCGGCTTCCATGCGGGCGATCGCCTCCTCGTCGCGCTCGACCCGGCGAATGAAGAACTGCAGACCGTCGGGAAAGCGCGGGTCGTAGGAGACGAAGTCCCACCAGGCGCGTTGAGCGCACGCCATGTTCCACTGGATCTGCGGCAAGTGATCCTCGGGCACGGCGTCGGCGAGGAGCGTCTGCAGGTGGACCGAGCTCGTCGGGCACTTGATCTCGGCGCCGCCGTCCTCGCCGACCAGACGGTCGGGCGAAGCGTGCGCGCCCTCGATTGTCGGGTGCGGGATCGGCCCGACTTTCACCACCGCAAGGTTGGTCAAAAAAGCGTAAGAGGCGACCGCCTCGTCCTCATGCTGCGCGCCCCACCAGAGCGCATTGACGCGCTTCGCCGGCACGCCGGTCAGCCGCTCGGCGGCGAGCTCATACATGAGGTCAAGAGCGGCCTTGGTGCGGTCGCCCGAGCGCTTGAGGTGGGAGAGGGCCTCGCCGATCTTGGACGCGCCGAGCGAGCCGCAGCGCGCCTGCAGGAAAGCCTCGCGGTCGTCGTCAGTCATTTTTCAGCTCGGCCAGTTTTTCCTCCATGGGTTCATCATCGAGCCGGAAGCGCACCGCTTTGTTGTGGCGTTTGTAGAAGACAGCTGCGGCGCAGGGCTGGCACATTCCGGTTTTGCCCGACCTCCTGTATTTGAGGGAACGCGTTTTGCCGCAACGCGGGCAGACCAGACCGATCGGCTCGCGGAGGAGAGTGCTCATGGCTGAGCCGCCTTCTTCGCCGTCCTCCGCTTCTTCTCGTTCAAGAGCGCAACGCCGCGCTTAAACTGCTTGACGGTCATGTCGGAAAAGCCGGTGGCGCCGAGCGTGTCGAAGAAGATCGCCAGATCGCTCTTTGTCTCCTCGAGGAGCTGCTGCATCTGGATCAGCTGCTCGCCGTCGATCAGCGCCGAGCCTGCGGCTTTGCCGTCGTCGTCGGCGTCCTGGGGCGCGTGGGAGACGATCGGCAGCACCGCCATCAGGGAGTAGCGGCGCCCATAGGTGAGCGAGCTGCCGACCGCCTGAACGTTGTTCTTGGATCCGGAACTGTCGTGCTGCAGCGGCGGGCTCGTGGCGCGCTCAGCATGGCCCTGGCGGTGGCGCAGGATCGCCGTCGTGATCAGGCGACCGTCGGTCGTGGTGTCGTGTTCGAAGCGCAGCGAGAAGCCATGCTTGTGCAGCGGCTCGCGCAGCGCCTCGAGGATGTCGTCAAGGGTCGCGTAGGGCGTTTTCTGGATCGGCTCCGCGCCTTCCGGAACGCCGCCTGCCCTCTCTCGGTCAGCCTTGGAATAGACGATGATGCGGCCTTTGCGGTCGATGGTCGGCAGGGTGGGCTGCAGCTCGTTGAAGGCCTCGGCGAAGGCGATCGAGGCGCGGTCGGCCTCGACCTCCTTTTTCATCGCCATCAAGCCCTGTAGCTTGGCCAGGTCGACACTCGGATCGCGCGCGGCGCGCTCGATCATCGCGAGGTAGGGATCGGGCGTCCCGGAGGATGGAGCAAGGGGGTTGCGCTCCCCCTCCGGGACTGGCGGCGACGTCGTGCGGACGGCGTCCTCCGCCACAATTGCGGTCGGCTGGGTCATCACCCAGCTTCCCTACTTGGTACATCGATGTCAATGTGACATCGCGCGGCGAAAAAATATTTTGTGGACGCCTGTGGATTACTTGGCGTCGTCGCGGGCGAGGTAGGCCCTCACCAGGTTGCCAATACGCCGCCGTTCTTCCGGCGACTCACCGGCCACAATGGCATCGAGCGAGGGCGCGTCGGGGGGTGAGAAGAATTGCGCCGGCTGAATGCGAAGCGCCCGCATGAGCTTGAATTGCATCTCTAAATGAATGCGCCGGTCGCCTGTTTCATAACGAGAAATCACGCTCGCGGCCGTCCCGACCATTTTCGCTAGGTCGCCTTGCAGCAGGCCGCGGTGCTCGCGCCATTCCTTGAGATAGTGGCGAAATGGTGCGTCGTGAGAAGTTGCCATATTGGAAACTTACCACACTTCACCGGCCCTGCAAGGCGTATTCCGTGACATTTCTGTTGAGGCTTGGGCCCCCTTGCGGTCAAATACCAGATGGGCAAATCTACCCCTATGGCCAAGAAACTCAGCGAACCCGTCCAACGCTTTCAGCTCATTCGAGCGCGAGAGCGCCTGGGCCTGAACGTGCCCGAGCTGGCGAAAAAGCTCGGCGTGGCGAAGCCGACCGTCTATCGCATCGAGGCGGGCATCAGCCACCCGTCGCTCGCGCTCATGCAGAAATGGGTGGCGGAGCTTGGGCCAGGCGCCAGCATGGAGCTGTTCTGGACGAAATCCGCCAAACCGAGGCACGTTCTGGGCCATTTGCCGCGCGTCGACGCCGCGGAGTGACGCCATGCGGCACTGGCGCAGACAGCCGAAGCTTGCGCCTATTGAACGCGAACAGCAGCGCGCCGTCATGGAGCATTGGGAGTGGCTGCGTAAGCCTAATACCCTGCTGGCCGCGATCCCCAACGCCGGCGCGCTCGGCCAGCCCGGCCTGACGCCAGGCCTCGCCGACCTGGTGGCGCTCGGCCCCGAACTACCCGGCGGAATGCCGGTCGGTTTCATCGAGCTCAAGCGCCATGAGCGCTCGGTGATTTCCGATGCTCAAATCAAATTCGCCGAGCTCTGTCACCGGCTCGGCGTGCCGCACGCGTTCGCGTTTGGCCGCGATGACGCCGTCCGCGTCCTCGAAGCCTGGGGGCTGGTGAGGAAAGCGCTTGTGTGAAAGGGAGGAAAAAACTTTGAACACTGCCGAGCTCGTCAAGAAGCTGCTCGACGCCGGGGCCAATTCCGACGCCGTCGCGATCGCCATCCAAGCCGTGGAGGAAGCCGCCGATGCGGCGACGGAGGCGGCGACGCCGCGGCGCCGGCGCAGGCGCAAGCCAGCCGAAGTTGTCAGCGTCGTCCGCTAAGGGGCGCACGCGTGAGCATTGCGGCCGCAATCGAGGAGATGATCGAGGAGGGCTTTACGCTCGACCAGGCGATCAAGGCCGCAAAGATCGTCGAAGCCAATCTCGCCATGGGGGCTGCGCTCACGGCTCGCCAGGTTCGCAATCAACGGTACTACCAAGCCCGCAAGGAGCGTCGTGAGCGTCTTAATTCAGACGCTTTAAGACGCTCTCAAGACGCGTCTGAAACCGTCTTAAAAGCGTCTGAAACCGTCTTAATTAAGACGCCCCTCGCGCGCGTAGAAGATAGTTCTACTACTACAGAGATATCTGGAAAGAAGGATAAGAATATACGCCAAGGCGTCTTAATTCAGACGCCTCGCGACATCCTTCTCGAATGCCTCTCGCCTGACAGCGCCGACGCCGTGCTGGCGCATCGGAAAGCCAAGCGCTGCCCGCTCACCGTCCGCGCCGCCCAGTTGCTCGCCAAGGGCTTCACCGCGACCGGCGATCCGAACGCCGCCGCCGACATGATGATCGAGCGCGGATGGCAGGGCTTCAAACCCGAATGGTACGACAACGAGAGGGCCGGAAATGGACAACAACGACAAGGGAAGGGGTCAATTGTCGAGGCTGGGCGACGCCTCACGGAACGCCTTGTCGCAGCCGAACGGGAGCGCGAATTGCAAGCCGTCGATCGCGTCGATGATGGCGACCCAGCTGTTCGGTTTCTTCCCACGTTCGGACGCCAACGATCCTGAGATGTTCGTCACGGGCGCGGCGGCGATGTTGGCGCGCTATCCGGAGGCCGTGGCGCGCGCCGTCTGCGATCCCGTTCGCGGCCTGCCGTCGACCAAAAAATTCCTGCCGGCGATCGCCGAGATCCGCGAGGCCTGCGAGCGCGAGACGATCTGGCACTACGCGGTGGTGAAACGCGATCGCGAGCGGGAACATACCGCGCGCGTGCTGGACGGGCGCAAGGCCTCGGTGGGCTCGCCCGACCACCAGCGCGTCGTCAAGGGCTTCGCGGGGCTTCGTGAGGCCATGGAAGCCAAGCGGGCGGCCGATCCGGCTCGGCCGAAGCCGTTCACGTTGCCGGTCGTCGAGGGCAAGCCCCTGTTCGCCGATCGGCCGGCCGTGAGCACGCCCGACTTGGCCAATTACCTCGCCGAGATGCGGGGCCGCGACGAAGCGGCTATGACGGTCGAGGAGGCTTGGGCGCGTGCCGAAGGCCAATCTCGATGAGCTGGCGGATCGCCGCGGCGCGGCTGGCAACGCGGCGGTCGAACCGGAAGTCATCGATCCGCTCGATCAGCTTCTGGTCGATAAGGATAATCACCCGCGCATCGGGCGGCTTGGCAACCATAGCGCTAATTGTGCACCCGGTCCTACAGGCAGTAAATGTGCCGAGTATGCGTCCGGCATATCCGACAACCTCCCCCAAATTGGGGGAGCCGCAACGTCGTAAATACTACGTGATCACGGTTGCATCACGCGCTGCCAAAGAGGAAACTGCTTTGTTTGAACGGGGAGGAACGCCATGTCGTACGCTGCAGCCCGATTTTCCGGCATGGTCACCGATTACGACCAGATGCTGACCGCGGCGTTGAACCCCAGCGGTCCCTACGCGTTTTTGCGCAAGCTGGGCGCAGCGCTGGAAAAGGGCCGTCGGAAGGACGTCCGCGTGCTCGACGACGGCAGCGTTGAACTGGTGGTGAAATACGACCGCCTTGGCGACATGCTGGCCGTCCTGACCGAGCTGGACGCGCTCAAGGCGATGGTCCGCGTTGATCCCGAAAGCGCGCTTCAATGACGCTCATTCGGGCTTCGACCGCATCAATGCGCTCCCACGCCCGGCGCACGTTGGCGTTGATCTCCGCTTGGCCGGTGGTCACTTGGCTGAGGATCGACGCGGCGCGCCTGAGCTCGATGCGCAACAGGTACACGAAGTAGATCAGAACCCCAGCGATGACCAGCAGCAGCACTGTCTGGGCAAAATCCATCCATTCGTGGAACGACATCCAATCTTCGAATTTTTCCATGAGCTAGCCCCCTTGCCGGCAATAAACGAATAGGAGGCCCTAAGGTTGCCAATGACGCAACTCATCCTAAAGGGTTAGGCAGAAATCCCCATGCAAGAGAGAAAAGATCCCGCCAAATCTGCGGAGGCGCTGGTCAAGAAGATCATGCCCCTACTCAAGGGAAAACCTCCCGAAGTTCAGGGCGCGGCGCTGGCCGATCTGTTGGCGATGTGGCTCGCCGGCCATCTCGATCGGAGCGACCCGGAAGGCGAAAAAACCGCGCTCCTCCGCGAGGCGACGCTCGAGCTTCACCTAATGGCGGTGCGGGCGCTGATCCCGATCAATTACGAGATGCAAGTCAAGCCGCAGCTCAAGGCTCAGCGGCACTAACGTTGCGGGCCGCCGCTGCCGCCCCAGATGTTGTTTTGCTGCAGCGGTCCATAGTTCCACGGGGCTTTGCTCAAAATATCCCAGATGTTGTTGCCTTGCTGCAGCGGCCCATAGTTTGAAGGGGCGTTGCTCGGCACATTGGGAGCCGCAGCGGACGCCACCGGCTGCGCGTTCGCCGCAGGGACATTGGGATTGGCTGCGGGCTGGCCGCCGCCGCCAAGGTTGAGCGCGGTGTAGATCGGCGCGCGTGACGCTGAGCTATTCGGCGTCTGATACTGAAAGGTGCCGAAGCGCGGGTTTGAGGCCGCGGCGGCCGGGGCTGCGGCTGGCGCTGCGGTCGATGTCGCGGCCGGGCTTGCGGCCATCTTTTGCCGGGCGATGATGCTCGGATCCACGGGGCCGGCGGCCGAACCCAGCGCCGAGCCGGCAGGGGCCGCAAGAGGCCCACGGACCGGAAAGCTAGCGGCGTAGTCACTGCCGATGCCGCCTTGGCCTGCCACGGCCGGCGCGTTCGCGGTGACGCTCGAGCCGAGTGCGTTGGGGTTCGGGAAAGGCGACGCCGCGTAGGGCATATTCGCATTGCTCGGGGGCATGCCATAGCCCGGAGGCGCGCCAGTAACCATAGCATCGCCACTTGCAAGCCGTTGCTGCGGCTGGCCTGGGAGCGCCCGCTGTTGCGTTCCGGGGGCGACCGATGGCCGGCCGGCCGCTTGGCCGACTGCCGGATAGCCCATCGAGGGTTGGCCTGGGGTGGTGGCCGTGCGGCCCATAACCTGGCCGCCGGGCATCGTGCCGCCGGGCAGAGTGCCGTACGTCGGCGCGGCGCCTGGACCATAGGGCTGGGCAGCGCCTTGGTTGGCCAGCAAGCTCTGCAGCCAGCCCGCCCAATCGCCGCTGCTGTCGGGAACCGGCATCAGCGCCGTCCGGTTCGGATCTCGTAATCCTCGACTTTGCGGTTTTGGACGCCGGGGACGGTCTGCTGTTGCGCCTCGGGATCGCGGGTGTCGAATTGCGCCATATAGGCAGTGACGCCCATGCGCTGGATGTCCTCGCTGCGCTGGCGCTGCTCGTCGGCGATGCCGGGGATGGACCAGAGCTGGGCGCCTTCGGCGGGCGGCTCGGGCAGGCTGCTATCGGGCTCGGCCGGGGCTCGGCCGGTCGGCGGAGGCAGCGGCACATATTGGGGGGCGCGAGCCGGCGGGGCTGGAATGGTTTTGGTGGCGCGGCTTGGCGGGGTACGACTGGCCATGGCGTCAATCTCCCTTTCAGGGAATTGGAAACATAGCACGAACGCTCGAGAGGCGTCACCAGTTGCGGCGCTTGGCCGCCGGGCTCTTGCGCAGGATGTAAGCGGCCGCCTCGAGCCGGCGGGTTTTGTCGGGGCTTCGCAAGCCCTCGTAGATGGTCGCCTCGGCCTTATCCATCGCCCGCTCGGCCGCCTCGAGCGCGACGGCCATGAGCTCGGGCCAGGCGCGCGTCATCTGGCGCAAATCCACGATCGGGCAATTAAGCTTGCGCGCGGCCGCGCTGACATTGCCGTCGGCTTGTTTGAGCTCGCGAATGACCCGGTTCGGATCCAAGTGCGCGCAGCTCGCCGGGATCACAGCCATTTGCGCCGCTCAGCGAGAAGGGCGCGCCTGAGCGCAACCTCGAGCCGCCGCCGCCTTTCGATCGGCTTGGGCCCATAGAGCGTCTGGCGCAGCCGCTCGAGCCGACCGGCCTTATCATGCGCCTGGCAACGGTACATGAGGCCGTCGCACCAGTGGCAGAGCACGCGCCCGTCATAAAGCCTGAGCGTGCGCGCGCGCCGGTCACAGACCGGGCACAGGAAAAACGACCATGAGCCGCGCTTGCCCTGCGGCCCGCGGGCTGGAAACAGGCGATGGGTGACGCGGATCTCGCGCTCGAGATCGCCGAAGCGGACTATCACCGATAGGCTTTCGGGCGTGATCGCGCCGGCGCGCCGCATGGTCGCGGCGCTGACGCTGGGCAAATCGTCTTTGAACGGCAGGCCGGCGCGTTTGCCTGAGCTTGTGCTGTTACGCGCCATTCCCGCTTAGGAACATGTCGTGACGAGCCGGCACGCAATTGCACCACTCGCCGGGCATCTGCAGGCCCTGCGCGCCGAGCAGGCCTTGATTTAGGTAGTTCTGCTGCATGGCCGCCAGCTGCTGCTGTTGGGCCAGTTGCGCGTTCTGCTGCGCCAGCTGCCCCAGCTGCCAGTACGGGTTTATGCCCTGCGCCTGCTGAGGCGGTCGAAAGTCGGGCCCGGCGGGCTGCGGCGGCCGCGCCTCGATCCTCTTGAGCGCGCGCTCGCGCCACATGTCTCGATCGTCGGCGATCTTGGCGATTTGCGCCTCGAGCTCGGCGACGCGATCGTCTTGCCGATCGGCGCGGAGATTTTTGGCGATCGCCGTCACCATGAGCGCCATCGTGGTCAAGACTGACATGGGCGAGCCTCCAAACCGCGCTAATCAATCCGCCTTGACGGGCAAGGTCAAGACTTGATCCCGAGCTCGCGCCGGATGGTCGCGTGTTTCACCGCGAACTGGACCAAGAGCGCGATGACGGGCGGGATGGCGTGCGGGCGCCCGTTGCGCTCGCCGTGCTCCCAGCCGCGGATGGCGCGCGGGCTGACTTGGAACACCTTGGCGAACTCGGCCTGCGTCAATCCCAGCTTTTCGCGCGCGGCCTTGATTTCATCGGGCGTCATCGCCGCGCCTCCTCTAAAACTTCGATGCGGCGGCGCAAGTCGCCCTGGCCAAGCCAAAGCTCGCGAATGTCGGCGCGCATGGCGTCGACCGTTTGATCGAGCCGGATAACGGCCCTAATCAGGATATCCGTGTCGCGCCGCAGCGTGCGGATATCCTCGCGCATGCTGAGAAGCTCGCGGCCGATCCATTCCAGGGTGACGTTGTCCGGGAGATCGGTCATGCGGCCTCGCTGGCGAAGCGGAGAATGGCGTCGGAAAAGCTCTCGCCGGGCCCACGGGCGGCCCTGAGCCGGTTCAAGGTCATTTTGTCCAGCCAAAGGTAAAAGCCGCCCGTGGGGCTTCCCTCGGCCGGCAAACGGCTATGCTCGGGAACGCCCTGGCAAAGGGCCGCATAGGCGGCGGCGCTGATTTCAATCCGGATCATAGTCCTTCCAATCTGGCCATAATGGCCGCGGTTGTCAATGTGCCGACAAAAAAGCCAGGCTTCGCGCCTGGCTCCCGAAATTATCCCGAAAATTCGGGATTGACGGCCACTATGGCCGCTCAGCGGGCAAAGCGTTGAACCTTGCCCCGCCGATCCACGCGGACCTTGCAGCCGGCGCGCAGCAAGTCGACGGCGCTGCCGATGCCCCATGGCATGTCCTCATAATCGGGCAAGCTTTCGGGATAGCGGGCGATCAGCGCGTCGGCGATCGCCTTCGCGGTCGACGTTTCCCATGCGGCATGCTCGCAGGCCTGGTAGTCATAGAAGCGCGCAAGCTTGGCGATCGCGGCCGGCTTGGCGCGCCGGGGTACGAAACGATAGGCGCGCATCTGGCGAAGGTTGCGAGCCATCTCGACGCGCATGTCATGGCCTTTCGCGCGCTTGTGCACGCCGTAGCAAGCTTCGAAGCTCTTGACGTTTTCGCGCAGGAGCTCGCGCCCGATTTGGCGCAAGTTGAGGATCTTCGCGCCATAGGGATGCAAGCGCGCATAGGCGGTAACCAGGATATCAATATCGAAGTCTGAAACGACAAAGCAGGACATGGGTTTAAATCCTTCCGGAGGCGAGCATGAAAAGGGCGAATAGGAGGGCCAGGGCGACCATCAGGCCGCCTCAGCGAGCTCGAGGCGCGCGCGCTTGGCCTTCATGGCCAGCGCATAGGCTTGGCGGATTGTGAGGCCTTGAGAGTTTTTGGATTTGCCATCGGCCCATGCGCGCTTTTCAGCGTTGGCGACCGCCGCAAATTCCGCCCGGATTTTGGCGCGATGCTTGGCCGCGTCGAAACAGCGCTTTTGCCCCGATGCGCAATTGGTCGGGATGTTGGTTTCGTCATTGAAAGGCCGCTTGGCCTTGACCGGCTTGGTATAGAGCGGGCCCCATGATTTGGGCTCAGGGCGCCCGTTGAGATCCTCGAAACGGAACGGGCGCGCACATGCGTCGCGTTCGGCTTGCGCCGCGTTGGCGTGAATGGCGCGCCATGCGTCGGCGCGCGCCGTTGCGCTGGCGCCGAGCTCGCGCAACTTGAATTCCTCGGGGTTATAGACGTTCATGGCATTTTCCTTTCTGGCCATTGTGGCCGCTATCGAGACGCGTATATGTGGCCATTATGGCCGCTGTCAAGGCATAAGGCGCTCGCCCATGCCCTCGATTGGCTCGAGGGCATAAGCTTGCGTCTCACCTATCGCGTGGGAACGTCCACCGCCCGTCGGGTTGCAATTCGGCTTGCGTGACGGCGATCACGTCATGCTCTGGCCAGTTGACCTTGGCTTGCGCCAAGGCCTCGAGCTCGCCGGCCGCGTCAAGCTCAACTGTGCTTTCGAGGCCTTCGCCGTGCTTCGCGCCTTTCGGCCATGACACGGAAATAAGGTACTTTATCATTTATGCGGCCTTCAGCATGGGCTCGAGCTCCTCCTCGAGCTCCTCGCTAGGCGCGGCGATCGCGGCCTCGCGCATGAACTCGACCGCGCGAGACGCTGCGGCCGCGGCTGCAACGATTGCCTTGTCATGCTCCTCGAGGAATTGAACCCAATGGGCGATATAGGCAGCGTCTGCGCCATCGTTATCAAAGGCGAATTCCGCGCAAAGGAACGCGCTGGTTAGTTCGGCCACAAGCTCCTCAGCGGAATAGGCGCGATCGCCGAAACGCTTGCCAAACGTGCGATTGAGACGCTTTTCGGCGCCCGTCCAATGGCCAAGCTCATGAAACGCCACGCCATAATAGCTCGAGGCGCTCTTGAACGTCTCGAACGCTGGCATGTTCACGAAATCGCCAGCCGGCTGGTAATAGGCGCGCGGCTCGCCATGGCGATAATCAGCGCCGGTCGACGCAATGAACGCGTCGGCGATTTCGTCGCGCGCGGTGGGATTGATCACGCGTTGCGCGCCGTCGGGATCGGTGACCTTGGCCGGCAGATTGTCGCATTGCGACACGTTAAAAACCGTGTACGCCTTCAAAAACGGAATGGCGCGCTTGACGCCGTCATCGTCCTCCCGAATGACTTTCGAGACATAGATAACCGTCTCGCCCTTTTCGCCTTTTCGGACATGGCCGCCGAGCTCAAGCGCTTGTTTGAAGGTTAACCAGCGAGGATCGGTGAACGCGCTTTCTTGAGCGCGCGACCAAAGCAGGATGACGTTTGCGCCCGAATAGGCGCGATTGGTGACGGCGTTGCGGGGCATGACGCCAAACCCTTTGTTCGACCAAGGTTGACGCCACGGCACAACGCCGGCCTTGAGCCGCGCCACAATCCGATCGGTGATTTCTTTGTGAAGGTTGCGCATTGTGATCTCCATATCTGGCCATTGTGGCCGCTCACAGGGCTTGATATAGGTGGCCATTATGGCCGCTGTCAATAGGCCATAGTGGCCAATCGGCGATTTATTTTCATGGCGCGATTGCAGCGCTCGAGCGTTAGGCGTATAATTCGCGCCATGCCATTGACAGACCAAGAGAAAAATGGACTAACGCAGCAGCTGGCCATGCTCCTCGAGGCCGATGAGCCGGAAGCAATCCTCGCCACGTTGCAACGCGTCGCGGAAAGAATGGCCCATCGCGTCACGCGCGCCGCTATCTCCGATCTTGAGGCCTTACGCTGGCAAGCGCTCGCCGATGCATGCGAAGCCGTGCAAAGGGAGATTGATCGCGCCAATGCGCCGCGATCGCGCCAAACCGCGCAACAAACGCCACAAGAGACGCCACAAGACCAAGGCGCGCCCGACGCGGCCTAAGTCTCAGGTGTCTAGCTATTCGCGCCCTCCTCGAGCGCCTAAGCCGGCCGCAAAAGCACGGATAACCTCACCAAATTACCCATAACGCAATCACGTAACCGATTGCATGCAGTCGCCGCTAACAGTCTCAATGCGCCTGCTGCCCGCAACTCACGCGGCGCGCCAGCTAGGAGGAAACTGGCAACGCGGGCAAAAATGCGGGCGCGTATTATAGGCCTTGCGCACGCTGGCCAATGGGCATGAGCGCTGCAGCGTGGCGTGTACGTGATTATAGATCACGGTGTTCATGATGCTAAGCCATTGATATCATTGACATGATAGCGCGCGCATCACGCTGTATGTGGGCATCATGTGGACGCGACGCGTGAGACGCGCGGGGTGGGGGAGATCCCGCCGGCCGGTCGTTTTGGCCCCCCCACCACCGCCTCGATCGGGACCGGAGCCGGGGGCCCCAGCCACCTCCTGGCCGCCCTGGATGTTTCACGTGAAACAGGGGTAATTCACATGCTGGATTGACAATTGAGACTGGGTTGCTGAGACTGAGACGGGGTTTTGGGACTTGGTTATGGCGGATACGGGCGACTTTAAGGGGAACCGTTTGGAGCTGGGGCATCGCTTGCCGCGGCAGCGTGAGTTGGGACCTGGGAACTTTGCGCGGCGGTTTGGGGCGGCGCGGGCTGAGGTTGAGGAGATTGATCGGCGGGTGCTGCCGGGCTCGCCGTCGGCTGAGGTTCGGGCGACGGCTGAGCGAGTGGTGGATGCGTCGGTGAAGAAGAAGCGAGGGCCTGCGCCGCGGCCTGGTCCGAAGCCTTGGGAGGCTGAGGGGATCAGCCGGGCGTCGTATTTTCGGCGGAAGAAGGGGGGCGGGGGTGGGTGAGCAAAAGCGCCGACATGAGCTCGGCGACGCGCCGATTGAGCCGCAGTATGTCGAGAATATGCAGGCCATAGCCCATGTTCTCGACGAGACGTTCAACGGCGAGGCCAAGGGCAAGGATCGCCCCACTGGCTTTGTGCTTATGGTCTTTCCCTTTGGCGACCACTCCGGGCGCTGCAACTACATTTCCAACGGCGCGAACCGGACCGACATCGTCACTTTGATGAAAGAGATGATCGCGCGCTTTGAAGGCCAGCCGGAAATGGAGGGGCGGGCATGAGTGAGCGCGACCAGGCCAACCTCGACGACCTCAAAGACGCCGAGGAGGCGCTGATTGAGGCCCGCCAGGCCCTCGCGCGAGCCATGACCGGGCTGGGCGGACGGGCCGACCGGGAGACGTTCGTCTTTAAGGTCGGCTTTGCGCGCGGCAGGCTGTCGCGCATCTCGAGCCGCATTTACGAGGCGGGGGAGACGGCATGATCGAGAGTGAATTCCGCGACTGGATGCGGGGGCAGCTGAGAAGCCTCGACCAGCGGATCAAGGCTTTGGCGGCTGAGGTCAAGCCGGCGGCGAAGGTGAAGGCGGACCGGCAGATCCACGGCTCGATTGTCAGCCTGGGGCAAAAGCTGGTCGAGCAGGCCAAGGCGGGCAAGGTCGATGCGGCCGGGATTGTGTTTGTCGACGACCAGGGGGTGGTGATGACCGGTTGGTCGGCCGACGCGGGCTATTTCGCCCTGGCGGGGGCGGCGACCTTCATGGGACTGCAGATCCTCGAGGAGTTCCGACAGAGCGAGGCGACGAATGACGCTGACGGAGCGTTGCGCGAGGCTGGCGACCCGGCATTGGGCGAAAAGGCCGTGGGAAACGCTCAAGCCGGGAACCAAGGCCGCGTTTGAGCGGGGCGCGCAGGCCGTTTTGGACGAGGCGCGCGAGGAGATCGCCCGTGAGGCGGTTGCGGCGTGGATGATCGCGCACAGCTATGCGACCGGCCATGGGGATACGCTTGACGATCTGTTGCAGGAGCTCGCCCGATGCCCATAAGCCTTCCTGACATGCCGGCGCGGATCAAGCGCCTGCCCAAGGATGAGCGCGGCTATCCGGTCCCGGCCTTCGTCGAGTGGATGCTGGACGGCAAGCCGGCGGTGCGCGGCGGCGGGTCCAAGCCCGACTTCCGCTACGCGAGGCCTGAGTTCCGGGCGCGAGCGTTCAAGCAGGGCTTGTGCTGGCTGTGCGGCGAAAAGCTCGGCCAGCATCGGGTCTATGTGATCGGGCCGATGTGCGTGATCAACCGCACCACCATGGAGCCGGCCTGTCATCGCGACTGCGCCGAGTTTGCCGCCAAGGCCTGTCCGTTTTTGGTCCGGCCGCGCCAGAAGCGCAATGAGAAGGGGCTCGACGAGGAGGCCAGCGCGCCGGGGACGATGATTACGCGCAATCCCGGCTGCGTCTGCCTTTACGAAACCAAAGAGGCCAAGGCCTTCGATGACGGGGCCGGCGGCTGGCTGATCAAGCTTGGGCTTCCGGATCGGGTCGATTGGTGGGCGGAAGGTCGCCAGGCCACTAGGGCGGAAATTCAGGCCTCGATCGACGGCGGCTATCCGCTTTTGCTCAAGCCGGCGATGGACGAGGGCCAGGACGCGGTCGATGAGCTGACCAGGCTGACCCATGCCGCCCTCAAGCTTCTGCCCGCAGCATGAGCGAGCCGATTATCCACGACCCAGGCAACGAGACGGAGATCGAGTTCGTCTACGCCTTCATGTCGATTGATGAGCAGGGCAGGCACGGCATTGTCGCCGAGATCCTGCCGGGCCTCGGCTCGACGCCCTTGGTCACCGGCTCACGCAAGACCGCGAAGTCGATGATGCCGCTCGCCGAGCAGATCGCCAAGCGCACCGGCAGGACCGTCGGGCTGTTCGCGTTCAAGCGCAGCCATCAACTGTGGCAGTCGGACTGATGAGCGAGCCCGGCTATTGGATGTACGAAACCTCGGGCGTGCTCAGGCCCGCGATCGTCGCCTATTTGAAGGGCGAGCGAATGAGCGACGAGATGATCGCCGCGATGCGCGCCTATTTGCGCCAGTGGATCACGGCCGATGTCTGGATTAGCCCCGAGATCGGCAAGCTCCGGGCCGCGATCGACGGCCTCACTTCGCGCCGGGCGATCAGCCAATGGCTCGCCGACGCCCTCGATCAGGACATTGACCCGCTATGAGAGCCCCGCGCGACATCGTCAAAGGCCAATGGGAGGCCAGCCAGCGCGGCCAACTCACCATCTGGACCATCTACGACCGGCCTAAAGATCATCCCGAGGGCTTTATCGCCCGCCGGTTCGAAGTCGGCGAGGGCAAGACGGTGGCGACGGCCGACACCATCAACGGCAAGCTCGAGGACATCCGCATGGCGCTCGAGCGGGCCGGCCTGGTCAACATCCGCCGCCAGGAAGGCGACGAGCCGCAAATTGTCGAGAGCTGGATATGAGCGATGGGTGAAGCGAAACGGCGCGGAAAGCGCTGGGTCCTGATGGACGATTTCGGCATTCCGCTGAATGAGTTCTGCGCGATTTGGGACTTGACCGAGGTTGAAGCGCAGACCGAGTGGTCGTCGGGGCGGCTGACGCTGCGCGGCTTTCCGGACGCCGGCGGCTGGCGCGACATCACTGTGCGGGAGAGCGCGGCGGAGCGTTGGGTTCGCCGGAAAGATGTGCCGGCCGCGGTGCGGGCGAAAATCGACCGCGCCGGCGGGTTGAACGGCCTCGTCGCCTGGCGAAACACATGGTTTGACCGGATGAAGACCGATTTTGAGAACAACACCGTCACTTTGCCGGACGGCACGGTTTTCACCGACGTTCAAGTTCGTAAGTCGGATATAGAGCGCCTGGTCCGTTCGACAGGGCCAAATTGACCTATGAGCGACAAGCCCCGCCTCGAGCTGGTTCCCGTTGAGCCCGGCCTCGACCAGGAACGCGTGCGCGAGCTCCTGTTTCAGCACGGCGGCGACGTCACCGCGGCCGCCAAGGCGATCGGCGTCAAGCCCGAGCGGCTGCGCGCCTATGTGCGCGCCGTCCCGGCGTTGAACCGGGCGCTCGACGAGACGATGGACCAGTTCGTCGACCAGGCGATCGGCGTCTTGCGGGAGGCGTTGGGGGATGAGGCCAGCTTCCAGAACCGCTTTTACGCCGCCAAGGAGTTCCTGCGCTCGGAAGCCGGGCGAAGGCGGGGCTTCGGCCCGCGCGAGACGGCGACCTCTTTGGAGGTTAAAACATCCGACCGAGGGGGCTCGATCACCATCAAATGGCTCGACCCGCCAAAGGAGGGTTAGACATGGTTACGATCCAGGATTTCACCGACCAGACGGTGCTCATCGCCCGGAAGTGGGGCCACAAGCACTATGCCCATATCGCCGCCGAGCTCAACGCGATCGCCACCGCCCTCAATACCGACGCTTCGAAACATGATCTCACCATCACCAAGCCGCCGGCGGCGGTGAAACCGGGCCGCGCCCAGACCTATTTCACCAACGACATCCTGGTCGCCGTCAACAAGGGCAAAGGCGGCGGCCTCACCCCCTTGGCCATGTCGAACGCCATCACCGCCGAGCTGAGCAATATCTTTCCGCCGGTGATGACCAGCCCGCCGGTCGTCAGCGGAACCCCCGCCGTCGGCGCGACGCTCAGCTGCACCATGGGCAATTGGACCTATGTCCCGACCTCCTACGCCTACCAATGGCTCAGGAACGGGGCGAATATCGCCGGCGCCACCGCCTCGACCCGACTGCTCGCGGCGGCCGACGGCGGCACGAACATCAGCTGCCAGGTCACCGCGACCAATGCGGCCGGCTCGACCACCGTCAATTCGAACGCGATCGCGGTCGCCGCCATATTCGGATGACCGAGGGTGGTCGTGAGCCCGCTTACTCCGTTTCAAGCTATGGTGCTGACCACGCCAATGCCCGTCCTTCTTGTCATGGAGTTAACGGGGCTCATTCCAACAACGGGGCTTTTTACGCATGCCAAAAATCCCGCCTGGACCGCCCGATCTGGTTTGGTGGCTCAGTCATTGGGAGCCGCTGGTGCTGATGGCCGCCAGGCGGCACAAACCCCGCGCGTGGCTCTGCGCGTGGCATAGCTATGTCGTTTTGCCAAGGAGGGATCCATGCCAAAAATCCTCGACGCCGCGGTGAAGCGGATCAAGGCCAAGGGCGCTTCGACCTCGAGCGCCTACGCCATGGCGACGAGCACGCTGCAGAAGGCCGGCGAGCTCCGGAAGGGCTCGAACAAGCCGACCGCCAAGGGCCTCAAACGCGGGCAAATGACCCAGGCTCAGCGCCATAAGCATCCGGTGTGAAGAAACCCAAGGCGGCCTGCGCCGGCTGCGGGGCTGATCAGCCCTACGGCCAGATCCGCTGCGATCTGTGCGGCGAGCCCCTGGTGTTCCCGAAATCGTTCGTTTGCCCGCGCTGCGGGGCCGAGAGCCTCAACTTGAACGACATCGTCGAGCGCTATTGCGGGCGCTGTCATCAATTTGTCGACGACGCCCCGGTAAAAGGCTAATATGCCAAGGGGGTATTTTCCGGGGATCTCAATCCATGCGCGCTTCTGCTCTGTTCGCTATCCTTGCGCTCTCGTTGCCGGTCACGCCGGCCCATGCCGCGACCCAAATCACCGTCGAAAACATCGGCGCGGTGTTCAACCAGAGCCTGGCGCTGCCGGCCGAGGACACGCCCGGCTCAGGCATCGGCTTCGAGCAGTTCTTCGAGTTCACCTTGCCAGTCAAGGAAACCGTCACGCTCAGCGTGTCGGACAGCGCGATCGGGGCCGAGCGGATCATCGGCGGCTTACTCTCGCTCAATACCTTCACCTCGAGCGCGCCGGTTTCGCCCTTCCAGCCGATCGGCGCCCTGATCGAGAGCGCGGCGCTCAATGACGTGCTCGGCGGCCAGGAGGGAACCGTCGCCCCCGACGTGCTCGGGGCCGGGGCTTACTTCGCCGAAGTGTCGGGATTGAGCGGCGCATCGCCGATCCATATCGCCATCGACGGCACGGTCACCGCCGTATCGACGCCCGAGCCGTCAACCTGGGCGATGCTGGCGATCGGCTTCGGGGTCATGGGCCTGATCGGCTTTAGGCGGGCCAAGGCGCCGCGCGCGTTCGCCTAATCCCTTGGGCGGCCACAGGTCAGGGTAGACCTGTGCAGCCATGGCGCGCTGGCGGCACTCTTCCTCGATGAGGGCCTGGCCCACCGGATAGGCTCTCAATTCGCGGCCATTTAGCTCGTCGCCAACTACAATCATTGCTCGTCCTTCATGGCAAGAGCCCGCGCACGCTCGCCTAAATCAGTCCGCGGATATTGCGCCTCAACCGCCCAGGCCCGCGGTTGAGGCTCGCCGACAAGCCCCCCACCAGGTGGAAGGCGGTCGCGAAGGTCCGATAGGCATCGGCCCCATGCGAGTAAGGCTCGGGGCCGTGCACCGGATTGCCCATCTTGTTCTTCCGGTAGCCCCTGAGCATCGCCAGGCCCTTGCGGCATTTCACCTGATCGAAATAGCTTAACCCCATCAGCCCGCGCGCCGCCGCGATCCCGTCCTCGGGGCCAGCGAACGGCGCGGTGACCACCGGCTCGTCCAATTGATCGATCAGATAGGACCGCCGGCTCTGCCCGGTCGAAATCTCGCGCGCCTCGACGTCATGGGGCAGGCAATGGGCCTTGTAGACATAGCCGCCCTTGTTGGCCCGCAAGCGAAGCTCCTGGGCGTAGTAATCGAGGCCTTTGCCGCTGTCTTGGATGTAGTCGATGAAATGGATCTCCTTGCCGCAGATCTGATAGAGCCAGATGCAGCAATAATCGTGGATCCCGAGATCCCAAGCGGTGATCACTGGCACGGCCAGGTCGACCGGGACTGAGCAAATCCGCCCCTGCACCGCCAGCTTGTTGAGGATCTCGCCGTAATAGGAGCCCTCAACCGGCGCGTCGAACGAGCACTCCATCTCGCGGGCGTATTCCTCCGGGCTCATGTCCTGGGTGAGCTCGTGCGCCTCCTCTTTCGACAGCGCATCTTCGCCGGTGGCGCTGAGCGGGATGATGTGGAAATCCCAGCGCGGATCGTCCTCGTATCTGAGCCTGAGCTGGTTGAAATGATCGTCGCCGTTCGAAGTCCCTGAAATGAGGCCGAAGCCGTGATAATCGGCCAGGCATGGCCTGACCACGGTCGAGAACACGATCGGGTTCAAAAGCGGATATTCGTCGAGCGCGATCCCGTCGAAGTACATGCCGCGCATCCGCTCATAAGCCGCCGCCCCGCCATAGAGCTTGATGGTCGCCGAGTTCGGCAGGATGCAGCTGAGCTCGCCCTCGAGATAGCGAATGCGCGGAATGCCCGCGGTGTATTGCTTCAGGTAAGCCCACACCAGGTCTTTGGCCTGGTCGAACGAGGGCCCGACATAGCCATAGCGGGGCGGCGGCCATTGGCGCGGATTGAGCGAGGCGGCCCGGATCAGTTGGTTGGCGATCGCCACCGTTTTCCCGGCCCGGCGATGGCAGCATAAGAACTGCCAGCGCTTGGTCGAGGCGTGCATGGCGCGGAAATGCTTCCGCGGCAGATACGGAATTTCAATCTGTTCGCCGTCGGAAGGCGGCGCGCCTTCCGACGGCGCGCCAAGTTCAAGCATTACTTGGGCTGCGGCCGGGCCGGTGGCGTGCGGCCAGGCAATTGACCAGCCGTTGGCGGCCGTTGGCCAGGACGCTGGGGCGGCAGCGGTTGTCCCGCTACCGGCGGACGGCCTTGTCCCGGCAGGCCTTGGCCTGGACGTGGCGGCACGCCGGGACGCGGCGGCTGGACTTCAGGATGTTCGGGGTGCTCGCCGCCATCCTCGGGGCCTTCGACCCCATAATCCGGGTCCGTCTCATGCTCGGGAACGGTCACCACCGTATAGCGGTAGCCGACCCCTGAAATGAACACCAGGACCAAGGCCTTGCCGGCCGGAACAGACGGCGGGAGCGGCGGCCAGACGGTGCCGGGGGGCGGGTCGATCGGCGGCAACGGGTGCCCAGGAACCGGCGGCAATCCGGTGTCGGGATGCTCGGGATCGAGCGGCCAGACCGGCAATTGCCCCGCTTCGGCCCCGCCTTCCTCGATCCCATAGCCGGGATCGGTCGGCCGGCTTGGCCGCGCCGGCAGATGGCCCGGATGGCCAGGCGCGCCCGGAAAGCCAGGCAGGCCCTGGCTCGGATGCTCGCCGCTCCAACGGCCGCCGCCGGGCAAGCCCTGGTCGGGATGCTCGCCGGAAATACCGTAACCGGGGTCGACAGGCCGGCTCCCGTCAGGGCGTAAAAACTCGATGTAGGCGTAGGGCATGGGACGTCCTCCTTGCAGAATTGCCATTTTGGCATTTTCAGTCCTATGCTACGCCCGCAAAATATCAATGACGTTCCGAAATTGCGTACCAAACGGGTACGGGAGGAACGAACAGGGTTCACCCAGGGAACGCCGGCCAATTGGGGTTAAACTGTGGCGCTCGAGCAGTTATTCGCTTCATTCAAAGAAGGCGGACCGCCCGAGGGCTATGACCCCGCGGATCCAGCGACTTACGAGCAATTCATCCAGGCTTTGATCCGCGACAGCCGCGACTATGAGGGCTCGGTGCTCGCCCCGGTGCGCGATAAGTCGCAAAAATACTATTACGGCCTGTTGCCTGCGATCAACCCGGATGGGTCGCCCTACAGCGACACCATGATCATCCAGGACCCGACCGCCACTTACGAGCAGATCCTCGGCTACGACCAGGAGACGGCCAACAAGTCGACTTACGTCTCAACCGACGTGCGCGACGCCGTCATGCTGATGCTGCCGAGCCTGGTCCGGCTGTTCGGGGCCGGCGAAAACGTGGTCGCCCTGACCCCACGCACCCAAGCCGACGTCGACGTCGCCCAACAGCAGACGTCCTACATCAATTATGTGTTTTGGCAGGACAATCCCGGCTTCCTGGTCCTGTACGGCGCCTTCAAAGACGCGATGACCGTCAAGACCGGGTTCGTGAAATGGTGGACCGACGACCACAAGGAAACCAAGCACAAGACCTTCATCAACCTGAACCAGCAGCAAATCCAAATGCTGCTGAGCCAGGATCAGACCGCCAAGATGATCCACCAGGGCGATCTCGATCCGGTCATCGGGACCTATTCCGAGGTCACCTTCTCCTACCAGGTCGACAAGCCCCTGATCAAAGTCGCCGGCGTGCCGCCGGAAGAAATGCGGCTCGACCGCTACGCCCGCTCGTTCGCCACTTCGCGCATCGTCGGGCACCAGCGGGTGGTGGCGATCGATGAGCTGGTCGCCATGGGCTACGACCGCCAAACGTGCATGGATTACCTGCAGAGCCAGGACATCCAGAATTTCACCATGGAGAGCCAGCTCCGCAATCCTGGCCGATACAATTCCACCCGGGTCGGCGACGGCGTCCTATACGGCGAGTGGTACATCAGAATTGACCGGGACGGCGATGGCGTCTCCGAGCTCCGCTACATCTGCACGATGGGCGAGATCAACCAGATCGTCCATGACACCGAGGCCAATCGGATCAAGTTCGCCGTGTTCGGCGTCGATCCGATCTCCCACACCATCGTCGGCGACTCGATCGCCGATTATGTGACCGACATCCAGCGCATCAAGACCAACATGATGCGCGGCGTGCTCGACAGCCTGGCCGAGAGCATCAACCCGAAAACCGTGGTCAACGAGCTGACCACCAATATCGACGACGCCTTGAACGATGATCTCGGCGCCGTGATCCGAACGCGCGGCGATCCGCGCGCCGCCGTCAGCTTCTCCACCACCCCGTTCGCCGGCCAGCAAGCGATGCCGGTGATCCAGCTCATCAACGAGATTTTCCAGCGCCGCACCGGCTTGAGCGACGCAGCCAAGGGGTTGGATCCGAAGGCGCTGCAGAGCTCGACCGCAATCGGCGTCGAGGCGATCATCAACGGCGCCCAGGAACGCACCGAGCTGGTCGCGCGCTGCTTGGCCGAGACAGGCTTCAAGGATCTTTTTACCGGCCTCTACAATGAAATCGCCGAGGCCCCCAACCAGCGCCGGACGCTGCGCCTCAACGGCAAATGGACCGACATCGACACCGGCACTTTCGACGCCTCGATGGGGGTCGAAGTCAATTCGACGCTCGGCAAGGGCAGCGACACCGTGCGGATGATGACGCTGCAGCAGATCAAGGCCGACCAGCAACTGATCATGCAGCAATTCGGGGTGGGCAACCCGGTGTGCGGCATCCAGGAATATCTCAACACCATTTCCGACATGCTCGACATCGCCAACATCAAAAACGTTGGCCGCTACTTCAAGACGCCCGATCCGCAGACCCTGCAGCAGATCGCCTCGGCGCCCAAGGAGCCGAGCGAGATGATGGTCGCCGCCAAGGCGCAATTCGAGAAGGTCAAGCAGCAAGCGAGCCAGGCGATCGGCGAACAGCAGCTCAGGGAGCAGAAGCAGGCTCAAGACGACGCCTTCCGCCAGGCGCAGCTCAAGCAGAAAGCCGATTACGACCAGCAGAAGCTCGATATCGAGCGGGCCAAAGTATTCGTCGGCGCGGGCCCCGAGGGCCCGACCGCGGTCGATCCGATCGAAGCGGCGAAAATCATGTCGGACGTCCACCAGGCCCATCTCGACGCCGGCGTCAGCCTGTACACGGCTCATCTCGGCGCTGCGACCGATCAGGCCAAGATCGATCAGCAGCGCGAGGCGGCGCAATTGCAGGCTCAGACGGCGCAACAGACGGCGCAAGCTGCGCAACAAAATGACGACGGGTCGCAACCATGAACGACCTGTCGCAGAAAAAAGAATTCGCCGACGCCGCCCAGGAGCTCCTCGGCAACAAGGCGTTCAACCAGGCGATCATCGACCTCAGAAAGCGCTGGTACGACCAGATCCTGGCCGCCGTTCCCGGCGCAGCGCGCGACGAGCTGGTCGCAATGTCGAAAACCCTCGATGCCATCCCGATCGAGCTGCAGATCCGGATCAACGACTACAAGATCGCCGCAGACAGGCAGCGCAAACATGGCTGAGGGGCTCGAAGGGGCCGCGCAGGCCTTCCACACCGAGATCAATCCGCAGGCCCGGCCGCGCGACGACGGCGGCCGGTTCTCCTCGTCCGCCCGCCCCGAAACGATGTTCGAAGAACGTCAAGTCGAGGGCGACCCGAAAACTGGCGACACGCGCGACGGCGGTGAAGACGCGCGCCTTGCCGCAGCTGAGAGGAGAATTGCCGATGGCCGGGCTGAGGAAGGGGATGAGCAATCCCTACAGGACGGCGCGCGCGCCAGGAATGCCGACCGGGATGGGCGACACCAGTCAACCGAACCGGAGCCGGACCGGAGCGGTCAGCAAGAGCCCGCAGATCAAGACGCTCAAGGGCAAGACGGCAAGCCCAAGGCCGGCGGCGATGAAGGGGACGCCGAAGGGACATCCGAGCAAGACGCCGAGGGCGGGAAGTGGGAAGTCTCGCTAAACGGCAAACCGGTCGAAAAGCTCGAAGTCACCGTCGACGGCCAGCCCCATGTCGTCACGCTCGACGAGATCGTGCGCGGCTATGTCGACGGCGAAACCTACTCTAAGCGGGTGGCCCAGGTCGGCGAAGCCGTCCAAGTCATCCAGTCGCAATGGGCGCAGGCCTCACAGCTGCGCGACCAATACATCCAGCAACTGCAACACCATGAGGAGGAATATGCGGCCCTTCTGCCGAAGGAGCCCAATTGGGATGATTTTTACGCTCGCGATCCGCAGTCGGCGCGCCAAACCCAGAAGAACTACCAGGCGGCCGTCAATACTTTGTACGCCATCCGCCAGCGCCGCATCCAGGAAATGCAGGCGCGCGACCAGGAGGCCGCGGCGCGGACGGCGGAATACGCAAACAACGGATGGGAGCAGTTTAAGCGAAACGCCCGGATCACAGATCAGGCGACCCTGAACAACGAAGTCACGGCCATGCGGCGCGCAGGCCAGGAATACGGCTTCGGCGAGCAGGAGTTGGCCACCGTCTATGACCCGCGGATGCTGGCCGTACTGCACGACGCCAGCAAGTATAGGCGCATGACGGCTAACAAGCCCAGACCAGTCATGCCAGACAAAGGACGCACCTTAGCCCCCGGAGCCGCAAGACCTATGGGAAGCGCGGCCCGCAGAGGCATTGATGACCTCCAATCGAAATTGGCGAAATCGGGAAAGCTCGACGACGCAGCTGCCCTTTTTCAAAGGCTCATCAAATGAACTCTCTGCGAGGACACTATGGCCAAGGTCACGAACGCCTTTACCACCTATCAAGCGACGGCTAACCGCGAAGATCTATCGAACGCCATCTATAACATCGACCCGTTCGACACGCCGGTCATGTCGGCTATTCGGCGGCGCAACGTCAAAAACCGGATCTTCGACTGGCAAACTGAATTTCTACCGATCGTCAACCCGAACAATGCCCAGGTCGAAGGCTTCCAGCTGGTCAATCAGCCGGCCCAGCCGACCATCCGCCTCAACAATGTGACCC
>Ga0210392_10000208_pt1 | contig 45592 bp, 34 predicted proteins | sample IncBWC30OmetaG_FD_161057 | JGI IMG/M metagenome (GOLD analysis project Ga0210392, IMG submission 161057) | Forest soil microbial communities from Barre Woods Harvard Forest LTER site, Petersham, Massachusetts, United States - Inc-BW-C-30-O ... | reverse complement strand
GACGCAAGAGCGGCAGGAGGAAGGAATAGGAAGGAAGAGGAGCCGGAGAAAAAAATGCCAAGCGCGACCTCAACAAAAGAAATTGAGCTGATCGTCGAACATACCAGGCGAGGCGGTGGCGGCGGAAACTTGCCGCCCGCAGGAGGCAATGGAGGCGGCAACGGAGGTGGCGGAAAAAAACCGGGAAAAGGGCAGCCGTCTTCGAAGCGGTACTTCACCGGAATAGTGGTCGGGATTGTCTCGATCCTGATGTTTTTCATGGCATTGGCGAGCGCGTTTCTGGTGCGCAAAGCGACGAGCGGCGATTGGGTTCCGGTGCACATTCCGGCGCTGCTATGGATTAACACCGCGGTACTCCTGATCAGCAGCGGAACTCTGGAGCTAGCGAGAAAGCACCTGGCGAAGGCGGACGGCGCGGGATTCAAAACGTATTGGATGTTAACCACGGCATTGGGCCTTGGATTTTTGATCGGCCAAGTGGTCGCGTGGCGGCAGTTGGCCCATCAAGGGATTTACCTCGCCACCAATGCCGCGAGCAGCTTTTTCTACATTTTTACCGGCGCCCACGCTCTGCACTTGATTGGCGGAATTGCGGCGCTCGGCTATGTGGCGCGGCAGAATTTTTCGGAAGCAAACGTGACGAGGTCTGTGGCGGCAGAAGTCACGTCCTACTATTGGCATTTCCTCGATGCGTTATGGTTGTTTCTTCTGACCCTGCTTTATTTAGGTAGATAAGGCGCTTTCTTTGCCAACATTTCATAGACAGCGCGGAACTTTCCCGTCCCATAATTCGTAGACCGTATGAGAGAACCTAGCTAACGAGCCAATCTGGGTGTGCGTGGCCGCGAGCAACGTCGCATTGATCAAGCAGATGACTGATACGAATTGCTTTCGAGAGTCGCACGAAATTTCGGGCTGCTTGTGCTTAAGATGTGGAACAGGAGTGCTTGCAGAATTTACGGGGGAAGTGATTCAAAATCTGCTTACCCGCCAGCACTCAGTGCGTCTACATCTGCATAGTCTGTTCTAAAACCGCTACCGCCGACGCTGGTCACATGGGGGATCGAAGATGAGTCTATTTGTGTCCGTTTTATTCAGGAAGACTTTTACTTACTTAATAATTTCAGTTGGCTTGCTGCTCGGAGTGGGTGGGAGTTTGGTCCTGGCGCAGGTGCCTACAGGCTCCATCGTGGGGACGGTGGTGGACCCACAGGGACTGCCGGTAGAAGGCGCCTCGGTGACGCTGACAAATCAGGGCACAAATTACCTGTACCACGCGCTGACCGGGTCGAATGGCGGATATCAGTTCCGGAGCATCGGCGACGGAATGTACCTTGTCAGCGCTTCCAAAGAAGGATTCAAGAACGCAGCGGTACAGAACATCAAGCTGGACGCGGCAACGGAATACTCTGTGCCGCCGATCAAATTGGAAGTGGGGACGAAGACGGAAACGGTAACGGTGGAGGGTGGAGCGGAAGTTGTCAACACCACGAACGCGGAACAGACGGGCACAGTGGAGAAGAAACAGATCGACGACTTGCCGATTCTGGATCGCAATCCCCTGAACCTATTGAGCCTGCAACCTGGTGTGGCGAATAGCGGACCGAACGGTTCGATGGTGACGACAATTAACGGGCAGCGCTCAAGTTTCTCCACTTTGACGCTGGACGGCATCAATATTCAGGACAATTTCATCCGCGAGAATACTTTGGATTTCAGCCCCAACCAGCCACTTCTGAGCCAGACTCAGGAGTTCACAGTGACGCAGCAGAACGGAGACGTGGACAAGGCCGGCTCTTCCAGCGTCAGCCTGGTTACTCCGAAGGGCACGAACAACTGGCATGGCAGCGCCTTCTGGTATTACCGGAGCAACAGCTGGAAAGCGAACGACTGGTTTAACGCAGCGAGTGACGTGCCGGTTCCATTCCTCCTGCAGAATCAGGGCGGCGGAAACATCGGCGGCCCAATCATCAAGAATAAACTCTTCATCTATGGATATTACGAGTTGCTGCGCTTGCGTGCGACCACGCCGGTGAATACGACGATTCTGAGTCCCGCGATACAAGCTGCATTGGCGGCCCCGAATCCGACGCTGCCGTTTACCTATCAGCCTGTCGACGCCACCACGGGATCGCCGGTGGGGAATCCCGTGACCACCAACCTGCTGCAAATTCCGGGTGGTCCTGCGGGGGGATGGACAGTGGACCCGACGATGCTGGCACTGATCCAGTCAGTACCGGCGACTGCAAACAACAACCGCGTAGGGGATGGGGTCAACCTTCTGGGCTATCAATTCAACAAGCGCAACGACAACTCTCGAGACAACACCGGAGTTCGCGTCGATTACAATCTGAATGATCGCAATACCTTTTCGGCAACCTATAACTGGAATCGCGACTTTGTGGACCGCCCAGACCTTGACACAAGTTTCAGTACCGTACCGCTGATCAGCAATGATGACCACATCAATTTTCTTTCCACGGCGTGGCGCTGGAATCCAAAGGCGACGGTTACGAATGAGGTGCGCTTTGGATTCAATTTTGCGCCTGCTTATTTCCTCACCACCCAGAATTTCAGCTCGGGAACTGTCATTGACAGCTTCGACACTCCGGGTTTTCTGCCGTTCACAAACCCGAATCCGAATTTCTTCCCGCAAGGTAGAAACACGCATACCTGGGTGTGGCAGGACAATGCCACGTGGATTCACGGTAACCACCTGTTTAAATTCGGAGGGCAGTTCGAACGCGTGACGATTTTCGTGACGAATTCACTGGGGATCTATCCGACGCTTGAGTTGGGGTTCGCCCCGAACAATTCGTTTGGTCCGAGTCCAGCCAACTTCCCTGGGCCACCAGGAACGCAAGCGGGCACGGCGGATTTCGACAATGGAAGCGCACTGCTTTCTAGCGTTGCCGGAGTTCTGAACAACGTCTCGCAAACGTTTAACGTCACCAGCCAGACCTCGGGATACGTGAACCGGGCGCCGCAGAACAACAACTTCAGTCAGAACGACTTCGCGCTGTATATTGCGGACAACTGGAGAGCGACGCGAAAATTGACCGTGAATTTTGGGGTGCGGTGGGAAGACTTCAGCGCGGTCAACGAGAAGCAGGGACTAACCCTACTACCAGTCATACCGCTAGGACAGACGCCCGCGCAGGTTTTGCTGAGCGATGCCACGATTGACTTCGCGGGAGGACCGAGCAAACGGGGTTTGTACAACTCCTTTCTGGGAGGTTTCTCTCCGAACATCGGAGTGGCGTGGGACCCATTTGGCGATGGCAAAACGTCCGTTCGCGCAGGCTTCAGTATGAATTATGTGAACGATGCGTTCTTTACGGCAGCGCAGAACGCGGTCACGGGAAACGCAGGATTGGCGACAACGGCCACCGCGGATCCAGTCGGCTTGAACGGGCCGACAGTCAGCAATCCGGTTGGCGTAGCAGTGCCGAGTTTCCAGATTCCTACGACGTTTTCGCAGAATGCGGCGTTGTTGGCAGTTGCCAATAACATTGGCTACTCGATCGATCCGAACATCAAACCGCCGTATGTATTGCAATGGAACTTGAGTGTGCAACGCGACCTGGGTGCGGGTACCTCACTAACTGTGAGCTATGTGGGGAATCACGGTGTAGGCCTGTTCCGTGCCGTCGACGTGAATCAAGTACTCCTGAACCAGAATGGATTCCTGGCGGACTTCAAGCGGGCGCGACAGAACGGGTTCATCGCGCAGGCTGTTTCAGCGACCGACAAAACGCGTTGCGGTGGAGCGGGTACAGCGACGCAATGCGGGCAGTTTAATCCGCTGTACAATCCCAATCTTCCCGGCAGCCAGCAGCTAAGCATCTTTCCGAGTATTTGCGGACCGGGGCAGTCGGGATTTATAGGTCCCACTGACTTGAACGGGCTCGCATTCCTGAACAACGACATCTTGACTGGAGCATTTGGCGATTTGGCGGACGTTTACCACTACTCGCAATGCAATCCCTCCGACAGCGCCGGGAACACCATTCCTAATTTCTTCGCTCCGAGCGATCTTATCCGGGGCGGAGACTTATTGAAGAATACGTCGTTCTCAAGTTACAACGCCGGAGTCGTGCAGTTGCAGCGGCGCTTGAGTAAGGGATTGTACTTCCAGACGAGCTATGTGTTTAGCAAGGTGATGACGGACTATGGCACCGGAACGTCCACCGGAACCGACCAGAGCCGCTTTTTGCCCTACCTGAACAACGCAGACCCGCGGTTTGAAAAAAGCCGCGCCCCGTTTGACATCACCCAGCAGTTCAAAGCGAACTTCACGTATGAACTGCCGATCGGCCAGGGTCACAAACTGTCCTCGGACAACAAGTTTATGCGCATGCTACTGGACGGTTGGCAGACAGGCGCAATCTTTACGTGGCAATCGGGAGCGCCGTACTCCATCATTTCGGGACAGCCGACGCTGAATCGCTCGGGGCTGCGCTCTTCCCACAATACGGCGGTCGCGACGCTGGGTCACGGACAGATCAGCAACGATCTAGGTGTCTTCAAGCAAGATGGCGGGGTGGTCTACCTCATCAATCCGAAGTTGGTCAGTTCCGACGGAACTGGGGCACCGGCATCACCGCAACTGGACTGCGCTCCCGCTGTTCCGGGCGGCTTCTGCAATCCGCAGCCTGGAGAGGTGGGGAACCTGCAACTATATGCATTCAACGGCCCGTCCTATTTCAATTGGGACCTCTCGGCAACCAAGCTGTTCCACGTTACCGAAAGGGTCAGCCTGAGCTTCCGCACCGACGCGTTCAATGTCTTGAATCATCCGACATTTGCGCCGCCGGTCGACACCAACGGCAATGCCTCTATGGATATCAACAGCCAGCAGTTTGGGCAAAGCATCGCTACGATCTCTAATCCACGCATTTTGCAGATGTCGCTGACTCTGAAGTTCTAGAGGTCCGCGGACGCCAACAGAAAAAGGGCACGCTCAATTCGCGGCGCGCTCTTTGCTTTAAATGGCGTGGTTGGAAAACAGTCCATCGGACGACAAGACGAACAAGGCGCCCGCCACAGAGGGCGGCCGCTGCAAAACAGAGATGCGAGGCTAAGCAAGGCGCATCAACGGAGCCGGGCGGGCGGGTCCGCTGCACGAGGAAGTTGGCTAGTGGATTGGCCAGCGGAAGAATTCGGCGAGACTTTGGCGGGAGCAGGGACGGGGACGCCAACGCCGAGGTTCCAGTCGAGATGATCCTTGCTGCAAGCCGGGCAATATCCCTTGCCGGTATCCTCATCCCGAAGGCTGGCGAGTTCATAGCAGCCGCAAACGCAGTCGCAGTAGCCGGTTTCGGAAGAGGTTTTGATTGGGACCAGGGGCATAGGTTCTCTCCGACAGCAAGAGAAGCATCGCACGGAGAAGAATAACGCGCAAGCCACGATGTCGCAGAGGCAGCTGCGAGCAGATGGATCGAAGAGATTGGCGCCAACCTACTGCGGGACCAGCCCCATGTTTTTGAAGTGCGTGAGTCGGAACGGTGAGCCGAGATTTTCACGCAGCTCGATCCAGTGGTTTTCGGGAATGGAGAGAAAGACCTCCACAATTCTGGGATCGAATTGCGTGCCGGCACAGCGGCGAATCTCTTCGCGCGCGTGAGACATAGGAAGAGCTTTGCGATACGGGCGGTCGCTCAACATCGCGTCGAGGGCATCGGCGATGGAGAAGATACGTGACCCAAGAGGGATCTGTTCGCCGCGCAAGCTGCGAGGATAGCCGGTGCCATCGAAGAATTCCTGGTGCGCGAGGACGATCTCCGCGGCGTCGCGCAGAAACGGAATGCGCGTGAGCATGTTATAGCCAATCTCGCAGTGATTGCGCATGGTCTTTTTTTCGGCGTCGTCCAGCGGGCCTGGCTTGCGGAGAATTTTGTCGGGGATGGCCATTTTGCCAATGTCGTGAAGAAAAGCGGCGCGAGCCAGCACGACGAGATACGGAAGTGGAACGGGAACGTTCTTGGCAATGGAAATGGTGTAGGCAGTGACGCGCTGGGAGTGCCCTTCGGTTTCGGCGTCCTTAAGGTCCAGAGCGCTGCCGAGCGCTTCCAGGGTGTCGTCGTACGACTGCGTCAAAAGTTCGAGGGCGTCGGTCAGCTCCGCGGTCTTTCGCTCGACTTCCTGTTGCAGGTTGAGCTGGTAATTCTTGTTTTCAGTGACAAGTTGGCGATGTTGCCAGGCGCGTCCGACGGCATGGAAGAGTTGATCTTTTTCGAAGGGTTTCAGGATGTAGTCATAAGCGCCGCGGCGAATGGCCTGGAGAGCGGTGGAGATGTCGTGGATCGCGGTAACCATGATAACGGGAATTTCGGGGTCGTAACCGCGCAGCCAATCGAGAAGCTGAATGCCGTCCATTTCGGGCATGATCATGTCGCTGAGGACCAGGTCCGGCGTTTGCTTGCGGACAAACTCCTGAGCGGCGCGGCCATTGCTGAGAGTGGTGCAATGGTAACCGCGGGACTCCAGCATTGTGGAGACCACTTCGCGAATCGCTTCTTCGTCGTCAACAACCAGGATATGAGCCGTAGCTGTGTCCACGATGGTGATCTCCCAAGCATCATTATATGTGAGGTCACATGCTAGATGTGTGGCCCTTGCCCAGTAAGAAAATAGCGTGTTAGCGTCAAGCTAGCCGAGGTGTCCATGCCGTCGTCGCGAAGGACGCCTCTATCCATTCATTTATTCAGGAAAACGCCGGAGGAATGGCCGTGGTTCCCAATCAAGGCCTACAGGCAATTGCGTTCTTTGAAGCAACGGCGTGCCTGACTCTGCTGGTGTTGTTCATTCACCTGAAGAGGGATAACGCCACGGCGTTTTATAAGCTGTGGCTGCTTGGATGGGTGTGCCTGACGATTTCCTCGTTCAGCGAACTTGCCATGCTTTTCACCATAAAGTTCGCCTTCCGCCTGGTGGTGTCGGGCGCCGACATGGCCGCGTTGGTGCTCTTTTTGGCCTCCATCGTGGAGCTGACGTCGAAGTCGAACCGTTCGTTCTGGCCGGTGCTGTGGCTTGCCGCGCTGCTGGCGCTGACCACCTGTTACTACGAGAGTAACGGCAATGGATTGACGGATTGGCGTTGGGGAACGGCGGTGCTGCAGAGTGCCATCTGCATCACCGCGGGCTGGCTACTCTGGAGAGCCACGCTGACGGCGCGTGGACACGGAGCCAAACTTCTTGCAGGCGCATTTACGCTGCTGGCCTTCAACAACCTGGACCGGCCACAGTGGCAGCTGGAGGAGCTTCACCTTTTCCGCTTCGCCTTCGATCATTTTCTAAACGCCAGTCTGGGAATCGGAATGATCGTGCTGCTGCTGGAATCCGCGCGCACCCGTACGGAAGAAATCAGCGAAAAAATGCGGCAGCTCACGATGCTCACGGCTACGGGCAGCCAGTCGTTAACCTTAGCGGAGTTGCTGCAACGCGTTCTTGCCCAAATCACCGGCAGCCTGAACACCAGCTACGGCATTATCCGCTTGCTGGAGGGAAAGGGCGAAGCCCGGGAATTCGTGGCGCGGGCGTCGCTGGGCTTCAGTGAAGTTTACCTGAAACAACACGCCAGGTTTGCATTGGGGGATCCGTGGCTGCACGGGGTGTTACAGGAGGATTACCGGATTTCCCGCTTTGAAGACGAGAAAGACTCCAAGGTTCGGCGGATCATGGCGGAATCGGGGATCGCCCATCTGGTGACCATTCCGCTGCGCGGGCAGGAAGGGCCTGTAGGGATGTTGAATGTGGGCGCGGTGCCGGGAAAGAAGTTTCACGAGGATGAAGTGGCGTACCTTGTGAACGTGGCGAAGTTTTTGGGCACCATGGTTGAAAACGTAAATCTCTTTGAGCAGGTGAAAACGGTCCAGCAGCAATGGGTGTATACGTTCGATTCCATCGGCGATCCCATCCTGGTGCACGATCTGGAAGGTCGTGTTGTCCGTGGAAATTTGCGCCTGGCAAATCTGCTGGGCAGAGAACCACACGCCATGTTGGGTCGCGCGGTGCGTGACCTGTTCAGCCCGCTGGCCAATGCGTTTACCACTTGTCCCTACTGCGAAGGACTCTCTGGCGACGCGGACTATCCCGACCCGTGGCTGCAGGGATATTTTCTGGCGTCGACGTCGACATTCACGGACCATGGCGGTCACAAGCTTGGCACCATTCACGTCTTGAAGGACATAACCGAAAGGAAAAAGGCCGAAGAGAAATATCGAACCTTAGTGGCCAGCGTACAGGAAGGCGTGTTCATTTCCACTGTCCAGGGGCGATTCCTGGATTTCAATGACGCGTTGATGCGGATTACCGGGTACGACAACCGCGACGAGTTGATGCAGGTGGAGATCGGCCCGGCGCTGTTCGTGAATGCCACAGAGCGGGAGCGGCTGAGGAAATTGTTGAGTGAACATGGCTCGGTGAATGATTTCGAATATGAGATCAAGAGGAAGGACGGAGAATTGCGGACGGTGAGCGAGTCTTCGACAGCGGTGCGGGACGCCTTCGGGAACGTGACCGCGTACCAGGGGTTCCTGCTGGACGTGACAGAACGGCGTCACGCGGAAAACGAAATTCGGAGGCGGAACCGTGAATTGGTGGTGTTGAATTCACTGGCTGAGACGCTAGCCTCCACGCTGGAACTGAACGATTCCATCCAGAAAACGCTGCGGCAAATTCTGGACCTGTTCGGGTTGGACGCCGCATCGTTGTACCTGTTCGACCGCGATGGGGTGACGCTGAAAAGAGTCGCGTCGGCTGGGCACCGGCCGGAGTTTGCCAAGAGCTTGCCAGTGATGACCATGCCGGCAGAGTTGCTTCAGCAGATCCGTTCGGTGCGTGCAACGTTTCTGTCGACCGCCGGGTTGCCGCTGCCAGCAGCTGCCCGAGAGGTGCAAAAGAGAGAAGGAATTGTATCGGCCTATATCGTTCCGTTGTGGTCCAAAGACAAAATCGTCGGTGGGTTGGGGGTAGGAAGCCGCACGGCGCGTGAAATGTCCACGGCGGACATCAGCCTGCTGATCGCGGTGGGAAGCCAGGTGGCCAGTGCTGTGGAGCGTAGCCTGTTGTACGAAGAAACACGGCAGGCCTATGACCATTTGCGCCGCACACAAGAGCAGTTGCTGCACAGCGAAAAACTCGCGGCCGTAGGACAACTGATCTCCGGAGTGGCGCACGAGCTGAACAACCCACTCACGGCGATTCTGGGGTATAGCCAGTTGCTGACCTCCAGTGGTCAGGTGGGACCGCTCGCCATCGGATACACCGAAAAGATATACAAGCAAGCGCAACGTACTCACCGCATCGTGCAGAATCTTCTGAGCTTTGCCCGGCAACACAAGCCGGAACGCATGCCGGTTCGCGTGAACACCATTCTGGAAGATACCTTGGCCTTGCGCGATTACGATTTGCGCATGGGGAAGATCCGTGTACACCTCGACCTTTTGCACGATTTGCCGGAGATCAGCGCCGATCCCCATCAGTTGCAGCAAGTTTTTCTGAACCTGATCAACAATGCCCTGGATGCCATTCTGGAAAATGGCGAGGACGGGGATTTGTGGGTTCGCACGGACTCAGAAGAACACGTGGTGTTCATCGAATTTACCGACAGCGGACCGGGCGTGAAAGATGCCTCGCGGGTGTTCGACCCGTTTTATACAACGAAACCGGTGGGAAAAGGCACCGGCCTGGGGCTAAGCATTTGTTATGGAATCATTACGGAACATGGCGGAACGATTCAAGTGAAGAACCAGCCGACCGGTGGCGCGACGTTCCGGGTGGAGTTGCCATCCCGCAAGGGAAGCCGGTCAAAAGAAGAGAAATTAGCGCCCGCCGCCGCCCCGCTCCTCCGTGAATGAAGCACGATCGGTGACGAGAGCAGACTGAAGGCCGATTTGCGAAGTCGCCGATTCCATCGAAAAGACCTGGTCGTGGCCAGGTCCGAAATTACCGAACAGGGCGCCAGCCTGTGAAAAATATGGATACAGGCAGGTGGCTTCAAGAATCACGGACACCCCCATAAGGGAGTCTTGTGCTTACCTTCAATACCAGAGAACGCCAAACGAATCTGCTATCCTTTAAAGGTATGCCTCGGAGACACGATTTTCGACGTTGCCTTGTCCGATTCTTTGCGATTCTTGCTTTTTTTCTGGTTTCAACCCCCTTGCTTGACGCGCAACAGGCTACGCCTGCCCCGTCACCGCCCGCTCTCGAGAAGAACAATCCTGAATTTGTGGCCACCGCTGACGAAGTCCTGAAGGACATGAGCGAGATTACCGGCTGGAAATTGAAGACGCCACTGAAGAAGACGATGCGTTCGCGGGAAGAAATCCACGCGTATGTCCTTAAGCAGATGGACGATGAAAAGGACGCCAAGGAACGTTATGCCTCCACGCGCAGCGCCGAAGCCTTCGGCTTGATACCAAAGGGATTCGACCTGGAGAATTTTCTGGTGGAGCTGCTGACAGAACAGATTGCCGGTTTGTACGATCCAAAGGCCCACGAGTTCTATATCGCGGACTGGATCGCTCCGGAAGACCAGCGCATGGTGATGTCGCATGAACTGACGCATGCGCTTCAGGATCAACAATTCCAGATTGAGCTCTGGGTGAAAGCCGCGCGCCCGAATGACGACGCCGAACTGGCGCGGGAATCGGTTCTGGAAGGCAGCGCCATGGCGGGCATGCTCGATTACACGCTGAGGGACAAAGGACTGAAATTGCGCGAACTGCCCGACATCGATCCCTCGATATTCGTGGGAGATCTGAGCCAGACGCCCATGCTGAAGAAGGCGCCGCCGTTCATCAAGGACTCGCTGATGTTCCCGTATTTCAGCGGGCTGACGTTTTCCCTGTCCGTGCTGAAGGTGGACGGCTGGAATGGATTTGCCGCGGTGTTTGCGAGGCCGCCAGCGAATACCCAGCAGATCATGCACCCGGAGCTGTATCGAGCAGGAAAAGTGGCGCCCCCAATTCAGCTGGAATTGCCACCGGATTTTCCTGGCAAGCCGTGGACGCTGCTGGAACAGAACTATATGGGCGAGTTCGGCTGGAAAGAGATTTTGAAGCAGTTTCTGGACGAAGACCGCGCGAAGAGTCTTTCGGCGGATTGGAATGGAGATATCTACGCAACGTATGAGTGGAAAGGAACGGCCACGCGGTTGCTGCTAGTGACCCGCATACGGCTTGCGACTCCCGAAGCGGCAGAACGATTTTTCGGGCAGTACTCGGAGGCGTTGGAAAAAAAGTATGTCGACCGCAGTAACCTATACCGGCGGCCCAACCTTTTCACCTTCGATACAGTGAGAGGTGGAGTTTTCCTGCGATGTGTCGGCAGCGAGTGCGTGACGCTGGAAGGCGGCGATCGGGCGCAGTATTTGCAATGGATGAAAAATCTCGGGTGGGAAGCGCTTCCCGAGTCTGGACCCGAACAAAAGCCCGCTGGGGCGCAAATCAAAACTTCTAGGTAAAAGTGAAATTCAAAGAAAGTGCCAGGAGGCCCATACAGGGTCTCCCATTAGCGTCGGCGTGCGCCCGCAACTTAGTGCGAGCGGTGCAGGACCAGGAGCGTAAGGTCGTCCTCTTGCTTGGCGGATGCCGAAAAATTGTGGATTTCGTCCAAGCACGCAGAAAGTAGCGCCTCGGGCCGGCTGGCCACGTGGCGCTTGGCGAGCGAGTGTACGCGGCCCAGGCCGTATTCATCACCCGCGCGATTGAACACCTCGGTAAGCCCGTCTGTGTAGAGCAGAAGCTTATCGCTCGGTGCGAGGCTCAGTTCGCGCACAGGAAAGTTCGTGGTGCAGAACATTCCCAGGGGCACCCCCGTGGCCTCCAGCGAAGACACCCCGGAAGCCGAAACGTGAAGCAGCGGTAGATGCCCGGCGCTGACGTATTCGACTTTCCCGTCCGGATAAGCCGCGCCGACGATCATGGTGGCGAATTGCCCGGCGGTAGTGCTGTCGCAGAACAGCCGATTGGCGTGCGACACCAGGTCGCACAGCGGTAAGTGCTGTCCGGCGAGAGTGCGAAATGTTCCGTGAAGATTGCTCATCAACATGGAAGCAGCCACGCCCTTACCTGCCACGTCGCCCAGCAGAAACAGGAACGAGCCGTCGGATTCGATCAGGTCGCAGTAGTCGCCGCTGACCAGGTTGGCGGGCTGATAGTGATAGCGAGCCTGCCAGCCGTCGATGCACCAGTCAGCCCGCGGCAAAAGCGTACGCTGAAAGCCCGCAGCAAGAGTGAGATCGCGTTCGAGTGCTCGCTGCTCGTCTTGAGAGAGATGGTCAAGGCAGAAGCGTAGCAAAGGATTGCACAGCAGGCGGTCGGCCTCGATGCTGTCATGGCAGGATTCGCAAATGCCGAAGGTGCCGGCGTGCAGACGGGAAAGAGCGTCGTCGACGCTGGCGAGAAGCTGATGAAGTGAGGCATCGTGCGCCTCGGCGCGTGTCGCTGCCAGCAACCGCTGGCGCCGCAGTTCCAGTTCTGTGTGGAAGTAAGAAGTTTGTGTGCTGGCCATTGTTCCCTCAACAATACTTTGCTGTTTTGTGGCTGAAGATTCCATCCGATTTATACCTCCAAATTAGAAAAGGTTCTGCGGGGAAACAAAGAAAATCAACCTGACCGGCGGGCACCGCCGGCTCTCGCCACAGCCGAATCAGCGAGCAAGGGTTCCGAACTGGCCATTCGGTGCCTCTCTATACGATGCCGCAGCCGGTCCAGGCGGCACGTCAGCTTGTCCTGCAGGCGCGCGGTCCGGACGATGCTGGACGGGTCGCGGGAAGGGAGGCGCTGGCAAAAAAGTTTCAGGAGCCCGAGTTGCGTGAACTCGATGGCGCGGTCGTAATTTCTTTCGCGGCGCTCGTAGTGCATGGCCAACTGCTCGCACGCGATGATGCCGTCCTGGGGATCGTTGATGAGTTCGTGCCAGAGGGATGAAGCGGCTTCGGCATCGCCACGGCGCTTGGCGAGAAACGCGAGCTCGCGTGTTGCTTGAGAGCGAAAGACAGCGGGCAGGCCAGCGTCTCTGGCTTGAGAGCATACCGAATGAGCGCGGTCCGTTTCGCCGCGGCGGGCGAGGAAACGGGAGAGCCCGAAAAGATCCAGGGAAGCGGTTTCTGCGAGAGAGGATCTGCGTTCATCCAGCAGCGAATTGATCTTGCCGTAGAGCGCGGCGAGTGCACGCAGGTCCATCTGGTTATGCTTAAGGACGCCCGCGAGGGGATAAGGAGAGCCGCCGCGAAGATAGTCGAAATAAAGCTGCGGGATCAGAGAAGAGATGACCTCGTCTTCGCGATGCCAGCCAAGGCGCGACGCATCCAGGACGTGGCGCTCGAGTTCCACCAGGCGAACAGAACCAAGGCGAAGCTTCCAAAGCGCGCGCGCGGGATGAAGCAAATCGAGATGCGCGGAGAGTTGCGGAACTTTGATGGAGCGGGTCATGGTGAAGCGGCTCTCGAGCAGCGGCCAGTCAAACGTCTTGCCGTTGAAGGTGACCAGGACGGGGCGCTCCGCGATACGAGCAGCCAGTTCATGGAGCAGAGAATATTCCTCGGAGAAATCACGAAGAAACAATTGCTCGACCTGCAAGCCGCCGGCATCCCACCAGGACAGGCCGATCAGAAAAGCGTAGGTGCCGGTGCCGCCGGCGAGGCCGGTGGTTTCGGTGTCGAGGAAGAGCCAACGATCCGGATTTTCCAGCGCCGCGCGGGTGCGCCGAGACGACGCTTCATCGCGCGTGCGGCAGAGCAGTTCCAGCGCGACGGAGGAAGGCGCGGAGAATTCCGGGGTAGAAAACCAGTTGCGCACAGCGAGGTGTTCGCCGTAGTGGTTGCAAGCGACACCGGCCCCGAGGAGCCGTGCAACCTCGTCATTGTCGTTCGGCGTGCGCAGAACCGCGGGCGGTGACGGCAGGGCATGCGCGGGCCTCAATGCGGCGAGGCGGGCGAATTTGTCCGAGGCATTCACGGGCGTAATGGTGCTCCTGATTTCACACCAGCAGCCGATCCAGGATGGCCAACGCGGCTTCCTTGGTTTTCGGCGCGAGATCGCCCGCAGGGCCGACACAGGACGGGCAGCCGGCTTCGCAGGGGCAAGCGCGAATCAACTCACGCGTCTTTTGCACCAGCAAGTCGTGCGCGCGAAACAGCGGGTCGGAGAAGCCAATGCCGCCGGGATAAGCGTCGAACAGGTACAGATTCGGCTCGAAGAATTCTTTGTTGCCGCCGGCAGCATCTTCCATGCGCACCGTCATCATTTCCTCTGCGTCAACTCCCGGCGCCGGTGGACGCTCGCCGATGGCGGTGCCGAGATCCCGGCAGTCGCACATGAGCAGCAGAGTGGCCACGGTTTCCAGAGCATGGAGCAGCCCGAACATGGCGGATTGGCGTTCGCTGATGGAGTAGGGAAGCGATTCCAGCAGCGGGCGCCCCAGCGTGATCCAGTAGGAAGTGGTGTGCATTTCGTTTTCGGGAAGCTCGAGTTTCCCGGCGCCCACGTTTTCGTTGGTGAAGAATTTGATTTTCTTGAAGCCGACAACTTGCGAGCGGACGAGGACGTCGCCATGGGAACGGGAGTGCGCGCCGGCGGTTGGGACCGTGGAGATGCTGTCGTTGAGATCCTTCGCTTCGCGCCCTTCGCTGACATCGCCCAGGGCAGGCAGGATGACACCGAGAGGGCTGGATGGTCCGGCAACGCTTGACGATGCGGCGCCGGCGACTTCCAGGATGCCGACTTGCGTATAGCGAATCGCGTCGGTGTAGTAATCCACATCCACCTGCTTGACGTACGCCTTGCGCTCTTTGAAGTCCAGATGCTCCACGTGGTATTGCTGGCCACCGTGAATGTAAATCGCCTTTTCGTGGACGGTGGTGAGCGCGCTGACGAAATCGACTTCGCCAATGACCAGCGGCTCGCCCGTAGTGTCGATAATCACGAAATTATCGCTGGTGACGGATCGCAGGCTGATGGTATCTGCGGGATAGGCGTCGCTGGTCCAGTGGTAGTTCTCTCCCGCAAGATGCAGATAGCCCGCTTCAGCGAGGCGCGCGCATAGGTCGCGGAGATCCACGGCGCCGAATTTCTCTTCGGGATGAATGGGCAGCTCAAAGGCCGCGCACTTCAGATGATTGATCAAGATTTCCAGATTGTCTGGCTGGATGAAGGCGTGCTCCGGCGTGTTGCCGAAGAAATAGTCGGGATGGCGAATGATGAACTGATCGAGTGGCGACGACGAAGCTACGAGGACCGCGCAAGAACTTCCGCTGCGACGCCCGGCGCGTCCGGCGCGCTGCCAGGTTGCGGCGATGGTGCCGGGATAGCCGGCCATCACTACGGAGTCCAGCGAGCCAACATCGATGCCCAATTCCATGGCGGAAGTCGTGACAACGCCGCGAATGCGCCCGTCCCGAAGGCCGCGCTCGATTTCGCGGCGCTCGCTGGGTAGATAGCCACCGCGATAGCCGCGAATCGTTTCGGGCTTTCCCGGGAGCTGCGGATTGGCCTGTTGCAGGTAAGTGAGGATCAGCTCCGTGTACAGCCGTGAATTGGCGAACACCATGGTCTGCAGATCGTGCTTCAGGAATTCCTGCGCGACGCGGGAAGATTCGTTGATGTAGCTGCGGCGGATGCCCAGAGGGCGGTTCACGACCGGCGGGTTATAGAACACGAATGTCTTTTCCGTGGCAGGTGCGCCGTTCTCGGATTGCACTTCCACTCCGTTTTCGATCAGGCTGGACGCGAGTTCCCCGGGATTGGCGATCGTGGCCGAGCAGCAGATGAATTGCGGTTCGCGTCCATAGAAGCGCGCGATGCGTTGCAGCCGGCGCAGCACATTGCAAAGGTGGCTGCCGAAGACACCGCGATAGGTGTGCAACTCGTCGAGCACCACATAACGCAAGTTTTCAAACAGGCGAGTCCAGCGGGTGTGATGAGGAAGGATACCGGTGTGCAACATGTCCGGATTGCTGAGGACGATGTGGCTCTTTTCGCGGATGGATTTGCGGGCGTCGCTGGGCGTGTCGCCATCATATGTAAACACCCCAAAGCGATTCTCGAGACGCTGATTCAGATCATAAAGTTCGGCGAGTTGATCCTGCGCCAGGGCTTTGGTGGGGAACAGGTAAAGGGCGCGCGCGTCCGTGTCAGCAAGAATGGCGTCGAGCACTGGCAGGTTGTAGCAAAGAGTCTTGCCCGAGGCGGTCGGCGTGACGATGACGACGTTCTTTCCGGCATGGGCGGCTTCCGCGGCGGCGGCCTGGTGCCTGTAAAGCTGGCGGATGCCCTTAGCGTTGTAAGCAGCGCGAAGGTCCACGTTGAGCCACTCAGGAAAATCAGCCCACTGCGCTTCGCGGGCGGGGTAGTGTCGAACGGCGGTGAGTACCTCGCCCGTGTGATCGCGCGAAGCGAAGGTATCAAGCACCTGAGAGACGCGGGCTAGGGGCGAGGAAGTGTTGCGGGGAGGCTCCGGGGGCGATAATTTGGCCAAGCGGACAGCGAGAGAATCGGGCATCGAGGCAGCTCCAGTCGTTCGCCTTTTGTTCGCTCAGGCTAGCACGCCGGCTTTGCCCCTGCAAGATTGAATTTTGCCTGTTTTACCTGTTGTGGAAACTACGGCAAGACTTTCAGCATGATCACGGAATGGGGCGCCACTCTAGTGGAATACCCGCCCTGGAACGTGCCGAGATCCTTGTGGGCCCAAAGGTCGCGAACCTTCGCCGAAAGATGGTTTGGATAAGTAATCTGTTCCCATGTGACGCTTATTTCACTTTCCGAGGTGCCGCGGTTAAACAGAATCACCGCGCGTCCGCCATCGCTGAGCGACCGTGCCCAAATTTCCAGGTCGCCATTCTTGCTGACGCGGTGTCCCTGGCGGCCCAGCTTGTCTTGGTCAACGGCAATGACTTCTTTATTCGTAAGAATTTCTTTGATTTCGGGCGTCATGGAACGTACGTCGTTCCCAGACATCAACGGCGCGGCCAACATCGCCCAAAAACTGAAGTGCGCCTGGTATTCGGGGTTGGTCATGCCACCATTGCCGACTTCCAACATGTCCGGATCATTCCAGTGCCCCGGCCCGGCGTAGGTTTCGATGCCGTTCTGCATTTCGACGATATCGACCATGCCGACCCAGCAACAGTTGCCGTCAGGCCATTTGCCCCTGCCTTCAAAGTGATCGGTGATGTCGCCGGTGGTGCGCCAAAGGTTCCCGATGCCCTTGGCCCATAGCCACGGCTTGGCGGTACCCCACTCGCACATGCTGAAGACGATGGGGCGGCCAGTGGAGAGCAGCGCGTTGCTCATAGTGCTGTAGGCCTCTTCGGCGTTGCGGGTCTCGGTGTGACACCAGTCGTATTTCAGGTAGTCAACGCCCCAACGGGCATACTGCAGAGCGTCCTGATATTCGTGCCCCTGGCTGGCGGGACGGCCGGCGCACGTTTTTGTTCCGGCATCGGAGTACATCCCGAATTTCAGTCCTTTCGAATGGACGTAGTCCGCGAGTGCTTTGATCCCGGAAGGAAACTGCTTCGCGTCGGCGACAATGTTGCCATTATCGTCGCGGCTCATCTGCCAGCAATCGTCGATGACCAGGTATTCGTAGCCGGCGTCTTTCATGCCATTCGTCGCGATTGAGTCGGCGACGGATTTGATCAAGTCCTCGCTAACGTTGCACTGAAACTTGTTCCAGCTGTTCCAACCCATGGGAGGAGTCTGAGCGAGGGAATCGCGCTGCAATTGGGCAAGCGATGCGCCCGGAAGAAGCAATGCAGCAGCACAGATCAACAGCAAAATCTTGCCATTTGAAGAAAATTTCATCGGGATACCTCGACGGATTTTTTCACCAGATGGAGAGCGAGCGCCTGGTTTGCCTGCGTCCACGCCAGCGGAGTGTGGGCATTGGGAACATAACGCCCCTGCTTCAGGAAGTAAAGTTCAGGACATTCCAGCGCCTGGCTGGGGCTTGCGGTGAACAATTCATGAGCGGTCGCGAGAATCTCGTGGGTGCGATAGGACTCCAGGATTTCCTCGATTTTCGCAAGGCTTGCCCGTGAGTATTCTTCCGCGATGAGATGGTGGAGTAGCCCTGATTCGCGCATAGGTGCGTGTGCTCAAAATTCTAGCGCATTCGAGGGTGCGCGGCGGATGCGGGAATGGACGAAAACGGTCACAACGCTCACCGTACAGATGTGCCCAAGTGGCAAATGGCTGGAACAAAACACCATGACCCGGCGTCATACACTTGTAACGGTTCCTCGGCGTATCTTCAGGACAGAGGCACGCTGCACGGGCTCGACTAAGCGCGCCGCTGGTTTTCTGAGGGGAGCGTCGAGTCCATGGTTACAGGGAACAAGGGATCGCGCCGGAATGAGAAGCGTCGCGCCCCACGGTACCGCTACCAAGCTGCGCTGGAAATCGAATGGGGTTCTGCCTGGCTGAAGGGTCGCACCAGAGACATCAGCGCCGGCGGAATGTTCATCGAATCAGAGGATCTCCTCTGGGTAGGAGCGGGATTTCGCGCGCGCATGAGCGCGGAACGTGCCCTGTGGCTGGAATGCTCGGTGAAGCGGGTAGAGCCGGGACATGGGATGGGCGTGACGGTGGCCGTCCCTAAGGACCAACAAGAGCGCTTCCAGGAATTGCTCGCGAAACTAGCGGCGGGAAATTAACACGCCGTATACTATTTCTCATGACCCGTTGTCTGGACTGTGGTGCGGAACTGAACGGTGCTCAGTGCACTGCATGCGGACTGACTCCTGCCGCAGCTGAGCTGGTGTTTCGGCGCCGCCTGCTGGTTCAGACGGCCATTTTTCTTGCCGGGTCGTTGCTGTTTCCCTACGTCAGCCAGCTTTATGCGCCACTGGATATCGACGCGATGCTGGTGTTTTTTGGGGTGGTGTTTTTTGTGGCGCTGACGATGGCTGTCTTTCTGGACCGCCGCGCCAGGGCGCGCAAGGATCTGCAGTTGCTCCGGCACCTGTTCACGGGACTGGTACCAGTGCCATTCATTTTTTCCGTGGCGCTATTTCTGAATGGCAGGCTGGATTCGGCCAAAAACGTGGCGTACCACAACAGCGTGGTGGAGGGCCGCTATCAGATGAAAGGCGTAGTCCGCGGCACACGGCGCGTGTTTGTCGATTCGTGGCGCCCGGGTCGGCGGGTTGAGCGGCTGGCCGTGGATTCGGATGATTTCGACCGGTTCCATGAAGGCGACAAGATTGTGGTTGGGGTCGAGCCGGGCGCGCTGGGGATCCCGTGGTTTTATGGGGTATATCGACAGGGCGGCCCGAACGGCGCGTCGTGGGGCCCGAGTGGCGGCACTTCGCGGCAGAATTAGCCTGAGTGTCTCAGCTGAATCGCAGAATCACTTCCGTGCACGAGCCTTACAATCTGAAATTTCGCAGTGCGTCAGATCCTCCCGGGCAGCAGACTGCGCGTCCGTCAGGATGACAGAGCGTCGTCATGTGCGAGTGATACCGGGAACTGGGTTTCCTGAGAAACCTGGATTCCTGCGACAGAAAGCGTTGCTGCGGGAAAAAGATCTCAATAAATGGGCCGGCCATTGGGTGCAACGGGGATCTGTAGCTCCAGGAAATGGCCATCCCGGCCGAGGCGGAACCGTATCCGCTGGACCAGACCGACGTTGCGATCTTTCCACTCCGGCGTTTCAATGGGTTTCTCTGGCACATCAGCGAGCGACCATTCGACGGAGTTGCCCTTGACTGTAATTTTCTGAGGATCGATATCGTAGACTTCTTCGTCCTGCGCTCTGACCAGCAAATACCTCTTCCACAAGTGCACCAGCAGCACCCCTTTTTTATCGGAGTGATAGATGTTCCAGGAAATGGGCGCCGCATCATTGAGTTTAACAATCCCGAATTCAATGGATTGCCACGTGGACTTTTTCCCCGCGTCGGCCTGCCCGCGTGCGAAGCCACCGAGTGTCAGCAAAAGAAGAGCGCACTGGGCAACGAGCCAGAGATGACGAAAGCCTCGCTTCATTTGGCGGCGGCGCTCCCTGCTGTGCCCCCGAAGCGCGCGTCAGCAATGTTTCCGAGAAAAAGTTGGTTGGCTTTCTCGTTGATAGCCAGCGTTTCCAGCAACGTTTTTTTGAAATCGAGGGGAGCAGCTTTACTTCCGGGCGCAGCAGCTGGTGACATGGGGCATCATCCTCAAATCCACAACATAAGCAAAGTGTACGACAGGAGCCGCTAATCGTGTAGCGACGGCCAGGCGGTGCCTTTATTTGCCATTGGGATCCGGCGCAGAATGCAGAAAACTCACCCGCGCAATTCGCGGCGCGATGTTCGCAAGCCAGCTATCCGGGAAGTTGCGTTTCCTGGCTGGCAACGGCCAGCCACCCGCGTTGCCCGTACACGTAGACCGTGGTTACGCGGGATTGCCGCGAGAAATTATGCCCTTCGGAGGTTCCCCGGGAGGACCATAAACAGGTGACCACGGCGGTATTTTCGTAGATGCGAATGCGGACGTCGGTGGCCAGGAATGTGGTGTATTTCGTGGAGCTGGAGGAGGACTGCAGAACGGAAAGTAGCGCCGCCTTGTCGAGCACGCGGCCGCCGGGTAAGGTGCCCATGAAATCGTCGCTGTACACACGGCGAAAGAAGGCCGTGTTGTTCATTTGAATGGCGCGCACCGTTTCACCCTGCAAGTTGACCAACTCCTGGCGCTGCATTTCCTCCGCGGCGGCCTTCTCTCTCATTTCAGCCGCGGTGAGTTGCGCTTCGGCCGCCGGCGCCAGCCAAAGGCAAACAAGCAGACTCAAAATGAACATCTTGCTCATGAACGGACCTCGCTCAGCAGTTATCGTTAACGAGAGCAGATCGTGCGGGCTCCGACTACGAGTATAGCGGGGCGAGCAGGCGCGCTCGCTTACAATAGCAACGACGGTTGCAGAGAAGGTAAGGGGTTTCCGCGAAGAAAGCGGCGCGTGGGACCAGACGCGCCGCTGCCAGAACCCGGCAGGACATCAAATAGGCGAAGCCTCATGGCAAGCAATAGATATAATGCGGCATGGGAGCGAGGTCGGACTTGGCGAAAAGAGTCTGGAAGGTGTTTGCGCGGGTATTTCCGCGCTGCGGCATCGTATCGCAGGCGATTGCTTTCAATTTGTTTCTGGCATTTTTCCCCACTTTGCTTCTCGCGGCTGGTTTTGGCTCCAGCTGGCTTGGCCGCAAAACCGACTTGCTCGAAGCCCTTCGTGATTTCGTCAGCTTTTTACCGCCTGGGAGCCAGGGAATTGTTTCGGACTTCCTGACGACCCACGGGCCTGACCTATGGAAGTATGCATTGCTGGGATGGGCTGGGACCCTGTTGGGGGGCTCTCAAGTGATGAAACTGCTGATGGATGGCATTCACCTCATCTATGGTGACGACGAACGCATCGGCTTCATTCACCGCCAGGCGCGCGGCGTGCTGCTGCTTCTGATCACCATGGCGCCACTGCTGGTCGCCGGAATCTTAGGGGTATTCGGCAGGCCGATTCGCCATTGGGTCACCCGTGAATTCGGCCGGAGCCTTCCGGTGCATGGAATGTGGCTGGTGTTCTTCCCCGTGGTCGCAATGATTCTGGCGATGGCGGCCTTGGCAGTGATCTATTGGGTGGCCAGACCGAAGGAAGTGAGCCTGCGAGGGGTTTTGCCGGGAGCCGCACTGGCGACGCTGCTTTGGTGGGTCGCCAACGCCCTGTTTGGTTTTTATGTGCGCAAAATGCCGTACAACGTGGTATATGGCGGTCTGGCGGCCGTCATCGGATTGATGCTCTGGATGCAGATTTCCACGGTGATCGTTTTCCTGGGAGCGGCATGGAATGCGGAAACGGCTTACGGCAGAGGCACGTAGGCAATTCAGGAAGCTCGATGAAAACAGTGCAGGTCGAGAGCTACGCGGGCTATCGAGCGGACGAACGGCCCTTGCGCCTTAGGCTGGAGCAGGAAGTCCTGGAGATTGCTGAAGTGGAAGACCGCTGGTATTCGCCCGGAGAAACCTATTTTCGGGTAGTCGTTGCGAACGGCGATCACTATGTGCTCCGTCACATGGTGGCCCAGGATGTGTGGAGTATAGAAGGTTTCCGTAGCAATGCGAGGAGGACGGACGAGAAGCCTTAAACGTCGAATAAAGCTACGACCGAAGAGGAGGAGCATATGGGTCCCGAAGCGTTCCGAAAACTAGCGCTGAGCTTGCCTGGCGCGGAGCAACGGGAGCACATGGACCATCCCGACTTCCGCGCCGACGGGCACATCTTTGCAACGTTGGGCTATCCGGATGAGAAATGGGCAATGGTGAAGTTGACGCCGAAGCAGCAAGCCGAGTTCGTGAAAAAAGAGCCCGAGGCATTCACGCCGGTGACAGGTAAATGGGGACTTAGCGGAGCCACCCACGTGCGCCTTAGAAGCGTCGGGAACAAAAGTGTAAAAAAGGCACTGGAAATGGCCCGCGACAACCTGAAGGCGAACAAGAAGCCTCGTTGACAAACGAATGCCCCGGGGTATAGTCAGGGTGTCCCACCCGCAGGGAGCTGAGTGGGTTACTAGCAGAAGTGCGGCCAGCTCGCGAATGGGGGCAGGGCGAGGAATGCTTTACACACGGTTCCACGCGATCAGGAAGCGCTGTCTGCTTGTCGGAATGGCTGTGACTGGGGCTGTGGTGGCAGGGCTAGTACCGTTAAGCGCACAACTTCCGAACCAACGCGGAGTCCCACATCGAGCTCGGACCCCTCAGCCAAGAATGATCCAAACGTGGAAGTCACCGTCCAGGATTCCGGCACCACTTTTAGACTACGTTTAAACCTAGTGCAAGTGCACGTGGTGACAGTAAAACGAATTTTTGATGTAAGTCCCGGGAAATACCTGGTGCGCCAGGTAATCCGGGATTCCGAAGGATCGCAAATGGCGGCGCGCAATGGCGCTGTGGATATACCGAACTGAGGAGCAGGCCGTGCGCTCGTGGGGGAAGACTCCGATGAAAAATAACTGGATGGCGATGCTTGCGGTGAGTGGGGCTGCCGTTGTTTGCCCGTTGGTGCGCGCGCAGGCGCCGCCGGAGCCGTCCAAGCCTGCGCCTGCGAATGAACCGGTCGCCGCAACGGCGCCGGTGCCGGTGATTAAAACGGAATCGCGCATCGTGTTGGTCGATGCTGTCGTGACGGACAAAAAAGGCAATTACATTCGGGATGTGCAGCAGCAAGAATTTAAGGTTTACGAAGACAACAAGGAACAGGCCATCACCAGTTTTTCGTTCGGCTCTGATCCCGGAGTTCAGGAAAAAGGCCAAAAACGCTACATGGTGCTGTTCTTTGACAACTCCTCGATGGACAAAGCCGATCAAATTCAGGCGCGCAAAGCCGCTGGCATGTTTATCGAAAAGACGGCCGGGCCCGATCGTATGATGGCCATCGCTGAATTTGGCGGCAGCCTGATGATCAAGCAGAATTTCACGGCCAACGCAGAACAGTTGAAGGCTGCGGTTAGCGGGGTGCAGACACCATACCTGGAGACAAATCCCGATCCCAACTTGCAGTCCGCTATGGTGGCCTCAACCGCTCCCTTTTCCCTGAACAACGCTGCCTCGGACTTGGGCGCGCGTTCGATGCTATTGGCCATCCGGAGTCTGGCAAAAGGTTTGCGCGCAGTGCCCGGCCGAAAGATGCTGGTGTTGTTCTCCGCGGGATTTCCCTTGGACGCAGAACGGTTGTCGGAGTTGACCGCGACGATTGATGCCTGCAACAAGGCAAATATCGCTGTCTATTCGCTCGATGTTCGCGGGTTGCTGGCGCCCAGCGGGGTCCGGTTAACGGGACCGAATGATCGGAATCACAGGCAGACCGCGATGGTTCGCAATGGTGCACGCTCGACGCAACCGAGGCTCGTAATGGCGAGTTATACCCTCGCCTCCTCACTGGAACCGCAGAAGCCGGGAGGTGGCGGAGGAGGGGCGGGTGGCGGGGGTGGTGGTGGCCAGCCGGGAGGAGGCGCTGGCGGAGGTACGGGCGGAGGTACGGGAACCGGTGGAGGCAAAGGCGGAACGGGTGGCACTGGCGGTGGCACGTCCGGTGGTGGAAAAGGCGGTACCGGCGGAGGCGCGGCGGGTGGAGGCAAAGGCGGTACCGGCGGAGGCAACCCGGGCGCAGGAAGAACCGGCGGTGGGACCACGGGAAACTATGGCAATTATTACGGCAACAACCCCATGAATCAGCCGCGGACGATTGTGCCGCCGTTGCCAACTTCGGTAGCCACTAACCAGCAAATTCTGCAAATGATCGCCGAAGGCACCGGCGGCTTCGCGATTTACAATACCAACGATTTGCTGGGGGGACTGGACCGCATCGCGCGTGAAGGTAATGAATTCTACGTTCTCGGATACGTGCCGCAGGCATCGGCGGAGGGAAGTTGTCACACTCTGAAGGTGAAACTTAGCCGCGGTGGAACCGAAGTGCGCTCGCGCACCGGGTACTGCAATACGCGCCCAGCCGACCCACTGATCGGCAAGCCTATGGAAAAGCAGATGGAAATGCAAGCCGCCGGGAACCAGGCGGGTTCGATTCATGGCACGATGCAAGCTCCGTACTTTTACTCGGGACCGAATGTGGCGCGCGTGAACCTGGCGATGGAAGTCCCCGGAGAAGCGTTGGCGTTCAACAAGGACAAAGGGAAGTATCATTCGAACGTAAACGTGTTGGGCATTGCCTATAAACCCGATGGAACCGTCGGAGCGCGTTTCAGCGACACGCTGGATCTGGAGATGGAGAAGGACCAAGCCAAGGATTTTGCCAAGCATCCATACCTCTACGAAAATCAGTTTGACGCCGCGCCGGGCAGCTACAAACTCACCGTGGTGTTCAGCACAGGAGGTGAGAGCTTCGGAAGGTTTGAGGCGCCCCTGGTGATCGAGCCATACGATGGCAAGAAGTTCACGCTTGGCGGCGTGGTGCTGTCGACGGATTTTCAGCGTGTGGACCAGATCTCATCAGACGTGGATGCAACTCTGCTGGAGGATCACACACCGCTGATTGTCAAGGGCATGCAGTTCACTCCGTCAGCGATCAAACAGTTCAAGAAGTCAGACAACCTCGTATTGTATTCCGAACTCTATGCACCCTTGCTGAAGTCAGAAGCGCCGCCACGAGTGGGAGCGGGATACCGGATTTTCGACAAGGCTACCAACAAACAGGTTCTCTTCACCGGCGTCGTGCCGCTGGATGAGTTCATAAACAAAGGCAATCCGGTGGTGCCTTTTGCGCTGAAAATCGCCGTGAAGGACCTGCCGGCGGGAACCTACCGTCTGGTGTTGCTGGCGGCGGACGAAAAAGGGAACCAAGCGCCGCAAAGAGAAACGGAAATCACCTTGATGGACTAGCGGCGGGCGGCAGGTTCTGCGAGCCCGGCCAGGCCACCGATAAGGAACATCGAGCTCGACGGTAAGCAACTTTTTGTGCCCAGCCGGGTTAGTCTGAGCTATGAGGCGCTACCCCTCTTTTTGTCCGCCCTCAAACCGTACGGCAGGTTCGGGACGCATCCCGAACCGCCAAAACTCCGATAAAATTCGATCTCTTTTTGTATCGGTCCTGGCCGTTAGCCTGGTGTGTGTCCAGGGCGACCTGCCCGTCGCGGCGGCTGCGAATTCCAGTGAAAACAAACCGAAGCAGCAAGACGCTGTTCTTAAGGGCTTGCCCGTTACTGAACTGAGCGTCGATGAAGCGGTGCTGCATGCGTTGAACCGGTTGGGGTACGGGCCGCGCCCTGGAGACGTGGAGCGCGTGAAGCAGCTGGGCCTGACCAAATGGATTGAGCTGCAACTCAATCCCAAGTCCATTGACGACAGCGCTGTCGAGGCGCGCCTGAATATCTATCCCACGCTGAAGATGTCCAATTCTCAGTTGATGGCTGAATATCCTAACCTAAAACAGCAGGCGGCCAAGCAAAACGCCCAGGCTAGAGAAGAAACGCCCGAGCAGAAAGCGCAGAGACAGGCAGATACGGCGATCAACGCGATGGCGCGCGATCTGGACGCGAATGATACTTCTACCAATGGCACGATGCTCGCGAATAACGGCACCGTCGCGGCTGCGTCTCCGGATACGCCCTCTCCGATGAAGCTCAATCCACCTACGCGCGGAGCGGGCCGAAAAGATGCCCTGAGCGTGGACCCGAATGCGGTTCCGCCGGCTATTTCCGACGACAGCAAGAGGCCGCAACGCGTGGTAGAAGAACTGGCGATGGCCAAAATGACGCGAGCGGTTTATAGCGAGCGCCAATTGCAGCAGGTCATGGATGATTTCTGGCTCAATCACTTCAACGTTTTTGCCGGAAAGGGCGAAGTGAAGTGGTACCTGACCTCCTATGAACGCGACGTGATTCAGCCGCATGCGCTTGGAAAATTCAAGGACCTGGTTACGGCCACGGCAAAAAGCCCGGCGATGCTGTTCTATCTGGACAACTATCTGAGCACGGACCCGAAGGCGGCGCAGCGGCTGGCAGCGCAGCGCGCCATGCGCCAGCCACGAGGAGGCAGGCGTCCGTCCGCGCCCGCGAATCCGCAGAAATCCAAAAAACAGGAACGCGGCCTGAACGAAAATTATGGCCGCGAGTTGATGGAATTGCACACCCTCGGCGTGGACGGCGGGTACACGCAAAAAGACGTCACCGAGGTGGCGCGGTGCTTCACCGGGTGGAGCATCGAAAAGCCGCGCGAGATTGCCGTCTTCAAGTTTGACGAAAAGCTGCACGACCCAGATGTGAAAGTTGTGCTGGGGAAGAAAATTCATTCCGGCGGGATGAAAGACGGCGAGCAAGTGATCGAGTTGCTCTCGAGGAACCCGAACACCGCGAAATTCATATCGACAAAGTTGGCGCGTCGCTTCGTTTCGGATAATCCGCCGCCAGCGTTGGTTGCGCGCATGGCCAAGACGTTTCACAAAAGCGATGGCGACATCCGGGAGGTGATGCGCACGATGATCTATTCGCCGGAGTTCTGGTCGCGCCAAGCCTACCGCGCGAAGGTCAAGACGCCATACGAACTCGTCGCGAGCTCGGTGCGCGCGCTGGGCACCGATGTGGACACGCCCATGCCCCTGGTTCAATGGGTCGCTCGTATCGGCGAACCGCTTTATCAATGCCAGCCTCCCACCGGCTATTCGGATAAGTCGGAAACCTGGGTCAACACCGGCGCGCTGCTGAGCCGCCTGAATTTCTCCCTGGCCCTCGCTGGCAACAAAGTGCGCGGCTCGCGAAGCGACGTCCTCGCGGTTCTAGGTAGCGAAACAGGCGGCGATGCCAAGGCCGCGTTGGATCGCGCGGTCCAGGTGTTCCTGGGCGGGCAGGCTGCACCCGCGACGGTGGAGACCCTGGAGAGGCAGTTGGAGAACCCACAGGTGCTGCAGGCAAGATTGGATGATGCCGTGAAGCAGGCGGACTTGGGAGTGGTAACCGGCTTGGTGCTGGGCGCGCCAGAATTTCAGCGGCGGTAGATTTTGGAGCGAGCGCTGGCAACCAGACGCACCCCAAAGGAGTCCTCTATGAACAACCAGTGCTGCGAGGGCGTGAGGCGCGCGAAGTTTTCGCGGCGATATTTCATGAAGCAAGGCGGCATCGCCATGGTGGGGCTCAGCACCGTCCCGGCGTTCCTGCAGCGCGCGATTGCATCGACGCCCGCGGAAGGCAAAAAGCAATTGGTGGTTCTGTTCCAGCGCGGCGCCGCCGATGGATTGAACATCGTGGTCCCATTTGCCGAGCCGAACTATTACCGCATGCGTCCGACGATCGCAATCCCGCAACCAAAGCGCGGAGGCGCGGAAGCGGCGTTGGATTTGGATGGATTTTTCGGCCTGCACCCCAGCTTGGCGCCACTGGTGCCGGTGTTTCAGAAAAGCCAGTTGGCCATTGTGCACGCCGCGGGTTCGCCGGATCCCACGCGCTCGCACTTTGATGCGCAGGATTACATGGAATCCGGCACTCCCGGCGTGAAAGCGACCGAAGATGGATGGCTGGACCGCGCCATCGGCACCATTCCCGAAGAGAATGCTTCGCCATTTCGCGCCGTGGCCGTGGGTCCGAACCTGCCGCGAATGCTAAGGGGCAGCACCGGTGCGATTGCGCTGCCGGATCTGCGGCAATTCAAGGTACAGCCGCAGTCCGCCGCAATGGCCAACGTAGTCGAAGGCGGATTTGAGGCCATGTACGCGCAGTCCGTGGATCATGCCTTGCACGGTACGGGAACCGAGACATTTGAAGCCATCGATCTGTTGAAGAAAATTGATATGAGCAAATACCCGCCGGAGAATGGCGCGGATTATCCGAAGAGCCCGCTGGGCCAACGCTTGCAGCAGATTGGCGTGATGCTGAAGGCGAAGATCGGCACGGAGGTGGTGTTCGTCGATTGCGGCGGTTGGGACAATCACGTGAATGAAGGTGGGGTGCAGGGGCAACTATCGAACCTGCTCAAGGATTTGGGCCAGTCGCTGGCGGCATTTCATCAGGATATGGACGACCGCATGGCCGAGGTGGTTGTCGTGACCATGAGCGAGTTCGGGCGCACCGCCAAAGAAAACGGCAACCGAGGCACCGACCACGGACACGCGAATTGCATGTTCGTGATGGGCGGCGACGTGAAAGGTGGCCGCGTGTATGGAAAATGGCCTGGGCTGGAAGACCGACAGTTGAATGAAGGACGCGATTTAATGCTAACGACGGACTTTCGAACCGTCGTCGGCGAAATCCTCACGAAGCACAACGGTGTGAAACAACTGAACGCCGTGTTTCCCGGTTTCGACAACAACCCTGCAAGATTCCTGAAGCTAATGCGCGCTTAGGTGACCAGATTTCGTGATTCTGTAGCGCATCCCTTTGGGGATGGGGCTTTTCCCCAACTTCAAGCAAACGTCCAAATCTCGCGTGAACCGATCCATGTCCAAATCAATCCGCCGACTCCTTCAATTCGCGCACCCAAATATTGCGATAGCGCACCGACGTGTGATGATCCTGCAACCCCAGCGGCAACTTTTCTGGCGTTGGCTTGTACGGCGGGCGCTCACCGTGCGCCGTGGGTCCCGTGAGCTGAACTTCGTACTGCACCAAAACCCCGTTGTAAAAGACGGTGACACGCGCCGGGCGGAGGACTTTGCCCGATGCGTCGAAGCGAGGGCCGTGGAACACGATGTCATACCTCTGCCATTGGCCCGGAGGCAGTGAAGCGTTCACTAGCGGCGGGTACTGCCCGTAGAGCGCGGCGGCTTGACCGTCGGCATACGTTCTGTTTTCGTAAGAATCGAGCACCTGTACTTCGTACAGACCCATCAGAAAGACACCGCTGTTGCCGCGTTCCTGACTCTCACCATGCGGAGGCGTTGGTTCGGAGAACTCCACATGTAACTGGCAATCCCCGAAGGGTTGCTTGGTGTGAATGCCTCCGGCCCTCGGCACCACTTCGAAATAGCCGTTTTCCACTTTCCATTTTGCTGCGCTTCCATCACCGTCCTGCATCCAATTCGATAGGTCTTTTCCATTGAAGAGCACCACAGCATCAGATGGAGCGCGTCCGGGTGCATCCTGGGTGCTCGGGGTTCCAGGGGTGACAATCGGGGGAACCGGGCGGTCCATATCGTGAATCTTCCATTTCATGGGAGCCTGAGCTAGAGACGCACAGGGAATTGCGAACGCCGCAAGCGCAGCAAAACTCAAGAAAACCGATCTTCTCATTGGTAGGGTCCTCGCTAAGAACAGCAAGTGGATTTTAGCACCGCCACAGGCTGATTCGAGCGGCGTCGAAAAGTCTGTTTGCGCAAAAAACGAGGCGGTTGCGGGCCGCCTCGTTGATTATGAGCCAGTTGCTATATAGCTAGTTTGCGGCGCTGCCCTTGATGCGCATGCCGAAGAACGAGCGATACACGAATACGAAGGAAACCAGGAAGAATGCGGCGGCCAGTAGATGCGACAGCGTGCCGCCGGTTTGCGAGGTCAGTTTCACGGCCAACTCGACGGCGAGCAAGCCGAACAGTGTGGTGAACTTAATTACCGGGTTGAGAGCGACGGAGGAAGTGTCCTTGAAAGGATCACCGACGGTGTCGCCGATGACCGTGGCGTCGTGAAGCGGGGTGCCCTTCTGCTTCATCTCCACTTCCACGATTTTCTTGGCATTGTCCCAAGCGGCTCCGGCATTGGCCATGAAAATGGCCTGATAGAGACCGAAGATGGCGATGGAAATGAGATAGCCAATGAAGAAGAAGGGTTCGACGAACGCAAACGCCAGTGTAGCGAAGAACACGGCGATGAAAATGTTCAGCATGCCCTTCTGCGCATATTGCGTGCAGATTTGCACCACTTTTTTGGAGTCGGCCACGCTGGCTTTTTCCGCGCTTTCCAGTTTGATGTGGCTCTTGATGAATTCCACGGCGCGATACGCTCCCGTGGTCACGGCTTGCGTGGATGCGCCGGTGAACCAGTAGATCATGGCGCCTCCGGTAATTAGTCCAAGAACGAACGGCGCGTGCAGCAGGGAAAGCTTGTTAACGTTTTCCGAGAGACCGTGCGTCAGCGCCATAATGATCGAGAAGATCATCGTGGTGGCGCCGACCACCGCGGTTCCGATGAGCACTGGTTTGGCGGTGGCCTTGAACGTGTTCCCGGCGCCGTCATTAGCTTCCAGCAGGTGCTTGGCACGCTCGAAGTCCACGTCGAAGTTGTAGTCCCTCTTCAACTCCGCCTTGATGTTGGGAATCTGCTCAATCATCGAAAGCTCATACACCGATTGCGCGTTGTCGGTGACCGGGCCGTAGGAATCGACGGCGATGGTCACAGGTCCCATACCCAGGAACCCGAAGGCCACCAGTCCGAACGCGAAGACCGGAGCGGCAACCATGAGATTGGCAAGCCCGAGCGTGCTGATCATGTAGCCGATGGACATGAGCGAGACCATCGCCAACCCCAGGTAGTAGCCGGAGAAATTGCCGGCCACAAATCCGGAGAGGATGCCGAGGGATGCACCACCTTCCTGCGCGGAGATGACCACTTCCTTCACGTGGCGCGATTCCGTGGAGGTGAACACTTTGACCAACTCCGGAATCACCGCACCCGCGAGCGTTCCGCAGGAAATGATCGTGGCGAGTTTCCACCATTGTGAGGGGTCGCCGCCGAGAGACGGAATGATAAAAGCGGAAACCAGGTAGGTGAGAGCGATGCACACGAAGGAGGTAATCCATACGAGCCAGGTGAGCGGCGCCTCGAAGTTCATGTCCTTGGCATTGCCGTAGCGCACTTTCTGGATCGCTCCATTGATGAAGTAGGCGGCGGCGCTGGCGATCAGCATGATCACGCGCATCACGAAGATCCAGACCAGCAATTGAACCTGGATGGTGGGGTCTTTCACGGCCAGCAGGATGAAGGTAATCAGCGCAACGCCGGTGACGCCGTAGGTTTCGAAGCCGTCCGCGGTGGGGCCGACCGAGTCGCCGGCATTGTCACCCGTGCAGTCGGCGATAACGCCGGGGTTGCGCGCATCGTCTTCCTTGATCTTGAAAACGATCTTCATCAAGTCAGACCCGATGTCAGCAATCTTCGTGAAAATACCGCCGGCAATTCGCAGCGCGGCAGCGCCGAGCGACTCGCCGATTGCAAAGCCGATGAAACACGGCCCGGCATAGTCGCCGGGGATGAACAGCAAGATGATCAGCATCATCAGCAGTTCGACGCTGATGAGCATCATGCCGACGCTCATGCCCGCTTCCAGGGGAATTTGATTGATGGGGTAGGGGATGCCGCGGAGACCGGCGAAGGCGGTCCGCGAGTTGGCGAAGGTGTTCACGCGAATGCCGAACCACGCAACGGCGTAGCTACCGCCCATGCCAATCAGGCTGAACAGCAGAATGATCGGCAGCGTAAGAAGGACGGATTTGCCCGGGACCGGGGCGAGCATGCCGAAGTACAGCACGATTACAATGGCGATGAAGACCCACAAAAGCAGAAGGAACTTGCCTTGCGTCACGAGATAGGTTTTGCAGGTTTCGTAGATCAGTTCAGAGATTTCGCGCATGGAGTGGTGCACCGGCAGGTTCTTTAGCTTCGTGAAAATAGTCATGCCGAACAGCAGACCCAAGACGCAGATCACGATGCCAAACAACAGCAACTTGTGACCGTCGATACCCAGGAATGTAACCTGGGAAAGATCCGGGAGCTTGAGCCCTGCTTCGCCACCTGCTTCTTCCGCGGGCCGAGCCAGAAGCGCGGCACCGCTGAGAAGCACGAGCACGAGAGCAGCAGAAATTCTTGAAATGAAGCGACCGCCGATGGAGCACACCGAGGTCAGCCAGGTACGCATGAAGGTTCCTCCAGATTGAGTCAATTCAATCACGGGGGCTGAGCGCACAACCAAATGGTTGTTCGGCTCCCCGTCGAACAACACCACACTTCCGATCCAACTTGAGCGAAGTGAACGGAAAACGAAGTCACTCACCCCGAGGGCAGAACACTCCTCGAGAACCTGGGGGGAGAACCCGCAGTTGTGACAGGACGAGAACTGTTCGACCCTTTATGGCCCGGACCCCAAGCGGGTCCACCCTACCCCGAACCGGCGTGCCAAGCGACAGGCAACAGAAGCCATTGGTTTATAACATCTTGCTAACGGGTGGTCAAACGATTTGCAATGAAAAGATGGACCTTAGGCCATTACCTTAGGCCATTGGGGAGTTATCGGATTCAAGATGGACGGAAGGTAAAATGGTTTCAATGGAATACCAATGATAGTATGAAGAGCTGCGACTAAGAGATAGTTCAAACCTGAACCAGGCGAAATAACAAAATGATGAGTGAATCGACCGAATTGGCAGCGGCCCGGCAGACGGATACCCAACTCAGACACGACCGGACGAAAGAGGAAGTGGAAGCTATCTACCGAACTCCACTTCCGGAACTCGTATATCGCGCGCAGACCGTGCACCGCGTGTTTCATGCAACCGACCGCGTGCAGACCTGCCAGTTGATTTCCATCAAGACTGGTGGATGCCCCGAGGACTGCGCCTACTGCCCGCAAAGTGCACATTATGATGCAGATGTGGAGCGCCAAGGGCTGCTGGACCCCCAGCACGTGATCGCCGTGGCGCGCGACGCGGCGTCACGCGGCACAACCCGAATGTGCATGGGAGCGGCGTGGCGCGAAGCTCCTCACGGGCGGGACTTCGACAAAGTTCTGGAGATGGTCAGGGGCGTCTCGGCACTTGGCCTGGAAGTTTGCTGCACCTTGGGGATGCTGACGGAAGAGCAAGCCGTACGATTGAAGGACGCGGGACTCACGGCGTACAACCATAATCTGGATACTTCGCCGGAATTTTACGGCTCCATTATCACCACGCGGGTGTACGGCGAACGGTTGCGGACGCTCGCGGCGGTGCGCAAAGCCGGAATCACCGTATGCTGTGGAGGAATTCTGGGCATGGGCGAGAAGGAGAGTGACCGCGTAGGATTACTTCAGCAGTTGGCGACGCTGAGGCCGCATCCAGAAAGCGTGCCCATCAACATGCTGGTACGCGTCGCGGGCACGCCGCTTGCATCAATGCCCGCATTGGATCCCTTGGAAATGGTGCGTGCGATCGCTACCGCCAGGATCACCATGCCCGCATCACGCGTCAGGTTGGCGGCGGGACGCCAGCAATTGTCGCCGGAGGCCGTGACGCTATGTTTTGTGGCAGGAGCGAATTCCATTTTTGTCGGCGAAAAGCTGCTGACGACACCGAACCCTGGACCCGCTGAGGATGAACAGTTGTTGGAGAGCCTGGGAATGAAGCCGCTGGAGCGCCATGCCGTCTGACGTCCTATCTGTCTGGAAAGCCGTATTACGCAAAGATCTGCGCGCGCTGGAAGAGCGCAACCTGTGCCGGACTTTGGCGGAAATTCGCGGAATAAATTTCTGCTCAAATGATTATTTGGGTTTGGCGGAAAATCCAGCCCTGCGGCAATCAGTCGTGGAAGCTGTCGGCCGTGCGAGTCGCGTGGGAGGAACGGGCTCTCGGCTGCTCTCCGGGGAAACCGGGGATTGGCAAGACTTGGAAGAACGCTTTGCTGAATTTGCGGGGACAGAAGCGGCGCTGTTCTTCACGACAGGTTACGCAGCGAACCTGGGTTTGCTGGCCTCGCTGGTCGGCAAGGACGACGTGATTTATTCCGATGTGCTGAACCACGCCAGCCTGATCGACGGAATGCGATTGTCTGGGGCCCGAAAAGTCATCTATCCGCATCTTGATCTGGAAGCCTTGGAACGTGCGCTTCGTCAGGATTCGGGCGCTCCGTGGCGCAGAGTGATTGTTACAGAGAGCATATTCAGCATGGATGGCGACCTGGCGCCGCTGGGGCAGTTGGCCGAATTGGCGGAAAAATACGGCGCAGCCTTGATTGTCGATGAAGCGCACGCGACCGGCGTGCATGGGCCAGCGGGGCGTGGATTGGCGGCTGCCGCGGGAATTGCGGGGCAAGTGCTGGCGAGCATTCATACGTGCGGGAAGGCGCTGGGTTCGGCAGGAGGATTTGTGTGCGGGCCGGAGGTACTGAAGGATTATCTGGTGAACCACGCGCGGACGTTTGTGTTCAGCACGGCGCTGCCGCCATATTTTGCCCGGCAAATTGCAGCGGCGTTGGACATTGCGATGACGATGGATCATGAACGGCAGGAATTGGTGCAACGCTCTGCGCGACTTGCTGAACAGCTGAAGGCGGCAGGATTCAAGACGGCCGGCAGTGCCAGCCAGATCGTTCCCGTAATATTGGGAAATGTCGCCGATACGCTGGATGCGGCCGATTATCTGCAACGCGATGGTTTTGCCGTGAAGGCGATCCGGCCGCCCACAGTGCCGGATGGGAGCTCGCGCTTGCGATTGTCTTTGACCAGCAAGATCCCGGAGGCTGAATTGAAGAGACTGGTGAAGTCTCTGATCTCGTGGCGTTCTTTGCGGGCCAGCGTGGCGGTGGCGAAACGCGCATGAGACGCCATTTCTTCATTACAGGCACAGATACGGGAGTCGGGAAAACAACACTCGCTGCTCTGCTGTGTGCGGCGCTCGATGCGGTGTACTGGAAGCCGATCCAGACCGGGACGCTGGAAGGTTCGGACCGCGTGACCGTGATGCGCCTGGCCGGCATCGGCACCGATCGCACGCTGGAAGAAGTTTACAAATTTGTCCCTCCGGTTTCGCCCGATCTGGCAGCTCGTTGGGCCGGCGTGGAAATCGATCTGGGACGAATCAACCTGCCGACGACCCTGATCAATGACTGGCTGATTGTGGAGGGTGCCGGCGGCGTTCTTGTACCGATCAATCCAAAACAATTCATGCTGGACATGATGGTGAAGTTCAAATTGCCGGTGATCCTGGCGGCACGCAGCGGCCTGGGCACAATCAATCATACGCTGCTGACGCTGGCGGCGTTGCACGCGGCGGAATTGCCGGTGCATGGCGTGGTGCTGATCGGCGATCAAAACCGCGAGAATCGCGACACCATTGAAAAGTTTGGACACGTCCGCGTGATTGGTGAAGTCCCCAAACTGCCCAATCTTCATCGCACCGCCCTCATGCAGGTGTTCCTGAACCACTTTGACCGGTCCGCATTTGCGCAATGAATTCCCCGCTTCAAATCTGGCATCCCTTCACTAATCGTGTTCTCGACCCCGCGCCCATTCGTGTCGCCAGGGCTGAAGGCGTCTTTTTGTACACCGCCGATGGGCGCAAGATCATCGATGCGATTTCGTCGTGGTGGGTGAATTTGCATGGCCACGCGAATCCGCGGATTGCCGCGGCGATCGCCGAGCAGGCACGGAAATTGGAGCACGTGATCCTGGCAGGTTTTACGCATGATGCGGCTGAAGAATTGGCTGAACGCTTGCGCAAGTGGATTCCAGCGCAGCTAACGCACATGTTCTTTTCGGACGACGGCTCAACAGCAGTGGAAGTTGCGTTGAAAATGGCTCTGCAGCATTTTGGAAATACGGGGCGGCCAGAGAAGCGCGAGATCGTGGCGCTGGCGCATGGGTATCACGGCGATACCGCGGGAGCGATGTCGGTAAGCGACGAATCGCCGTTCACCGATCCTTTTCAATCGATGCGGTATTCCGTCCACCGCGTGCATTCGGCCTATTGTTACCGCTGCCCGGTCGGTTTGCAGCGCGCGAGTTGCCACATTGAGTGTGTGCAGCAGCTGGAGGAATTGCTGGCGGAACGAGGCACGCAGATTGCCGCCGTCATCGTGGAGCCGTTGCTGCAAGGCGCGGGCGGAATGATCGTGCATCCCGTGGAATTTCTGCAGAACCTTCGTGCGTTGTGCAGCAAGCACGATGTGCTGCTGATTGCCGATGAGGTGCTGACCGGATTCGGGCGCACCGGAAAAATGTTTGCCTGCGATGTGGCGAACGTGACGCCGGATTTGATGTGCATCTCGAAAGGAATCACCGCGGGATTCCTTCCCATGGGAGTGACGCTTTGCAGCGATCGCGTGGAGTCGGCGTTCCGCAGCGAGGACCGCTTGCGCACGTTCTATCACGGGCATTCCTACACGGGAAACGCGCTGGCTTGCGCGGCCGCGATTGCGAATTTGCAGATCTTCGACGACGAAACGGTATTCGATCGCATTGCAACGATTGCGCGAATTCATGCGGTGCGGCTACGGCATCTGAGCGAGATGCGTCAAGTTGCGGAGACGCGGCAGATCGGCACAATCGGCATCGTGGAATTGCGCGCCGACGATCCGGGATATCTCTCGGGACTGCGACCGAAACTCTACGGCTTCTTCCTGGAGCGTGGCGTGCTGCTCCGGCCGTTGGGGAATGTTGTGTACGTACTTCCGCCATACGTGATCGAGCCCGAGGAGTTGCACCACGTTTACGATGTAATCGTTGAAGCGATCGAGACGCTGCTCTAGGGCGCGTGAGAGCGTCTGTGAATTCCACACTTTGCCGGGGGGCTTTCTCTTGACTAGTCCGTTGAGCGCATGGAAACAGAAAATCGTCGCGTTCGCCGGTGTCCTGGGCGCTCCCGGGCTTTTCCTGATTTCTTTTCTGGACTCGTCGGTGCTGACATTCCCGGTGATTAACGATCTGTTGCTGATTGAACTTGCCATCGAGCATCCTGCGCGCATGGTGTTGTACGCGCTGATGGCGGCGACGGGGTCGGTGCTTGGCTGCGTGCTGTTGTACTTCATTGCACGCAAAGGCGACGAGGCTTTCTTTCATAAGAAGGCGGGAGCGCGAGCACACGCCATTCGTCACGCGGTGGAACAGAACGGATTTTTGGGGATGCTGGTCGCGGCGCTGTTACCTCCGCCAACGCCGTTCAAAATTTTCGTGCTCGCCGCGGGAGTGTTTGAGGTGCCGCTGGTGAGTTTCACGTCGGCGATTACACTAGCTCGGCTGATCCGCTATTTGGGCATTGGCTATCTGGCGATCCGCTACGGGAATGATGCGTTGCCGTTTTTGCGGCAACACAAATTGCAGACGGCGGCGGTTTTGGTAGCATTTGTGATTCTGAGCTACGTGGCTTCGCGGCTCATCCTGCGCAAAAGGCAGCAGCAGCCCGTTTGAACTAGCGTGACATCAACGCAACCTTAGTTCCTTAGCCCAGACGAGTTCCTGGCTGAAAACGTGCGGCTTTGCATCCAGAACGATTCGCACGGCCACGCTATGAGTGTCCTGCTCCACAATATCCCGCAGCGAACGGATTGTTACCTCGTAGCCGTCCTGCGTTTTTTCGACCGCCGCACGGGGAAAACGCGCGGACTGCAGGAATTTTTCCGCCGTCACCGTTTTTTGCGCCATATCCAATGCCGGTGAAAATTCGGGCTTATGCTGGCAATTGGCGGCTTCCGCGTCGAATTCTCTGCCGGAATGCACCGGGACTTCCGCCAAACAAACGAGGGATTGTGTTTCCGCGATGCCGTGCCAGGTGAATAGAGAAATGGGGTCGGGGAAAGCACCAAGGCGGCGGGGCGATTCGCCGCGATAGGAATGAGCGTCGAGCACGCCGGTGGCGTCGCCATGCAGGGCGCCGCACGCGCTGATGTACACGCCGATTAAGGCGAGAGCGATCAGCGCGCCGTTGCGGCCACGCGGAGTTATATCTTTGGCGCCGATTTCCGAACTGACCAGCCGAAAAAGTTCAGGCAACAAGATTCCGGCGAGCAGGAACGCGAGAATCCATGGATCGATACGGGGAAGATAGTCGGCGGCGAAGCGAGTAGCACGGAAAGGCCAAAGCAGAGTTACGCCGGCGGACTGGAAGAGATCCATAAGGATATGCGCGGCGGCGGCGAGGGCGGCGGCAGCCAGAATCGTGCGCAGGGGAATTGCCTTTGTTTTGTCGAGATAAAAGGTAACAGCCGCGGCGATGGCCACAACGAAGACGGTCGCCAGAATCGAATGCGTCCAGGTGCGATGCGCTGCGAGATAGGCGGCAGGGCCGAAGAGTATGCTGAGTTGATCAACGTCCGCAATGGTCCCGGCGACCAGCATGCCCACGACAATCGGCCAGCCGCGGCGCGGGAAGAATCCTCGAGCAAGCGCGAAGGACGTGAGCGCGTGAGTGGGAATGTCCATGGTCAGTGAGAAGCGGGCTTTGCGTTGGCCGCGAGAGCGTCATGCGGGACGAGCAATTTTAGCGCGTTGCGGACAATCGAGAATTCCACCGGCAGGTGAACGAACGGCTCGCCGTCAACCTGCGAGTAAACCGGCTTGTCGTCGAGGGGCTCGCAGATCAGCGTATCGGCCTTCCAGAAATGCACGCCTGATTCCTTGCGAAGATTGCCCATCCACAGGGTCGGCAGATAGCTTAGATAGCGCAACCCGCTTTGCGTTTCGAGGGAGAGCACCTCAAATTGATCCTCGAACAGGCTGGCCCGATCGGTGATTTTGAACGGTCCGCCGTAATTCTTGGTACGGCCCACGATGGCAAGCGACCCTTCTACTCGTTTGTCCCCGCTACGCAAGCGAAACCGCGGGAATGTGTAGCGCGCCACTTCGCGGAATCCTTGCCACCAATAGGCGAGAGTGCCGAAGCGCGCCTTCAGGCCGAGGTCCAGGCAATAAACGATCATGCCATCGGGGCCGGCGCCGGCGACGCTGAGGAAGTAGCGCTTCTTTTCAGGTTCATGGACGGGAGTGGCCAAGCCGAGGGCGATTTCGCGGACTTCTCCCGTAGGCAGTTTTTCGGCCGCGCGGAGAATGTTCCAGGGAAGACGCAGTTCCTTGGCGAGAATATTGGCGGTGCCCCCGGGAAGCAGGGCGAGGGGCACGCGGTGCCCATTTTTAGAAGTAGCCAGGCCGTTCACGACTTCATTCAAGGTGCCGTCGCCACCGCAGGCGATCACGAGTTGCCGCCGGTTGCGTGTGGCGTTTTGCGCGATTTCGGTTGCGTGGCCGGGTCCTGTGGTTTCGGCCAGGTCCGCTTCAATACCTTTGGCGGAAAGAATACGGCGTGCCTGGTCGAGCAGGCGGCGCCGGGCGTTGCCCCTGGTGCCGGCGTTGGGATTGTGAATCAAGAGTGCGTTGCGGAACTGGGTGTCCATAGTCTCCCGAGGTTGTGACCAATTCTTCATTCTATACGAAGACGTGGAGTAATGATGTAAAGAGGGAACGAAGCAAGGAAATAGCGAAGTGAAGACGAAAAGTAGCATTAAAGCTGACGGACAGATCAGAGGGGAAATCGTTTGCGGTAGAGTGGTCACAAACGAGGGCTAGCATGAAAGTGAGCGCTACATCGAAGGAAAAACGCTCCGTCTGACGTGTCCCTTCTGTCCCTTCTGGGGCCTGGTCGCTGGACTAATGGCAGTCGCGTATAGTACGTTGCGATTTGTGGCACTCGGAGCTAGAGGCGATGGCGAAGGCGGCGGCGAAAGCGAATGGGGCGTTGAAAAAAGAGGCGGAAAAGTTGCGCGAAGACATCCGCCACCACGAGTACCTCTACTACGTGGTTGATGGCCCGGAGATTTCCGACGCCGCTTTTGATCAACTGATGAACCGGCTGAAGGAGATGGAGGCGGCGCATCCGGATTTGATCACGCCGGATTCGCCGACCGTGCGCGTGGGTGGAACGCCCCGCGAAGGTTTCCAGACGGTGCGGCACGCCCGCGCGATGCTGAGTCTGGACAACGCTTTCTCCTACGATGCGCTGCGCGATTGGGATCGCCGCGTTCGCCAAGGCAGCGGTCACGAAGACATCGAGTACATTGCCGAACATAAATTTGACGGGCTGAGCATTTCGCTGCAGTACCAGGATGGCGTCTTGGTACGCGGCGTGACGCGCGGCGACGGCACCACGGGCGAAGACGTAACGCCCAACGTGAAGACGATTCGTTCGATTCCGCTGAGCGTGGATGCGGCGGTACTGAAGAAGTCGAAGCTTGGCGTCACGTTCGAGGTGCGCGGAGAGATCCTGATGACGCGAAAGGCCTTTGAGGCGATGAACCGTCAGCAGGAGCAGACGGGCGGGAAAATCTTCGTGAACCCACGCAACGCAGCGGCAGGAGCGGTGCGCGTGCTGGATCCTTCGATCACGGCGAGCCGCAATCTGGACTTTTTTGCGTACTATTTGTTCGTCGACGGCAGAGTGCCGTATGCCAAGCATTCGGATTCGCTTGAAACACTGAAGCAACTGAGGTTTCGCGCTTCCAGCGACTGGAAACTGTGTAGCGGAATCGAGAAGGTCATCGAATACTGCACGGATTGGGACGAAAAGCGCGAGAAGCTGCCCTACGAGATTGACGGCGTGGTGATCAAATTGAACTCCACGGGGCTGCAGAGCGAATTGGGATTCACATCGAAAGCGCCACGGTGGGCGATTGCTTACAAATACCCCGCCAGACAAGAAACGACGGTGGTGAACGACATCATAGTGCAAGTGGGGCGAACTGGAACGTTGACGCCGGTGGCGGTGCTGCAGCCGGTGCAAGTTGGGGGAGTGACGGTCAGCCGTTCCACGCTGCACAACATGGATGAGATCGAGCGGCTGGGTTTGCACATCGGCGACACCGTGTTGGTGGAGCGCGCGGGCGAAGTGATTCCGCATGTGTTGAAAGTGGTGAAAGACGGGAAGGACCGCAAACCTTTTCGCATGCCGAAAAATTGCCCGGTATGCGGCAGCACAATTCACCGGGCGGAAGGGGAAGTGGCGTATCGCTGCGTGAATGCCGCCTGCCCGGCAAAGTTGAAAGAGTCGCTGCAGCATTTTGCTGGGCGACATGCGATGAATATCGATGGGCTTGGCGAAAAGATTGTGGACCAGTTGGTGGAACAGAAGCTGGTGAAAGACGTGGCGGATTTGTATGCGCTGAAGGTTGAAAAAGTGGCGGGACTGGAGCGGATGGCGCAGAAATCAGCGCAGAATCTAGTGCAGGAGGTTCAATCGAGCAAGAAAAATCCGCTATCGCGGCTGATCTTCGCTTTGGGGATGCGCTTTGTTGGTGAGCGGACGGGGCAGTTGCTGGCGGAACATTTTTCGACGTTGGAGGAGCTGGAAGCGGCGAAGCAGGAAGAATTGGAGCAGGTGCCCGAGGTGGGACCGAAAGTGGCGGAAAGCATTGTGGAGTTTTTTTCCGAGGCTGCTAATCGCAAGCTGGTGAAGAAATTGCGCGACGCCGGAGTGCGGCCGACCGCGGAAAAACGGGAAGTGAAGAGCCAGAAATTGGCGGGGAAGTCGTTTGTGTTCACAGGTGGATTAGCGAATCGCAGCCGCGAAGACGCTGGCGAATTGGTGCAACAGCACGGCGGGAAGGTCAGCGGATCAGTGAGCAAGAAGACGGACTATGTGGTAGTGGGCGCAGACCCGGGATCGAAGTACGACAAGGCGAAAGAACTGGGAGTGACGGTGCTGACGGAAGGCGAATTCGAGAAGCTGCTGGGGATCAAATAACTGCTTTGCAACTCGACTTTTTTCGTCGAGCCGACGCGGTTGATTGAACGAAACGTTGCAAAAATCCGATGAGTCTGGAAAAAGCCGGGGAAAGATCCCGAAAAGCAACGCCAGCAGAAAGAGGAGTTGCGGGGTGTGTTGAACCAGGGGCTCAAGTTCGGAATATATTTGTCGACTAGTGCCTGCTCCCCGCGCCGCATGCCTGCTCTCTTGCCGAAGAGGAACAACGTGAGCAAATACCGGCTGATGGCGACTAGAACGCCGAGAAGATATGTTGGCACCATTTCTCGGCAGTCTGCTGCACAAGAAAATCCTTGGCTTCGCGGTCGCGCATGGCGTGATTCTATGCCGGGGACAGTTGCGCAACAAGGCCATTCCCGAAGATGTGGCTCGCGGTATAATAGGGATGGCGGGTGGGCTGGACGATCGCTGGCCTGGAACGCGCAAGCGGACTGGGCGGGAGGAAAGTCCGGACACCACTCTGCGCGAGCAGAGAATACCCTTGGGCCGTAAGGCCTGAGGGTGAAGGGCAATGCGCCTGGTAACGCCAGGGGGGCGGTAGCACAGACTTGAGTCTGTGATGCTTCGGCGGGACGCGGCTAGAAATACGCCGCCGAGAAAGAAACAGGCTGAAGCCTGTGCTATTGTTCACGGAAAGTGCCACAGAAAATATACCGCCTGCGGCGCGTAACCCGGTGATAGCCCGGAGGAAAACCTTCGGGACATCTTCGAATAATACGCGATGTGGGTAAGGGTGAAAAGGTGGAGTAAGAGCCCACCGCCTCGGTAGCAATGTCGAGGGCATGGCAAACCCCGCGTGGTGCAAGACCAAATAGGAGGGGAGAGCTGGCCCGGCTCGATGAGTGCTTTTGCGAAAGCGAGAGCGCTCCCTTCACGGTGGCGCAAGCCGCCGGGAAGGATGAACCCTCGGGTAGGTTGCTGGATCCCGGCCGCGAGGCCGGGGCTAGAGGAATGATCGTCGCGTAGCACTGCTGCAAAGTGGTGCAACGCACAGAATCCGGCTTACAGGCTCATCCGCTGATTTCGTTTATGTTATCAATGACTTAGCATGACATCTAACTGCTTAGTGTCCATTCTGCCAAAGGTGGACACCATGCCCCGAGTCAATCTCACACGCCAAATCAAGACAGACGCCGGGTGGAAGAGAGCCCCTCTCGAGCGTGACGCTCGGGGGCGCATCCGCTGGGGAAATGGAGAGGGTCGGTATCTCATCGAGTGGCGCGAGGGGGGAAGGCGCTTGAGAGGGGCGGCGGGTAGGACTCCTGCCGAGGCCTTGGAAGCTCAACGGCGCAAGCGACTGGAGTTGGAAGCCAAGGAAAACAATTTAGAGCTCCTCGGCCTTCCCAAGGAAGAAGACAATATCCTACTCGATCATGCGCTTGGAAGTTTTCTGAGAGATATCAAGGCTTTCCGAAACCTGTGCCTGGCGAATTGTTATTTCTCCCAAGATTCCTCAGGATTCTCCGTCCTGCTACCATTCTTTGATGCGCAATCTTCCCGTTCTTTTCATCCATTTCATCGCCGTCCTGGCTCGGTTGCTCGGTCCTGGCGGGGTCCGTTCCATCATTGCGGAGTCGCTTCTCCTCAAGCACCAACTCTTGATCGTGACTCGCTCACGGCAACGATCGCCGAATTTATGCACGTCGGACCGCATCCTCGCCGGCTTAATGGCACTCTTGGTACGTCCCACTCGACTGCTCCGTTCCGCAATCGTTCTGAAGCCTTCGACACTGCTGGCCCTTCACAAATCCATGAGCAACGGAAAGTACCGGATGCTTTCTCCCCGGATCGCCGCCGGAAGCCCGGCCCGAAGGGTCCGAGCGCAGAACTCATCCGTGCGGTCGTCGAAATGAAGCAACGTAATCCCAGATGGGGCTGTCCGCGAATCGCCCAACAGATCGCCTTGGCGTTCCACATCCAAATCGACAAGGACGTGGTTCGCAGGATTCTCGGCCATCACTACCGGCCGGGACAGCCCTCCGGTGGTCCTTCCTGGCTGACTTTCCTGGGCCAGGCTCGAAAATCACTGCGCTTGTGCTTGGCTGGGTTGAGGATTCGGTGATTCGATCCGATAGCCGAGGTTTCGGAGTTGCCGGATCATTCTCGCCGTGCGCTTTTGCTTTGACTGCATGGTGACGGCGGGGCCCCGTTCTTCGTAACGAACTCCTTGGTGCAGGATGAGCCAGATCAGTCGACACTGTCGATGGGCAATGGCCCCAATGGCTTGATTGTGTCCCAGGCGCGGGACCGAGCGACGATACACGATTTCGAAGATGCTTCCTTTGGCCCTGGCTGCGGCGTTTGCAGCCTGATTGAGTAAGCGCCGCATGTGGCGGTTGCCCTTCGGGGAGCGGTGGCTGTAGTTCACCCCTGCACTCTCGTCGTCGCCGGGGCAGGCACCGACCCACGAGGAGAGACATTTCTCGGAGGGAAAGGTCGCTGCGGTTGGGCCGACTTCGGCAATGATCTGCTGCGCTGAGTCCACTCCCAGGCCGGGCACTTCCGCCAGCCGCTCGACTGCATCCTGGTGTTCCCTGAGCAGACTGGCCATCTCTTTGTCCAGTTCTCCGATCTGCTCGTCGATCAATCGCAATTCCTCCAACGCCATCTTTAGCAGCCGCCGGTAGACAGTGTTCAACTCCGTACAGGCACCAAGCGCGTCGCACAACTGTTCCGGGGTGGCGCGCAAGCGCTCATCCGCCAACGCAGCCAGAGCGGTCGGGCTGGTTTCCCCGTCAGCGAGCGCCTTCAGCATGCGTCGTGCACTGACGCCCAGCAGATCGGAGACGAAGCTGGACAATTTGATATGTGCCTCTTCCAGAAGAGACTCCACTCGATTCTGCAGCCGTACCCGATCGCACCTCAACTGATACTTCTTGCGCGTAACTGTCCGCCACAGACGTTGCTCGCCATCGGGCACAAAGCTCAGAATCAATTCCCGGGCCACCAGCCGCTTCACCAGGCGTTCGGCATCGGGGAAATCTCTCTTGCGTCCCCGCCGCCCGCGATTGGACTGCGCCTGCGCCAGATGCAGCGTTCCCGACTTACGGCGTGCGCCTTCCCGCTTTTCGCGGATGGGCTTCCAATACCGCTCCAGCGCTCCCCACACTGGTTTCCAATATTGCGCCGTCGATTCCATGACTACTTCTTCGGCCTCTTGCTCGAGCAGCCATCCGGCTAGTGATCGCAATTGTTCAGGGTTGCTGCCAAACATCCGCCGCTCAAATTGGTATTCGCTTTCGATTTCGACGTCAGTCACAACTACAGCCAGCATCTTTTTATGAACATCGATTCCCGCTATCCTATAAGGCATTGTCTTCCTCCTGGCGGGAGCGGAGAGCGTGCTGCGGATACCTTAACCAGGCTCGCGGGCTATCGCCGCTCCCCCAGGGGAAAACAACGACGCCCAATTATTCGCTCAATCACGCACACTCCGGATCAGACAGAGTCACAGCTTCGACTTCTCCAATGTAGCGTCGACCTCGCCGCTCCGAGCCGTTGCGATCTTACCTCGAAGTGATTTTCATCAGGTTTCGCGGGCCGTAGGCCCTAAAGGACAGGGTCGAAAGACGTTATGGTCGAGTCACAGCCGCATTGAAAATAAAGGGCTTGGTGTTGCCGCTGGGTTATTGTTGGGCTGCACGGCTTTCATGAGGTTTCGCGGGCCGCAGGCCCTAAAGGACAACTGAGGGAG